>FWWM01002306.1_pt1 | contig 52262 bp, 47 predicted proteins | sample 2228351 | NCBI WGS metagenome assembly FWWM01 (sample SAMEA103939774, study PRJEB20133) | metagenome | reverse complement strand
AAGGTTTCGGCGGATTTTTCGTCCACGCCTCAAGTTGCTGCTTTTGGGTTTCATTCAAAACAAGTTTTTTTGCGGCTGGCATAACTTCCTCTAGCCTCTATTTTGTAAAGGTGCAAAATCCGACTGGTTGTGCAAGCCCGAAGGCGTTGCGTTGAGCGTTCGCCTGAGCAGCCTGCCCTGAGCGTTCGCCTGAGCGCTCACGCCGAAGGCCGACGGGTCGAGCCGCCGGGTCGAGTTCATCGAGACCCGCCGGGTCGAGTTCATCGAGACCCGCCGGGTCGAGTTCATCGAGACCCTAGTCGAAGGGAAGCAATCTCCTTGCAAACTTGCAAATCGTACCGCCAGGCTATGCCACGTGCCATGAAGTGGTATGGCAAGGCCGACCAAAGGTCGGCGGTACATTTGGTTGCGGCTTGCCGCGCTATGACATTTGTACGGAGAGAAGAGAGGGATAGGGTGAGGGAAAACATCTATGCAAAAAGACGACATGGTCGCAGCCATCATCAGGGCTTGACGAAAGATAAAAATAACCAATTTTTTTGTTATTTGTCACATGATTGTAGCCAAAATACACAAAATACTTGACACAACGACAGCAATTTGGTACAGTATAGATAGTTCTTTTTTGCACAATCTATCTTTCGGGAGACCTTTTAGCCGAATGCACTCCCGAAAAGCGAAATATCTTGTTCTCTGGTTTTAACGATGACAGCACATGAAACATGGCTCAATGTAGGGAGCAAAATCCGCTACTTGCGCAAGGCCAACGGCCTGACGCTGAAACAACTCGCGCGGGGGTGTGACCTGTCTGCCAACACTATCAGCATGGTCGAGCGCAGCGAGGTGTCTCCAAGCATCGAAACGCTATGCAAAATAGCGCACGCGCTAGGCGTCACACCGAGTTCTCTGTTCCTGGAAGTATGCAAGCCGGCCGTCATCGTACAACGGGCTGACGATGAGGGCGTCGAAACAGACATCGCCGGGCAAACCATCCAGGTGCTGGCTGCGGCTCCGCAAGCGGCAGGCTGCATGATTCCGGCTGCCAAAATGCCCGACCTGGCACCCCGCCGACACACCATCCTGTGCCTGTGCGGTCAGGTAGAGCTGGAACTGGATGGGCAAACTTACCTTTTGAACCCCGGTGATAGCCTGGCCTTCAACAGCGACGCCTATCATCGCTGGCGCAATACCGGCAAGGCAACCGGCATTGCTGTCCTGATGATTCCTCCAACCAATTCCCAACAATCTTAGTGAGGTGAAAGACATGAGCGAAAACATGGCCAATGAACACGCCCAACCCTATTTTTATCATCTCGAATCCAGCGTGCTTCCCGACCTGGATCAGCGCGCCGAGCGTTTCCTGGCCGCCTTCGAGGCCATCTTACGCAACAGCAATTACCGTTTTCTGCTCGAACTATACGCCAAGACCAGCGCCAAGTGCGGGCGGTGCGCGTCCAGTTGCCAGGTTTTCCAGGTGACGAACGACCCGCGCGATGTTCCGTGTTATCGCACCAACTTGCTGTTGGACGTATACAAGCAATACTTTGCAGACGATAGAAACTGGCTGGGCTGGGCCGCCCCCAAAGACACCCTGACCAACGAAAAAATAGACCAGATGGCCGAAGCCTTCTATCGTTGTAACGCCTGCCGGCGCTGCACACTGGACTGTCCTTTGGGAATCGATCACGGCTTACTGGCCCACCTGGGACGGTATGTCCTGAGCGAGGCGGGCATTGCGCCCAAAGGCCTGGTCGTTTCAGTGCGCGAGCAATTGGAAGGCGCCACCGGCAATACTTCAGCCATTCCCCTGCCGGCCCTCATGGACAATCTGGAATTCCTGGAAGAGGAATTGAAGGACACCACCGGTCAGGAGGTGAAATTCCCAGTGGACCAGGAAGGGGCAGAATACATCTTCTTCCCGGCCGTCAGCGACTATCTGATGGAAGCAGACACGCTGATGGGCAACGCCGCCGTGCTTCATGCCGCCGGCATATCATGGACGATTGGCTCGCAATATTTCGATGGCATCAATTACGGTTTGTTCTACAACGATTGGGTGCTGGAGCGAATCATCGAAAAACTGGTCGAAGAAGCACGACGGTTGAAAGTGCAAAAAATCTTGATTGGCGAATGTGGTCATGCCGCCCGCTCTGCGCGCCAATTCGTTCCCGCCTTTGCAGGAGAACGCGCCCTGCCGGTCATCAGCATTCTGGAATTGACTGCCCAGGCGGCGCAAGAAGGGAAAGTGCGCCTGAAAAAGGATGTCATCGCAGAGCGCGTCACCTATCATGACCCCTGCAACATTGCCCGCTCAGGCTGGATCATCGAGCAACCGCGCCGGTTGCTGCGCAGTTTCATCTCGGACTTCGTCGAATTGACCCCGCACGGCAAGGAAAACTATTGCTGTGGCGGAGGCGGCGGCCTGGTCTCGCTCGACGAGACCTTCGACTTCCGTATGCAGGTCTCGGGCAAAACCAAGGCCGAACAAATCCGCGCCAGCGGAGCGCAAATTGTCGCCTCGCCCTGCGCCAACTGCAAGAAGCAACTGCGCGAATTGATGGATTACCACAAGTTGCCGGTACAGATCGTCGGCGTGCATGACCTGGTGCTGCGCGCCATTGATTTCTCGTAATTCCCAATCCTTTTGAGTAGGAGGTTCCTTACATCATGCCAACCTGGTTGATGCTTGCCAAAGGCCCTGCCTTTCTATTCACAGCGACGCTGGTGACCCTGGCGTTGTTGCGCCTGGTCCTCTTGACGGTGTGGGATATGGTGACAGCCATCCGTCGCGCCGGAGACCGCCGCCTGCCTATTCGTCAGATTGTCATTCAGACCTTCTCGTGGTTGTTCCCCTTCAACCGGCTGCACCGCAACCGCGCCGTGTATAGTTTTGCCTCATTCGGCCTGCATGTCGGCATTCTGATCGTATCTCTGTTCTTGCGCAACCATCTCGATATTCTGAAAGACAATATCGGGATTGCATGGTTTTCCATCTCGAAGCCGGTACTCGACACGCTGACCCTCATCAGCATCATTGGGGTCAGTCTATTACTCCTCTTCCGGCTCTACATTCCGGCCTCGCGGCGCTTGAGCCGAACAGCCGACTATGTGCTGTTGCTGCTCATCTTGAACATCTTCCTCTCTGGCTACATTGCCGGGCGGCCCTGGAATCCCATTCCTTACAACGGCTTGATGCTATTCCATACGCTGAACGGCATGGCGTTGCTGCTGGTCACGCCGTTCACCAAAATTGCTCACTGCGTCCTGTTCCCACTCATCCGCCTCAGCACCGAAATTGCCTGGCATTTCGTCCCGCAAGGCGGCAACAAGGCCATGCAGGCGCTTCATGAACCCGAAGGAAGGAAAATATGAGCAGCATCGTGAAACAAGTCGGTATTTTGGTAGACGTTACCCGCTGCACGGGCTGTAACCAATGCGTACAGGCCTGCGCCGAAGTCAATCACCTGGGCGCGCTCGAACACCTGCCACAGCATTCCTCCGATGGCCTGTCGGCGCGCCGCTGGTCATCCATTGTCGAAAGTCCAGAGGGCGGCTTCGTGCGGAAATTCTGCCGTCACTGTCTAGAACCGGCCTGCGTTTCTGCCTGCCCGGTCGGCGCCATGTATCGCACGCCAGAAGGGGCGGTGGTTTACGATAGCCAGAAATGTATGGGCTGCCGCTATTGCATGATGGCCTGTCCCTTCGGCATTCCACGCTATGAATGGGATTCACCCGTGCCGCTGGTGCAAAAATGCACGCTGTGTTATGGCCGTATCCAGCAAGGACAACTACCGGCCTGCGTGGAAACCTGCCCCGAACAGGTGCTGACCTTTGGCGAACGCAGCGAATTGCTCGAACTTGCCAACCGCCGCATTCAAGAAGCGGCGCACACCTACCTGCCCAAAGTGTACGGCGCGCAAGAAGTGGGCGGAACGGCCATTTTGTACATCACCCATGTGCCGCTAGACTTTCTGGGCTATCATGGAGCGCCCATCCAGGAGCCAATGCCAGAATTGACCTGGGAATGGCTGAGCAAAGTACCGGCCATTACCGTCGGCGTGGCCGGTTTGATGACCGGTCTGTTCTGGATCATCGGGCGGCGCATGGCAGCGCAGCAAGCGCATCAGAGTCAAAACACCGAGGAGCAATAACGTGAACACGACTACCCGCACCTGGATCAAAGACGGATTGTGGGCCATCGCCCTGGCCGGATTGGTGGCCTCTATCATCCGCTTCGCAGCCGGACTTGGGGCTGCTACCGGTCTCAACGACTCTGCTCCCTGGGGGTTGTGGATTGCCTTCAAGTTGGTGTTCGTTGCGATTGCCGGCGGCGGCTTTACCCTGGCAGCGCTGGTATACATCTTTCACCTGGAATATTACCGTCCCATCCTGCGGCGGGCCATCCTGGTGGCGCTGTTGGGCTACGGCTCGTTCATCGTTTCCCTGATCTTCGACCTGGGCTTGCCCTGGCATATTTACATGCCCATCATCAGTTGGCAGCATCACTCGGTCATGTTCGAGATTGCCTGGTGTGTGATGCTGTACTTCTCGGTGTTGGTGCTGGAGTTTTCGCCGGTCATCCTGGAACACCCCTTGTTCCGGCATCCCGTCTTCAAGACGATCTTGCACTGGCTCCACAGGTTGACCCTGCCACTGGTGATTGCCGGTATCGTCCTCTCGACCCTGCACCAGTCGTCGCTGGGGTCGTTGTTCCTCATCATGCCCCATCGCGTTCACCCGTTATGGTATAGCCCCTGGCTGCCCTATATGTTCTTTACCAGCGCCATTGCGGCCGGCATGATGGCGCTCATCGTGGAAGGTTTTGTGGTCGAACGCTGGTTCAAGCGCGGAATGCGCTTCGACATTCTGGTCAGCCTGGGCAAGTGGACGCCCCTGCCGCTGGGCCTGTACCTGGCGCTGCGCCTGAGCGACCAAGCATTGCGCGGCGTGCTGCCGGGCGCGCTGGATGGTTCCTGGCAAAGCCTGTTGTTCCTGACCGAAATTCTGTTGGGCGGGGCGCTCCCCATCCTTCTGTTCAGCATCAAGAAGGTGCGTGAGAGCCGCGAGGGGCTACTGACCGGCGCCGTGCTGGGCATTTTGGGCATCATGAGTCAGCGCATATCGCTCAGTATGTTCACCATGTACCGCGCCGAGGGAACAGCCTATACCCCCTCGCTGGGCGAAACGGCTATTGCTTTGGCCATCCCATCGGCGGCGGCCTTGCTGTACCTGTTCTTCGCGGAGAATCTGCAATTGTTCGGCAAGCAGGCCGAGGCGGAGGCAGAAGCGGCGGCACCCGTTCGAGCAGATAGGACCCCATTTGCCGGTCAAAACGCATGGCTGCGGGCCATCGTCGCGCATCGCAGCCGGCTGGCGGTCTTCGTGATGGCGCTGGCAGTGCCGGTGTTAGTCGCCCAGGCACAGCCGCCGGCCAGGCCGGTTGCGGAGGCCAGGGGTTGGGCGAATCTGCTCATTGACGGCAACCGCAGCGGCTATGTGGTGAACTTCCCACACCTGGAGCATCAGGAACGCCTGGCAGATAAAACGACCGGCGAGAGCAACTGCCAGGTTTGCCATCATCTCAACCGGCCCAGCGATGAGGCAACGGCTTGTGGGACATGCCACGCCGATTATTACCGGCCGTCCTCGATCTTCGACCACAGCCTGCACCAGGCAGCCCTGGGCGGCAACGCCTCCTGCCAGGAATGCCACACGCAGGAACATGTTCGATTATCGGCAGCCATCTGCCAGGATTGCCATGAGACGATGACCCCCGCCGAAGGGCAAACCGTGTTCGACGCCATGGCAATTGGTTATCAAGATGCCATGCACGGCCGCTGTCTGACCTGCCACCAACAGCAGGCGCAAGAGCAAGGCAAGCCGCAACTGGCGCTGTGCAGCACCTGTCACACCCTCTATCAAGAAAACCCGGACGAGGCCTTTGCCGGCTTGACCAGCAAGTAAGAAATCGTGCAAAAGGGAACGTCCCGAAGGTTTTGGTACCTTCGGGACGTTTTGTTATTTTGCCTGCCGCTCACTCAATCGCAGATAGAGTTTGGTGAACTCTTCTGAGACGGCGGGAATGAGCGCCAAGCCAATCACGATCAACCATTCATTCACATTCAGAAAGTGAGTGTTGAAAATCGGCTGCAAGAAGGGAACTGAACAGACCAGCAAGAGAAGGAGGGTGGACAACCCAACCGCATATTGCATGTACTTGTTGGAAAAGACGCCTATTGTAAACAGCGAGGCGCGCTCCGAGCGGACGGTATAAGCGCGGAACAGTTCGCACAGCGAAAGCGTCAGGAATGCCATGGTTTCGGCGGTTTGCACATCTATACCCCGCCAATCGTGTTGAATCAGGCCGATGATAGGGTTGATGCCAGCCGGAAGCGCCTGGTCGATGTGCCAATACAATCCCAGGCCAAAAGCCGTTAGCACGGCGCTGGTCTGCGTGATGGTCTGGATGACGATGCCCAAGCCCATAGAACGATTGATGATTGGCTCGTGCTTGGCGCGCGGTTTTTGTTTCATGATGTCCGGGTCGCCTTTTTCCATAGCAAGGGCCAGCGCCGGGGCGCCGTCGGTCACCAAATTGAGCCACAAGAGTTGGATAGCCGTCAATGGGGCGGGCAAACCGGCCAAGGTAGCCAGGAAAATGATCATAATCTCGGCTACATTGGACGACAACAGGAAGAAAACGAACTTGCGAATGTTGCTGTAAATGATGCGCCCCTGCTCGACTGCGGAGACGATGCTGGCGTAGTTATCGTCCGTCAGCACCATGTCGGCGGTTTCCTTGGCCACATCGGTGCCGGTGATGCCCATAGCAACGCCGATATCGGCGCGTTTGATGGCCGGGGCGTCGTTGACGCCGTCGCCGGTCATGGCAACCACCTCGCCGTTGGCTTGCAGGGCGTCCACGATGCGCATCTTGTGTTCTGGAGAAACGCGCGCAAAGACGGCTGTTTCTTCGATTACAGTGCGCAACTCGTCGTCGGACATCTTGTCCACTTCGGCGCCGGTCAAAACGCGCGTGCGGCGTTTCAGCAAGCCGATGGACTCGGCAATGGCGCGAGCCGTGTTGGGATAATCCCCCGTGATCATGACGGTTCGGATGCCGGCTTCGCGCGCCTGTTCGAGGGCCGGTTTGACTTCCAGCCGCGCCGGATCGATCATGCCCAGCAGGCCAACAAAGACCAAATCTTTCTCCAGGTTTTCGGCTTTCAGGCCATCGGCCGAGGCCGGCACTTCCTTTAACATCCGATAGGCTACGCCCAGCACGCGCAGGGCGTCTTTGGTCATCTCGTCGTTGGCAGCCAGGATGCGCTGACGTTGCTCCTCCGTTAGCGGCTTGGCCTGGTCGTCCATCGTCTGGTGATGGGAACACAGTCCCAGCACGATATCCGGCGCGCCTTTGACGGCGATGACGTCCCAATGCTTCATTTTCTCGTCGTAGAAGGGAGAAATGTCATCGGGGCGCGGCTGACTGACATCGTGGACGGTAATCATGCGCTTGCGCTCCGAGTCGAAGGGGATTTCGTTCTCGCGGGGATAGGCTTCTTTTACATCTATGTGAAAAGCCCCGGCCTTGGCGGCTGCCACCAGCAGCGCGCCCTCGGTGGGATCGCCCACGATGCGATAGGTCTTTTCGTCCTCGGTTTCGCCGGTAATTTCGATGTCGGCGTCATTGTTCAGCACGCCCAACCACAGGGAAGTCAGAATGGCAGGATATTGCTTGATGTCAACCGTTTTCCCATCTACCTGGAACTCTCCTTTTGGAACATAGCCCGTGCCAGTGACATGCACGAACTGGCCATCGGCCCACAGGCGGGTGACGGTCATTTCATTTTGGGTCAGGGTGCCGGTCTTGTCGGAACAAATGACGGTGGCCGAGCCAAGCGTCTCGACCGAAGCAAGTTTGCGGATGAGGGCATGGCGGCGGATCATCTCACGCATGCCCAACGCCAGACTGATGGTGACGACGGCGGGCAGGCCCTCTGGCACAGCGGCAATGGCCAGGCTGACGGCGATGATGAATACATCGGTAATGTCAGCGACAAATTCCTTGAAGTATGTCAGCGGCTGAGCAAACAACAGCCCGGTATCGGTATAGTTGATCAGGGCCACCACAAAAACAATGGCGACCAGGATAAGCGAGGCGATGCTCAGGGTCTTGCCCAATTGATCGAGGCGGCGCTGAAGCGGGGTTTCCTCGGCCTCCACGCTTTGCAGTATGGTGGCGATCAGGCCCAATTGGGTGCGCATGCCGGTAGCGACCACCACGCCGCGCCCGCGCCCGTAGGAAACGGTCGTTCCCATGAAAGCGGTGTTCTTGCGGTCGCCAATCGGCACGTCCTTGTCTATGACGGAGACGGCGCTCTTCTGTACCGGCAGAGACTCGCCGGTGAGGGAGGCCTCTTCGATGCGCAGGTTGACCGCTTCGAGCAGGCGCATATCGGCCGGGACGAAATTGCCGGCTTCCAGGAAGACGATGTCGCCCGGCACCAATTCACGCGCCGGGATGGTCTGCCGTCGGCCGTCGCGCAACACCTGGGCATCGGGCGCGGCCAATTTCTTCAGCGCCGCCAGGGCCTCTTCGGCGCGTTGTTCCTGAATGATGCCGAGGACGGCGTTCAGCACCACGATGGCCATGATAGCGGCGGCTTCTACGTAATCGCCCAACAAGGCAGAGACGATGGAGGCCACGATGAGCAGCATGACCACGAAGTTGTTCAACTGCTCCCAGAGCATGTGCCAAAACGTGGGACGCGGCGCTTCCTGTAACTGGTTTAGCCCATATTGCTTCAAGCGTTGGGCGACCTGTTCTGCGCTCAAGCCGTTTTCCTGCACTTCGAGGTGGCGAAGCACCTCATCGACCGGCAGCGCATGCCAGGCTTGCTCTTCTCGTTTTTTGACTTGTTCTTCGTTTTGCATGGTGTAACCTCTTCGACAAAGTAGTGTGGTTGGTTCGTTCGATAGCGTCCTGGTCGCCCTGGCAAAGGGAAAAGGGCAATCGGACTGGAAATTCCGCTTTACTACACGCCCAGCATCTTGTAACAATATTGGCAGGGAGCAGGCGGAGGCGGCACAACGTCAGTTGCGGGCTGGCCTGACTCGCTCAGATAAGACAACATGGCCAGCGGGCTGCTGCCCATATTGCGTTTTTCGAATGCCGACAAAAACGCTTTGCGCTCTTTCCCATGCAAGGCATCCAGGAAACCGCTTTGGACATTGCCAAAGGAGAGGGTATCGAAAGGATGGGCTTCGCCGTTGTAGAAGCGTGGGATTTGGCCCTGCACCGTGAGGCCGAGATATACGCAAGGGGTCACTTCGCCGCGATGGTTGACGTAGACAGCGTTGAGCGGGTCGGCGTCGCATACCAGGGTGTTCGGTTCGACCTGGAGGGGGTAAACGCGCAATGGGATGCCAAGCCGCTCGGCAGTCGCCTGGGCGCGCTGGATGATTTCCAGGTCCGAGGGTAGAGGCTGTTCACCAAAAAGGTGCATTCGGTCGAGCGCCAGGTTGGGAGAATAGGTAAGGTTGGTCGCTACGACTTCATCCGCGCCCAGCGAGGCGGCCAGTTCGACCAGGTCGGGAAATTCTTCTATGTTTGCGCGCGTCATCAGGAAATGCAATTCGAGCCAGGGCTTGGAGACGCCGCGCTGCTTCTTGAGGTTGGCCAGGCTTTCGAAATTGCCGCACAAGACGGCAAACTGGGAGTTGGTGCGCAGCGACTCGTGTACAGGCGCGGCCGTGCCGGCAAACGAGACGGAAATCATATCCACCCCCATGTCAACCAGGTGGTTATTCTGCTCTTCGAGCAGCCAGGCGCCGTTGGTCGTAAAGCCGGTGCGGCAGCCTTTTTCCTGAGCAGAGGCCAGCATATCCCACAAGTTAGGGTGTAACATCGGTTCGCCCCAGCCTTGCAGGTACACCAGGTCGAACAAGTCCAGGTGAGGCACAATGTGTTCTTCGTAGAGCAGAGGAGACAGGTCGCCATCTAGCCAGCGGTTGGCCAGGGCGTCGTGCGGGCAGAAGACACAACCGGTGCTGCAACGGCTGGTGATTTCGATTTGCACCACGCTAAAATGTCGTTTTTCGGGGGCTGGGGTTTCCGCTTTTGGGCGTAACTTTGGGAAGAAATTACCGATATTCGACAGCAGTGGAAGTCTCATGGGTTCATTCGCTTCTTGCATGGCGGCGGGAGGCGGAATACGCCTGCGCACGCTTGACCAGGCCAGAGGCCCAGGCCGGCGCACCGCCGAAATGCAAATGGGTGTAAGAGGCCAATACGTTGCGATACAGGACGCCGTCACGCCCGTTGCCAAGGCCATTGCCTCGCGCCAGACGGTAGGCGGTGGAAAGGTTATCATCTGCCAGGAGCCGCGAGTTGTGGAACTCATGCCCGCGCAAAATCAAGCCAGGCGGGAAGAAGGGGTTGTCGGACGTCACCTCGGCGGCGACGTAGCCATGTCCCTGGGGCTTGAGGGTCATTTCGATGTCACAGGGCAGGGCGCCCACCATCTCGGCTGATTTTTCACCCCACACGATGCGCCGCGAGAGGTACATCAGGCCGCCGCATTCCGCATAGACCGGCAAATCGTCTTCGACGGCTTCGCGAATGGCCCGGCGCAGGGAAACGTTGGCAGATAAATCCTCCATGAACATTTCGGGAAAGCCGCCGCCGATGTAGAGGGCATCCAGGGGCGGCAGATACGTGTCGTGTAAGGCATCCAGGAAGAGCAGGTCGGCGCCGGCGTCTTGCAGCGCCTCCAGGTTTTCGGGGTAATAGAAGGTAAAGGCGCGGTCGCGCAGGACGCCGATGAGGGGGCGAGTCGAGGCGCGCGCGGCGGGTCGTGGGGCTGGGGGGGGCGCAGGTAGGGCAGACGCGGCTCGGGCGAGGGTGAGGACGGCGTCGAGGTCAAGATAACGCTCGATGGTCTGCTGGCAGGCCGTGATGGCAGAGAGAAGCGCGTCCTGTTCGGCGCGGGGGATCAGTCCCAGGTGGCGATCAGGGATGGTCAGTTTTTCGTCACGCGGGAGAGCGCCTAACACCGGCACGCGGCAGTGACTTTCGATAGCCTGACACATGCGCGCTTCGTGGCGTCCATGCGCCACGTTGTTGAGGACGACGCCGGCAATGTTCGTCTTCGGCTCGAAAGTCTGGCAGCCATGTACGATAGCAGCCGCACTGCGGCCCATGCGGGCGGCATTGACGACCAGGAGGATGGGGGCTTGCAGCGTGCGCGCCACCGCCGCTGTGCTGCCATGACCGGTTTCGTCGAAGGAGTCGAATAGGCCATGATTGCCTTCGATGAGACTCACTCCATCTCGAGGAGCAGAACGCAGAAAAGCCCGCAAGAGTTCTTCGGGCCTTTCGTAGAAGAAAGGGTCGAGGGAACGGCAGGGAGTTCCGGCGGCTTCGCTCAGCCAGGAAGGGTCAATGTAATCAGGGCCTTTTTTATACGGCTGGACTGCCAACGCGCGTGCCTGGAACGCGGCGCACAGCCCCAGGGTCAGCGTGGTCTTTCCACTTCTTCCCTGAGGCGCCGCAATGACCAGGCGAGGCGCATGGCAGTTCCGATCAGTCATCGAAGGTGAACATCCAGCCGCGTTATCGTGTGGGGAAACGCTCGGGCGCAATCAATATTCGGTTACGGTAATGGCGCCTTCTTCACAGGAGGACTCGCAGGACAAGCAGCCGATACAATCATCGGGGCTACCAGTAAACATAGCGTACTTCTTGCCGCCTTCTTCTGTGATGGCAATAGCCTGCTGGGGGCAATTTTCTATACAATCGCCACAGGCTTTGCATTTTTCGATGTCAATGGTTACGATGAACATACTACCTCCAAAGGATTTTAGAATGGTAACTGCTCAGTCAGCGAGATCTCCAGCCTGTTCCAGCGGGATAAATCCCTGCCTCAGTTCATGGAAGTCGAATGAATTCGACTCTGCCTCTAGCCCGAAGGCGTTGCGTTGAGCCGCTGGGTCGAGTTCATCGAGACCCTGTCGAGACCCGCCGGGTCGAGCGTGTCGAGACCCGCCGGGTCGAGCCTGTCGAGACCAGGCGGCTTTGGTTGTCGAGCTTGTCGAGACATAGCCCCGCGAATAGGGAAGGCTGAGCAGTTACTTAGAATGAAAGTACCAGGTCGGCTTGCAGGCCCTGTTTGATCAAGAAACTGGCTCCAACCAGTTCATCCACTTCTTCGATCAAGTTTTCGGGCGTCATGTCACAAAGTTGCAAGGCTGTATCACATACGTAGAATTTTACCCCAAGTCGCAGGGCATCTTCGATGAATTCGCGGATGGTGCGCCCGCCCGGCTTGGCGTATAGATTTTCGGCAACGCCGCGCTTCAACAAGAGCGGCGCCTGTAAAACAAAGACGAGCAGCACCTCGGCGCCGCCTTTGGCCGCTTCGCCGGCAAAGACGAAGGGAGCGGGGCCGTGTTCAGGATTGGCAGAGCCAAAGGTGGCCACTACCAGGACGCGCTTGCCAGCATATTCATTCGCCATAGGAAGGCCTCGTGTTTATTTGGTTGCAATGCGCTGGGCTGCTTCATAGGCTTGCTGTAAGGCGGCGCGGGCGGCCGCGTTGTTGGTCGTCCACAAGGCCTGCGCCAGGTCGAGCGAGGCCTGAGCAGGAGCCAGCGCGTCGTTACGCTCGCGGGCCGCCAGGGCCATGCCTTGCGCCTGCTGAATTAGCGCACCATCTCCTGAATCGGCGGCAATGGCGCGCAGAGCAATGGCTTTGTCGCTTTCACGGTTCATTTGCTCGACCAGCGCCAGGGCAGCCTGCGGATCGGATCTGACCAGGTTGACAGCCAGTTCGACCAGAGGATAAGTCTCGGTCAGGTCGGCGGCCGTCTGTCGAGCCGCCTCGGTATCGCCCAGGGCGATCAACGCCTGGGTCTTGTAGTAAGGCGAGGTCATCGAATCTACCAGAGAGGCATTGCCGGTCTTGGAGATTACATTGCGCAAGGCCAAATCGCGGTACAAGGGAACAGCAATTTGCTGGGCAGCGTCGGCATTGTCCCAGGCGGCGGCAATGGCGGCCTGAGCACGCGCGCGCTCGAAGGGATCGGAGATGGCCGCAGCCGCCTCCCAGGCAGAGGGGTAATCTCCCATGCGCAGCAAAGCGCTGGCACGGGCATCAGGATAGGCGATTTTTTCAAGCAGGGAGGCGTTTGCAGAGGCGGCTGCCAGGTCGCTGAGGGCATACGACAGGGCAGGTTCGTTCACACCCTCCAGGGTGGCCAGGGCTTCGTCGAAGAGGGCGCTCTTGCCAGAAGCCTGAGCAATTTCGCGCAAGGCGCGCGCTTTCTGAACGGGGTCTTCGATTTCACGCGCGGCCTGCTGGGCTTTGTCGTAGAGCGAGGCGCTGCGGGTGAGCGCGGCCAGTTCGCGCAAGGTCCAGGCGCGCAGAGCAGGATCGTCTATTCGAGCGGCAGCAGGGGCAGCTTTGGATGGATTCACCGCCGCCCAGGCCAGAGAGAGGGAGCGCAATTGCAGGTCGCGGTAGAGGCCGCTCTGGGCGAGGACTATCTCCTGTTCGGCCTGTAACAGGGCAGAGGCTTTGTCGGCATCGAGGCTCTTCCATTCCTGGGCCACCAGCGGCAAAGCCCAGGCGCGAGCGCGGGCAGCGTTCAAGTCGGCAGTGATGAGGCCGGCCGACTCCATTTCGATTTTGGTGCCGACAGTGACTTCTTGCACGACCAGACTTTGCCCCCACAGGGCAGTTTCATTCTGGCGCGCCGTTTCGAGCGAGGTAAGCGCCTCATTCAAGATGGCCTGCGCCTGCTCAGCGTCCGTTTCGGCATAGGCAGCAGCAACGCGGGCCAACATCCAGGCGCGCGCCTGGGTGCGGTCGGCGGCGTCGGCAGCGCGCTGGGCAGTATCGAGCGTGGTTTGCGCCTCCTGCTGTTCGGGGGTGGTCATCACGACCTCCTCAGCCGGCACGCGAAAGAGAGGCAGGGCAAAGAAAGCCAGCACGGCCACGACGAACAGGATGCGCCAGAACAAACCCCAGGATTTGCTGACGCTGCCCGAGGCCAGGGCACGGGAGTTGTACACGCCCCAGGCCAGTGAACCCAGTACGATGAGGGTAATGATGGCCGCATAGGTGAACACCGTGCGCTGTTTGGCGTCTTGCGCCATCTGGTTCAAGGCGGTGTATATCTTGTTCAACTGGTAACGAGCCGACTGGGCCTCACTGACGAAGGCCTCCAAACTGGTAACGGGCATATCCAGCATTCGGCTGTAACGCTGGGTGTAGCCCTCCAGGCGGGATTGGGCCTTTTCTGGCAAGGGACCTACCGCGCTTTCGGCGCGCTGAATCATGAGCAGCAGCCGCTCGGTATAATACAATTCTTCGCGAACTGTGACGGCATCCGGGCAGGGGCTGTTGACTTTGCTTTGGATGCTGCCATTCCAGGCCGTGACAGACGCCAGGCGCGGGTCATCCGGCAGATGGCAGGAGACGCAGTAGTTAGCGGAGACGATGCCTTCTGCCTGGGTTGCAGCCGGCAAGCCCAAGTCCGACGAGGAGGCGGAGACAGAGGTGATGGCTAGCGCCAGGAGCGCCAGAAAGACCAGGGAGGGAATCAGGATTCGTCGTTTCATGCGTCCATGCTCACAGGGGGTTCTTCAGAATGAGAGGCAGCCGCCTGGGTTTCTTCCTTGCCGCCGGCCACGAACCAGCGCGCCAGCAGGTAGTAGGTGGTGCAGGCAACGCCCACGACCAGCAAGACGAAGACGCCGCCAGGACCGGCATTATCGAAATATGCGTGAACCAAACCGCCAATATTCATGTCAGCCTCCTGCATATCTAATCGCTGGCCGCGGCTGCCGCGGCAGGCTGAGAATGCGCGTGGCCGGGGAGTTCCTGCGCCGTCTCCCAGATGGGGACGATGGGGAAGAAGCGGGTGAAGACCGCATACAGCAGGATGAGACCGGAGAAACAGGCAATCGTGATGAGGATTTCAGGCAATTGCGGCAGGTAACTTCCTTGCCCCATCACGTGCAACATGCGCGGACTGACTTCGGTGGGGATGATGACGATGTACCGTTCCAACCACATGCCGATATTGATGAGGACACAGGCAAACACCATCCAGCCCACATTGTTCTTACCTTTGAAGAGGAAAATCAACAAGGGCAGGCCAAACACGAAGGCAGCCATGCTCCAGAAAATCAGCGAGAAGGCGCCGCTGAATTTGTCGTTGAGGACGACCATTTCTTCGGTCATGCTGCTGTAGCCAATGGTGAGATGCTCGGCAATCATCATATACAGCCAGCCAAGGACGAAGGTGATGAGCAATTTGCGCAAGGAGTTGAACAGGCCGATATGCAAGACATTTTCCAGGTGGTAGACCTTGCGCAGGATGGATAGGACGATGACAACTGCCGCCGTTCCCGAAAGGATGGCGCCCAGCAGGAAGAACGGCCCAATGAGGGCGGTATGCCAGCCGGGCTGGACGGTCATGCCGAACAGCCAGGAGACAACGGTGTGGACGGTGACGACCAGCATGGTCATGAAGACGGCCATACCATCCAGCACTTTTTCCAGGCGGCGGTATTGCTCAGGGTGATGATTCCAGCCCAACGCCAGGACCTCGTACATGCGATGCTGCCAGCGCGGGACATTGGTGAGGCGATCGCGGCACAAGGCAATATCAGGGATGAGCGAGAAGTAGAAGAAGATGATGCTGGAAAGCATGTACAGGCTGACGGCGGTCACATCCCATAGAATCGGCGACTGGTAACGTCCATAGAAGATGACGTTCAAGATTCGTTCTGGATGACCCATGTCTATGATGATGGAGCCGGCGCCGAAGGGCAGGCTGAAGAGGGTAATGGCCTCCGCAGCGCGGGTCAGCGGGGCGCGCCAACTTTGCCCGGCAATGCGCAGGATGGCCGAGATGAAGGTGCCAGAGTGCGCCAGGCCGATGAAGAAGACGAAGTTGGTGATGTACACGCCCCAATAGACCGGGCGATTCATGCCGGTAATGCCCAGGCCCTCGATGAACTGCCAAACCCAGGCGCCCAGGCCGGTCAGCAGCAGGGCAAGCAAGACGCCCCACAGCAGGTAGTCGCCGGAGGAGACAGGGCGCACGGGAGCAAGGATATTTTGAAGGTCTTTGTTCTTCGGTTCCATGGTCGTCACCCTTGCTTCAAGTAATAAACTTTAGGCTGTGTGCCAAGTTCTTCAAACATGCGGAAAGCGCGCGGGCTGTGCGCCAGTTTGGAGACCAGGCTGTTTGGGTCGTCCAGGTCGCCAAAATAGCGGGCATGGCCGGTGCAAGTCTGCACGCAGGCGGGGATGTAATCGGTCGCGTTGAAGGGACGCCCCTCCGCCTCGGCCTGCTCGCGGGCCTTGCGCAAGCGTTGCACGCAAAAGGTACATTTTTCGACCACGCCTTTGGGACGCGGCTGCACTTCCGGCTCCGGGTTCAGGTGCGCTTTCAGTTCTTCCGGCCATTCGGGCGGATACCAGTTGAAATAGCGCACGGCATAGGGGCAGGCGACGGTGCACATGCGGCAGCCGATACAGCGGTCGTAGTCCACCAGCACCACGCCCTCTTCGTTCTTGTAGGTAGCCTGCACCGGGCAGACTTTGACGCACGGCGGGTTGTCGCAGTGCATACAGGGACGCGGCAGCATGGTGGTATGAATGTTAGGATACTCGCCTTCGATGAACGGCAAGACCTCGTTCCACAAGATGGCGCGCCCCATGTCGGCCTGGTTCTTTCCGGCAACAGGCGTGTTGTTCTCCATACGGCAGGCTGCTGTGCAGCTCTGGCAGGCAAAGCATTTGTCCAGGTCAATGACCATTCCCCAGCGGGGCATGTTCTACCTCCATTGTCATTGCTTCGCTCGGTCTCGATATGCTGGAAGATCGCCGCTACTCGACCAGCGCTCGCAATGACAGTAAAATCGTGATTTACCGAAGTAATTTTCTTCTTTCACTTCTCAAACCGGATAAATACGGACGCGGGTGGGGCCAGCCACGGCCAGCCCGCTCAACGGCTCACTCCCAAATTCGCTCAACACATTGGGGTTGGCGCCCACGACCATATTCTGCTCAGACTTGCGGCCCCAGCGCACGAAGGTATGGTGGCCTTGACCGGGCGGCAGAAAGACCGCATTAGGCCAAATGCCCGCATAGACCCGCACCTCGGCCTGCACCCGGTCGAGCGGCGATTCCACCCACACCCGCTGACCGTTCTCCAGGCCCAGCGCCTCGGCTGCTTTCTGGCTGATTTCGACCCAACTATCCCACTTGACATGTCCTTGCAGGCCATAACTTTCCTGCAAGGTGGGGACGATGCCCTGCCATTGCTGCGACTGCGTGATGAGCGGCTGTACGACCAACAGGAAAGGATAGTCGAGGGCACCTGCGGCGGTGTCGGACAGGGCCGGGGGAATCTCGAAGTGCGGCAAGCAGGCCAGGCTTGTCCTGAGCGAAGCCGAAGGATCGGAGTCCGAGGCAAGCAGGGCAAAGAGTTCGCGCGAGAAGAAGTCGAAGCGTCCGTCTTTGGGAGCGTTCAGGCGGTCGCGTCCCACGATTTCGCTCCAGGCCGGGCTGCCAGGCTGGGCGTTGAAGTAGACCAGTTCAGACCAGTTGCCATTGGCTTGCAGTTTGTCCCAGTCGAGAGTGGACAGGCGCTGCATGATCAACTCTTTATACGTCGCCCAGGGGAAGGCTTCGGCCAGGCTGCCTCCCAGGCGATGCGCCAGGTCGAGGAACACATCGCCAGGGTTGCGCGTATCATGCACCGGCTGGACGACCGGCTGGCGCAGGGAGATGCCCGCATAGCCAGTGCCTTCCAGATAATCGTCGCCCCACACTTCGAGGAAGGTGCTGGCAGGCAGAATCAGGTCGGCGTAGGCGGCGCTTTCGTCTAGCGTAGAGGCAAAACTGACCACGAAGGGGACTTTTTGCAAGGCTTCGAGGGTACGTCCGCCGTTGGGCAGGTCGTAGAGCGGGTTGACGTTCAGCAAAAAGAGGGCTTCGATGGGATAAGGCTTGCCTTCCAGGATGCGTTCCGGCACGTTCTGATAAGCCGATAACGCCAGCGGGAACTGTGTGCCGGCGCCATCCAAACGCTCGCGGCCTTCTCCCTGGCGGGCAATCGAGTCAAGGGAGTAATCGGGCCAATCGGCCAGTTTGGGGAAGCGCTGCAAGAGGACACCGCCCTTGACATCGATGGAGCCGACCAGGGCGTTCAGGGCGTGTACGGCCAGCGCCGTGTACAGGGCGTTTCCGCTAGATAGTTCGCCCGCCTCGGTCGGCAGCATGGCAACCGCCGGGCGGTTGGTGGCGAATTCGCCGGCAATGCGGGCAATTTTGTCGGTGGAAACTCCCGTGATGGCCGACACGCGCTCCAACGTGTAGGTCTCCAACACCAGCGATTTGAATCCCTGGTGCAGCACGCCGTTGGCATCCTCGAAATCTTCGAAGCCAAAGGTAAAGTCGCGCACGAAGGCTTCGTCATACAATTTGCTGTTGATAATGACATTGGCCATGCCCAGCGCCAACGCTCCATAAGTGCCGGGGCGAATCGGCACCCACTCGTCGGCTTTAATGCCGGTCAACGACAGGCGAGGGTGAACGGCCACCAGTTTGCCGCGCTGTGGGCGTCCGCGCCGCATGAAGGCCGTGGCGCCCAGATAGCCGATCAGGTTGCGGCTGGATTCGAGCAGGTTGCCGCCAAAGGTCAGCACATAGTTGGCGTTGTTGACGTCGTACACGGGCAAGGCATTCACGCCCTGGGTGAGCCATAAGGCCATGCGGGCCGCGCCTTCACCCAAACTCTCACGCGAGATCAGGTTGGGCGAGCCATAAGCGCGCATGAAACGCTGCAGGGTGTGGCGCATCTGGCCACGCAGTTCACCGTGCATGAGAGCCAGGGCATGGGGTTTGCCGGCAGCGCGCAATTCGCCAAGTTTAGCGGCCACCAGGTCGAGGGCTTCGTCCCACGAAATCTCTTTCCAATCGCCCGAACCGCGCTCGCCCATCTGGAGGCGCGGATGCTGGAGGCGTTCTGGACTGTACAGCACTTCCAGCGAGGTCTGTCCCCGCAGGCAACACACGCCCTGGTTGAGCGGGTGCAGGGGGTTGCCTTCCACTTTCACCGCCTTGCCGTTGACCACGCGCACATCCAGGCCGCAGCCCGAGGGGCAAAGGGCGCAAGTCGTTTTGACGATGGTTTCTTCGCCTGCGGCCGGCTGGGCGACAACGCTTTGTTTTTGCGGTCGTAAGGCATTCAAACCAACTCCCGCTGCGGCTGCGGCGCCGCCGAGTTTGAGGAAGTCTCGACGGGAAAGGCCCGTCGGAGGGGTCTGGGAGGGGGAGTTTTCCATAGGCTATCCTTTACCGATCAAGGCGCAAAGATTAATTGCCGTCATATTGACTCAACCAACGATACAGGCGCTGGCTCTGGGCCGGGGCGACCTGCAGCGCTTCGGGCGTCGGGACCTCGGAACTGGTGGCCGTGAAATAGGCCGGATCCACGCTCAATTCGACGCCCAGCAATTCGAGCGCCTGGAGCGTATCCGGCACTGCGCCCGGCTTGCCGGAGGCCACCCAGGCCTGCCCGCGCGGCCCGCGCGGCCCGCCGCCCGAGGGGCTGATGTGACAGGTGGCGCAAGGTTCACCGGTCTGGGCCGAATATTCGGGAAGGGCTTGTGCGGAAGAAGCAGGCAGCAAAGTCAGCAGCAACGCCACAGTCACCAATAAGGAACCGAAGAGAATCAGAAAACGTTTCATTGTCACACTCCTGCCTCAAGCCTCGCCCACGATGACCTGGTCGCCCTCGATGCGCACGGCAAATTGCTCCAGAGGGATGGGAGGGGGGCCGGCCAGCACATCGCCAAACTCATCGTAGCGGCCATCATGGCACGGGCAATAGAATTCCTTCTTGTTGCTTTGCCATTCCACGATGCAGCCCAGGTGGGTGCAAATCAACGAAAAGGCGCGCAAACTTTCGGGGGTGCGCAGCACCATCACCGGCACGCCGCCATAGGTGATGGCTTTTGCTCCGCCAACCGGCAATTCGCTCAAGGGGAAGGAGACCGGCGCAGCCTCCTGGTTGGCGCTGGTTTCCGGGAACAAACGTGTTTGCAGCCAGGTTCCCAGCCAGGCGGCGCCAACGGTCAGGAAGCCCAGTTGGATGAATTGGCGGCGGCGAGAAAAAACAGACGGTTTTGGGGATGGAACAGAAGTCTCAGTCATAGCATTCACTCATCGTTAGGGGGCTACGACAATTTCGTTTGCGCCCACATAGTCATGACAGTTGTTGCAAGAGGTGGCCGGGTCGTGGCATTGCAGGCAATCGCCCCGCTCCAGGTCGCCGCGATTGACGATGGTCTTGTGGTTGCGCTTCCACCAATCCAGGGGGCTGTGATATTCTGGAGCCGGCAGGCTGGGGTCGAGATAGACTGCCAACGGGCCTTCTCCATCTTTGACGGGCTTTTCCACATAGTGCGGGTAGAACGCTACGGTCAACACCAGGATTCCGCACACAACGAGAGACAAGGCTACTTTGCGCATAGATGTCTCCAAAGGCTAAAACTTGAGGGCATTTGCCAGCAAGTCGATCACGCCGCCCACCTTGACCGGCACCTGCCAATAGTGCATGGATTCGGGTAATTGCGCCTTACAGATGGCGCACACGGTGGCCAGGTAATTGGCGCCCGTATGCTTGACGGCCATGGCGCGCGGCTTGCCACCCGCCATGCGGATGGGCATGATCTCATCGGTCAATAAGCCATTGCCCGCGCCGCAGCAGAAGGTCTTTTCGCGAATGGTACCCTCCGGCATTTCGACGAAGCGATTGCAGACAGCGCGGATGATTTCGCGCGGCTCTTCGATAAGGTAGCCGGCCCGCGCCGAGTTACACGGGTCATGGTAAGTCACCAGGTATTGATCGTTGGCCGATTTATCGATGCGGCCCTCGAACGCGCCCTTGCGCAACATGTCCACGATATACTGGCTGATGTGATAGGGATAAGGCGGGTCGAAATCGTCCATGGGGCCGTTCAGGGTGGGGGTCATGATACCTGCCCGCCAGGCATGTCCGCACTCGCCCCAGATGATGGTCTTGACGCCCAACTCGCGAGCGGCATCCAGGATGCGGCGATTGACCTTCTTGAGATTGGCAAAATTGAGGAACAGGCCAAAGTTACCGCCTTCGTTACAGTAAGTGCTGGTGGTCCAACTGACACCAAGAAAGTGGAAGAGTTTGCCGTAGCCGATCATCGTGTCGGTGTTGGCAAAGTTATCTGCCGAGGGTGGCACTAGCAGCACTTCTGCCCCTTTCTCGTCCACCGGGAAGCGGATGGGGAGGCCGGTATCCGCCTGCACATCCTCCTCGAGGAATTCGCAATTGTCCTTCCAGGCTGCTGGCGGAATGCCCAGGTTGTTGCCGGTGGAATAGACCTTGGCCACCACTTCTGTGATGTACTTGGTCGAAACGCCAATGGAGGCCATGACCTCGCGGGCGGCGATGGTGATCTCGGCGGTATCTATGCCATACGGACAAAAGACCGAGCAGCGGCGGCATTCGGAGCATTGGTAGAAGTAGGTGTACCACTTTTGGAGCATGTCCTCGTCCAAATCGGCGGCTTCTCCCAACTCCGGGAAGAGGCCGGCGGGCGTGAAGTAGCGGCGGTACACCTTGCGCAGCAACTCGGCACGCGCCACCGGAAAGTTCTGCGGGTCGCCCGTCCCCAGGTAGAATTGGCATTTATCGGTGCAGGCGCCGCAGCGCACGCAAATGTCCATGTAGACGCGCAGGGCCTGGTTCTTCTCCAGCAACTCGCCCAAGCGGGCAATGGCGCGTTCCTTCCAGTTCGGCACCAGTTCAGTCGGCAGGTCAATGGCCGAGGTATCCTTGGGCTTGCTAGGGTAACACTGCACGTTGGCCGAAGCGTGTTCACGCAGTTTGGGCGGGCGCAGCACGCCATTCACCGCCGGGTCTTTGACAATGGGGGTCTCGTCAAGTTTCGACATAAGCGTTTCTCTCAATAATGATCAACTGGATTGACGTAACATTTTCCACGCACCTGCACCTGAAAAGGTTGGTGGCGCGACGGGCTGAAAATGAGGCCGCCAGCGTGCAATAATTTACTGAAGGGGAAATAAATCATCAAAATCAGCACGGCCAGTAAATGCAAGAGGAACAAGGGGTGGCGCGGCACTTCAACCGGATGGAAAGTCATCAACCCCAAAATAAAGCCTTTGACATCCACAACGTTGACGCGCAGCCAGTAATTCACCATCAGCCCCGTGCCGGCAATGACACCCAGCAATACCAGGGCAAAATAATCGGGGATATTGGAAATATAGAGTGTGCGCGGCAAAGCCAGACGCCTCCAGAACAAGAACAGGGCAGCCGCGCCGAGCAAACTGCCAAAAAACAACGCCACCGTTTCCATATACAAGACAAGGCGAGGAACCGGGTACGTAAAATAGCGTAAATGTCGGAACAAGACAGCAGCCAGGGCAACGTGAAAGAGCCACGCGCCTCCCCACAGCCATTTATCGGCTTTGAACAGATTGGGGAAGAGCGTAACATCTCCCAATACTCGCAAGACGGCGCCCCCCTCTGTCGTAGGCCCAGGCGTCAACGTATGGGGTAAGGGCATGGGAGTGCGCAGGTAGCGATAGAACTTCCACAGCAAACCTGCCACAAATGAAAAGGCTGCAAAGTAAGCCAGGCCAATGAAAAACAGGGAAATCAAGGTCCACAGAATATCGCTTGTGCTCATAGTGCCTCGAAGGAACAGCAAGGGATAGGGGGCAGGAAGACGGCTTGCTTGCACATCTGCTCCCCCCTATCCCCGTGTGGAGAATGTAACCTTGCGCTGAGCGGCCTAGACGCAGCCGGTTGGCTTGGGCAGGCCGGCGACCTTGCAGGCGCCTTTGGCCGGGCCGCTGGGAAACAACTCGTAGATGGTCTTGAGATCGTAACCGGTCTCTTTGCACAGTTTACGGATCATCGGGGCGATGCCAAACTGCAAGTAGTAGTCTCGCAAATATTTGACCACCTTCCAATGATCTTCGGTCAGTTCGTTGACACCTTCGGTCTTGGCGATCGCGGCCGCCAGGGATTCGTTCCAGACGGAAGGATCCTCGATGAAGCCGTCCTCATCCACACTTACCTGAATCCCATTCAGTTCGATTACAGGCATATCTACCTCCTAAAAAAAGAATATCTTACAAAGCGCTTCGGTCTGCTCATGTGCCAGGGAGTTTGATGAAAGTCGCGCCGCCAAAGGAAGTAAACTCCAGGGTGCCGGCATTGACCAACTCCGTCAGGGCTTTCTTGACCAGTTTCTGATCCAAATCGAGGCCCTTGGCTACATCGCGGTGGGTCATCATCTTCCCTTTTTGCTTGAAGAATTCTACGATTTGGTTCTTCAACTCCTCAGTCACTTCGTCGCTCATACTTCACCTCTCTACCACTTGAAGGCAGGCGTTGACCGGAAGGTTTCGGTGGCCAGAGTGAAGTCATCGATGAGTTGGACAGTGAACGGAATGCCTGTCAAATCGAAGAAGCGTTCCCAACCGATGCGATCGATCCATTCGCCCATGCGTTCGTGCTTGCGGGCATGGCTCGCCCAGGTCTCGACGATGTTGCGTACTGCCTCGGTAACTTCCGGCCAGCGCGGCGGGTTGTTGGGCAGATAGGGGATGACCAGACGGGAGAACTTCGGCGGCGTGCGCGCGCTGGAAATCTTGCCGCCCACCCAGATGGAGACGCCATCGCCGACCGGGTCGGCCAGCGGCATGCCCGGGCACATCGTGTAGCAGTTGCCACAGTACATACACTTCTCTTCGTTGACCGTCAGCGACTTTTCCTTGGGGTCGGGGCGAATCGCGCCAGTGGGGCAGGCCGCTATCACATTGGGAATCTCACATTTTGCGCGCACAACGTCATGATTGATGTGCGGCGGCTTGCGGTGAATACCCAGGATGGCAATGTCAGAGCAGTGTACCGCGCCACACATGTTCAGACAACAAGCCAGAGAAATGCGGCAATAGGCCGGCAGTTTCCAATCCGTGAAGTACTCGAACAAATCGTCCATGACCGCCTTGACAATGCCAGAGGCATCGGTAGCAGGCGTATGGCAGTGAATCCAGCCCTGGGTATGCACCGGGTTGCTGATGGCATGGCCGGTGCCGCCCACTGGATAGCCGGCTTGCTTGAGGTGGGCAAGCAGAGGTTCGACCTGATTCTTATCGGAAACCAGGAATTCCAAATTGTGGCGGCTGGTGAAGCGCAGATGACCACCGCAGTATTTGTCTGCAATCTCGCAGACATCGCGGATCCAGTCTGTGCTGACCAGACGGGCGGAACCGACGCGGACGGTATACAGTTCATCGCCAGATTCGGCCACGTGCTTCAAAACGCCTGGTTTTACGCGTTCATGATATTTCCATTGCCCATAGTTCTTGAGAACCACAGGGGGAAGCATATCTTTGTAATATGGAGGGCCAAAATCAGTGCGAGTCATCATTTCACCTCCTCGGGATCCCAGAAGTAGTAGGGGTTTGCGCGCGGCGTGCGGATCATCTGCGGCACAGGCGGCAGGCCCATGGCTTTCAAGAAGGCACGCATGCCCATGCGGTTGATCAACTCACCCAGGCGCTCACGCATCTTACCGTTCTCGTCCCACCATTCCCACGCCTTGCGAACGAATTCCTTGAACTCATCGTAAGGCGGTTCCATCTTCATGAAGGGAATGACCACCCAAGACATCAACGCGCCGTGTACAATGGGCGCTTTTCCACCGACCAGGATGGTGGCGCCCTTGTCTTTGCCGGGGCGCAGCGCCTTGGGCATCAGGTTGATGCAGTGCATACAGCGGTTGCATTCGGCATCTTCGATGGTCAGTTTCTTGGCGCTCGCATCCCATGTCATGCAATGGGTGGGGCAGAGAGCCACTACTTCTGCCTGGATATCCATGCCTTCGTTGGCATAGTTGGCGACTTCAGCAGCATCGATGCGGATATTGTCCCGCCAGGTGCCAATGACCGAAAAATCGGAGCGTGCCACCGAAGCCACGCAATCGTTCGGGCAACCCGAAATCTTGATCTTGGACTTATAAGGGAACATCGGGCGGTGCAGTTCATCCTGGAATTCCATCGTGATGCTGTAGAGAATGTCCAGGGTGTCAATACAAGCATACTCGCAGCGCCCAGGGCCTACACAGCAGGATGGCGTGCGCATGTCGCTGCCAGACCCGCCCAGGTCGAAATCTATCTCAGCCAGGTCATCGAAACAGGGCTGCAAGGCTTCCGTCGGCGCGCCAAGCAGGATGATATCGCCGGTAGCGCCGTGCATGTTGGTCAGGCTGCTGCCATGTTTGTCCCACACGTCGCACAATTGGCGCAGTTTCTCGGTGGTATAGAACCAACCAGAGGGCATATTGACGCGAAAAGTATGGAACTCGGCCACAGCCGGGAACTCTTCGGGCAGGTCGGAATAGCGCCCAATCACGCCGCCGCCGTAGCCCTTCACGCCAACGATACCGCCATGCTTCCAGTGACCGGTTTTGTCGTGATAAGAACGCTCCAACTGGCCCAGCAGGTCCTTGGCCGTATCTTTTTTCTGAGCAGCGCGCTTGATCTCTTTTACAAAACTCGGCCAGGGCCCTTCTTCGAGTTGATCCAGCATAGGGGTTTTGGAGTCCTTAGCCATATTTTCTACCTCCATAGACCGCCAAAATTGATTTATGCAGAGGGGAAAGCGCAGTCATTCGCTTTCCCCTCCTCTGTCTCTTCAGACGGTCCCAGAATATTCGTTACATCTCAAAGCAGGTTACAAACTTGCCGGGAACAACCAGCCGAAGATCAGCCAGGACACAACCAGGGCCAGCAAGGTGTTGAAGACGGTCACGATCAAATACACAATAACCGGGGCCCAACCCATCTTCTTGAAACCGGCAACCTCAAGTTCCAGCCCCATGCACACGAAGGCCAGGCAGAAGGCCCAGTCTTTCATCCCGCCGATGGCTTTCCCGGCAACATCTTTGTCGATGAACCCGAAGGTGAAGATCAACGAGGCAACGATGAAGCCCAGGACGAACTTGGGGAAGCGCTGCCAAATGACCGCGGCGCTGGGTTTTTCCTTCTTGCCTTCCACAACAGTGGTGAAGTACAGCGCCAACAGGAAGGCCACCACGCCGATCAGAGCATTTTGGGTTTGCTTGACGATGCTGGCGATTTTCTGCGCGGTCTCGCCATAGATTGTGCCTGCGCCCACCACGGCCGCCGTGGTATCAACGTTCCCGCCGAACCAGGCGCCCGCTACAGGTTCAGGCATATTCATTGCACCTGCGAGCAAGGGAGCAATCACCATCAACGGCAAAGCGGTGACGATGACCAGGGCAGTGATGTAGGTAATTTCTTCCTTCTTAGCCAACACCGAGCCAGCCGCAGCAATGGCCGCCGAGACGCCGCAGATGGCCACCGCAGTGGACATGACCGCGCGCAAAGAATCGGACAGGCCGAATTTGCCACCCAGCCACCACGAGAAGAAGTACACCGAAGTGACCATGATGATGCCCTGGATGATGGCGCCCGCCGCAGCCGTGACGATCACTTTGAAACTGATGCCAGCGCCAAGCAGCACTAGACCGATCTTGAGGAACAATTCGGTGCGGAAGCCAGGCTTAAGGTAATCAAAGACCTTGAATCCCCTCAGGATCGGATTAACGATCAAGCCCAACAGGGCGGCCCAAAGCGGAAATTCCAACACTTTGCCCGGAACGCCCCAGCCAAATAGGTCTTTGATCCCATAGACCTGCCCCTTAAACCAGCGCGCCAGGAAGGCCAAAATGATAACCAGCGCAAAGCCAAGCAAGAAGTTGACAAAATTCGAGCCGGCCGATTTTTCTTGTTTAGCAGTAGTAGTCATTTCAGCACCTCCTAGAACTTCATCCAACTAGGTTGGATAACATTGACCATAGCCAGAATCAACAGCACAAAGGCAATGATGGTCGCCAGCCAATCTTCATTTATCTTTGCTTTCATTGTTTCTCTCCTTGCATTCAAAATTGAATAGGGTTTGAATCGAGCGAACTCATGATGGGAACACTCACTCACAGCCTGCCTGCCAACACTCTCCCCTTCACTTGACCCAGCAGAACTTCGATGGCTTACACCTCCTTTCACAAGGAATTTTCATCTCACCGTAAAAACGATAAAAAGTATAAGAGTAAGAAAATTGACCGCATGAAACCGTCAATTTCAGACTCATTATAAGAAAATTTCAGGGACAGGAATCTAAGACAAGGCTTAATTCCCCTAAGAAAAGTCTTAGTGCAAAACTACACAAACAGTTCGAACACCTTCCCCCATCATAGCGCGGCTTCCAGCCGCAACAACTGTAGGACAACTCTTCAAGAGTTGTCCTACAAGCAATATGACTCTATTGCAAAAACCCTAGTTTTCACCACGGAGACACGGAGTTACGGAGTTTTTCTTCATTACCATCCCCGTGTCTCTGTGGTTTGATTTTGGCCTTTTTGCAATGGACTCATAGAGGTTATTTCTTCTTTTTCTCACTTGCCTTGTTCGCCCTGTACTGCGCATAGAACTCCAACGCCAGTAAGACGAAGCCGCATAAGCCGACCATCAACGCCACCACTTGAGCCGCCACATTCAACCAGGCCAAGGTCACCAGGTCAGCCACAGCCAGCAACCCCCAGCCAATGGCCAGCCGCCAGCGTTTTTGAAGAAGATTGGAGGCCGTAAATGCCAGAAGAAAGAAAAAGACGCCCACCGTGACCTGAGATTGTGGGGTGTCCATGATCTCCAAATCCAACACCCAAGCGCCAATCAAAATGAGGCCCAGAATGAACGGCACTAAAGTAAGGGCAAGAAATACATTGCGAGCAGGGGAAGGAAGTTCAGCAGAGGCCGTCTTCCTGCTTTTTGGGGAAACCTTCTTAGCCATGATTTACTCCAACGTTCGAAAAATTGAGCAACGCACCTGATCCCGCCGGCTTTCTGTCTGCGCAGGCAAAGGAAAAAGCGCTGCAACCAAAGTATAATCGAAACCAGGCGCCGCTGTCATGAATCCCGATCTCCCCGACCTGCCCACCCTTCGTCGCTGGCTGCTGGACAACGAATTCGAGTCCATTTTGCACGTTGCCGGGCGCAGAAAACGTATCCTGAGCCAGTTGACGGCGCTCTCTTACGACCAAAACGCAACGGTCAGTGAACGCGCTGTCCGGGCAGCCGGCCTGGCGGCCAAGGTCATTGCCGAGCGTGACCCCGAATTCATCCGTAATACCCTGCTGCGCCTGTTCTGGCTGGTCAACGACGAGTCAGGCGGCATCGGCTGGCGGGCGCCTGAACTGATTGGAGAAATTTTGCATCACTGCCCACAGTTCGAGGCATTCTACCCCCTGCTACTCTCGCTCCTGGACCTGGAAGAGGAAGATGCCCCTCGTTTCCGTGCCGGGACGCTGTGGGCCATTGGGCGAGTAGCACAAGTGGCAAAAGGGGCCATGCAACCTGCCTTAGCGCGCGTACAGGCTTACCTGGCAGAAGGCAACCTCGCGGACCCAAACGTCGAGCAACAAGCGGCCTGGTGCTTGGAACAAATCGCACAAGACCGCGAGACAAAGAGAGCATAAGCGCGTATATTAAGCAAGCACCAGCCAGAAAGGAGAAAACATGCTTGGAATCGCGTCTACCACTTTTCTTGGCGTATTGCTGAGCATCCTGTTCCTCGTCTTCCTCTCAGGAATACGCTTCATCCCCAACAACCGCATTGGCATCATAGAGAAACGGTGGAGTTTTACGCGAGGCTCCATCAAATCAGGGCTGATTGCCCTGAATGGAGAAGCCGGCTACCAGCCTCGTATCCTGCGCGGCGGTTTGCATTATTTGATGCCCATCCAATACATCGTCCACACCATGCCTTTGGTGACCATTTCCCAGGGCAAGATCGGATACGTCTTTGCCCGCGATGGTCGTCAATTGGAACCCGCGCAAGTTCTGGCGTCCAATGCCGTCGTCCAGGACTTTCAGGACGTGGAGAATTTCCTCAAAAACGGCGGACAGCGCGGCCCACAACGCCGTATCCTGCGCGAAGGGACGTATGCTATCAACCTGATACAGTTCATCGTCATCACGGAGGAGCGAATTTACACCCTCCCGCTGAGCAAGGAAGAAGCCGAGACCATCCGCAATATGGCCGAGGTGATTGCCCAACGCGGCGGCTTCCGTCCGGTCGTCATCAAGGACACCGACGACAAAGTGGGCATCGTAACCGTGCATGACGGCCCCTCCCTGGAGCAAGGTGAGATCATCGCCCCTATCGTCGGTGATGACCCTGAAAAGGCCGACACGTATCACAACAATTTCCAGGACGCCGACCGCTTCCTGGCGGCCGGCGGCTATCGCGGCCGCCAGTTGCAAGTGTTGGTGGAAGGCACCTATTACATCAACCGCCTGTTTGCTACCGTCGAAATGATACCCAAGACCATCATCGAAGTAGGAAACGTAGGCGTGGTGGTGTCATACACTGGCGAAACCGGGGCAGACCTTTCCGGTGTAGATTATCGGCATGGCGAACTGGTATCCAAAGGACAGCGCGGCGTGTGGAACGAACCGCTCCTGCCCGGCAAGTACGCTTTCAACACCTATGCCGGCAAAGTGATCCCTGTACCGACCACCAACTTCATCCTGAAATGGATTCGAACCGAGGTCGGAGCGCACCGCTTCGACGAAAACCTGAGCGAAGTTTCTCTCATCACCAAAGACGCCTTCGAACCATCCTTGCCGCTTTCGGTGGTCGTGCATATTGATTACCAGAAGGCCCCCCTGGTCATTCAGCGTTTTGGAGACATCAAAAGGCTGGTAGAACAAACGCTCGATCCTATGGTATCGGCTTACTTCAAGAACATCGGTTAGACGCGCACGTTGATTCAACTGCTGCAAGAACGCAGCGCCATCCAACAACAAGCCAGCACCGAAATGAAAGAGAAGTTCGCCCACTACAACCTGGAGTTGGAAGAGGTGTTGATTGGAACGCCCTCTTCATCGGAAGACGACACGCAAATCGAAACCATCCTGACTCAATTACGCGCGCGCCAAATTGCCACCGAGCAAGTGGAGACCTATGGCCGCCAACAACAAGCAGCCGTCAAGGAGCGCGAACTTCGCGAGGCCGAAGCGCGCGCCCAAATGCAAACGAAAATGACCGAAGCCGAGTTGAACATCAACATCCAGGCCGACCAGGGCAAAGCCGAGTATCAACGCTCTATCCAGCAGGCCGCCCAGATCCGCGCGCTGGCTGAAGCAGAAGCCGAAAAGATTGCCCGCATTGGCGTCGCCCAGGCGCTGGCAACCGAAGAGCAGGTGCGCGCCTACGGCGGGCCGCAGTTCCAGGTGACGCAGCAAGTACTCAACCGCTTTGCAGAAGCCATCCAGCAATCTGGTGTGGACGTGGTGCCGCGCGTGGTCGTCAACGGCGGCAAGGGCGAGGGCGAAGGCGGGACAGCCAACAGCAGCATCATGGAAGCCTTACTCACCATGCTGCTCTCCGACCGCTTTGGCGCGCTGGCCCATGAATCTGCTCAGGCGCCGCGCTCCAAACAAGCCGAAACGCTGCGTGAGCAAATCCGCAGGGACCTGGAAAAACCCAAACCGACCAAATAGTCGAAAGCGTAGCGCAAGTTGGAAACTTGCGCTACGCTGCAAAATGGGATTTCCCGCAACAACGCCGTAAGGCAGAGAAGACCTTACTTCAGCATATTCCGCAGCACGGTATGAAGGATGCCGCCGTTGCGGTAGTAATTGACCTCCACCTCCGTATTTAGCAAGGCTTCCACTTCGAACATATCCACCCGGCCGCCGGGACGATGCACGCGCACATTCACGCGCGCGCGAGGCGGCATATCCGCACGCAGGCATTCGATGTCGTACACCTCATTGCCCTTCAATCCAAGCGACTCAGCGTTCTGCCCTTCCACGAACTGCAAGGGAAGGATGCCCATGCCGACCAGGTTGGAACGATGGATGCGCTCGAAGGATTCGGCGATGACCGCCTTCACGCCTTGCAGCAGGGGGCCTTTGGCAGCCCAATCGCGGCTGGAGCCGGTGCCATATTCCTTGCCGGCGATGACAATGCAGGGGACGTCTTCCTCCTTGTATCTCATGGCCGCATCATAGAAGGACATTTCCTCGCCGGAGGGCATGTGGCGCGTCCAATTGCCCTCCTTAGGAGCGACCAATAGATTCTTGAGGCGGATATTGGCAAAAGTGCCGCGCGCCATCACCCGGTCGTTGCCGCGCCGCGCGCCATAGGAATTGAAATCGCGCTGCTGGACGCTCTGCGCCAGCAAGAACTTGCCCGCCGGGCTGTCCGGCGCAATCGAACCAGCCGGGGAAATATGGTCGGTGGTGATCGAATCGCCAAACAGGCCCAGCACACGCGCGCCTCGAATATCGCTCATCTCAGGCGTCTCCAGGGTCAGATCCTGGAAGAACGGGGGATGTTGGATGTAGGTCGAAGCCTCGTCCCACTCGTACAGGTCACCTCTCGGCACCTCGATCTCCTGCCACATCTTGGAGCCAGAGAACACATCCGCGTATTTCTCATGGAACAGGTCGGAGGTCACGTTGGCGGCGATGGCCTGTTGAATGTCCTGTGCGGTCGGCCACAGGTCCTTCAGGAAGACCGGGCGGCCATCCTTATCCTTACCGAGCGGCTCGTTCAGCAAATCAATATCCACCGTGCCGGCCAGGGCATAGGCCACCACCAGCGGCGGCGAGGCCAGGTAATTGGCCCGCACCAGCGGGTGCACCCGGCCCTCGAAGTTGCGGTTGCCCGAAATAACGGCAGCAGCCACCAGGTCCTCGCCCGAAATGGCCTTGGCTATCTCGCCCGGCAGCGGGCCGGAGTTGCCAATACAAGTGGTGCAGCCGTAAGCAACCACGTTGAACCCCAACTGTCCAAGCGGTTCGAGCAAACCAGCCTTGCTCAGGTATTCGGTCACCACGCGCGAGCCGGGTGCCAGGGAGGTCTTGACATGCGGCTGAACCGTCAGACCCTTCTCGACCGCCTTTTTCGCCACCAGCCCGGCCGCAATCAGAACCGACGGGTTGCTGGTGTTGGTGCAAGACGTGATAGCAGCAATGACCACCGCCCCATGCCCGATGGAATACGACCCGCCATTGACGTGGACCGTCCCCCGGCGTTGCAGCGCTTCGGGACTCAACTCGAAGCCGCGTTCCCGCACCGGGGCCTTGAGCGCCGCCCGGAAAGTTTCCTTCATGGCTGAGAGCGGCACGCGGTCCTGCGGACGTTTCGGCCCCGCCAGCGACGGGACGACGGCCCCCAGCTCCAGTTCGAGCGTATCGGTGAACTCCGGGTCGGGCGTGTCCGCGTCGCGGAACAATCTCTGAGCGCGACAATAGGCCTCCACCAGTTCGATTTGCTCGTCTGGGCGGCCGGTCAGGCGTAAATAGCGCAGCGTCTCATCATCCACCGGGAAGAAGCCTATGGTAGCGCCATATTCGGGCGCCATGTTGGCGATGGTAGCGCGGTCGGTCAACGACATATTCTCCAGGCCGGGGCCGTAGAATTCGACGAACTTACCCACCACCCCCTTTTGCCGCAGCATTTGGGTCACCGTCAACACCAGGTCGGTGGCGGTGACGCCCTCCGATAGTTTGCCGTACAGTTTGAAACCAATTACATCCGGCAGCAACATGTCCATCGGCTGACCGAGCATCACGGCCTCGGCTTCGATACCGCCCACGCCCCAGCCCAACACGCCCAGGCCGTTGATCATGGTGGTATGCGAATCGGTGCCAACCAGCGTATCCGGGAAAGCCAGGGCTTCGGAAGTCTCTTTGACCGCGACCACACTTGCCAGGTATTCCAGGTTGACCTGATGTACGATGCCGGTCATGGGCGGCACGACACGAAAGTTGGAGAAAGCCTTTTGACCCCATTTGAGGAATTCATAACGCTCGCGGTTGCGCTGGAACTCGACCTCGGCGTTTCGTTGCAGCGAATCGGGCGTAGCAAAGAAATCTACTTGCACCGAATGGTCAATGACCAAATCTACCGGCACGAGCGGGTTGATTTTCTTGGGGTCGCCGCCCAGGCGAGCCACCGCAGCGCGCATGGCGGCCAGGTCCACCACCGCAGGCACGCCGGTGAAGTCCTGCATCACCACCCGCGAGGGCAAGAAGGGAATGCCCCGCCCCCCCCCTTTCTCCCCCCCCATTTTCTCCGAAAATGGGGGGGGAGAGGGGGGGGTAGGCGTCCATGCAGCGATGTTCCTCACATCTTCCTGCGTGATCTCAAGCTCGTTGCATTGACGGAGGGCTGCTTCAAGCAGGATGCGAATCGAAAACGGAAGCCGCTCGAGGCGCGTCAGACCCGCCTGTTCCAGCGCCGCCAGGCGGTAGAACGTATATGTCCCATGTTTCGTTTTCAAAACATCGCGCGCGCCAAAAAAGTCTTGCATACCAGTCTCCTTCAAGAAAATAAGGTTCTACTTGTAGTGCAATTCTTAAAGAGTTGCACTACAAGTTTAACTCTTTTTCCAGCCTCGCGACGAGCGTCTCCTTTTCGGCCAACGGCAAGAATGCCGCCCGCGCCGCCGCCAGAACGACCTGGCAGAGCACGTCGAATGGCAGGCCCAGGTCTTCGTGCGCCAGTTTGTACTCGTGGCTCAGGTCAATGCGCGAGACGCTCGGATCGTCGGTGTTGAGGGTAACATTCAGCCCGGCCTGTAACATGCGCGGGAAGGGATGCTGGCTCAAAGCCGGCACGACGCCGCTTTGGTAATTGCTGGTAGGGCAAACCTCGAAGGGAATGCCGCGTTCGCGCGCCAGGGCAACTACCTGCTCATCTTCCATGACCCGCACGCCGTGACCAATGCGGTCGGCCCCCAACGTTTGGATGGCCTCGCGGACGTTCTCTGCGCCGGCCCACTCGCCGGCATGGATGGTCAGTCGCAAGCCGGCCTGCTTGGCCTCTGCAAAGAGAGACGCAAATGGCTGAGCCGGAAATTCGGCTTCGTTCCCCGCCAGGTCCAGGCCAACGATGCCGCGCTCCAGGCGCGCAGCCGCCAGCCAGGCCACCTGCTCGGCCAGTTCGGCGCTTTCGTGACGGTTGACCGAGGCGATCAGCCGCACTGTAATCCCAAATTCCTGCGCCGCACGCGCTGCACTCTCGCATACCCAATCCATCACGTCATGGATGGGAAAACGCTCAGCCCGGCTGAGGGCCACTGGCGTAAAACGTAATTCCAGATATTTGACGTTGTCGCGCGCCGCATCTTCCACCGCCTCGCGCGTTACGCGATGAATGACTTCTGGCGAGCGGTAGAACAACCGCAGCGTATTGAACTTGGCCAGGAAATTCTGAAACGTCAACGGGTCTTCATCCTGCACCTGTACCATACCGCTCAGCCGCAAGATGCTGGCCGGCACAGTTACGCCATGCGCACGCGCAATGTCCAACATGGTTTGCAAGCGCAGCGAACCCTCCAGGTGCCTATGCAACTCGACTTTAGGCAGGGCTTTGTATGGGTTCAGGGGAACGGTGAAGTTGGGAGCCAATTTCAATGCCGTTTGCGTTTCTTTTTCTTCTTCTCAGGTGGCGCCGCCGCGGCAGCCGTTCCAGCCGCAGCCGGTTGACTCAGCCCATCAACCACCGTCAGGCGAATCTGGCTCGGGCGATAGGCAAACATGCGGCTGACGACCAGGGCGCGAATGTCGGCCAATAATCCCTGGAACATCTCAGACGCCCGGCTTTTATATTGCACCAGCGGATCGCGCTGAGCATACGCCTCCAGGCCGACCGACACACGCAAAGCCTCGACGCGCGTCAGATAATCCACCCATTGCTCGGTGATGGCTTGCAACAGCAACTGACGATAGATTTGATTGAGCATCTGCCGCCCGATTTCGCGGACGTTCGCTTCGCCCTGGACCCCTGCCTGCCCCCAGGCCAGCGCCAACTTCTCCTCGGCCTCGGCCAGATGCGCCAGCACATCCTCTATCACCTCCTCGGCCGGCCGATCTTGCAAGAAACGCGCTGTGAGAAAGACATAACTGAAACGGGTGAAGGCCTGTTTCACCTGACGATGCGTGCGGGCGTCGAATGTCGTGCGGACGCCTTGCGAGAGAGTCATCAGCAGGCGTAGTTTGGGGCCCTCGTCCAGCCATGACTCGCGCGCCAGCGCAACTTCGATGTCGCGTCGGATTTGCCCATTGGGGCCCACCAACCGTTCACGCTGCCTCTCCAGCACCGACTCGGCGGCAGCTAGCATTTTCGCCGCCAGCGCGTCCCAATCTTGGCTCTGGAAGGCGCCGCGATCGAGGCCGAGCGATTCGCCCAGGCGGTTCTCGATGGCAGCCGCCACGCGCATGGCGCTCAGGGCCGTCAATTGAACCTGGATAGCCTGCTCCAGGTCCTCTCTCAGGTTGGCCGGGTCGCTTGCCAGCGTGCGCATCTGCTCGTTGGACAGTTTCAACGACAGGCGCAGGAGGCTTTGCAGTTCTTCCGACACTTGCTGGGGCCGATGTTGTTCCGCATCATCGAAGTTTTCGAGGAAGGTATCCAGCGCCTCGATGCGTTCGCCTATTTGCTCGTCGAGGCTGTCGGCGCTGCGCTCAAGAAGATGCTGAATGGCGCGCATGGTGTGGGCGTGTTCGGCGTCGAGGGCCTGGCGCGCCACATCCAGGGCGGCAGATGCCAGGTCTGGCACAGAGTCGCCAGAGCCGCCGAGGCGCTCGAGGAGCAGGCGCAGGCTAAAACTGGGGAAGATGCGCTCGTCGCCATACGCAAAGGGCGGCTGAATCTGTTCCAACCAGGCCAGCAACTTCCAGGGGCCTTCTTCGTCTTCCAGCGCAGACGTCACGCGCGTTTCCACTTCGGCGCGCAGCATGGCCTGTACATCTTCGCGTAGGTCTTCTTTCGTAAAGACGCGGTCACGCTGACCGTAAATGCGCTCACGCTGGCTGTTGAGGACATCGTCGTACTCGAGCAAGTGTTTGCGGACGTCGAAATTGGCGCCCTCCACGCGGTGCTGAGATTGCTCGACCAGGCTGCTGACCAGGCGGCTTTCGAGCGGGAGCGAATCGTCCACCTTGAGACGTTCCATGAGCGCCCCTACCTGTTGCCCGGAGAACAATCGCATCAGGTCGTCTTCTAGCGAGAGATAAAAGCGTGAAGAGCCGGGGTCGCCCTGGCGGGCAGCGCGGCCACGCAACTGATTGTCTATGCGGCGCGCTTCGTGACGCTCCGAACCGATGACGTGCAAACCGCCCAGGGCTTTGACACGTTCCATATCTTCGAAATACTGCAAGAAGAATTTGACTTCGCCCTCATAGATGCCAAAGGCAGCCGCATCGGCCTGAAGCAGCGCCTGGCGCTTTTCTTCCAGCGATAGGTCGTAGGGATCGGCCACCCCGATGCGGCGCAGTACACGGTTGACGACTGCAATGACCTCTTCGGTCAGTTCGCCGCCCAGTTTGATATCTACGCCGCGCCCGGCCATGTTGGTGGCAATGGTCACAGCGCCAAAAGCGCCCGCTCCAGCAATGATCTGGCTTTCCTCGGCATGTTTGCGGGCATTCAAGACCTGATGCGGCACGCCTGCCTGTAACACGGACTTCAGGCGGTCGGCGCATTCTTCCGGGAGGTCGAGAATCTCCAACAAAACAGGTAAATTGGCCGCATCGTCGGGGTTGAGGCTGGTCATTCCCACCGATTGGGCCAACTTGCGCAATTGACTTATTTCGATTTTGTCCAACGGGGCGTTGAAAGGGACGAATTCCTCGATGAGGCGGCCATCTTCCTCGCGGTTGTTGGCGCGCAGCCATACATGGCGGACCAGAAGAATCTGCATCAAGCGGCGAATCGGTTCGGCGCGCAAACGCCCCGACAGCACTTCGGACGACTCAACCGAGGTCGTTCCCACCAACTGCGGCCTGCCCAAAACGTGCAAACGCACGATCTCCTTGACGATGGCGCGCAATTTGGCTTCTGCCGTGCGGTAGATGACATCGGGGTAATCCTTGCGCTTCCACAAGACAGGTTTGGCATCTGGCGGGTCATTACGGTGCAGGTAATAGGTGTACTCGTAACCGTCCTCGTCTTTGGCTTTCCGCTCTACCAACGGAGCATTCTTGCCAAAGGCCTGGTATTCCAGGTTGGTTGGGATGGGGACGACTTCGAGTTTGTAGATTTTGTTGAACTCTTCCGCTTCGGTCAAGGCAGTGCCGGTCATGCCGGCCAGTTTCTTGTACATGCGGAAGTAATTTTGCAAGGTGATGGTGGCGTAGGTGACGCTCTCCGGCTCGACGTGCACGCCTTCTTTGGCCTCCACGGCCTGATGCAGGCCATCGCTCCAGCGGCGGCCCGGCATCAGACGGCCGGTAAACTCATCTACGATGATAACCTTTCCGCCCTGAACGAGGTAATCTTTATTGCGCTTGAACAAGTGTTGGGCGCGTAGGGCCTGTTCCAGATAGCCGAGTAAACGCGCTTGTTCCGGCGTCACGTCCTCGGGACGGTCGGGGTCCTGAAGCGGTTGGCCAAGCAGTTGTTCCACGTGAGCAATGCCGATCTCGGTGAGGGAAACGGTACGGTCTTTTTCGCTGACTTCGTAATCTTCTGGCTGCAACTGTCTGACGAGTTGCGCCATCTTGCCATACCATTCCAGATCGCCGGAAGCCGGGCCGGAGATGATGAGGGGGGTGCGCGCCTCGTCGATCAGCACGTTGTCCACTTCATCCACGATGGCAAAGTGATGTCCCCGCTGGACACGGTCTTCCAGGCGCATGGTCATGTTGTCGCGCAGATAGTCGAAGCCGAATTCAGAGTTGGTGCCGTAGGTGATGTCGGCGCGATAGGCTTCGACGCGATCCACCATGCGTAATTGATACTGGTCTTCATGCGGGGATTCTTTTTCCAGATCGACCAAAAAGGCCTTCTTGCCATTCTCGGTGACGGCAGCCATTTGGAGCACACCCACCGACAAGCCAAGGAAGTTGAAGATAGGCGCCATCCAGCGCGCATCGCGCCGCGCCAGGTAATCGTTGACCGTGACCAGATGCACGCCGCGCCCAGACAGGGCATTCAGATACAGGGGTAGGGTAGCCACCAGCGTCTTGCCCTCGCCGGTGCGCATCTCGGCAATCGAGCGATGATGCAAGACAATGCCGCCGATCATCTGCACATCATAGTGCCGCAGGCCAATGGTGCGTTTGGAGGCTTCACGCACTACGGCGTAGGCCTCAGGCAGTATCTCTTCCAGAATTTCTTGTTCGGCTCGAAAGCGTTCCTCGTCTTCTTCGAGGTCGCGTGTAGCCTCTCGCAGTTTTGCGCGGAAGGCTTCTGTTCTGGCGCGCAGTGCATCGTCGCTCAGGGCCTCCATCTCTGGCTCATAAGCGTTGATGACCTCGACCAGTTGACTCAATTTTTCGATTTCACGCCTGTTGGGATCGCCCCCAAACAGTTTGACGAATTTTTGCAGCATGTCACTCACTATTCGAAGGTAAAAGGTTTTCTCCCAAACGTTCGAGAACGGAGAAGAGGATCTCAAGCGTTTGGGCCTGGATGCTTTGTGGGGCAAAGATCATTTCGCCCAGCGCACTGATTATACACTGTGTCTTTCGATTTCACATTTGGCGCTTGTTCAAGGTGTGCAAGCACAAGTTGTCAGTGGCGATTGGGGAAATCCACAGATGGCACAGATTTCCACAGATTTGTAACTACTTTGACAATGTCAAGTTACCTCGCCAAAGCGCAGGGCTTTTCAAAGTTTTAAGGCGGACTTGCAAATCGTACCGCCAGGCTATGCCACGTGCCACGAAGTGGTATGGCAAGGCCGACCTCAGGTCGGCGGTACCGCTGAGATCACAGCGGGCTGAAGCCCTGCCTCAGTGCATGGAAGTCGAATGAATTCGACTCGGCCTATAACCCGTAGGGCTCCTAGGCGCTGAGCCGTCGGGTCGAGTTCATCGAGACCCCCGTCGAAGCGTGAGGGCAGGCCATTACGAAAGCCCTGGGATAGCGGCTGGCAAGTCTGTAAAGTTGAGGTAAAATATAGCCTGCCGGGGCGATGGCGGAATCGGCAGACGCGGCGGACTTAAAATCCGCTGGTGGAGACACCGTGTGGGTTCGACCCCCACTCGCCCCATGTCATGTCATTGCAAGCAAGCGCCGGTCGAGCAGCCCGTGTTTTTAGGGGTGTATCGTCTGCCCGCGTAGGCCAGGGAGACCAAGTGCGCGAAGCAAACGAGCCTCTTTATTGGAGATGATTGCTTTGCCGGCCTCCCCTGATGGTGTAGTGGCGATAGGTTGGAAAATGACCAGCCTTGAGCGGCGGCTTGCAGTGGCATCTTATTTTTGAAAGCGAGCCAGTATGTTCTTTACCCGTCAACAGTTGGAAGACATCGAGGATAAGAGCCTGGCGCCCTATGGGATGCGCAGCAAGGACAGCCGCGGCCGCGCTTACCTCGACTCGGAGCCGGAGTATCGTACTGCCTTCCAGCGCGACCGCGACCGCATCATTCACACCACTGCCTTCCGTCGCCTGGAATACAAGACCCAGGTCTTTATCAACTACGAAGGCGATTATTATCGCACGCGCCTGACGCACACGCTGGAAGTAGCGCAAATAGGCCGCACCATTGCCCGCGCGTTGGGCGGAAACGAAGACCTGACCGAGGCCATTTGCCTGGCGCACGATTTGGGACATTCACCCTTTGGTCATGCCGGCGAGGCGGCTTTGGCGCGCCTGATGAAGGATTATGGCGGCTTCGATCACAACAAGCAATCTCTGCGCATCGTCACCGAACTGGAGCAGCGTTATCCGGAATTTCCCGGCCTCAACCTGACGTGGGAAGTGCGCGAGGGCATGGTCAAGCACGAATCCGAATACGATATTTCGGATGCCTCGGCCTACAACCCCGATTTGCGCGGCAACCTGGAAACGCAGATTGCCAACGTGGCCGATGAACTGGCCTATACGGCGCACGATCTGGACGATGGTCTGCGTTCGGGGATGCTCACGCCTCAAATGCTGGCGGGCATTTCGCTGTGGGAGATTCTGCTGGATGAGATGAAATGGAAATCGCCTGTCCTGGAAGAGATGGCTCGCCATCGTTTGATCCGTCAACTGATTGGCATGGAAGTGACCGACCTGGTAACCGCCACCGATGCGCGCCTGAAAGAATGCAGCGCGCAGTCGCCGCTCGACATTCAGAAGTTGCCCTATAATGTCATCGGCTTCAGTGAAGAGATGCGTCGTCGCAACCGCGAGTTGAAAGATTTCCTGTACAACAAGATGTATCGTCATTATCGCGTGGTGCGGATGCAGGTCAAGTCCGAGCGCATCATCGCTGACTTGTTCGAGGCCTACCGCGCCGAGCCTTCTACACTTCCCGACCACGTTCAGGCTTTCATCGAACGGCGCGGTCTGGAGCGCACCATCTGTGACTATATCGCCGGTATGACCGACCGGTATGCCATCGAAGAACATCAGAAACTCTTGAATCCTCTGGAGAAACCCTGATCATGGCCGAGCAAACGCATTATCTAACCGCCGAGGGCGCTGCGCGCTTGAAAAGCGAACTGGAAGAGTTGAAAGGCCCCAAACGCGCAGAGTTGGCCGCGCGCCTGCGTTCTGCCATTCAGATGGGCGACCTGTCGGAGAACGCCGATTATCACAAGGCCAAAGAAGATCAGGCCTTTCTCGAAGGCCGCATTCAGGAATTGGAATACCTGCTCAAGAACGCTGTCATCATCGAAAAGAACGCCAATCAGGATGTAGTCTCCATTGGCTCACACGTCACCATTCAGGAAGGGGATTTTCCGCCAGAGACTTACCACCTGGTCGGCCCTACTGAAGCGGATCCGTCGAACGGTAAGATTTCGCATGAATCGCCCATTGGCAAGGCGCTACTGGGTCACAAAAGCGGGGACAGGGTAGAAGTAGAAACGCCAGGGGGCAGGATCGATTTCAAGATTCTGAAGATAGAATAAGGTCCGGGAAAGAGGTGCAAGGGAAAGGGGGCGGCCAGGGTCTATGCGGCCATCAGACTTGTTTGATCACCTCGTCCATCGGCTTGAGTGCTTTCTCGCCTGGTGTTTCGTCGGGCCAGCCAAGGAAGAACATGGCCTGCGGCTGCCAGGTTTCGGGCAGGGATAGAGCGTTGCGGGCCTCTGGCTGGGCGTAGAGCGGCCAGCAAATCCAGTTGCTGCCCAGGCCCTCGGCATGAGCCGCCAGTAGCAGGTAGGTGGCGGCGTTGGCTACCGACTGGATAGCCATGATTTCGTCCTCGCGCCGCTGTTCGCGGACGGCGGTCAGGTCGCGGCACAGGAGGATGACGACCGGCGCCTCGTCCAGACGTTTGTAGGAGCGCGCTACGCGGGCCTCGATCTCGGCTGAGGATGCGCCGGCGGCGGTCATGTCGCGGCGCAGGGCAGAAGTGAGGGCGTGGGCGAGGCGCGCTTTGCTGGCTGAAGTCGGCACTACGACGAAGCGCCAGGGTTGGGTGTTGTGAGCCGAGGGGGCATAGGTGGCGGTGGCGAGAATCTTCTCGATAACGGTAGCAGGCACAGGGTCCGGCTTGAAGCGGCGGATGGAGCGCCGCGAGCGTAGAAAGGCGTGCAGGTCGTCCATGCGTTGATTATAATTCGGCTGTAACTGCTCAGGACAAGACCCTAAAGGTCTCCTTTGCAATCGAAAGTATGTTTCACGCCTGACCTTCCTGCAAATTCAGCCTTTCGATTTGCGGGAAAGACCTTTAGGGTATGTATTTGCGGTATTTGCGAAAGTGGCTGAGTAGTTACATTCGGCTTATCTTTTTCCTTCGATGGAGATGCAGATGAACGTTCGAGAGTTAGCCAAAGTCCGCCGTCAGGATCGCGCCATCACGGACGATGCCTGGATTGCAGACTTTTTGCAGAAGGCAGCGTATGGGGTGTTTGCTACTTGCAAGGACGGGCAGCCGTTCACGGTGGCGCGCAATTTTGCTTATGATCCACAGAAGCATGTCATTTACTTCCATGGCGCGCGCAAGGGGCGCACGTTCGAGAATGTGGGCGCGGGGACGCGGGTGAACGTGAACGTGAGCGAGATGGGCGAGTGGATCGTGGCCAAACGCGCCATGAATTTCGGTGTGATGTATAAGGGCGTGGTGGTCTTTGGCCGCCTCTCGGTGGTGGAAGACAGCGAGGAGGCCAGACACGGCTTGCAATTGCTGCTGGACAAGCATTTCCCACACCTGCGTCCCGGCGTGGATTATGAGGCCGTGAGCGATGAGGACTTGAAGGTGACGGCTGTCTTCCGCGTAGATATCGAGGCCTGGAGCGGCAAGGAAAAGAAGGGCTAACGTTGGCTTCAGTGCGTGTCAAAGGCTTGGGGGGCAATTTTGTAGATGACGCGCTTCTGCCCGGCTGGCATCTCCCAGTCTTTACCCGTGTAGAGGCGTGAGAGATGGTGGATGTGCGCTTCGGCGCCTTCGGTCGTTCTCTCGACCACTCGGCCGCGGATTTGCAGGTAGCGGTAGGGGTCCTTGGGGTCGGCGATGCACAAAGCCACCTGAGGGCGCGCCTGCATGTTGCGGTCTTTGACGCGCCCCTCGGCGGTGTTGATGCGAATGTATTCGCCCTCGGTATCGAACCAGACGGGCGTAACCTGGGGCGAGCCGTCGGGCATGAGGGTGGCAAGGTAGAGGAAGGCCCTGGTTTCATCTTCGAGCAGATCGCGATATGTTTCGGAGATTTGCATGGTTTTTCTCCTGAATAGGGGCTTTAGCGAAACAGGTCTTGTTCTTTGGGGCGCAGGAGTTCTCTGAACGAGCCTTCGCGCAGAGGATACGGAAATCCGCGCACATGGACGGCGGGCGTGCCTTCGGCGGCCTGTCCCATCATCAGCGAGGCCGCTGCGGCCAGTTCATCGGCCGCGCCTACCAGGGTGATGCGCAGGGTGCGGCCAAACAGGTCGGGCCAGCCGCGCTGGTCTACGATGGCCGGGATGCCGCTCAGCCCGATGCACACGCCAACGGTGCCGATTCGCCAGGCGCGCCCGTGCGAGTCGATGATCATAACGCCGATTCGCTTCCCCGTTCTAACTTCGATCTTCTCCCGTATCGCGCGGGACGACGCGTTGGGGTCGCAGGGGAGGAGCAGCACCCGATCTTCGGGTGAGGCGCTTTCGAGGTTGGTAACGCCTTCGGAAGTCTCTGGCGGGGCAACGTTGGAATGGTCGATGCCGGCGTTGGCACAGATGAAGCCGAGACGGTGTTCGACGATGATCGTCCCCGGCCGCACGCGCAGCACTTCGTTGCTCTCTTGCAACATCAGTTCGACCAGGCGCGGGTCTTTTTCGGCCTGGCGAGCCAGTTGTCGGGCGCGCTCGCCAGGCGTGACGGACGACAAAAAGACCATGCGTCCCTCGGCTTTGCTGACGACCTTCGATGTGAGGACAAGGATGTCTCCGTCCACGAGTTCGACGTCGTTTGCTTGCAAGGCAGATACAAGAATATCCGCCAGGTCGTCGCCGTGGCGGATGAGGGGAATGCCAAGGAGGGGGGTGAGGGTAAGTGGCACGTTGTTATGATAGCAAGATGCGTTCGACTTGTTGCTTCAATTCTGGAATGTCGCCTTGAACAATGTCCCAGGTGATCTCAAGGTTGATGTCGAAGTACGCGTGGACGATTCGATTGCGGAGACCAATGATTTGTCCCCATGGAATTTCAGAATACCTTTCCCGAAATTCTTCTGACAAGTTTGTGCTGGCCTCGCCTATGATTTCCAGTTGATGCACTACCCCATCCTGAAGAAGGCCGTCTTGCATGTATTTTTCTTTGGAGACGCCGTTGGTATAGGTTTCGATGCGATGAATGGCATCCAGAATATGTTGAAGATAGACCCTGTCATCCTTCTTCATACAGAACAACTTTCTCCCTCTCGATGTAGGGGCGAATATAGGGGCTAAGGCCTTCTTCGGTCACCAAATCCACTTCGCGCCCAAGCAATTGACCAAGTTCGCTTTGCAACCCAAAGAACTTCAGACCAAGGCGCGGCCGCTGGCCGGCAGGTTTGAGGCGAACTAGAATGTCGATGTCGCTTTCGGCTGTTTCCTCCCCGCGCACATACGAACCAAATACGGAGATTCGACTCACATAAGGCTTGAGAATTGGCACAATCTGAAGGGTCAGTTTCTCGAACTTGTCCATAGTCCTATTTTACTCCCGTGATCTTGATCCCAGCATGCGTGCATCCGTATTTTTTATTGATTCCAATCAACACGCTGGTCAGCCCTTCTACCACGACCGCGTTTTCGAGCGGGCCGGCGTCCCAGCCTTGCAAGCCGGCGGCAGCAACCAGTTTCAGGGTCTCAGCGCGGGCTTCCTTGCTGCTGCCAACGACCAGCACATCGCACTCCACGGGCGCATCGCTCAGCAAATGTTCGTGTGAGATGTTCTGGAAGGCAGCGCATACTTCCACCTGCGGGCCGAGAATTTGCCGCGCCTCCTGAGCCGCAGAGCCGGCCGGCGGCATTTGGACGATGGCAACTTTCGGGGGGACCAGCGGCACGGTGACGTCGATCAGGATTTTGCCTTGCAGCGCTTCCTTGACCGCTTCGAGCGTGGAGGCGTGCGCCGCATACGGCACGGTCAAGACCACGACTTGGGCCTGCTTCGCCGCTTCGGCGTTTTCCATGCCTGCCAGGGGCGCTGCTTCGCCCAGCAGTTCCTTCAGAGCAGCGATTGTCTCTTGCGCCTTTCGAGCGGCGCGCGAGCCAATCAGGACCTCGTAACCGGCCCTGGCCCAGCGGTAGGCCAGGCCTTTGCCTTCTTTTCCAGTGCCGCCCAGGATGGCAATCGTGGGCAAGGGGGTAGATTTCATAAGGGTTCCTTGTCGTTTCAGCCCAGCCCGAATTGTCGAGGCGGGGGAAGTTGGATGCCGCTGGCCGCCCATTCACTCAACACTAAAAAGACGGCCTCGCGCAGTTCAGGATCATCGCCATACAAGACTTGATACAAAGCAGCCATGATGCCTTCGGTAGGATGGCGTTTCAAGTAAGGCAGGACGCCCAGGCGTTCTTCATCGCTGCCGCTACGCAAAGCCATGCTCAAGATTTCGATGGCCGTTGAGCCGGGGGAAATGCCGTATCCGTGCTTGCCGGCAAATTCGATCAACCAGGGCGTTTCGGCAGGAGGCGTCAACGGGCGTGGAATGCGCGCGTTCGGAGCGACCTTGCTGTCCAGCACTTCACCAGCGGCGTTGCGTACCACCCATTGTTCATCTTCGACTTGCACATGGCTCAGGATTTCGATGGCCCAGTCCTCCTCCACGCGGCCCAGGCCATACACCACAGCGCGGCGCAGCAGGATGTCCTTCAGGTGGATGCCATCTTTGAGCATGGCGTGGCCCTCCTGGGGGTCGTTTGCCAGGGCTTCGGCAGCGGCGCGGCGCAGGTCTTCTTCTCCCTGCAATAAGGCGTGGGCCACGGCTTCCATGGCGGCGGTATTCCCGATGGCGGTCAACGCCAGGCAAGCGGCCCGCTGACATGAAATGCTGGGCGCATACAGAACCTGGGTAATCTGCTCTACGGCCTTTGCATCTCGCACGGCGCCGCTGCCCAGGGTTGCCAGTTGTAAGAGTTCGAAAGAAGTGGTTTGCAGGAACTGGCGAAACAGCGGTGCAGCGCCGGCGTCGCCGCTGTAGGCAAAGGCCGCCACCGCTTGCGCCCGCAGCCCCAGCGGAATGGATTCGGTTTGCAACAGGGCGGCCAGGCGGGCAAAGATTTTCCCACGCCAGGCGGCCTGGCGCGAGGCATCTCTCAGCCAGCGCGCTGCCAGCAAGAGTGGACGATAGAGGGGCGGCTCGGCCTGCTGCAATTGCGTTTCGACCATTGCGCCACCCTCGCCGTAGGCCGCCAAGTAGCGCATGGCCAGGAATTTTCCACTCCAATCGGGTTGAGCGAGCAAAGCCCTGTCTGCCTCGAAACCGGCCAGCGCGCGCCCAGCCAGATAACCGCCCAGCGCCGGATGCAGGAAACGCATCCGATTGTTGATGTGCGAGAGGAGCAGCCCGCTCTCGGTCAGTTTACCTAACAGGCCGCTGGTAGCCGGCAAAGCAACGCTCCTGGATTTTTGGCCGAGTGGACCGGTCTTTCCTTTTTGACCCAACGGGCCGCTACCGGCCTGTTGAGACAGCGGGCCGGTTTGCGGTTTTGCCGCCTCCCCTTCCGGCAACGCTTCCGCCGGCCTCTCCTCGGGTAGTTCGAATTTCTTGACCCATTCGCGCGCGGAGCGCGCGTCGAAGATGGGTTGGGCCGACAGGACGACCTGCATACCCAATGTTTCCAGGGCAGCCAGCGGAATGTTGCCCGGCGTCAGCCGCCGAATGTGCGTTGCGATGGCGTCCAGGATGCTGGCGCCCAGCCCGTCGCCGGCGTATCCTGCCCAGACCTTGAGAGTCAGTTCTAGCGGCGTAAGCCATTGATTGTCGGCGTTCAACCAGGCGTTCAGCAGCAGAGGGTCAACTTGTTCGGGGCCGCTTTGCATCCACGCTTCGACTGCTACCGTCTGCATCCAGAGTTGCCCCCATTTCTCCAGGAATTGAGTGCGCTGAGTTGCTTTCCAGGGCATCAAGGTCAGGGGAGCGAAGCCCAGGGCAAGTAAGCCGTCTAGTTGTTCGAGACAGCCAGCCATCGCCACGCGCGTTTTAGGATAGGCATCCAACAAAGTTTTGAGATAAGCCGAAACCTTGTTTTGCTCGGCCGGCGTAATTTCATCGAAGCCGTCCAGCAAAAACAGGGCCCGTCCGTTTTGGAAGACGTTCTGGATGAAACCGGGCAGGCGCGGCATGTCCATTACAGAAGCATTTTCGGAGGCCGCTTCGATGATGGGCTGCAGGGGGTCTTTTCCGTCTGATTCGGGTAAACGCAAATCGGCAATGTGATACAGGAAAGGGACTGTCGCTGCCAATTCGCCGGCGCGTGGGTCGCGGTTGGCGACCAGCGAGGCTAGGTAGGCCAGGCTGACCGTCTTGCCGGCGCCGGGTTGTCCGGTGATGACCAGGTTGACACCGCCGCTCAAGGCTTGCGTCAGGGTGAGGGTGGGCGCACCATACAGGGAAGCCAGTTCGGGCCAGGCCGGCATGTAAGGCAAAGTGCGCGAGACGATGTCCTCGGTCACCAGGGTGCCGCCTGGTTCGACTTGCGGCGGTGGAGCCAGCAGCAAAGGCGGCATCACAATTTCGTCCAAAGCGAACAGCGGCGCTGCCAGGTGCATCCCCTGGGCGCGGCGCAGGGTAGCGCGGCGATGATTGTCCTCCACGCTGGTCGAACGGCGCTCTTGGGCTTCCTGCTTTTTCTTTTGCCAGGTGGTTTGCAGTTGTTCCCACGCCGGCCGGATGCGGGCTACCAACCACCAGAAGATGGTGGCCGTCAGGAAGCCGGCCAAAAAAGCGATGGATGGGGCGATGGACGAGAACCTCATGGCGCTCAATGGGCGTATAGAACACGCCCGCAGGTTGGGCAATGGTAGAGTTGCGCGGTGGAGCGGGCGCTTTGTTGCTGTGCGGGAGTGAGCGTGGTGCCGCAGGCCGCACAGGCGCCTTCGTTGACCATAGCGACAGCCAGCCCTTTGCGTTGTGCGCGCAAGGTCTCATACGTGGAGACGGATTGGGCGTCTAGCGGGGCAAGTGCAGCCTGCCGCTCGGCGGTCAGGCGCGCCAGGTCCTTTTCGAGTTCGGCGCGTTCCTGAGTCAGGGCCTGCATGTGATTGGTCAGGCGGGCCTCGACTTTGGCCAGGTGCTGCCTGGCCATTTCCCAGGCCTGTTGGGCCGTTTCTTCGGCCAGCATGGCCTCCAATTGCCGTTCTTCCAACAACGTCAAATGGCGTTTCAGGGCAGCCGTTTCGTTCTGTAAGTCTTGCAACTCTTTGGGGTTTTTCACGTTACCGCTGTACAGGCTTTTTTCACTCTGCTTGATTTTGTCTTTGACCTTTTCAGCCTCTGCTTCGGCTTGCTTCAACACATGGACGGCGGCTTTGTGATCGGTCTCAGCGGCGGCCAATTGTTCTTTGGCGGCGCGCAGCGAAGCGTCATCTTCGAGCGCCTGGCGGATTTGTTCCATGCGGGCGTGAATCTCATCCAGGCGGCTGTCCAAAAGTTGCAGACGATACAGGCCAAGTGCGGCGCTCATAGTGCGATTATATTACAGTATTACCATCCAAGATTTGCATCGAACGCGAAAATTTTGTGGGGTGAAATTCATTTCGCCTTTGGTTGCGTCTCCGTAGGGGATGAATGCCGGGGTTGCGAAATGTCTATTGCGTCGTCAAATTGTAGTAGTCATAGGTGATTTGCGCCAGACGCGCAAACAGGGCATTGATGTCATCGAAGATGATTTGTTGTGGATGATAGGTATAGACCGTGAGGACGTAATTGCCACCGGGCGTGTAAATGATGGCGGCGTCGGAGACATTTTTCATGTAACCGCTGGCCGGGTCTACGACCCATCCGTGCTTGTGAGCCACCTGGGTTCCGCCCGGCACGCCGGCTTCGAGCAGCACGCCGATTTTGTCCTGCGCCAGGAATGTCACCATTTGCTGGCAGGAAGCCTGGTTGATGCGGTCAGGGAAAGCCGCTATCAGCGCCCCGTCGCCTGTGGTCGCGCACTGGTAAATATCGCTCAGCAGCATTCCCATATCGGTGGCGGTAGTCTGGTTGTATGGGTCGGGGTCAGTGTACACGTCTAGCCGTTGGTTGGCGGGGGTGACGATGCGTTCCAGCAAAGGAGAGCCCGGCTCGAAAAAGCCGGCCAGGAAGGTGTGGGTCAGGCCAAGTTTCTTCATGTCGGCGGTAACGACCAGGGGGCCGCGCACGGGGTCGAGTTCTGCCATCAACGCATCCGAGGGAGGGTTTTCGGACTTTTTGATCATGTTGATAATCATGTCTGTCGTGCGCGCGTCCAGCGGCTTCGTCCCATTCCTGAGCATCACCGAAACCAGGATGGGAATCTTGATGGTGCTAGAAGCCGTCACAGCCACATCGGGTTCGGTTTGGATTTCCTGTCCCTGGTTGAGGATGAAGTGAATCTCCTGTCCATTTTGTAAATCCAGCATATAGAGGGACACCAGGCCGTCGAAATTACTTGCCTGGATGGTCTGTTCGAGCAGGATTTCCAGGTTTCCGATGGTGGGGCGAGCCGGCGCGCTGCGTTGGAAGGTCAGCGAGACGCTGCGGTTGGTAGGGGAGCGCAAGGCGTCTTCGATGAGAATGACGGCGCGGTCTATGTCCAGTTCCTGCCCTGGGCGACCAGGGGCAAAGCCGCCGCCGGGGATCGGCCGGGCAGGTTCGGGGGGGATGTCGTAGCGGGGGGCGATCTCGTTTTGCAGGTAGGCGCGCAGGCGCTCTTCCGAGAGCGAAGCGCGCAAGGGAATCGCCACCGGAGGGCTTTCGCGGTTCCACAAATAGTTCCAAAATCCACCCCAAAACGAACTGCTGGTGCGCGCCAGGTCAGCAGCCGCCAGCATGGCTTCGAGTTCGATCTCGAAACCGACCGTACCTGGATCGATGTGAATGATGGCGCCGGCGTAATTTGCCTCGACGGGCGTATTGTAGACTTGCAGGATGCGCTGTGAGGCCGTTTGAGCGTCCAAACCACCGACCGGCACGTCGCCAATGGTCATTCCGGCCGGGTAGTTGCTGCGTTGGCGGCTGTAATCAATGAGCGAGATGATGATCAGGATGAGCGTCGCGCTCAGGAAAAGAACCGAGATCACACGAACTAAGGTAAATGCGCTGCGATTTCTCACATGTCCTCCAGGAGGATAGCGGGAAAGTCATTCTTTTGCCAGCATGGCTGCTGCGGTCGAAATGTACAACATCCAGGTCAGGTCGGCGGTGAGCAGATGGATGATTTGCATGAAGATGGGCGCCAACAATATCAGGTTGATCAACCCGGCAGCGAGTTGCAGGCAGCCGGCAGCCGTTAGCGCCAACAAGAGGTTGCGTGCCAAACCCTGTGTCTTGCCATAAAGTATCCGTACCATGTAAAGGGAATAGACCGCTATCAGGACGGCAAGGATGGGATGGTATACTCGCAGGCGTATCAAGAAGTGGGCGTTGGCGTCCAATTCTTGCGCAATGCCTTCGATCAGCGAACCGGCCGGGAAGAGGGTGTCGCCCAGCGCCGTTACGGCTCCGCTCATTCCGATCAAGATCATTCCCAGTAGGCCCGCCCCCAGCAGCCAGGCCTTACCGCTTCGCGCCTCGACCTGGATAGGTTTTCCGCCGCTGGCCCAATAGGCGGTCAGCGTCAGGCTGGCTATCAGCAGGAACGTATTGGCCAGGTGCAAAGCCACGGCGATTGCGCGCGCCATGGAGGAGTTGCTGGTTGTCAATTCGAACAGCACCAGGCCGGCGCCGAGCAGCGACTCCAGGCCCAGAAAGAATCCCGATGCAATCAAACCCTTGCGCAGCGGCTGCCCCGCGGCCGCGATGCGCAGGCCCCAAACTAGCATCACGGTAACCAATAGAATATCTACGCCGGAGAGAAGACGATGGGTGAACTCGACAACCATCTCCTCGCCAGGGGCGCGGGGAAACACTTCTCCATTGCACAACGGCCAGTGCCGTCCACAGCCGGCCCCCGAACCGGTGGCGCGGACATAGGCGCCCCACAGGATGACCAGCAAATTCCAGCCCAAGACGCTCCAGGCAAAGAGAGCAAAACGCTTGTTTCTCATTCGGCAGTCTCGTATAAAATAGTGACTTTCGTCATCCTGAGAGTATAACACAATCACCCCACCCACTTGTGCTAGAATAGATTTGTCACACATCTTCCAATCAAAAGGATGGATACTCATGCTCCGTTCGTTTTTGATCTACCTATCCAAGGCCGGCTGGGCGCAGCGGACGGTCACTGGCTGGAAATTGGCCTGGAAGACTGCCTCCCGTTTCGTGGCCGGGGAACATGTCGAGGATGCCATTCGTGCCATTCGCGAGTTGAATGCTAAAGGCATTTACGCTACGTTGGATCATCTGGGGGAGCATACCACCACTACCGAAGAAGCCACTCAGGCGACAGACGACATCATTGCAATCCTGGATGAAATCGAGAAGGCCGAGGTCCGCTCGAACGTTTCCATCAAGTTGACGCAGATTGGCATGGGGCTGGACGAGGCCGTCTGTCGCCAAAACCTGGTGCGCATCCTGACGCGCGCCAAAGAATACAAGAATTTCGTGCGGATTGACATGGAGGATACGCCGTACACTGATATTACGATTGGCATCCTGAATGATGCGCTCGATTCAGGCTTCAACGTAAAGACGGTCGGGCTGGTGGTGCAATCGTATCTGTATCGTACTGAGCAGGATACTCGCAAGTTGCTCGAACGCGGCGTGCGCTTTCGCCTGGTCAAAGGCGCTTACAAGGAACCCCCCGACAAAGCATATCCCCAAAAGGCCGACGTGGACGCTAACTTCGATTTGTTGACCAAAATCCTGTTGGATGCTGCTTTGGCAGCCGGGGCGCCCTCTTTGAGCAAGGACGGGCGCGTGCCACCTCTCCCGGCCATCGCCACGCACGATGAGAAACGGATTGCCTTTGCCAGGCAATATGCTGAGAAGATTGGCCTGCCCAAAAATGCCCTGGAGTTTCAAATGTTGTATGGCATTCGCCGCGACTTGCAAGAGCAGTTGGCTACCGAAGGCTATCCGGTGCGCGTCTATGTCCCCTTTGGCACCCACTGGTATCCTTACTTCATGCGCCGTCTGGCGGAGCGGCCGGCTAACATCTGGTTTTTCGTCTCGAATTTCTTCCGAAGATAATGTAGCGCCGCGAGCCGCAACCAAATGGAGACAGTCGTCGTGAAAGCCATCAACGAACTCCAAAAACGAATGTTTCTCGCGCCGGTGCGGCCCAATCCACAGCCACGACCCATTCATATTCGTTCATTTGTTCCCCTGCTTGCCCTGAGCCTGTTGAAGGGTTCGTTGACGGTCATTCCTCAAAAGGCAAGACTTCGAAAGTTTCGACGCGTGGCGCAAGTCTCAAGACCTGTCTATTGTACACAAGTTGGTAACTGCTCAGGTCAAGACCCTAACGGTCTCCTGTGCAATCGAAAATGTGTTTCAAGCCTGACCTTGCCGTGAATTCAGCCTTTCGATAGGCGGAAAAGACCTTTAGGGTCTGTATTTAGGGCGTTTTCAAAAGTGGCTGAGTAGTTACACAAGTT
>FWWM01000520.1_pt1 | contig 52307 bp, 55 predicted proteins | sample 2228351 | NCBI WGS metagenome assembly FWWM01 (sample SAMEA103939774, study PRJEB20133) | metagenome | reverse complement strand
CCCTGACTCGATAACGTCTTTGCTCGTGTCCCAGTGAAGGCCAATTCCAACCACAAGCGATTTTGGCCTATAGATGACGGATTTGCTCTTTACTTCGGGGTCGGAGACTTCTCTGTCTGAAATGACGAGTCCTGCTTTGAACTCTAGCGAATTTATCTTCTCAAGGCTATCCACAATGGCAACATTTTTTGGCAGTTGTCCATGCCACCAATTTTTTTCGCCTGCGTCTTGGTAAATTGCGATTTTCTCTCCATTGACCATGAATGCGCTAGTCTTGGTTACATTCTCAAAGTTCTCTATAGTCCATCCAAACTCTTTTCCAACTAGATCCACAGCAATCGTCTCGTTGACGTCTGCCGCTGTGGTTATTACTGGCTGCGATCCAAGGAATGAGGAAATCAGCCGTGCTAGTGCATTTGCACCGCCCAAGTGTCCAGATAACGCGCTGATGACGTGGTTCGCTCTATCATCTATTACAATGACTGCGGGATCACTCTTCTTGTCTACCAGATGCGGCGCGATCATTCTGATCACTGCTCCAAGTGAGAATATACAGATCAGTGCGTTATGTGTCTTGAATAGGTCGCTGACTAGCTGCGTACTCTGTTCTGAAAACCAGTTGACGTCTGTTCCGCCATCGCTGTGCTTTGCAGGGACATAAATTTCAACTTCAGGCATCTTCTGCTTTATCCTGCGTGCTATCTCTATCCCATGCTTTGTAATGGCGATCACGGCTATCTTAGACATCTCTAGATTCAAGAAATGCAAGAGAAAATAATCTTTTGCAATTTGATAGAAACGATCTCGATAAAATTCATTAATGCATGTCTTCTACTTGAGCTGAAACCCTAGTGAATTTTTTAGCTGTTGCAAGGACGCACAAGGTATTGCGTTTGACGATATTGTTACCCCTTGTCCTCTCTTCATTCACTCATCTGTGGAATCCAACAGGGTTTCCAGATCTCTTCTTTGACGAAGGGATCTATATGAGAAGGACAATGCATATTTTGGAATATGGTACCCCCCCAAGAGGCCTTTTTCCACGATCATCCATTTTTCGGTCAGATTTTTCTTGCAGGCGCGCTAGCTGTAATTGGGTATCCTGATTCTCTGAACCCGACTGAAGATGTCCAATCTATAGAGTCCCTATATCGTGCACCAAGAGTCCTGATGGGATTGCTTGCAATAATAGACACATTCTTGATATACAAGATTTCAGAAAAGCGCTATAATTCCAAAGTTGCCCTCATCGCAGCAATTCTTTTTGCAGTAATGCCAGTAACCTGGTTTGTCCGGAGGATTCTGCTCGATTCGATCCTGTTACCATTCCTCTTGACCTCGATATTGTTTGCCGTTTATTTGAAAGGCCCTGAAAGAACCGATGACAGCAGTATTAATCGGCGCAGATATGTACTGATAGCATTATCAGGTGTTTTTTTGGGCCTGGCCATATTCACAAAACTTCCTATCGTCACCATGATTCCCCTTGTCGGCTATCTCGTCTATTCAAATAGCGGCAGAAAATTTTCGAACATGGGTTTGTGGATAATACCAGTGGTCTTGATACCTCTGATATGGCCGCTTGAGAGCATTGCCACGGGACAATTTGATCTGTGGGTCAACGATGTCTTGTGGCAAGCAAACAGAAACTCTGATAGAATAGGTCAAGTAGTCGTGCCATTTTCGATCATCGATCCGGTCTTACTCGCTATCGGTTCAACAGGAATCGTTTATTCTGCGATAAAAAGAGATGTAGTCATACTATTGTGGCTCTTACCATTCTTGCTTTTCCTGTCATTTGTTGGGTATGTTCAATACTTTCACATAATACCTATCATACCTGTCTTTTGCATAGGCGCTGCTTTACTGATGAGCCGTTTGGCAGACAGGGGGAAGAATAATGCTGCAAAAGAGAACATCGCGAGGATTGGCACACTTCTGCCAGTGGCAACATTCGGGTTTTTCAGCACGGTACTCTTGATAACTACAGATATGACATCAGCTCAATTGGAAGCGGCGGCTTTTGCTCTGTCTCTTGTAGATGATAACACTTCGATAATCGCAAACCCGATTTATTCGTGGATGTACATCTATGTCTTTGATGTAGACAACACATTTCGAGACTATCTTGATGTGCTCTACTATCCAGTCCAGACGGAAAAGATTATTGTTATATCAGACAACCATCTAGAGAACGACCTGAACATGGGTGAGAAACTTAGACAGATGCATTCTGAAACACAACCGGTCAAGACCTTTGAAGGAAATGTCCTAAACTATGATCTTGCACAGTATCCATATACAAGCATGAATAAGAATTATGAAGGTAGCAGAATCGAAATCAGAACAAACTAAGGTTATAAGACAGGCGCGCCAGATGAAAATTATTGCCGGTTCACCTTGACGACACCGACATCGCAATATTGAATTCACTCATGGAAGACGGCAGAAAGTCCTTCCGTGCGATATCTCGAGAAATCAACGTGAGCGCGCCGACTGTCAGGGCCAGATACGAACGACTAGTGAACATTGGACTCATAAGGGCAGTCAGGCCCGAAATCGATTTTTCAAGAGTAGATAAGAAAAGCAAAGATGACCTTGGCGACACCCTGCGGACACTAAAGAAGCAGAAAAAGCATTTTCACATATATACAGATGGCCTGAAAATCAGGCTAAAGTGCGATCTCTGTGACGGACCTATCCACGACAAGCCCAAGGTGCTGAAATTCTCCAATTTTGAGCGGTTCTTTTGTTGCACCCAGTGCAGAGCATCTTACAAGGAAAAACATGCCGGCAGGATAGAGATGCTCAAAGAACAGTACAAAAAGCGCTAGCTAGGATAATAGCGGCCAATAACCCTGCCGTCAAATTCAAACATGACGACCTTTATCTGTAGCTGAGGGTTCTTCGCATAATCGGTCATCTGCTCATGAACCCGTTTGCATACTAGATCGAAATAGCCAGAGACATTGTTTTTCGAAATTATTTCTGACACGTGCCTAGCGGTGTTTGCACCCTTGATCTCTTCAATCACACTTGTCGGGGCATTGCACTCGGCCGCAAGTCGCGCCATGAAATCCATGTTGACGTGTGAGCCGGCGACGTGTGTCTGCTTGATACCCATTGCCATTTTCGTCAGCTTGCCTATAAAACCAGCAATGATCGCTTCTCGTAAGTTCCTGATGGCGCATTGCTTTATGGAATACCCTGCAAAGTCTCCCATCTGCACAAAGCAGTGTTCGGGCAGCTTGAACAGTTCTCTTGCAAAATCCTCACTCCTGCCACCTGTGGTAAGGACTACAGTATCTGCGCCCATTGCTATCGCAATATCAAGGCTCTGCCTTATTGAAGCGGCAAACGATGCAGTCGAATATGGAAGGACAATGCCGGTAGTGCCAAGTATGGAGATACCGCCGAGAATCCCAAGTCTAGGATTGTCAGTCTTTTTGGCTATTTCCTCTCCTTTTGGAACAGAAATTATGACATCTATGCCACCCTTTTTCAAATATTCACCTGCGACCTCTCGCACTGCCTGCTCCAGCATGCTCATTGGAGTGGGGTTGATAGCTGCTTTGCCAATAGGAAGCCCTAGTCCCGGCTTGGTCACCCTCCCAACCCCTTTGCCGCCGTCAATGTTTATCTGTCCTGTGTTATTGTTCAACGAGACGGTGGAGCAAATCTCTGCACCATGTGTCACGTCTGGGTCATCGCCACCGTCCTTTATCGCAGCGCTAGTGACCTTGCCACTACCTTCGACTTTGGTCCATGCGATCTTGAGCGTCGCTGTCTTATTCTTTGGCAGCGACACCGTTACCTGATCGACTGGTTTGTTGCCTACTAGCGCATAAAGCGCGCCCTTTGTTGCTGCTGTGGCCGTTGTGCCTGTAGTGTACCCTGTCCTGAGGGACCCCTTCCTCTTCTTTTCTTCGATCTCTGGTGGGAGCTCTTGTTCACGCTCTGCCAGCTCCAAGTCCCTGTCATCTTCATACATCGTTATATCAACACCGTCCCACCGTCTATTACTATCGTATTGCCGGTGGCAAAAGCAAAGTCATCGCTTGCCACACTTGCCGCAACCTTAGCCACTTCTGAAGGTTCACCCCACCTCTTCATCGAGTTTTCCATCGCTGCCTTTTTCCTTTCTGTCACAGTCATCGCTTTGAATGTGGCATCAGTCGAGATATTGCCAAGCGCAAGTGTATATGCCCTGATGTTCTTGATTCCATATTCAAGTGCAATATGCTTTGTAATCGCAATGACACCTGCCTTTGCAATTGTATATGGTGCGCCCTCTGTGTATCCAGATATTGCAGGTGTAGACGAGATGTTTATGATCACGCCTCCTCCACCTTTGATCATTACCGGAATGGCATAATGGCAGAGCCGGAGAGTCCCTTTCAGGTCCACCTGAATGACGTTGTCAAACTCCTCTTCGGTAACTTCGTGGAACTTCTTGGTCCAGACCTTGCGGTCAAAAGGATATCCAGCGTTATTGACCAGGATGTCAATGCCCCCATGCCTCTCAGCAATGTGGCGGATGAATTTTGCCACACCAGCAGCGTCTGTTACATCTAGCTCCTCAGGATACGCTCTTCCTTTTATCATGCTGGCACTTCTTTCCACATCTCCTAACTTGCGCGAACATACAATCACCTCGGCCCCGCGTGCGGCAAATTCCTTGGCAATCTCAAAGCCGATGCCGCGGCTGGAGCCAGTAACTATAGCAACTTTGCCCTCTAACAACTGAAAAATCTATGTCACCGGGCCATTTTTAACATTAGCTTAGAAGAGAAACTTTGTCTGTCTTTTCCCAAGTGAACCCGTCGCCACTTCTTCCAAAATGACCATATGCAGCAGTCTTTCGGTACACTGGGCGTTTCAAGTCAAGCGTCCTTATGATGCCAGCTGGCCTCATATCAAACACCTTTTTCACTTTGGCCTCAATCTCCTCTTCAGGTGCTTTGCCTGTGCCAAAAGTATCTACCAATATTGACACAGGTTCTGCCACACCAATTGCATACGCCACCTGCACTTCGCACTTTTCAGCTAGCCCTGCGGAAACGACATTCTTTGCTACATATCTTGCCATGTAACATGCAGACCTGTCAACCTTTGATGGGTCTTTACCAGAGAATGCGCCACCACCATGTCTTCCCATGCCGCCATAAGTGTCGGCAATTATCTTTCTGCCAGTAAGCCCTGTGTCCCCAGGTGGACCGCCGATCACAAATCTGCCGGTTGGGTTGACCAAGAACTTTGTTCTGCCGTCAATCCAGCTGCCACATACAGGCTTGATTATCTTGTTGATGACCTCTTCACGTAGCTGACCCATCCCAATATCAGGCGCATGTTGCGTTGATATAACTACTGTGTCAATGCGCTTTGGCACGCCATCTTCATAGACTACAGAAACCTGTGACTTGCCGTCAGGCCTCAGCCAGTCCAGCTCTTTTTTCTTCCGCGCGCTTGCAAGCTTCATTGACAGCTGATGTGCCATGGTAATTGGGAGTGGCATGAGCTCGGGCGTTTCGTTGGTGGCAAATCCAAACATGAGCCCTTGGTCACCTGCTCCTTGCTCTTTGTCTGAAGTAGCTGTGACGCCCATTGAGATGTCAGGACTCTGCTCATGGAGTGCTGCTAGCACGGCACAGGAATCACAATCAAAACCATAATCAGGCTTGTCATAACCTATATCCCGGATAGTATCTCGGACGATTTTCTGTACGTCAACTCTCCCTCTTGATGTAACTTCACCTGCGACAAATACAATGCCGGTAGTTGTCATTGATTCAACAGCGACGCGCGAATCGGGATCTTGTCTGAGAAATTCATCCAAGACAGCGTCAGAGATCTGGTCGCACACCTTGTCAGGGTGGCCCTCCGTCACGCTCTCAGAAGTGAACAGCCAACGTTTTGCCATTTGTAAATCGACACCACATATGTGACTACTAGAATTCTTTTTCCAGCTTGATGAAGAGGACATTATTGCCCCTGATGACGACCTTGCCATAGTTTGCAAGCACGTCAGAACCATTGAATTCCTCTGCATCTGTCAGGATCAGGTTCATGTACGAGTCGACATTGTTCATCCGACCCTTGTACTCGATCTCACTCTTGAGCCTGACAGCAACCTTCCTGTTTATTGCGCGTTGAAGTGTAGAAAGTGGACGCTTTGGCTGCTGTGATGAGGGTGAAGACAATCTAACTAATCACTTTTCAACAAATCGAGGCTTGAATAAAAAGGTTCCTTTGCCTGCAGGTTCATAAGCGGGTATTCCCTACACAACAATGACAAAAAATCATCTCGATCCACTTTGACAATGATTTCTACAGGCGCTAAAGCATTGGATACCCTGCTTGGAGGGGGAGTGCGTACAGGGATGGTAACCGACGTTTACGGCGAAGCCGGTTCCGGCAAGTCTCAGCTCTGCTTTACCCTCTGTGCGAACTGCGCAAAGAATGGCAGTACGGCGATCTTTGTGGATACTGCAGGTACTTTCAGGCCTGAGCGCATTGTAGAAATTTCCGGGTCTCCGGGTGTTCTTGACAGGATCACTTTTGTAAGAGTGCTTACTACATACGATCAGAAAAATGCAGTAAGAAAGATAGCAGAAATTGGACCGCAACTTGTTGTCGTTGATAGCTTGACATCATTGTTTTCAGCAGAATATTCGGGTCCTGCTCGACATCTTGCTGTGATGAAGCATCTACACGAGCTGGCACTTGCCGCCATAAACATCGACTGTGCAGTTGTTGTTACAAACATGGTTAGAAACGCCCCATCAACCATAGTCGATCAGTATGGCAGGAACATCGCACAGACCGCGGTCTCGTCACAGCAAAGAGAATATCTTGGAAGCTCCGTCTCGATCTATTCTCACATAAAAATAAAACTAGGGATAGTGAATATTGCAAAATCACTGTTCCAAGCGACACTGGTACAGCCTGCAGGCAAACAACAACCTGTTCCATATACCATAACCTTGCGCGGCATTTCAGATATTTCTTGACTAAAAATTTATACCTGTATCCCTATTGGTGCATGTGGACCTGCCAAGGCAGGAAGAGCTGCTGAAGACCGGCAAGGTGCCGCTGTCCATAGTCCTTCCAACATATAACGAATCTCAAAACATAACCAAGATGCTAGACTCCATCGCAGAGACCCTTCCTGCAGAGGCGCAAGCAGAAATCATTGTCGTGGATGACAATTCTCCTGATGGAACTGGCGACATTGCAAGCCGACACAAGGTCAGGAACAAGAAACTGCACATTCATGTGATCAAGCGGCCCTGCAAGCTGGGCCTCAGTTCTGCCATACTTGCAGGAGTCCAGTCTGCAACCGGCCAGATTGTGGTTGTCATGGACGGAGACTTTTCGCATCCCCCTCACACGATTCCCAAGATGGTCGAGGAACTTAAGGACTCGAAATTTGACATCGTGGTGGCGTCGCGATACATAAAAGGAGGATCGGTTATTGGCTGGCCATTCAAGCGCAGGCTGATGAGCAAGGGCGCGACCAAGATAGCACAGGTCGGACTCGGCATACAAGTGAACGATCCCATGTCAGGGTTTTTTGCATTTAAGCGGAATATTATAGAAGGCATCAAGTTTGACGCCATAGGCTACAAGATGCTCCTTGAGATCCTCGTTAAAGCTAGAGGCGCACGCATCAAAGAAGTGCCTTATACGTTTACCAACAGGCGCGCGGGAACAAGCAAGCTGGATTCTACTGTCATGATCGACTATTTCAGGGCCGTTTGGAGGCTATATCGGTATGGCAAAACGGTAACTCAAAATGAAAAGCGCGCGTCTGTCAGGTTCCTTTCAAAGGCAGGCAGGTTCTATACCGTTGGAGCAACCGGGCTGCTTGTTAACTATCTCGTCTCGCTTTTGTTCAAGACGGTTATGCCAGAACTCTGGTACATCTATGCGACTATTGTTGGCATAGTCTTCTCCATTACATCCAACTTTTTCCTCAACAAGATATGGACTTTTGAGGACAGGGATTTCAATGGCAAGAAGACGGCAATCCAGTATGGGCTATTCTTGGGCTTTAGCTCGCTTGGCGCACTCGTACAGCTTGGTATGGTATACCTGCTTTCAGAAAGTTATGGTGTAAGCTACGAACCAGCGCTAATCATTGGTGTTGCCACGGCGGCTGTTGGCAACTTTTTACTCAATAAGAAATGGACGTTCAAGGAAAAAATATGGAGTTAAGGTGAACTATCCGCCCAATATGCTCATGTTTCTAACAAATTACAATCAAAATGCTTAATAATTTACCTCCATAATAACAAGCAACCGAAAAACATGTGCCAAATGGGTAGAGACCCTCCGTATCAACAAGGAGCATTTGACGCCTGCTGCGATAGGAGGATGACTCTACCCATCCATCTTTAATTCTGGCAAACTTTCGAAAATACTAGAGAAGAAATAGAGTTTCCAGAGATTCACTTCAACACATGGCCGATACTGCAGCCGCAAAAGAGCCTAGTTTGAACGCCTCTTGCGCGGCTCCATGAGCCCCATTAGCTGGTAGCCATACTCTAGGTTATGCTTGACGTGGTTTATCCCGTGTGTTCCATGGGGAACAAACTTGCCGTCAAGCACGTTTTCTATGTATATTTTGGCCTTTCTGATTGAGTTTATGGCATGCTGAAGCTGATTATCAGTTAGCTTGCGCCCTAGCTCTCTTTCAACCTCCTTTTTGAACGCCACAGGGCTTGACAGCTTGCTGTATTTTTGCAGGCGCTTGTAATTGACCGAAAGATCGGTTATTTTTTTGATGTCTGCTGCCTGTAGGCTAGCGAGCGAGCGTTCGAGGTCTTTCCGCGACCTGTTGGTAATGTTCATCAGGTTTTCTACCAGTTCGTCGCTGTAAGAGAGAAGTGCATTAGCATTTACGGACTTGCCATCCTTACTGTCCAATCGCACTTCCACGTAGGATGCGGAAGGGTCTTCGTGTATCGCAGTCGTTTTCCTTTCTTGGAAGTATCGTTCCAAGCTATAGATTCCGACCGGCTCTCCTCGGGTATCCACTCCCTTGTCAAGGGCTGAAATTGTGTCGACTATTATGCGCGGGTAATGCAATTTGGTGGTTTCGTCTGCCTTCGGGTAGTTTTGCATGATGTCCTCGTAAATGTGAAAAGTGGTATCGTTGACAGTCTTTGCACCTGCTCTCTTTGAGTCAACACCCTTGGCAGCTACGGTTAAAAAGTCACACATTTCAGACTGGGATAAAAGCCTGCCAGTGACGGCGGTTGCGTCGGCTATTGCCTTTGCAGCAGTAATCCACTTGCCATAGGTATTGATGGTGCTGAGCGGGACTCTTCCAATGAATTCGACAGCCTTCTTGCGAGTGGCCGGGTCTTCGATCTTTAGCATGTCAAGACATCCAGTCAGAACATTTCCAAGTGAAATAGAGTCAGTGCGTTCAGATTCGGGGGCAGAAGGAGAAGGAGAAGTGGGATTCTGTCGGTTATGACTGGCAGAACTGTGAGAAACCATTGCTATTACTAATAAGTTAACCTCATGCCTTAAAGCTTTCGCAGGCACCTTCAGATTTCGACACTAGTCGGATGACAATCCTTTTTACGCCACCATCTTGACTAAAAGTCTTGATGTCCGATACTCTTGAAACCATTTTTTCAATGCAAAGAGAATTTGCTTCCCTGATGGATCTCTCGCGCTACCCCCAGTCCGCGGAAGACAGGATAGCTGCACTATCCACCGCCATAATCCACGAGGCAGTCGAGCTGCAGCGGCTTACCAATTGGAAGTGGTGGAAAAAGCCGACGCCGTTTGACAGCGCTGCCGCAAAGGAGGAGCTTATAGACATATGGCACTTTGTTGTTCAGGCATCAATTGAACTGGGTATGGGACCTGAGGATATACTGCAAGAGTACAAGAAAAAGAACAAAGTTAACCGAGACAGGCAGACTTCAGGCTATTGACGTCGGATGTGCCCACCATATCAACGATCTCAACCCGCTTGCGAAAGGTGTTGATGTCTTTCGCGGGAGACTTGAGTAGAGGATATGGCCCCCGAGCTCCTATTATTCTGCCGTCGCTGTCAATGCCATTCTTGGCAAGCGCAAGCAATGCCTGACCTGCACAGTGTCCCTTGACCTCCTTTCCACAAAGGATTATGCGCCGCAACTCCGGGTGTTCCATAGCGAACTTTATGATGGTGTCGATCCCCTTATTTTCTGACAAGAGCCTTCCCGCTATTGCGATTTTGTCCATTATTATCTGGGATTCTGAAATTTCCTTCAAAAGATCAATGCTCGATAGAGTACATATCGCCAGCTCCTTCCCCCTCCCAAGATAGTACTCATGCCGTATCGGCAGTATTACTTCACATATCTTGCCAGTCGCATCGTCGAACTTTTCCTTGAGCGTCATCATCTCAGGCCCCAGCTGACCTTGTTGGTTGGGATCACCTTGAGGAAGGGAGCTTCACCCTCGCTCCATGGATCCCTTCTCACCCACTCAAAACGATTCTGGAATATTTTATAGAGCCGGACAAATTCACTTCCCCTTTCAACCACCTGAGTTATGCCCTGTATGCAGACGGCCTTGTTTCCCTCAGAGCCATAGATGTCAACTACAAGGGCCATTCTATTGTTCTCTTTGATGTTCTTGTACTTTCTGGTTTCATAGTCCGTCGCGATGTAGAACACGCCATCTTCAAATACATATGACACAGGTACGACATGCGGAATGTTATCATGGCAAGTTGCAATCCGACAAGCCTCGTTTCGAGCCAGAAAATCATTTTCTGCCTTGCTGAAAGTAACCTTGCCCAACGAAAAGATGAGATGGTTTCTATTATTTATATCAGCAGCACATGATGACTCATAGTACTATCATAATTAAAATTGCAATATCACCCAGAGCGAGTGCCTTTCAAGCAAGGTACTCTTTCCGTGGCAAAAGAATACTGCGACCTCGTAGAAGGCTAATGATCACACAAAGCGCGACTATGGTGAGAAATCAAGCCCCATGGGTGCCACTTAATTTAGCCTACCGGCTTTCCGGTTTCTTGTAGCTCTTCCATCGGCTGAACCTGACCATGAGAACTCCTGCTGCAATTACCAAGAGAGAGATGGCAAGGTATCCAGGCTGGACTATGGCTGCGAGCTGTTCCGGGGCAGTCGAAGTATAGGTGCACCTTTCATCGGTCATACACTCTTTGTCAACTGGAAACGCCAGCAGGACTCCTACAAAGACCACAAAGAGTGCTATTCCAACCGAAGAGACTATAGCTCCTGACTTTGCCATTGCTTCCAGAGACAAACACAGTTTGTTCATAGCAAGCGCTTGATTAAAGTTCCGAGGGGTCGATTGTGACAAAGCGGTAAGAATCTTCCTTGCGCACCCGCCGGAAATGGCTGTCAAAGTAAAGAAACGGCTTGTCTTTGTACACGTGGCGGTCCCACAGGTCATGTACCTTGCCAAAATAGTCTTTCTTGGTCTTGCCTTTCATCCTAAGAAGCTCGTGTGTGAGCACATGGGATACTCGCGGGCAGTTCTTGTCAGCGTAAAATGCATAGCGCTGGGTTTCGGACGAAGCGTCATCAGGCCTCTGCCACCATGCTACCCCTAGATTTTCTGCAGTATATCCTTCGGTGTTACAGTCTGTCCAGAACGGCTTAAAATATGCGAGGTAAAAGTGATAGGTAAAAGTACCACGTTCAGAGTGGTCCCTCATCAAGTATGCAAGCGACATCCTGTCAAACACTTTGCCAGGTATTACGGGAAGTATGTCGGCATCCACGGGTAGTTTGATGTCAAAATAGCGTTGCGCCCACCACTTGAAAAAGCGGGACATTGACGAAATATAGTCCCAGTCTTCCTGCTGTCTCTGCTGCCATTCTTTGGCTTTGGCGACATAAATGAAAAAGATCTTGTCTGGGTTCACGTCGGCTCAGCCTTGGTGGAGCATGTTATGGCCGTGTTCTTGATGGTGGTGGCCACCACAACTGCATGAATCTTCGCCACCTCCAACCCAGCCAGCCCTTTCCGGCTGTGGATGAGCCTTGCTCATGTGCTTCATCAACTTGTAATCCGAATCAAATCCCTCTCCGCAAATGGAGCAGTTTTGCAGTATCCGGAATTCCTTCACATTCCACGATTGGATTAAAAAGGCATTAAAACCTTATGACTGCGATGGCTGCTGCCTACGATCCAATCAAATACAAAATCGGCTCAATACAGAACTGGAACACGGTTGCCAGAGGCTACCACGAAGGTTGGGCGATCAAGGGTAGAGGGCCTTTTAAATCCACCACCAAACTGATAGAGGCAGCCGACATCAAGTCATCAGATATTGTCCTTGATGTTGCTTGTGGAACTGGAGCAGTATCTATACAGGTTACTCGCCTTCTTGAAGAGTCAGGCTTGCTTGTTGGGATTGACTTTTCAAGAGGAGCACTGGAGATCGCCAGATCGTCGGTTCCAGCAGGCCATTTTTTCGAAATGGACGCCGAGCATATCGGGCTTGCCACAAGATTTGATAAAATACTGTGTCAGTATGCCCTGATGTTCTTCCCCAACCCCGTAAGCGTACTGCGTCAGCTCCATGATCTTTTGAAAAAGGGAGGCAGGATAGCTGTAGCCGTACATGGAACGCAGGAAGGTGTTCCATATTTCAGCACGATTATGGATCCGGTGCTCCATCACATTCCTGATATTCGCCCCGCGGGGGCGCCAACTGTACACCGTTTTGGCAACCCTCCTGATCTAAAGGAAGTGATTGCCAATGCTGGCTTTACTGATGTTTCCATAAGGGAATTCACTTTCGACTATGAAGCCGGCACCTTTGACCAGTACTGGTCAGACTACATGTCGACCACTGCGAACTCTATACGCGCTGCAATTGAAGGAAAGCACCCCTCTGTCGTTGCACAGATAAAGGCGGAAGCGGAGCAAAAGGCAAATCGTTTTGCCAAGGGCGACGACAACAAGATATGCTTCCCTTGGCAGGTGCTCATCGCAACTGCAGTACGTGCGCAAGACTGATGTAGCCCCTTCCTTGAATCTCAAGCGTATATACATATGCAACGTAGACACAAAAAGCAGGCATTTCTCTACGCAGGAATAGGATTTGTAGCCATCGGAATTGCTTCAATAGTTTTGATATACATGTTCGTGTATCAGCCACTTGCTACAAGCGAGACAACAGGAGAAGATCCAGAATTTAACCTCGAAGAGATCCATCGCGTTCCACTTGCAAGGCACGACCATGTCATGATGTCGATACTGGTGAACGGGAGACCTGCAGTGATTCCCGAAGGAGTTGGAATGTTGCCGGACCTGTGGCACGATCACTCGCTTGATAGGTACGGGCCCTCAGGCATATCTCCCATTCACACGCACGATACATCTGGTACAATCCACATAGAGTCAACTGAACCAAGAGAATACACTGTAGGCGAATTCTTGAACGTATTGGGACTTGATTCAGGCGCAGTCACCCGGATGACGGTCAACGGTAACGAGGTTGAAAGCTTTCTTGATTACCAGATGCAGAACGGCGAAAGGATCCAGCTAGAGATGACTATTGCTCCACAATAGTATTCCTTCTATTCTCTTTTCTTCTTGATTCCTGGTATATCCACATCAAGGTAGTTAGCGTGTAGGTCGGAATAAAGTCTCCTACTACAGGTACAAACTCGACTAGGTTAAGTAACGTTGAACGCTTGCTTCGAGTTATCGTAAACAAAATACCTGTTATTATGGCGTCAAAAATGTCGCCAACGACAGGGATCCCAAATAGCGGCGCCCCTGCATAATCAAGGGTGTCGGCCATAACAGAAACCACAAGTGCCGTACTTGCACGAAGTTTGAAACGAGAATCCAACAGTAGTAAAAATTGTGCACATCATGGTTTATAGAAGATTCAGTCGTTTGTTTGAGCCTTCAGTTCGTACGAAGCATCACATATGCAAAGTTCCTATGGGTCTTTTCCTCCACATTGCGATGTTTTGCAGTCATGTTTGAATATGATCCGCATCATACTTATCGGGTCCGAGATGAAAAGTTCATTATTCTATTGACAGTTGTAAAGGTAAACTAAAGACACTTGTGAATAAATAATTCACAATAATTATTCTTAGTTTCTCGTATTTTCCGGGTCATTTCTTCTTCTGGTTCGACTGTCCGATCAACCCCAGAATCTATTCATTCTTACTTGAATTGGCCTTCCTTCTATTAAATTGAGTCGATACCTCCCATATCTTCCAGCTATGAAAAGAAGTACGAGCCCAAGGCCATTGCGCCATAGAATAGAATTGACAGGCTACCCTACTGTTCACACATGTCGACTGTGGCTAGTGTTGCAACAATACCAATAGTGGTTATGTTTCAACTGAGGTGTTGGAGAGAGTATCTGAATTAAATACCAACGTCATCATGCACGATGAACGCGGCAGGCTTTATGGTTACTTTCATCAAATCGATGGAAGCAATGGGCCACAGGCCCCGCCGGCGCAGGTGTCTTCGCAAAGAGTGGTAATGACCTAGGCATTCATTCCGCGGGTGTAACCAATAGTGAAATATATGCAGCTAGCGCTAACAGATATACCGCGATCCCAGACAGAGATGTAAGAATAACTGCTTGTCATCAAGAGGGCAGAGGTTCTTTTGAAATAGATCAGCCACTTGACACCGTAGATAGCTACCAGTGTCACTCGTTTGTAGAATCATCATGCATTAAGATTGTGTATGATGAGGTAGTAGCATTAGATAAAAAAAGGCGAAACAGAGATAAGAATTCCAGATTGGTTTACTGCAATCGACAGAGTTTCGCTATCACCTTATTACTATTGGAGATACTGGATCATATCAGTTTATTGCGGAGGAACGTGTTTTGTGATCTGGGCATCCATCACGGAGCCAAACGTGCCGTCACGATCATGTGATAATCCAGGTACTAGGTCAAGTGAAGTCTTGAACCCAGCGCGGGTATAATGATCATATCCTGCTTTTACACTGTATTTTCCGTCTCTAATGTATGAAGGATCCTTTCTTCCAACATTCCAGTTCATATGCACTGATGATTTAAACGCAGGTGTATAAGCGACTTCTCGCATTTTTGGCGAACCGCCATACGATATTGCAACGATTACGCCGGACGTCATTGTACGCTAGGCAGCACCCGAAGGTACCCACCATTGGGTGGCAAGCTGTGCACCAGATGAATACCCACCAAAGGCAATACACCTCTTGTCAATCGGGAACTCTGACTGGATCTTTCTTACCAGACTCTCAAGCCATCTCGTATAGCCAGGTGGATCGCCCATATACCAGCAAGAACCATCCCCGTCGGCACAGTTCTTGTTTGGTGATAGGGGCGTGAGCAATACCATATTGTGTCTCTTTGCTACGCTGATCAGCCCGTCATCACCGGCCAATAAGTATGAGCTTGTGGGATGCTTCAGACCATATTCGCCTGATCCATCTGCATATATTAGAAGGCCAATCGGCTTTGTGCTATCAAGTCCGTCTGCATAGAGAAGATATGTTGAAGTATATCCGTTTGCGCTAAAAGAAAAGCTTCCGCTAGCTGCTTTTCCATTGTCTTGCGCAGCTTTACTCTTATAAGATCCTCGGGCAAGGGACTTGCGAGACATCTCCTCCAATTCCACTTCTTGACCATTCCCCCTAACATCAGAGCCACGTCTCAGGTTTGGGATTTTCCGCTCAATTTGTGCCCTTTCTCGCTCTGAAACGCTACCGGATGGATTCGGAAAAAACCTGACCCAGTCAACAAAGGATGCAAACGTCATGACTGTACCTGCGGCCGCCATTAGTTTGAGAAAGTCGCGCCGCGATACTCTTCTTCCGGCTGGAGGCGTCTGCGCCATATTAAGAGAAAGGATTCTTTGATAATACGAGTATCTGTTTTAGTTTCCACTATGCGTCAAAAATCTGATATATAGAGTTGTTTTGTCATATGTTAAGAGATGTTCCCTCTAGAGTAAAAGAAATCTCAACATCTCCAAATCCAGCATAGGAGTTCAATCAGCTTTAGATAGGATCATCTGCAAGGTATTCCATTTAGCATATGGTGTCACACAGATACAACAAGCCATCTCTATATGCTGTGAAATATTGGGCTTCTTTCCCTTCACTCCTTCTGCTTAAATGAGAAGATTTCTGATAATACAAATAGTCAGCAATCAAACCAAAACCAACTAGCAGCTTCTTCGAGATCCATACCAACATCAATAACAAAAGAGTCCCCTAAAGATCAAGTCGCAAATGGGCTAATTGCCTAACCTTTAACACTGTTAACCAGTTTAGCTGCAATGATGCAACGATGTCTCGCAGTGTAGCGTGATGATGTGAGAATACGTCACATAACTTTTAGATTTTATAGATTACGTCATATCCTCCTGAATCCTTAATATTTTGTGCCACAAATCGTGAGCGTGGTCCTTGTTGAAGACCGTCGTACCCGAACATGTAAGCGACGCATTGCGTTGGGTTCCTGGTGAGAGGCTTAATCATCTTATCGAAGAAGCTTGCATCCGTTTTGCGATGAATGATGCCGTGATTGGAAACAGTATCGTTTTTAGCTATAGCGATCTTGATCGCCGTGCAAATCAAGTCGCGCGTCATTTACTCGCACGCGGAGTCAAGTCCGGCGACCGCGTTGCGCTGATGCTTAATAGATCCCCAGAAACATACGTGGCGATGCTTGCGGTGATGAAAGTAAATGCGGCATATGTGCCGCTTGACTCAGGCTTTCCGAATGAACGCATCAGCTTCATCTTAGGAGATGCCAATGTTTCTGCCATCATATCAATGTCGAATTTCGTCGAGCGCCTTTCCAGCCTCCAGAAGGAAGTCGACAAGATATTTCTTGATTTTGAGCGGCCAGCAATCGATTCACAGGCAGCAGATCCATTGACTGATATTGCGCAGCCAACAGAGCCGCTATGCTACATCATCTATACATCAGGCACCACAGGCAATCCCAAAGGCGTCTGTATTGGACACGCAAGCATTTGCAATTTTGTACGTATAGCCAGTGAGCTTTATGGCTATGAGCCAGGCGATCGTGTCTATCAGGGCATGACGATCGCGTTTGATTTCTCGGTCGAGGAGATTTGGGTGCCGCTGATGGCTGGTGCAACACTCGTTCCGGGCCCAGCTGGCACAACCCTGATGGGTGACGAGCTTGCAGACTTTCTGCGGGAACGCCGCGTGACGGTGATGGCTTGTAGTCCGACGCTGCTAGCCACCCTCGAACAGGATGTGCCCGACCTGCGGATCCTCCTCGTCGGCGGCGAGGCTTGCCCGGAAAATCTCGTAGCCCGATGGTATCGCCCGGGCCGCCGCATTCTCAATACTTACGGTCCCACCGAGACGACCGTCACGGCGACAATGACCGAGCTGCTGCCAGACAAGCAGGTCACGATAGGCGTACCGCTACCAACCTATACAGTTGTCATCCTAGATCCTCAAGAAGAAAGAACCGTTCCGATTGGTGAGCTCGGTGAAATCGGTATCGCGGGCATCGGACTAGCGATTGGTTATATCAATCTCGATGACTTGACGAAGCAGAAGTTCATTCGTGATTTCCTACACATCGAGAACAATCCTTCAGGCCGAATCTATCGCACCGGAGATCTCGGTCGGATCCGAGAGAACGGTGAGATCGAGTACCGCGGCAGGATCGACACGCAGGTAAAGATCCGCGGCTATCGCGTCGAGCTCAAAGAAATCGAATCAGTGCTACTCAACCTACCTCAGATCGCTCAGGCCGCCGTGACAGCATTCGAGGCCGAGGAGGGTGTAGTCGAAATCGTCGCCTATTATGCGCTAAAGCAAGGTGTTAGCGAGCTGCTACCTGGTGAAATTTCGCAGGCGCTGCGCAGCAAGCTTCCCGCTTACATGGTGCCTGCCTTTATCGAACGGGTCGATGCCATACCAATGACACTAAGCAACAAAACTGACTATAAGAAGCTGCCAAAGCCGGAGCAGTTGCAGCGTGTTTCTGTCGACGCGCAGAGGTGTGTTATGCCGAAAACCGACCGCGAGCGCATGCTGCATGCCGCGCTTACCAGGGTTATTCGCGCTGAGCGTGTCTCGACGGAGGCGCACTTCTTTGATGATCTCGGGGCTAACTCGCTATTAATGGCACGTGTCTGTGCGGCAATTCGCAAGAATCCAGGGATGTCAAACGTTTCGATGCGCGACATCTACATGAATCCAACGATCACCAAGCTCGCACGTCATCTCGATTCGTCGTCTATCGGCCAACCTGTAGTTACACTCAAGCCGGAACCATCACACACTCCGTCGACTCTTTCATACGTCTCATGCGGTGCTCTGCAGATCGGATTCGTGGCGGCATATCTGCTGTTCAACCTCTGGATCCTCTGGGGCGGAGCCTTGTGGGCCCTTGCTTCTAGCAGCCCGGTGGGGCTTTACGCGCGCAGTGTCGCTTTCGGCGCAGGAGAGTTTGCCATACTATTCGCACTTCCCATCGCGGCTAAATGGCTATTGATTGGCCGCTTCAAGACACAATCATTTCCTATCTGGAGTTTTTCATATTTCCGCTTTTGGGTCGTCAAGTTCATGATGCGCACATCGCCAGCATCTGTCTTTATCGGTACACCACTCTACAATATCTATCTGCGCATCATGGGCGCGAAAATCGGCCGCAATGTAATCCTGAACTGGCGGTCCGCGCCGATCTGTACCGACCTTGTGACGATCGGGGACAACACCATTGTCCGCAAGAACACCATCCTGCTCGGCTACCGCGCGCAATCAAACTTCATCCACACCGGCCCGGTGGCGATCGGTAGGAACGCGTTCGTCGGCGAATCAAGCGTGCTCGACATCAACACTACAATGGGCGATAACACGCAGCTCGGTCATGTCTCGTCGCTGCAGAGCGGCCAGCGCGTGCCGGATGGCAAGGGCTACCATGGCTCACCGGCTATCGAGACGTCTACAAACTATTGCCCGATCGATGGCAGGAGCGGCGTTGCGCTCCGAGGTGCGCTATATGTGTCACTCATCCTCGGGACACTAATCCTGATCGTCGTACCCTCTGCAATGTTCCTCGTCTACTCCGTCTGGCATGGGTATTGCCCGTCGCCTCTAACCTCTCTGTATTGTCCAGCGATCTCTTCCGTGCCTATTCCCTTGCTGCTCGCCCTTTCGGCAGCGGTGTTCTTTGGCGCGCTGGGCCTCTGGCTGGCCGCCATGTATATCATCCCCCGTCTCTGCATGCTGGCGCTGCGGCCTGGAGTAACCTATACCAATTTCGGCTTCCATTACCTGCTGCAAAGCATCATCCGGGGCGTCAGCAACTCGGAGTTCTTCTGCACTCTGTTTGGTGACTCATCAGCCATAGTGACATACATGCGCTACCTGGGCTGGAACCTGAACACGGTCTATCAGACCGGCTCGAACATGGGCAACGAACAGTTTCACGACAACCCTTTTCTCTGCAATATCGGCAGTGGCACGATGGTTTCGGATGGGGTGTCGATGATTAACATGCAGATGTCGGCGACGTCGTTCCGGCTTGAGGAATCGAAGATCGGCGACAACAACTATCTAGGCAGTGCAATCTCCTACCCGCCAAATGGTCGCACAGGAAACAACGTCCTGCTGGGCACCAAGATCATGGTCCCTATCGACGGCCCGGTGCGCGAGAACGTCGGGCTGCTTGGCTCGCCTGCCTTCGAGATTCCGCGTGTGGTCAAGAGCGATCGTGATATCATCAAGTCGTTCGACGAACAGACTCGCTGCGCCCGACTGCGCCAGAAGAACGTGTACAATCTAGGCACGGCCTTGATCTTCCTAGCCAGCCGGTGGGTGGCGTTTACTTCTTTCGTGTTCCTGCTGTGGCAAGCAGTCGGGAGTTACAGTCATTTTGGCATCTTAGGATTATTCGCAGCCATCGTGGCAAGTACAGCCTTCAATATAGCATTCTTCATCGCTCTCGAGCGCGCGATCCTTCGCTTCAAGCGACTCCAGCCTCGGCTCGTCTCGATTTATGATCCCTATTTCTGGTTGCATGAAAGGTACTGGAAGTTAAATCCTCTCTTTGTCTTGATCATGTTCGCTGGTACTCCGTTCCGAGGCATGCTACTTCGCGCTATGGGCGTGAAGGTTGGTGCCAAGCTGTTCGATGACGGCGCGGTCATCCAGGAACGCTCGCTTACCGAGGTCGGCGACTACACAAATCTGAACGAGGGTTGTATATTGCAGGGACACTCGCTCGAGGAAGGTGTCTTTAAATCAGACTACATCCGGCTCGGCAACAGATGTTCGCTCGGCCCGGGGACCTTCGTCCACTATGGCGTCAGCACCGGAGACGACGTCGTGATCGACCCTGATTCCTATGTAATGAAGGGCGAGACCCTAGACTCTCATACTGGGTGGCGCGGAAATCCGGCTAGGCTGGTGCGCTGTCACGAGGCTCAGACCGAGGTTTCCACCCAGGACATCACCGACGCCACCATCCGTAAGAAGCATTCCTTGGCGTGAACAGAAGAACGATCCACTACCACCAGCATATGTCAGAAAATCTGGTTGCAAAGTCGGTCTATGCCACTTTCGGCTTTGTGGGGGTGGGGCGATACTCCTATGGGAGGTGATCGCGGTTCTAAAACTCCAGTTTCCGACGGTACGATCGATTCCTCGCTCCAGCACACAATCGACGCCCTCGCTGTGCCGGGCCTGCTGATCGGCCATCGTGTGATCTCGGAGGGTGATGAACTCGCGCTGCTCTACGAGGAGATGGAATCGTTTTCCTTGGCTGCAGTCGAGAGGCGCCGCGCCAGTGGCGCGGTAAGACGTGTTGCACGTGAGCTGATGAATTCGATGGGTGTTGCCAGTCTTCCGATCCTCCGGAGCAAATTTGGTGCCCCGATCTGGCCCGCAGGAATCATAGGCTCGATGGCGCACGATAATCAGATTGCTGTAGCCGCTGTCGGGCTGCGGCGTGACCTGGATGCGGTCGGAATCGATATCGAACCTTCGGTGCCGTTGCCGCCAGACATACTTGAACTGGTCGCGACATCGCGCGAGCAGCGTGCCATTGTTGGCAACCAGTTTGGAGCAAAGCTTCTCTTCACCATCAAGGAGGCGGCCTATAAGGCAACCTATCCGCTAGATCACAAGTTTCTGGATTTTCACGACATCGAAGTCGACCTTGCCAACCGGATTGCCACGACCCGAACCGGACGTACGCTGGCGCTCCACTGGAGTGTTTTATCTCATGTGCTAGTCGTGGCGACAATTCAGAATACTTCGATGGATCACTCGCACTCAGGTTGAAAAGGCTCAATTCTGATCGACTGCATCCCATCTTTGCGACGCACGTGTCACGCTCCTCGCAGATCAAGTTACGATGGCGCGCCAGCAAGCCTTGTAATAAGGCGGCGATATTATCAGCGGAACGGTGCGGTTCTTTGTCTTGCCGCAGTGTCCAAGCTCTGTCTCGGTATATATCTTGTCACCGGCCTTCGCGATGTCGCCTATTTTTAGTCGCTAGTGTCTCATTCGGTCTACCGCTTGTGTCTAGGCTCATAACGCGTTACAGCTCGATTCGCGGGTCACCTCAATACTTCAAAAAGATAGAATAGGCATCATCATCCGTCCATAGGTCTACAGCCTGAACATTGGTCTCTTCTCTTTTCATTATAGGCAGATCTTTAACAGCAGCAGTCGTCAGCCGCTCTTTTAGAGACAAGTCGGGAAAATAAAGCCACTTGCAGAACTTTAGATAAATTACAGCGCGATTACTGTGCGTGTTAATCCACCTTTGCTTAGGTTCAGCCGATAGCGGCTTGCGGATGGTAGCGAGATATCCCAGAATGTCATCTCTTGTTATTTCCGTGGAAGGCTTGTGATTCAGAAAGCGGCAGAGAGATAAATAATCGTGCAGATATAGACGCGCTTTTGTTCTCGTCTTGATGTGCTCATGAATCATAAAATCATTGAGAAAATACGCCAGAACCAGCCTATTTTCTGCAGAAAATTCGTCAACAAGCTGCCGCTGCGTGTTGGGCTTCGGGCAATCAATGGCCGACCGAATCTTGTGGTCCGCAACTGGGTTTCCGGTGCTTATGACTGCAAAGCCCGCGCTTGTTCATGGAAATATGCACTCTTGACGTAGCTTATTAACACTCATACAAGAGGAGCAAAGTTCATTATTTACCTATACAATGGTTCGATAGGTGCGCGCGCTTGGTATTTAGAAAAGTTGGTGCTGTCATACTGCTTGTTTCAAACATGGAGAAGTCCATCAAATTCTACAAAGACACACTAGGCCTACCGGTAAAGACGAAGTCAAAGGATTGGACAGAATTTTTCAACAAGGACACTGTACTTGCGCTTCATCCAGCAAAGAAAAAGGGCAAGATAAAGACAGGTTCAGGGATGCTTGTAGGGTTTGAGGTAAGCGACCTAGACTCAACCGTAAAGATGTTGAAGGCTAAAAAGGTCAAATTCTTCAAGAAGCCAAAAGAAGAACCATTTGGCAAGCATGCGATAATACAAGACCCGGACGGGCATTTGGTATCAATAGCTGAGATCAGGGAAAAATCGGCAGAGGGCTTTGACCTACTTGGCTTAATTGGAGCCGAATAGACCTTCGCTACTCCTTTGTTGCAATCACCAGATAGACAGAGCCCCCAAGGTGTTCAAAGCGGGTCTTGTTGAATTGCCGAAGCAACAATTTTTTCATCTCTCCCTTTGTCATGAAATTATGACCCTGAAGCGCAAAGTCGAGCTGCATCCCCATTATCAGGCAATCAGCGGTGTTGATCAATGTCTTGTTCTTTGATTCTGGCAGCAGGCCCTCCACTATGGCAATCGTTCCCCCTGGCGTTAATGCCCTCCAACAGTTTGACACGACTTTTCTCTTGTCCCTTGCGGCGTACAATGACTCTCCAAGGTAAATGATGTCAAATTCATTTTCAAACGCCATTGACTCTCCATCTTGCTTTATTATCCTGAGAGGTAGAACTTTCTTGCGTGCAATTGCAACCGCCTTTTCTGACGGATCGATCCCAGTAAAACTAGACTTTGGATATGCTTGTTTCATCTTGGCAAGCAGGCTGCCCGTGCCACAGCCGACATCAAGCACTTCGCAGCCATTTGTCAGCAGATTGTGCAGTCTTCTGTCGCGTCGGATAGCTGTAAGAAAGGCATAATGGTCCCAATCGGTTGCTTGTTCTATGGCCCGAAGGCTCATCGTTGATGATGACATTTCACGCACCTTTCCAAACTTGAAGAGATCTGTCATATGTCCATATTCCAAGCTCCGGAGTGCAAGATACGAGAACTGACCTCCAAGATAGTGCGGATTCTTCTTGTCCAGCAGCAATGCCTTCATTTCAGGTTTCAAGTAAAGTTTGCCATCATTTTTTTCATTCACAAGCCTGTAAGAGATGGCCGCAGAGCACCATGCTTGAATTGCAGGAAAATGCAGCCCAGTTGCTAATGCCAGCTGCCTTGGAGACACAGGGGCTGAAGCAAGCGTTTCAAGCAGACCCATCTCACGCCCGATATGAATTATCCATACTCCATAGAATCCCACAGAGTATCTCCACAGTCTTGCAAAGTCAGCAGGGCGTGCCTTCTTCAAGTACTACGGCAGCTCGCCTTGTGTCACTCTTAAATCATTGCACCGGAACTTTCTTGCCCGGATTCATGGTAAGGCTAGGATCAAACAACCTCTTGACATCAGAAAAGAGACAAGTCAGCTCCTTGCCATACATCATTTCAACATAGTCTACTCTTGCAAGCCCATCCCCATGTTCGCCCGTAATTGTTCCCCCTGCCTTAATCACCCGGGCAAACACACTTGTAGCAATACTTTTCATCATTTCAACCTGCGACTTTGAGCTGATGTCAATAATTGGCCGAGTGTGCAGGTTGCCATCTCCAACATGCCCAAACATCACGTAATCCAGTTTGTTTTCCCGATATGTTTGCAGAAGTACGGATACATGTTCGGCAAGTAGTGCAGGGCTTACTACGGTGTCTTCTATCAATCCTACCGGTTTTCTGCTTCCAACGGTTATCTTCATGATGTTGTTAAGCGCAGCCTTTCTCGCCCGCCATATCCGCGATATGCTCTGTTCATCAGAAGCATATTCAATCACAGAACATCTTCCCGCTAGCTCTTGCCTGCACTGCGACATCCGTTCTTCATCGGCATATTGGCTACTACTACTTGCAAATTCTATAAGTAGCAGACAACCCCTTGCGTCGTCTGTAGCAGACATCTTGCCACTATGAGCCGATATTGTGTGATCCAGCATTTCAAGAGCAGTTGGCGAGAACTTATTTAGAATTACAGGCACCGCAGAAACTGCTTCAACAAGATCTTCGAACCCAAGAACCAGAATAGATCTATGTGCAGGGATGTCAAGGATGCGCATTCTTGCAGAAGTTACTATTCCGAGAGTTCCTTCAGAAGCAGCAAAGACCTTGTGTGGCTGAAACTTGTTCTCCGCGATTACGGCATCAAGGCGATAGCCACAGGAATTCTTGCTCACCTTCGGATATCCTTTTCTTATCGTACCTGCAAAAGGCTGCAACAACTTGTGCAATCTTTTCATCCGGTCGTCAAACCTATCGGCGCTTGCAAAACCGATGCTGCCGTCAGGATAAACAACATTCACTTGTTCCAGAAAGTCTATGGTATTTCCGTATCCGAGGCAGTGGATGCCACTGGAGTTGTTGGCTATCATGCCTCCGATTGTGCAGTAGTTACTACTTGCCGGGTCTGGTGGGAGAAATTTGTTTTTCTTTCTCAGTTCCTTGTCAAGTACCGCCTTGACTATTCCGGGTTGTATTGTAACGTAATCGTCTTCAATTTCCACTATTCGATTCATATGCCTTGTAAAATCAATGATAATGCCGCCCTCTGAAAGCGACTGACCTAGTAATCCTGTGCCCGCGCCTCTTGCAGCAATGGGAATTTTTTTCGCGGAGCTATATTGGCAGATCTGGCAGACATCATCGTCATCTACAGGGAACGCGACTGCTGCAGGAGCGATCTCATAATGACTTGCATCGACAGAATATATCTGTCTGCTCCATTCATCATCTTGTACCTCGCCCTTCGCAATTCGGAGCAGTTCTTCCGCTATGCGCATCGGGGTGAAGAAGGGTTGCCCAGATATAACAAATTTGCCTACAACTACAAAATTTGTAGTAAAGTTTCGGTTTTTTTTACTATTAAACAGCATAGCCATTATATTATAGTATAATCCACCTAGAGTGGATGGCTCAGACTGATGTTCAAAAGTGCCCAGTCTGTTCTGGAAAGGGCACGATAGAAATCACAGATTCTGATTGTCCTTTTTGCAATGGCACCGGGGAATCCACAAAGGCGGCCGAGAGCTACATGAAGTCCCACATCTGCCAATGTGTGTTCTTGGATAGAAAGAATTGCCCTCTGCGGTAAGAAATGCCATCACAATACTCCAAACAGGCCGAGAATCCTGATCGCTCCCATGTGAAAGGTTTAATAGCAATCCCAACATATCTTGAAATGTTGAAAACACTAGCCCAAGCTGACGAAAGCGCCAATACTGCAGTGGCATGTGCTTTTTGCAATTCTAAGATCCCTTATGGCCAGAGCATCTGTCCCGAGTGTATGGAAAAGTACAACATCAGAGCTTTTGACATGGGTAATGATGGCTGCGGATGTGACAGGTAAGAAGAAGAGAAACAGGGGTCAGAGATTGGTATACATAATCATCTGGTCTATCATACAGCCACCACATCTTCATCCCCCATTTAATAGATCTGCAGATTCTATGCATTAAACGTTAGGATTATTGACAACAAAAATCCTCTTGAATCGCTCGCTTGAAAAGACTCTGTTGGCGCAGAATCTTGCAAAAATTCCATTTTATCAGTGCTTGACCGGTTCTAGGCGGCTAAAGCCTTCGGTATCAAACATGGTCCATTTTTTCAAGCAAATCTCGTGTTAAAAGAGAGGATATTTGCGGGGCCTATTCACGGGCCGTGTCTTTGGCTGAGGTGAATTTAGACCTTAAACTCAAGTGTTTCTATCGTGCAGATGCCCTGCGACCTTTTCCTTTACTTCAAATCACCTCTTTAGAATTTTCTATTGCTCCAGTGACATGTTGGAATTTGAGTTGGATGTTCCACCTTCCTGCTAGCGCAAAGATACATCATTAGATAAGAGCATACACAAATTCGTGGCTGGGATTGAATTGTCCTTCAAGTTTCGCATTCTATGTGAAGAGGATGTGAATCTCGTAGATTTTCCTTTGATGCTCCTTCTCGCGCCATGAGTCCTATTCCATTAGCCCAACCATAGTTAGAAAGGCAAGGCAACCTGAAATTACCGAAACGCTTTCAACTGATTCAAGCATGATGATGATTTGTATTTTTTTCGCGTTATGAAATCTAAAATGAGAGTATGACACAGACTCCCGATAATTCATTCTGACTACGCTCTGACAAACTTCTACTATACGATCCTTCGATATCGCTACTTTTCGCAGAACTGTATTTCTTGTCGAGCCAGCTAATGCCACCTCAGCTTTCTCATGTTATCAAACTAATTAGATCTGGAAAGATTCTTTCGATCAAGTGCTTGGCTTGCTCTTGTTTTGTGGCAGTTATCCTAACCATCACAAGCCCTTCAAGAGGCTGACCATATAGAACAACAGAACCTACTGGAGACATGGCAAAAAGCGGGAGCGCAAGAAGGTCTTCTTCGCCGTCTATGAGAATCCTCACAGGGGGCTTCATTTTTAGAGCATTCCGAAGAACACCTACCGCCTCTCTTGAAATCACGCCAGCAAGATTTGTGCATCGTAGTTCTTTTGCCGGATAGGTGTTTGGTGAGGAATTTCGCTTTGACCTGCGTTCCCTCCCGTCAATTACAGCAATATCCGGCGTTATTCCAAAATTGACAAGCCGCTCGGTCGTCGCATCCCCCACTGCGATAATATTCATGGAGCCTCTAAGCAGGGACGCTACTTTCTGTTTAGTTACTTGTGCGTCCGGAATTAGGGTGCCAAAGGGCTGTTTTAAAATCTGAACATCCTTTTCAGATAAAGGCATTAGTCCCTTTTTGCCTGCTCACTTGCTGATGCTGTTGCTGTCGCTTGTTCTTCTTTTTCTGCCTGCTCTTGTGCCTGCATCTCAGCTGCGATGATGCTTATTCTACCTGCGATCACCTTGGCAGCCTTTGTAAAAGCATGAGATTGCACCGACTCAGGTTCTGAAACCACTGTGGGCTTGCCTACGTCGCTGCCCTCACGGATTTGGGGATGAAGTGGTATTTCGCCAATGAAAGGAATGTTGAATTCTTCGCTTATCCTCTTACCCCCGCCCTGCCCAAAGAGATAGACCTGTTCGTTGCAGTGTGGACACTGGAGATAGCTCATATTCTCGACGACGCCGATTATCGGAACGTTAAGCTTGTTGAACATGCCTACGGCCTTGACGGCTACGTTCATTGCAACGTCCTGAGGGGTCGTTACAATCAATATGCCAGTAATTGGAATCGTCTGTGCGATAGTAAGCGGTGCATCGCCCGTTCCAGGAGGCAAGTCAATAATTAGATAATCGAGCTCACCCCAATTGACATCAGTCAGGAATTGCTTTACGATTCCTGAAACTATAGGCCCTCTGTAAATGCCAGCCTGCTGTGACTGCTCATAGAAAAAGCCCATAGAAATAACCTTGACGCCTTCTGCGACAGGAGGTTGGATCTTGTTATCAACTACTTCTGGAGACGCTTTTAGCCCAAGCATCAGAGGGACGCTCGGTCCGTAAATGTCTGCATCAAGCAAACCCACCTTAGCGCCCGTTTTTTTTTTTTTTTTTGCAAGATTCACAGAGACCGTCGTCTTGCCTACCCCACCTTTGCCGCTTGCAACTGCTATAATATTCTTGACACCAGGCAAGAGCTCATCCATTGAGAGTGCTCTGCCCTCCATTACACGCGCAGTAACCTTAAGATCAAGATCTTTAACGCCTAGGCCGGCCATTGCGGACCGGACATCTCGCTCTATGTCGCTATTGAACGGACAAGCAGGAGTTGTGAGCTCTAGAGTAAACGCGACCTTACCGTCATTTATCGTCAAGTCCTTTATCATACCCATTGACACAATGTCTTTGTGCAGCTCAGGATCCACCACTTTTTTTAGCGAGCTGAGAACTTGATCAACGGTAACCATTGAATGAAAATTTGCCCCCACCGTATTTAAATCATCGGATTATTGAACAAAAAGAGTTAGGAGGGGAAGATTTTTCTCACGTCTTGGAACCTTTTCCGCAACGTCACTATGCTGATATCTCCGGCAACTGCGACCTGCGCCTGGCTGACGCTCTCATCTCCTTTAAGACAGGCAGCATATAGCACCGCAACCGCAAGAGCATTTGGATCTTTGCCATGGGATATAGGATCGCTCTTTATTCTTGACAGCATTTCAAGTGCAGTCCTGTAGGTCTTTTCACCCACCTTGGCCTTGTTTGCAATCCTTGCCAAATACTTGTTTGAGTCGATTACAGGCAGTTGGAGATCCAAGTTCTGTACCAGCAGTCGGTAGCATTTGCCTGCAAATATTGCGTCGGTATTTGCAGCTATAGATATCTCTTCAAGCGTGCGTGGCACGGATAGATCTCGGCATGCTGCATAAACCGCAGCAACTATCAGGGCCCGTATTGACCTTCCTTTGATTATTTTTTTGTCTAGTGCCTTTCTGTAATTGTATGCCGCTTTTTCAATGAGAGTATCGCTCAAGGACAGCTTGTCCTTTATTGTGCTCAGTATCGCAAACGCGTTCTTAAGATTGCGATGATAGCTTCGGTTGTTGCTAGAGATCTTGTTCCACCGGCGCATCCTTTGTACCTTGCTTCTTTGGTCTGCGCTGATAGCGACACCGTTTGCGTCCACATTAGAGTATGATATGAATGTAGAAAGTCCCATGTCGTGGAAAGCAAGTGAGGAGGGCATTCCGGTCCTGCTCTTACTTTCAATGTCTTCGCCAGAGTATGACCTCCATTCAGGCCCCATCGATTCGATGTTATCGCGGACTACCATTCCGCAGGAAGAACAGATGGCTTCGCTTGTTTCTGAGTCGAAAATGATCGAAGTACTATCGCAAAGATCGCATTTGTCCGTCTGTTCTGAGGCAACTTTGTAGCTCATATTATGAGCCCAAATGAAGGGACTTCATTTAAGACCCATGTCTACATCGTAAGCTTTCGTGTTACACTGTACTGCAAGTTGCTACATAAGAGTGTAGTATAACACAGTGACGTGCCCCTTAAACACGATAACACAGTCAGAGTAACGTGCCAGTGCTAGAAGATGCGCGGACTTCGATCACGCGCTCGTTTAGGTTTGAGAATGATGTCCTGAAAGTACTTGATGAGGAAGCAGAAAGGATGGGGATTTCGGTGAACGCACTGGTCGGAATTGTGCTTCGCAGGTATGCAGAGTTCACTCGATACCTGTCAAAGATAGACATGGTTGTCGTAAACCGCGAAGTGTTGACCAGCCTTATGGATGAACTGGAGGAGGATCATCTTTACGAAATTGGATCCAAGCTTGGCGAGACTGTGTTGTCAGACACCGTCATATTCTGGCAAAAAGAGACGACCGAACGCACAGTCCTAGAATACATCGAAAAGGTCATCTGCAGGTATGGTCACATGGGAACATACGACGAGAAACAGATGCCCGGTGGCAGCATGGTGATGGTCATCAGGCACAGGCTAGGCAAGAAAGGGTCGCGCTTTTTGGAGGGCTATTTGCGCTCAGGGTTAAAAAGCACTCTAAACATCAGCGCTTCATTCGAGGCCACTGATTCGTCGGTCAAATGCGAACTCCCTGCCAGAAGATGACAGACGCCTTATAAAGCAAAAGTTCATAATGACCTCCCGATCAACTGTGCATGTATTATGTTTGCCATAGTGCACATGAGCGATGTCGTCAGAATTCCTCCGAACAGGCTGACTCACTCACTCAATAATGCGGCCATCCAGATACTCAAGGAGAAATATGAAAGCATGATCAGCCCTGAAGTTGGCTACGTCATCATGATAACCGACGCTGACACCAGCTCTGTAGGCAAGCTGGTGGCAGGGGACGGCGCGACTTACCACAAGGTAACATTCAAGGCACTCACATTCTATCCCAAGCTCCAAGAAATAGTCGAAGGCGAGGTGGTCGAGATTACCGACTTTGGAGCGTTTGTAAGGATAGGGCCTACAGATGCACTTTTGCACCTTTCGCAGATTACTGATGATTACCTAAAGAGTGACGTCAAGCAAGGAGTCATTGTCGCCAACCAGACCGCAAGGTCTCTAAAGATTGGATCAAAGCTCCGTGCGAGGATAACCGCTGTAAGCCTCGGAAAGGGTGCAGGCATGGGCAAGATAGGCATTACCTGCAGGCAACCATTCCTTGGAGCAGTGGAATGGATCGCCGAAGAGATCAAGAAGGCCAAGGGCAGCGCTGATAAAGATAAACAAGGAGGAGGAGCAGCAGATAAGAGCGCAACTCCGAAGGAAAAGAAGGGAGGAGACAAGAAGTAGTTGGCCAAGGAAAAGGCATGCAGAAAGTGCAAGACAGTAACCACGGGCAAAGTCTGCCCCAATTGCAAGTCGACAGACCTGAGTCCGGACTGGTCAGGCATTATACTTATCTTTGATCCAGCCAAGTCGCAGGTTGCCAAGACGCTTGACATTACCGCACCCAACAAATACGCGTTGAAGGTTTCCTAGATTGCAACAGCAGGATCTGCAAGCATTTCTCAACGTGAGAGAAATGCTTGCAAACTTTCTGCAAGAAGATGTTGGTACAGGGGATATAACCAGCAATAGTGTCATCCCAGCGGACCTCGATGCCAAGGCCGAGATCATCTGCAAAGCTGATTCTGCCATCGTTTGTGGCTTGGAAGAGGCCGCAATTCTTTTTGACATCTGTGGCTGCACAAGCAAAGTTTTGTCTAGAGATGGTTCCAGAGTCAAGAAGGGCAAGGTTGTGATGGAAATATCAGGCAAGGCCCGAGCCATTTTGAAGGCTGAGCGGGTTGCGCTCAACATGATCATGAGAATGAGCGGAATAGCCACAGAAACCAGACGGATGGCAGACCTTGCCAAAGGAGTAACAATATTGGCAACGCGCAAGACAGCACCAGGTCTGCGCTACTTTGACAAGAAGGCTGTTATTGCAGGCGGTGGCGGTGCTCACAGGATGCGGCTTGATGACATGGTATTGATAAAAGACAATCACATTGCACTTATGAATCAAGATTCGACCAAGTGTGTCAGGCTCGCCAAACAAAACATGGGTCTTGCGATCAAAGTCGAATGTGAGGCGAGAAACATGAAAGAGGCGCTGGCAGCCATCTCTGCAGGGGTAGACATCATCATGCTTGACAATTTTACTCCTCTGCAAGCTTCCAAGGCTATAAAGCAGATAACAAAACTAGGTCTGCGTAAGAAAGTAAAAATAGAAATTTCGGGCGGCGTCAACGCAAAGAACATCAGACAGTATGCGCAGGCCAAACCAGATTTTATTTCGCTTGGGTATATCACACACTCGCCAAAAGCGGTGGACTTCAGCCTAGAGATTACGAAATAGCTAACATTCGATCTATTGCAAGCCTTGCTTTGTCTGCAATATCCTTTGGAACTCTTACTTCATAGATGTCATACGCAAGCGAGTTGTATACCTTTTCCAGCGTGATCTTTTTCATGTATTTACATACTGCATCGCGCTTGATCGGGATAAACTGCTTGTCAGGGTTGTCCTTCTGCATGCGGTATAATATGCCGGTTTCCGTCGCTACCACGAACTGCTTTGCATCCGACGCTTTGGCATGCTTCATCATTCCTTCCGTAGACAGAATGTGGCCAGTCTTTGCAAGCTCACCTTTTGACATATGGTACATCGTTGAGGAAGTGCAGCTGCATTCAGGGTGGACCAGAAAGTCTGCACTTTTGAAAGTTGTAAGCATTTCGTTAATGTCCTCTGCCTTTATGCCTGCATGCACATGACATTCGCCAGGCCAGATGTACATATTCTTCCGTTTTGTCATTTCTGCGACATAGGACCCTAGGAACAGATCCGGCAAGAACAATATTTCTCTGTCCTTTGGTATGCTGTTCACGACCTTAACTGCGTTTGATGATGTGCAGCAATAGTCAGACAGTCCTTTGACTTCTGCAGAAGTATTGACATAGCTTACCACTACAGCATGAGGGTGCTCAGCCTTCCAAGCCTGCAGTTCGTTCGCATTGATGGTGGATGCAAGCGAGCAGCCTGCCTCTAGATCAGGTATCAAGACCTTCTTTTCTGGGCACAGGATGGAAGCTGTCTCAGCCATAAAGTGGACGCCACAGAATACTATAATGTCTGCATCTGTCGTAGCTGCCTTCTTTGAAAGCATTAGTGAATCGCCTATGAAGTCAGCTACGTCCTGAACTTCCGGAAGCTGGTAGTTGTGCGCCAGAATCACCGCGTTCTTTTTCTCCTTTAGCGTGAGGATCTGACGCCTGTAGTCAAGATCTAGCATCGTCATGGCTTTTTATAAACAATGGATGATATAGATCGTCTACATTTAAAGTAGTACAATCTAGGATAGCGCTGCCTGAGAAGTTAAAATTGCAGGCAATACTTGCCACAATTGTAAGCACGGCTGCACGCGTGCATACAAATATAAATATTCAAACAGTAATTCCAAGAGGAAGATTAATGCCAACACACGGATCACTTACGAAGGCAGGAAAGGTAAGGGGCCAGACACCTAAAATCCAAGGAAAGCCACGCTTGAGTCCAATCGCAAGATTGCGCAACAAGGACAATTTTGTCAAGCGCTTTGAGAAGAAGAGGTTGCCAGGACAGAGAAAGCCCGAACGCCGCGGCGGCAGAAGGTAAAAATCCTTCTCATAACCTCATTCTTTTATCGTTTGATGCCAGAGAGAAAGGTCGGTCTTTTAGGCTGCGGCACCATCGGAAGCCAGCTTGCTTTAGCGGTGGATTCGCACAAGATAGCAAACGCAGCGCTTGTATCACTTTTTGACATTTTTGAAAACAACATCCTGAATCTGAAAAACAAGCTGAGTACAAACCCCACTGCATATTCCAATTTCAGAGAGTTTCTATCCTCTGAAGCAGACATTGTAATCGAGGCTGCTTCTCAAGATGCAGTGAGAGCGTTTGGCAAGGCAGTACTAGAAGCTGGTAAGGACCTGATGGTAATGAGCGTCGGCGCACTTGCAGACAATGTCTTTCTTGAAGAGCTTTTGCATACCTCAACAATGAACGGTGGTAGGATTTATGTGCCGACAGGAGCAATAGCAGGGATCGACGCAATAAGAAGCGTCAGGCACCTCCTGGAATCTGTAACTCTCACCACTACAAAAAATCCGAAGGCACTGGCAGGAGCGCCATTTTTTGAAACCAGCAAGATCAAACTTGACAGTATCACAAAGAGCACAGTTATTTACGAAGGGACTGCGGTAAATGCAGTTAAGGAATTTCCTGCAAACGTCAACGTAGCGGCGGTGCTTAGCCTTGCAGGGATCGGAGTCAACAAGACAAAAGTAAAGATAGTAGCAGACCCGCAGGCAACTACTAACCAGCATGAAATCGTTGCCACAGGTAGTTTTGGAGAAATTAGGATATCTGTCAACAACGTTCCAAGCCCGGGGAACCCAAAGACCAGTTTCCTTGCAGTGCTTTCTGCCATAGAATGCCTCCGGTCGATATGCAGCAATGGCATGAGGATAGGATCGTAGGACTACTGCTTCTTGATTTATATAGGGTTCGCACGTGTCGGTGCCTACGTATGAGTTACGGAAGAAGAAACGACAATTTCGGTCCAAAACCAGTTGAAGCTGGCAAGGAATACGACGTACAGATCACTGAAATCAGCCGCAAAGGCGACGGTATTGCAAGGATACAAGGATTTGTTATCTTTGTGAAGGACGGCAAGGTAGGTCAGAGCGCAAAGATCCGCGTCAATCAGATCGGACCAAGGTTCGCCACTGCCGAGCTTGTCGACGGTTCAGCATCGGCAAGTACGACATCTGAAAGTACAACATCAGAGAGTACAACATCGGCAAGTACAAGCGCACCACCAACAAGTTAAGTTACTGCGTTCTGACAAAATTGTTCGCAGTACTCTTTTTTATTATTCTCAATATTCAACAGTTACATTTTGGATAACTCACTTTGAGCGGCGAACCACACAGAGCTTCAACAAGTATTTTGGGTGTACACAAGACGAAATCTATCAGGTGTTAGAAAAAGACTCTTTGCACTCCTGCTGCAGACAGCACACAGAAGAAACTCTGTTTTCTCGTGTTCTGGCAGAGAAATGCGAATATCTCTCCTAATGGTTTGTTGTAATCCCAAAGGAATTTTTATCCGATCTTCCATTCTCACATTGCTGCCAGATGCGCAACAACATCATCGCCATAGTGGCCATCTCGTTTATGACTGTGGGCGCATTGTGGGGAGTCGGCAACCTGTTGAACCCGCCGCCTCAAGAGAGGCTTCCCGTAGAGGATATTCTCCTGATAGCCAAGAGGAGCAGCTTCAATGATACCAATCCGGACATACATGTAAGAGTTAACGAGCCAACAAAGCTAGTTGTGCGAAACGATGATGTTGTGACCCACGACCTGAGGATTGATGAGCCGGAGAACGGCGGAATAACCCCAATAAATACAGCACCACTTCGTGGCGGCCAGGACTTTCCCACTGCAATCGTTGCTACAAAGCCAGGGACGTATGAATACTACTGCTGGTACCACCCAGAGATGCGCGGCAAGATAATTGCGCAGTAGGATAGTGATAATTCCCGACAGAGACTTGATGCAGAACGCTCATGGTCGCATTCAATGTGTTTTCTATTGCGTGCGTGTCAGTCAGTCATTAATTCGAAACTAGCGGTGGAAGAACTCGGGATCTTTTTCCTTATGGACGGCAAGTCGATCTTCCCGTTCAATTCGGATGTTACAGGTCACGCAGATATTTCAGGCGATGTCGATGTCAAAGCCAATTCATTCAAATGGCGCCGGGAACCTTGATGATGGTCAAGACGTCCTCGTCTTCAAGCCTGTGGTCCAGACCGACTTTTTGTCCAGCAAATTTTGCGCTCTTGCCCCATACTAACCCATATCGGAAGTTCTTGACCATGTTGCGATGAATCTTGTTGCATACATCCTGCACAGTAGACCCGCGCTTCATTATCATGGGCTCCTTGTAGTCGGTTTCACCCCCTTTTGGCCTCATGTAGATCCTGATAAAGTCCAGTCTTTGGTATAGCGCTTCCTTTAGCGCGTCGACGTTTATGTTTGCATCAGCAGATATTGGGATAAAGTTGTTGCCTATCTTTGCCTGAACTTCTTGCACAAAGCCTTTGTTCACTAGATCTATCTTGTTCAGTACAGTAAGCGATGGCACATAAACGCGGTTACCATTAAGCACGTCGGTCAGCTGTTCGTCTGTCAGGTTGGGTTCCCTGATTATTATGCGCCCATTGTGTATGCCATAGAGCCTGACGATTTCCTTGACAAGACGTTCAGAGACCTTGATCGGAACCTGTGCGTGAACAGAAACACCTCCGGTAGACGTCTTCTCGATTACTACATCGGGCCGCTTTTGGTCTACTTTTATGCCCGCCTCCGAGAGCTCTCTCTTCAATATTTCTAGATGGTGCGGCTGAAAAACATCCAGAACTATCAAGATGAGGTCTGCGCTTCTTGCAACTGAAAGAACTCGTCTTCCAAATCCTTTGCCGCTTGATGCCCCTTCAATGATCCCTGGAAGATCCAACACTTGGATGCGCGCGCCCCTGTACTCCATCATCCCCGGAACAGCTGTTAATGTCGTAAAATGATAAGAGGCGATCCTTGACTTTGCATTAGTGAGCTTGTTCAAGAGAGTGGACTTGCCAACGCTCGGAAGTCCGATCAATACTATTGTTGCATCACCCGTCTTTCTTACGTCAAAGCCAATGTTTTCCCCGCCAGAATGAACCGTCCTACCGTGGATGTTTTCCTCCTGCTCCCGCTTGAGCTTTGCTATCTTGGCTTTCAACAGCCCAATATGGAACTCGGTTGCCTTGTTAATCTGGGTCCTATGTATCTGGTCTTGAATCTCCTTTATCTTCTCGGGAATACCCAAAAGCGATCATATACATTATGTCAGATAAAGTGATAAAAACATTCAGTCACGTAGACTTGTACGCCTTCAAAGGTAGGTTATCACGCATCTTTAACTTACGACCTATCCCATACGGACCAATAACAGAATTATGCCAACTCGGCTTATTTCTCAACAGATACGTCGCGATGCCCACTTTAGACTTCTTGGTCCTGTAATATTTCGCGAGTGCGCATTTCAGTTTAGTAGACTATGGATAGTAGTACCTTGGAGCAAACAGTTCGATCAAACATCCCCTTGTCGCTGCATCTCGATTTTAAGACTACTACCTTTGCCTCTGTTCCTTTCAGAAATTTCGGTACAGAATCAATTTGTTTAGAATCTGCAGTGATGGTTTTTGTGAGTCTTGTCGCGAACAAACATGTCACATCGTCTGCTTCGCCAGCAAGTTTCTAATGTATTTGTCAACCCGTTCTATCATGTGATCATTGCTATCAAACAATTCTTGTAATCTTGGATCACTGTATTCAATGTCAACATACTCGATAGTGTCGTCTTTTGCAAAATACTTGTACTTGAAGGTGGCTTTGGCTACCTTACCATCTTTGAGTTTGAAATCAAGGGATATTTGTCCGTAAACGAAAGTTGGTGGCATAGTGCAATTCTATTCTTAATGCTCAGGTATTGAGCTTTCGATTTTGATTTTTCTAGAGATCAACATACTCGCTTCAACGGCCTGTTTCTTCCTTACCTCCCTCTTTTTCTTATCTTTATGAAGAATAATGATGCTCCGCTCCCTATTACGGCTGCCAGTACACCAAACATAGCTAGCATCGTCGGATCTCGAAGTACTTCTGTCTGATCTCTTTCGGCACCGCCGCAACTCATCCCTAGACACTCCCTTCCCAATATTGCCCTTTCACTACATTCCTCTTCGTCTATTCCTAATTCATTACACCTTTGCAGAATTTCGGGCGTCGATGACTGTGCCCTTGATTGGAGTAGTGAACTATCAAAAACAAGTATGGCTAGTGAGGTAGTTTCCACATTGGTCTGGCTGTCGGGGGTAAAACTTGATGTATAATGTGTATAGACTCCGCCCGTCTTTTTGTCCTGCATCTTTCCCAGTATTGCCATTGCTTGCTCTGCAACATTAGCTTCTCCGTGTTTGGCCAGATCATTTGCCATATGCCATAGCGCCACTTTGTAGGTGCTGTACCGACTACCATCTGCTGCATAGGCACTATCTCTAAATCCTATGCCATCAAACATTTCCCGTCCTGCCTGATAGCATTCGGTACTCAATTGGTAATTTCCAATCTTGTAGTAATAAATCGCTTTTAGAAATGCAATATCGGCATAATCAGCACATTGCAGCTCGCTATCGCCGGCAAAATCTGTATACCATATCTTGTCAGTTATGTTCTTGTTTATGGGCGCTTGAAAAGATGGATCCCTTCCCAAGATTGTACCGTAAGCGGACCTGAACTCAGCGTAGCTATCCAGATAATGCAATACAGAATTTGTGATGTTTTCGGAAATAGCAGGGGCAGACTCTCTTAGAACCAGAGCTGCTAGTTCATTATCAGACCACAACCAGTACTTCTCAATATGCTCGTTTTCCCTTACCAGTCCCAGCGAATGGCTGTATTGTGAAGTTATATAATGATGGGCCGCACGAAGATCAAAGACAGAGGATGATGACTGTCCAAAAACAGGGACAAGCGGAAGAAGAAGGGGGCATAGCAGCATAACCATGCAAATTAACGGGAAGAAGCGGAAAGATGAGCTATACAATTACCAATGACAAAATCCAATATGTCAGTAATGAAGATTCCCCCTTACACCACGATGTGGACTCGTATCCGGTTCCCTTAGTGCCAATTCAAGAGTAGTGGCGAAGGCATCCGAAGTTGCGTTTATATTTTGTACGTTATTGAAACTGTCCGGGCTCCGGTGGTGTAGTCCGGTTAAGCATTTCGCCCTCTCAAGGCGGAGATCCCGGGTTCAAATCCCGGCCGGAGCACTCTACTTCTTCTCTCAGTCCTGCAATTCTTGCAGAAAATTCTGTCGCTTTCCTCCGCGGAGAAGGTCGTGTGCAAGAAGATTTTGCTTACCAATAGTAATGACGTAGCTGTATGACAGAGTCATCCCCATCACCTGTGAAGAGAAAATACGCAAGCCAATTGCGATTCAGCATGCAGACGAAGGGCAGAGCTCACGATTCTAAGATGATAGCGGCAACCAGTCGTACACATTAGATGTTCATGTAAGAGGCGCAAGATTCGGCAGTCCGGTAAATTCTCTTCATTTTCTCTGACCCTTCATACAGGGCAGATAATAGGGGGACTGTTACGTCGTCATCATCTTGCAGCCTACGATAGAGAAACAGAGCGGCTAAAAAACCGTTATCATTATTCTATCACGTGCACACTATGAAAGCCGGCCTTGCATTTTGGACACGCTGAATGAACTCCCACGCAGTCAAGACAAAAGTCTGCCGCGGCCAGAAACTCGGACTCATCGCCCCGGTAAAAGCAATTTTCGCAAAAGCGTTTTGCCAAGCTCGAACCATACAGCAGTTCGTGTTCCAATTTAACCTTTTGCATCCTTTTTCTTCTTATTCTTCTTCTTATCGACCGGTTTTTGCTTGATTGTCTGCATCACCTTGTCGCGGATCTTGTTCATGTTGGCTTTTGGTGTCGTCGATAAACAGAGTATGCCATTGCCAAGAGGAAAAGTCATGAGCGTGACCTTTTCGTGCTCAGTTATGCTGTAGCGCACCTTACCAAGCCTGCCGCTGTATGATTCTAACGTAGTGAGGTTCCAGAGCGACTGGATATACATCTGTTGCTCCTCAGTTTCGTTGAGAAGAGGACGGACTCCCTGCTGGAAGCCACCTTCTATAACCTCCCCCTTGCTGTTGACTATCCCAACAAAACGTATGTTGCGGTCAAGCTTGATAATTTTGTCGCAAAGGTTGCTCTGCATATGTGTATATATGGTAATTGTTCGTGGGAATATAAAACGTTACAGTTTAGGTCGTTGTCATTGACATCAGTCAGCAATCCTTGTTTCCATGGAATGGCCGTCTTTGATATGAGCAGAATAGTGCAGTCGAACGAGCTCATTAATATCTGCGTCTGTGAAGTATTTTGTCGAATACCTTGCAAGCACAGTCTTGCAGTCGGAGCAATAGATCTCCTTGAACGTCAATGATGTGATTATCGCGATCCTGCTTATTCACTGTTTTGGCGATAATACTTGTTTTCTATAAAGCGCATTTTTGACGCTTTGTAGTAGATCACTTCGCCCCTTCGCTCTATCACGGCCACCACCGCCTCCTTACCCATCTTTTCTATCTGGTCAATTGCTTCCGCAAGATCCTTTGCAGTCATGTTGGTACCCTCGTTTATCCCAAAAACCACATATTTTGCTGGTTTTTTTTCATATTCGCCCCGCTCATAGACGCGAAAGTCATTTCCAAATCCAAATCCTTCTTTTGCCACGTAGCCCCTACTGCGAAGGTCGCGGTAGATCAAAAACTTGGTCATGATGTTCTTGTCATACTTTAGTTGCAGTTCAAACAATGAATGGAACGTCAAGTCGGGCTTGTTCTTGAGCATAAGCCGTTTTGTGTGCATCAGATACAGTGCCTCGTACGGCTTGAGCACATAATGATCCTCCTTTTCTCCAAAGCCCTTTGTACGGAGCTCGTCTTGAAAGCGCGTTTCGTCAACGACTATTTTGCCGCCTGCTGCAAGGCGCGCCTCTACTATCTGTGTTGATGCCTCGACCTCGCCGGCCTTGCTATCGGAAAAAGGCGGCGCGCTCGCGGGAGCTGACGACATAACGATTAAATCACAGCAAACTTCCACATTTAAGTATTCAAACTTAGTGATTGAAATGAAAGGAGTTAATTATCGTGAGACTCGCGGGATGCCGTATGTAAGACGTGAATATATTGCAGGCAAACCCCAAATCAAGATTGCAAGGTTTTCCTCAGGACAGGCTAGCAACAATTACGACTACAAGCTGGAACTCCTGGCAACCGAAAAGCTGCAGATAAGGCACAACGCCTTAGAGGCGGCCAGGCTTGCGGCCAACAAGAGAATGGCCACCGCCGGTGAAAATTCCTTTTTCTCGATGCTCAGGGTCTACCCGCACGTAGTCCTCAGAGAGAACAAGATGATCGCCACGGCAGGTGCTGACCGTCTTCAGGAAGGTATGAGGCGTGCTTTTGGAAAGGCAACTGGCCTTGCGGCAAGGGTCGTGCCAGGTCAGGCCCTTATAGAAGCTCACGTAACAGCAGCAAACCTAAAGCTTGCGAAAGAAGGATTCAAGGTTGCTTCTAGCAAGCTTGGGTGCCCGACTACTGTCAGGGTGACTCCCCTAAAAGAGCAAGTACTGGTTGCCGAAGAAGACTAGATTTTCGCAACCAAGCTTTTGATATTCTCTGAATTGCATATATCAGATCTGCCGCCTATACTCTTGCATATCAACGCCGCGATGTTGTCTATTTCCACCCTCATTGCCTTCCCTACGGGTGAGCTAGGGTTGCCAAGCTCGTCTCGTACCTTGGCGTGATCCATTCCTTCTAGGATCTGAGGACTATAACCAGATCCGACCTGCATGAACTGACCATCAATGAGCAGAAACGGTATTATCTGATCGGGGTTGAAGGTATCCAAGATTTCATAGTCCTTTTCTTCGAGCTCTTGTAGTGGCTCGAAATTTCTATCTGCAGTCTCGCGGCCTACAAACTCTATATAGTCGCTTTCATATTTTGCTCGAGCAAAACTCACCGTCGGGATATTCAGGTATTTTTCATCATGTCCTGCACTAGTGGTTTCAACAAGCCCCTCCCATTTACCGAATTTTCCAAGGGCCTCCACTATGGCCCAGCGCTCTGCAGCGCAGAATGGGCAAAAACCGGATCCCATGAAAAACACAAGCGACTTGCCACTGGCTCTTTTTAGAGGTTCATTTGTAACATGCATAAACTTGCCAAGGACCTTTTTCGAGATAAAGCTGCTCACGGACGCAATTCTTGTTGCCTATTTTATTAAAACGTTCTGAATCCTGCTAGGGTCAGGCGACCGCGTGCATATGACAGCACTCTGACGGCATCAGTCACCACAGGAGATGAACAAGCCAGACCGCCTTACCTAGCAGCTCAATACAGCACTAGATTATTTTTAAAAATACTGAAACAAAATATCGGAGAGATCATTCAGTAATTACCGACTTTTTTCCCCACTGTGTTCTGTAATAATGGAGAAAGACCATGGCCAACAGCGTAGAGCAGATAATTGTGAAGAAAGGTATCAGGAGGTTGTAAGGGTATTCTAAGTAATGTATGTGTGCGGTTGAATGGCCTGAGACGATCGCTTCTGCAGAATTGAACGAAGACACAAGTGTAGAAACGATAATAGCGATAACAACGATCGGTAGGACACCATGCAAGGATGTGGCAACCCTCTTCATTTGTCAAACTGGCCCGCCAAATGCACTATTAAGCAATAATCACAAAAAAGCGCGCAAGTTGTAATCTATCAGACAATTTCGAAATTATGATATTAATATTGTCGACTATTGTCTAAATAACAGAATGAACTGTCGTGTTCTTATTTTTCCCATAAGCGTTGTCTTCGGTGTCTGCACCGCACTTCATGCTAGAATGTTTGATGCCTCAATACAGAATTTCATATTACTTGTGAGGGTGAATCCGAGAGTTTCTCCAGGCATATTCAGATTGCCGTGTCCATCAAAGTCAAATCTTTCTCTAATCTTGTCGACATACTCACTTGGAAGTGACAGGGCATCTGTCGCAATCCGCGTTTTCCCGTTGTCACCACGAGGTTGAAATACTTGGAAGGAGGGGCTATACCCTTTGCAGTCTTTGCGATTAATTCCCCCGCATGATTTCAACCATAGCTATTTTCCTACCACAACATGGACAGACTATTTTGGCTCCAAGACGGTTTTTGACACATTGGTTTGGCAATGCACACAAACGGATAGTACCCTTGCTGAGCACGACTGCCACTATAAAGGTCGCCATATCGATTCCCGCCACAAAATGAATCACTCGGTAAAAGTCGTCATTTCTCAAGGTTTTCAGTGTGAGAGAACATATGCAAAGCATACGAATTGCGGCTTTATTGCTCCATGTCTTCGAACATCATTTGCTTCCTTCCGACTCATGCAAAGGTACGCATCAATTGCAATTGTCAAGAAAATATCAAGCAGTGATATGCACAAGCTTCGACTAAGAATAAAAAATCATAGGCTGTTGTGCATGGGCACAACTACACCATTGTTGTTATTATGGAATCGATCTGCTGTAGAGTTTGCCTTCTAACGCTAACTTGTACATTTCGGCTACATGCGGATTCTTTGCAGGAGTCTCCGCTTGGAGTTCAACCAGCCTAGCATATACTCTAACGACGTATGCCAGAGCACCCATGAAAGCCAGAACAACTCCCATGTTAAAGACCCAGTGGTTTGGAACAGAGAATATCTCTTCTACGAACCAGAAGTGCCACAACTCATTTACACCGATCGCAAACATTGGTGCAAGGTATCCAATGATCGTCATCTTCAATCCAGTATTGATGGAGTTTCCCGGGCCCCTAAGACTGGGCACTCTTCGGTCGTAGAGAGCCACCATGCCCCACCCAAGTGGCAAAGCTATAAAGTGACTGTACAGCCACCAGTGTGCAGGGGTAAAAGCGCTGTCTCGGATTGTAGTCTGGTGCAAAGACCCATCTACAAAATTGTCGACTTCTACAGATAGTGCTACAGATGCGAGCACCACGAAGAAGACGAAAATTTTCTTCAGTCTCTGAATTTCTACTTCTTTTGGAATTAACGTTGGCATTTGTGCCATAGATGGCGTAGTGATGGAAATGCATCTATTAAATGTAACCATTTTATGGTATCTATTTCCATATGTATCCTATATGGATCATTATGCCTTATCCTCCCCATTCTTGGTCATTTGACGTAAAAAGACAAATGCACATTCAGACGCCAATTATCGTAAAAAACTGTCATTCCAATTCATTATTAGTAATTATAGACAGGATTTATTATTAATATGGGAGAAATCACACACAGTGCATTTCCTATTTTGATAGAATTATACGCGCTAGCACAAGTTTGTTAACTGATTTTTCCTCTATTATTATAACGAGGATAGGTAAATGAATCGTACTTGCCTCTTCTTTTGGATTTAGGATATCTTGCAATTTTCCTAAGGGTGCCAAGGGTTTTCCCATACCCTTCACAAATGCTGACTGCACTCCAGCAGAGAAATCCTTACCATACCCAGGTATAGCTTCGTACTGGATAAACCAGGTCACTACTTAATTCCCGGTGGAATAATTCTGGCGCCTGCTTTCAAAGAACCGGGACTAGCCGTAAAATGTCTTGTCGATTGGTTTGGGCATAGCGTATGTAATGTTCTTCCTTATGGACTCGTACCAATCCTCGACATCCTTTGTGATGGACGGCCTAACAAGCCTTATCGCCTTTGCAAAGTCGGCATTGGAAACGACGTCTGCTTTACCCTGCATCGCGTTCACTGCAGCTTCCCTGCAAAGTGCTACCAAGTCTGCGCCGCTAAAGCTCTTCGTCGACTGAGCGATGCTTGCAAGGTCAACATCGCTGCCAAGTGGCATTGCCTGTGTGATTATCCGCAATATCTCCTGCCGTGCCTTTTCATCGGGCGGGCCCACGTATATAATAAGATCCAGTCTGCCAGGCCGGAGCAGCGATGTGTCGATCAGGTCTGGCCTGTTGGTTATTCCAATGACTACAACGCCGGCGCTGCCAGAATCATCCATCTCTGTCAATATTTGGCTGAGCACACGTTCGTTGCCCGACATTTCCTCTTCCTGTCCTCTTGGCCGAGCGAGCGAATCCAGCTCATCAAACACCACGATACATGGTGATGACGCCTTTGCCTTCCTGAAAATCTCGCGAATCGCCTTTTCAGATTCGCCAACCCACTTACTGAGCACTTCTGGTCCTCGCACGACAATGATGTTGGCGTTGCTCTCTGTCGCAAGTGCCTTTGCCAACAATGTCTTTCCGGTTCCCGGAGGACCGTAGAGCAGTGCGCCTCGAGGAGGCTTTATACCCATCTTGGAGAACTTGTCAGGCTCCTTTATTGCAGTAATGAGATTATCATGAAGGGTGCGCTTTGCTTCGTACAAGCCGCCAACATCGTTCCACTTTACACGTGCGACTTCCACATAGAATTCCCTCATTGCAGTTGGGACAATCTCTTTCATGCCCTCCTTGAAATCGCGGTTCGTGATGACCATCCCCTCGAGAATCTCTGGAGATATCTTGTCACCTTCAAGATCTATTTCTGGCAGGTATCGCCTCAATGCCTTCATAGCGGCCTCTCTACAAAGTGCCTTAATGTCAGCACCGGTATAACCATGGAGCTCCGCTGCAAGGTCTTGAAGATCAATGTCCTCTGATAACGGCATGCCGCGTGTGTGGATTTGAAGAATCTCTAGCCGGCCTTCGGCATTTGGAACTCCTATCTCTATTTCTCTATCGAACCTACCTGGCCTTCTGAGGGCAGGATCTAGGCTTTCAGGTCTATTGGTGGCACCAAGAACTATAACTTGGCCGCGATCGGACATGCCATCCATTAATGCAAGGAGTTGCGCAACCACGCGCTTTTCGACATCACCAAATGCCTCTTCCCTCTTTGGAGCAATAGCATCAATTTCATCGATGAATATTATGCTAGGTGACGACTCGCGTGCTTCTTTGAAGATATCACGTAGACGAGCTTCTGTCTCACCATAATACTTGTTCATAATCTCAGGACCATTAATTATGAAGAAGTTTGCCTCTGACTCAGAAGCGAGCGCCTTTGCAATGAGTGTCTTGCCACAGCCCGGAGACCCATACATGAGTATTCCACTGTGTGGTTCAATCCCCAATCTGGCAAAAACCTCGGGGTGGCGCATTGGAAGCTCGACTATTTCGCGTAGGCGCTTTATTTGCTCCTTCATGCCGCCGATCTCTTCATAAGTCACACGTGGTTTTCTGTCGCTCGTGGTCTCTGCCATGATGGTCAGTTTGGTCGGTCTCTCTATCCTCGCTATGGTCTTTGGCGCAACCCTTTCGACCCTGAAATCCATTTGGTTTCCAAGTATGACGACTGAAATCTCATCGCCCTCTGTCACAGGATAGCCCTTGAGCCGGTTCTTTACAAAGTCACAAAATTCCTTGTCCACAGTTATGCCACTTTCCGCAAGCGGCATCAATGTCACGCTCTTGGCCTGCTTGCAGTCGATCTTTTTGACACTGAGTAGGTCGTTCAGTCCGACGCCCGCGTTCTTTCTCGTCTGACCATCAATTCGGATAATGTCGGTTTCCTTTTCTTCTTCGTCTGCAGGCCATGCCGTTACTCCTGTGCTACGTTTGCCTGCTATCTCGATCACCTCGCCAGACTGAATGCCGAGCTGATCCATATACCTAGAATCTATTCTTGCACGTCGCTTGCCGACATCCCTATGTCTTGCTTCAGCAACTCTGAGCTGAATTGGTGCGGATTGGTCGCTCCCTGGGCGGGCCTTTTTCAAGTCCTAGCCTCCGGCAATCTCATTTCATCTTGACGGACTGCCTGCTGATATTCATTACTTCTATTTCTCCAACGCCTTCTACATTCTTAATAGATTCTTCAAGTTTATCCATCTGACCTTCTGCGTCTTCGAGCAAAAAATCGCCCACTATGGCCTTCAATCCAAAGGCGATTGGCTCCAAAGCGTGTCCCTTCATCTCCATGCCTTGAGGCAGAGATGTCTTGATTGACTCAACCACAGCATCAAGGTTAGACTCCGCATCCGCAGGCATTGCTCTTATCCTAGCTACTAGCCGTGCCATGTTTATGGACCCTCGAAGCCACACCCTACACACTTGTAGGGCCTTGCAAACTCGCGGCATGATTGGCATCGCCACATAAGGACATAACCACAGCTTGGGCAGTAATACTTGACACATTCATCGTTAGGCATAATCGGCCTGTTACATGAAGTGCAGACAGGTAACTGTAACGGCTTTGACATATACGTGCTGTCAGAAGGCTAACCGAATTTATATCTTGCTTAGCTGTTTCCGATGAGGCGCCTGATTTCGTTGCCAAGGATCGCTTTTGCCATACGTGCGGCGCTCTTTGCGCTGAGAATCTTGGAAATAGCGGCAGAATGAAAGTCAAAGTCGCCACTCTCAGACAATTCTTCGATTTTTTCCGGAGTCACTGCAGAGAACAACTCGTCTATGGCCTTGTTGTCGAGTCGCTCTAGCAGCCTGCGCGCAAGCGACATCTTTTCAAATTCAGATTCAAACATCGCCATCCAGTTTATCTGATAGTGTTCAAGCAAGCTGCTGTCGTTTTCCTTTGCTGCTTCTACTAATGCCTGTCCTGCGAGGAGGCCACCCATGCCACATGTATAGATCCCGCCTGCAGTGGTGGGTTTGCTCTGTCCAGCCGCATCCCCCACTATGATAGTTGTACCATCTGGTGAAATAAAATCCCTTAGCGGCCCGTTAACCCATATCGGTGCGTACACCTTTCGCACGATAGAGCACTTGCCCTTGCTGTCAATGTATGACTGGAGCGCACTTGCCGCATTGATCCCTCTTCCTGCCACACCCACTTTGCCGCTACCCTGCCCGGTCGGGATTACCCACGCAAAGAATCCCGGATACCGCTTGCTGTCAAATGCCACTTCAATGGTGTCGCGTTCTATCCACGGAGCATAGACTTCATACTGAGCCGACTGCAGGACGCCTTCCCTGTTCCTGTTGATTATTGAAGCGACGCCCCTTGCGTCGACGAAATACCTGCAGAAGAGATCTCCTTCAGAAGTCTTTACCAGATAGTAACCACGACCATCTTTGGAATAGGATCGCATTGAGCACTTGACCCTTATCTCTGCTCCAAACTTTTGCGCTTGAAACGCGATCTGTTTGTCCAATGCGCGTCTATCAAGTACCATTACATTTTGTTTTTCTGCGCTAATTTCAAAGCCGTTATTGGGGGAGAGAACCTTTGCTCTTCCTATCTTTGTATTTTCGATTGCATTTACGTCAGGCACTACGCCAAGTTTCTGGATGCCCGAAATGCTCACGAGTCCTCCGCAATGTTCTGGCGTGCCAATCTCTGAATCCTCTTCAAGTACTCCAACTGACAAACCGCCAGCGGCTGCCTCCCGTGCCGCAAGCAGGCCGGAAACGCTCCCACCTGCCACGATTACATCATAGTCGAGCATCTTGCAAAAGACCAGCAATGTATTTTTCACTCTGTTAATTAAACTATGACTGAGCAACCAGTGGAGTTCAAACAGGTTATGGTGGTCCGAAGAGACCTTGGCATGGGGACCGGCAAGATAGCGGCGCAAGTGGCACATGCGGCTGTGATGGGTGCAGAAAGAACAAAGGCGCACAAGCGCGAATGGTTTGATGCATGGTTTCAAGGCGGCCAGGCCAAGGTAGTGGTCAAGGTTCAGAGCATGGAAGAGCTGATAGAGGTCAGGAAGCGCGCCGAAAGCCTTAAGCTGCCGGTAGTCCAGGTGCAGGACAGCGGACTTACGCAGATCCCTCCGGGGACCACAACATGTATTGGGATTGGTCCTGCGCCGGTAGACCTTGTCGATAAAGTGACAAGTAACCTGAAACTCCTCTAGCTCCTGCTTATGAGCAAGATGCCAGTAATTATCATGCCAGTCGCGATTCCTTGAAAGACACTAATCGATTCTCCAAGTGCAAGTGCTGCAACGATTATTCCAAATATCGGTGTCATCGAAAACACCGACATTGTCTTGACAGTGCCTATTCTTTTGATGCCGTGAAGGAAGAACAAGAGAGCTCCACCAAATCCTGAAACCGACATGCCTACTATGATGAGCCAGAGAGTAGGCTCAATGCCCGCTATTGCGGGCCACTTGCCAGCGACTAGCGAAACCATCAACAGGACAAGACCACCTGCAAGTGACTTGACCATTGCTATCTTGGCGGGGCTCACGTTTGATGTCAGACGTCTGCTGACATTGTTATCAATTGCCCACATGAACATTGAAACAAGTATCAAAATATTGCCTTCATTGAACACTATTACTGTGTCTGTCAGCTTCAGGTCAGTGGTGGCTATGAAAAGCCCCGTTACAACGAGAACCACTGCGACTATCCCGAGCCTGCCGTGTGGCTTTTCGCCAAAAAATACCGCTGCCAGTATCAAGGTGAATACGATTTCGCCATTTGCGAGTATAGCGGCATCAGATGCTTGTGTTTGCTCTAACCCATAGAGCAGAAGTACCGGCGCTGCTATTGCCCCAAAGATCGTTATTATTGCTAGGCGATAATAGTCACGTCTTGTGTCTAGTCTGAAGGATGCCTTTGCAAATGGGATCAGACCCAATCCGGCAATCGTGTAAACTACTGCCGATAGCGCAAGCGGATCCACTGTGTCTAGCGGGATCTTTGCAAGAGTGTAAACCGATCCAAAGAGCACGGAGGAAATCAGGATCGAAAGGTACCCAACGACTACATGTTGCCTGTCTCCTTCTGCTCTTTCTCTAACCAAACCAACAAACTACGTCGACAATGATATTTCTGCCTACTCGAGTAATATCGATGATGACACTAGAGATATATGGTGGAAAATAGGCATCTTCTCTCGTGTCTAGGTCTTCTCGCAGTAGATCGGGCTCGTCATCAAAGAAGATCATTGTCTATGCAATAATCGGGATAATTGCCGTAGCTGCCGTTTCCGTTTCAGTTTTTACACGCCCATCAACTCCTGCTGACGGAGGCATTAATAACAATAGCAACAACGACGCGGAAGCGCGGGAAAGGTTCGAGCAGATGTGGTGTGGGCCAGATGCCGAGGCAAATTCGAATGGATACATTACAGAATTTGTGCTCCCGCAGGAGTGTGAAATGCCTGTGGGCATTGCAGTCGACGGCGATCAGGTCTGGTATGTCTCTGCAAAGCAAGGACTTTTGGGGAGCTACAACATATCTGACCGCAGTTTTGAACAATACAACATCCCGGTATGGCCTTCGCTTGACATGCCATTTACTGCCCTATCATCGTGGTCATCCTCTTGGACGGTCAAACCGGACGCAAACGGCAATATCTGGTTCACTGACGAGAAGAACAATGCCCTTTGGAGATTTAACAAGGCTTCAAAATCGTTTGAAATGTTCCCGGTTCCTGCCATATACCCTTCCACAATGGATTTTGACGCAAACGGCAATATCTATTTCATCGGCATAAACTCAAAGTCACTCTTTTTCGGCAATGTCGGAGAAATGAGGAACGGGACTTCCGAAGGCATCACAGAAATCCCACTGCCTATGGACGGCTTTGCAGGAATCGATCCTCGCATCATAACTGCAGGCATGATGGTGGTAGACAATGAGAGGAACGATGTGTGGCTCTCACTCCTTGCATTTCAGCGTAAAGGCCAGTTATTCCAGTATGATATTGATTCAAATGAGATTGTGAGGACAGTGGACCTCCCAGCTGACCTCAGCTCACCAGTAGGCGGAGCAATCGACAATTCAGGTAACATCTGGGTCGGTGATCATGGTACAAACATATTCTTCAGGTATAGCCCCGCAACCGATGAGCTTACCGAATTCACGACGTCAGTTGCCTCGCCAAGGATTTTTGGCAGAGATACCACTCCCCCCAGTGCCCACACATGGCCATACTGGCTACAAAAAGCAGAAGATGGTTCGATCTGGTTTAACCAACATACAGGAAACAAGGTTGCCCGCTTTGACCCTGAAACACTCACCCTGACCGAGTACTGGATACCGACACAGAATCCAAACTGGGCTGCATGCCCTCCTGATGCACCCACTTGTGGCATTGCAAATGTCATTCAATTCACCACAGGACAGGATGGGCAAGTATGGTTCTCAGAATGGACTGAAAACAAGATAGCGAGACTAGATGCTGCGAAGCAGATTCCATTTGCAATTTCTGCAACTAATGAAATAACGGTTGCAAGAGGCGATAGCGCGGAGATCAGAGTCACGATAAACGCGCCCAGTGAGTTTAGCGGCAGAATGATTGCATCCAGCACGTTTACTCCAAACGGCATGCTTGGCAATTCAACAGGAATATTCAGCGAAGAGTCGGTGTCTTTGTCAGGAGGATCGAAACAGATATCCTACACGTTCACACCTGCGCAAGACGTTGCACCTGGACAGTATGTCATCATGATTGGTGCCGAAAATGACGAAGTTTCGCAACTAAAGGCTGTAATGGTCAACATAGTCTAACAATCTGATGGCATCTCTTCATTTGTCCCTATGACAAGTCCGAAGATTCGACCTGCGTCCCCCATGAATGAAACATAGCTATTGCAGCCTGTCCACTTTTTGCTCGAGGTATTGATCGGAATCACTACATCCCCTGCGCGCAGGTTACCAAGTCTGGCAGAATTTGGGCAGGTGTAAGGATTTGTAGGCAGGCGAGGTTTGCCTTGAGAAGTCACATTCTTTGTAGCAATCTTTGAAAATCGTCGGAGCGATAACAGCGTTTGAAGGAGTCACGACTAGGATAGCTGTGGTCCACACATCGGGCTGATGCAGCCAACAACAGTTGTGGTCAAGCTGACAATGAGCTTCGTGGCAGGGTTTGAGGTCGGCTGGCTTTTCTTGCCTATGGGAGCCAGCTTTCTCATTACAGGACCAGGAAGGGTCATGATCGAGGGGGCCGTGCTAGTCACTGAGATATGCCCCGGGAAAGTCCCTAGTGTCGAAATTGGGACTCAGTGTGCGTTCAGGATGACAACTCCAGGCATCTCATCACCGGCAAGATAGCGAAGCGTGGCCCCGCCGCCTGTGGACACATGACTCACTTCGTTCTCCGCGACTCCTGCTTTCTTCATTGCCTCCAAGGTATCGCCACCACCAATGAGAGTCTTACTTCCCCGCCAGAATGCGAGGGCCATGCTCTTGGCAATGTTTACAGTCCCGTTTGCAAATGCCCTTATCTCAAACAACCCCATAGGGCCATTCCAGAAGATGGTTCCCCCGCCATTTCCACCCACTTCTGCTGAATAGCGTTCAATGGTTTCGCTACCAATATCATATCCGGCCATATTCTCAGGAATGTCTCCCCTGACCATTGTGACCTGGTTATCGTTTGGCGAGGTGGCACAGACATGGTCAGTCGGCAGCATTATTTTGTCGCCATATGTTGAAAGAGCCTTGGTAACCCATGGTAGGCGCTCTTCGTCAATGAGCGATTTGCCGGTCTTGATTCCCATTGCTTTCAGAAAAGTGTAGGCGGCCGCGCCACCAATGATCACTTTGTCCGCCTTTGGGAGCAAGTGCTCCAACGCGCCGATCTTGTCCTTAATCTTGACTCCGCCGACTACAAGAGTGAATGGCTTCTTAGGGTTCTCTCTTATCATCGAGAGGTACTCTACTTCCTTGCTCAGGTTAAACCCCGCAAGCCGGGTATCAAAGAGCCATGCAGCGCCGTACGTCGAGGAATGCTTTCTGTGTGAAGTGCTAAACGCGTCGTTAACATAAATGTCTGCAAGTGCCGCTAGCTTTTTGCTGAATTCAGGATCGTTCAGCTCTTCTTCCTTATGGAAGCGAAGGTTTTCAAGGAGGAGTACTTCGCCCTTGTTCATCTTTTGAATTTGATCCTCGACTTCAAAACCAATGCAATCAGCTGCGAACCGTACAGGCGAGGATTTTCCTATGATTTCTGACAAACGCTTTGCTACAGGTGCAAGCGAGTATTGCCTGTCAGGTCCGTTAGGCCTGCCGAGGTGCGAAGCCAGTATGACCTTCGATCCGCGTTTTGTAAGGTATTCGATAGTTGGAATGGACATGCGTATCCTATAGTCTTCGCCAACACACCCATTGTTTACAGAAACATTAAAGTCGACTCTTACGAGCACCCTCTTTCCATCAAACTGAGAATCTGAAAGGTCGGCAAGGGTTCTCAGGGCCAAATGAACGGTTGGTAATCTAAAGAGGCCTAATTTATCTTTATTATTGTTTTAGAAGGCGCTGTTAACTTAGCCTCCATCCCTAGCCAGAAATAATGTGAACCGCATCCTGTCTGTCCCCATGTCCAGAT
>FWWM01001931.1_pt1 | contig 52328 bp, 54 predicted proteins | sample 2228351 | NCBI WGS metagenome assembly FWWM01 (sample SAMEA103939774, study PRJEB20133) | metagenome | reverse complement strand
CGAGCGCTCGGCCACCCTGGCCTCCCTCCGGGACGAGGTGAGCCGCGTGGAAACCCAGGTGGCCGCCCTGCGGAAGCAGGCCGCTGAGCTTCCCGCCCTTCAGTCCCGACTGGCCCAGCTTGAGGCGGAGTTCCGCGCGGTGCACTGGCCCCCGGACCCCCGCACCCGTGGGGTGGGCTGGCTGGAGGAGGCCTTGCGGAGCCGGGGCTGGAGCCTGAAGCGCCTGGAGGTCGCCGACGCCGAGCCCTTCCCCGGTGGGGTGGAGGCCGTGGGCATCCAGCTCAAGGCCGAGGTTCCCAGCTACCGGGAGCTGGTGGGCGGCCTCGAGGGGCTTCTGGCTTCCCGGCTGGCGATCCTCTCCCTTCGCGTGGAAAAGTCCGACCGGGGTCTGGTGGTGGACCTGAGGCTGAAGGCTCCCGTGGTCAGGGTGGAAAGCCCTTCCGCGAGGTGAACCATGCTGGACGACCTCCGCCGGAGATTTCAAAAAAAGCCCAAGGAAGCGCCCAAGCCCAGCGCGGGGGCGCAGGAAGCCGGACAGGAGCACGAGCCTGCCCCAAAAGCCGAGGCACCCGCACCCAAACGCCGGGAGCTTCCCGCTGGCCGGGCCCTGAACCCCCGCCTGGCCCTTGCGGGCGGGGCCCTGGCGGGCCTGGCCCTCGTCTACCTGTTCCTCCGCATCTTCCTTTCGCCTCCCCCACCCGCACCTTACCCCGAGCCCGCGGCTCCACCGGCTTCCGCGGTGACCACAGGACCGGTTCCCCCCGTCCCCACCCCGTCCGCGCCATCCCCCGTCCAGCCGGGGGGGGCTCCTTCCCAGCCCGCACCCTCTCCGGCCCCGGCACCGGGCGGCCAGGCCGGTACTGCAAAGGGCATATCCGCGGGGGCTTCCCCCGAAGGGGAAGCCACACAGGCTCCCGCCTCCCCTCCCGTGGAGCGGGATCCCTTCGGGAACCCCACGCTGACGCCCAGGCCTGCCCAAACCTCCCCGGGGGCCGCGTCCCCTAAGGCGGAGCTTCCCGCCCTGCCCCCGCCGCCTGCCGCCCTGCCTCCCCCGCCCAGCCCCAAGGCGGAGCCTCCGAAAAAGGCCCCGCCCGCAAACCCCTCGCGGGAGGCCGGGGTGCGGTGCCTTGGGGTGAGCCTCGCCAGGCAGGCCAGCGCGGTCCTCCTGGTCCGAGGGGTGCAGGTTTCCCTCTCTGTGGGAGAGGAGATACCGGGCATCGGTAAACTGGTTTCCGTGAGCGCCAACGGCTGTGAGGTTCGTGTGGAGGGTAAGAACGTGAAGTTGCCACTCGGTATGGAGGTCCAATGATGAGGCGGGCCTTCCTCTTCCCCGCCCTCTTTGCGGTTTTCCTGTGGCTTCTCGGGGCTTTTGCCCAGTCCCTGCCGGACAAACCCCCTTACAACACCCCCGTGAGCTACCGAAGCGTGGAGCCCGGGACGAGCCTCGAGGTGGCCCTGCGGGCCGCCGCCAAGGCCGCGGGGGTCCGCCTTCTCATCAAGGATGTGCCCAAGGACCCCGTGGTCCTGGACCTGAAGGGCGTTCCCTTCCGCCGCTTCCTGGACCTCCTGCTCAGGGTCTACGCGCCCAACCATGCCTACACCCTGCTGCCTGAGGGCGTGGTCCTGGTGGCTACCCGGGAGGACATCGCCCGCCTGACCCCGGCCCCGCCTCCTCCGCCCGCTCCCAAGCCCGAGGAGGCTCCTCCCCCGCTTCCTGAGACCACCGGCACCCTGATCGTGGTCCTGCCCGCCGAGGCCGCGGGTCCGGGCCTCGCCGAGGCGGCCAAGGCCCTTGGCCTTTCCACCGTCCTCTACGTGGAGGCCGCCCGGACCGTGGTCCTCCAGGGGAGCCCAGAGGCGGTGGAGCGGGTGGTGCCCATCCTGCGCGACCTCGAGGCCCGCGCCCAGGCCCAGAAGCAGGCGGCCAAGAAGGAGGAAGCGCCCCCGGCCAAGCCGCCGGAGCCCGCCTACCGGGTCCTTTCCCTGCCCAATGTGGATGTCCTCAAGGCTCCCGAGGGACGCCAGGGCCTGTCCGCCACCCTCGGGGTGGAGATCCTTCCCGCCAGCGCCCTCGGCCTCTACCTGGTGCGCGGGGAGGAGAAGGCTGTGGAGCGGGCCGCATCCCTCCTTTCCCAGATGGAGGAGGAGGCCCGCAAGGCCAAGCCGGAGGAGCCCAGGAAGCCCGTGCTCCTGGCCTACTCCGCGCCCCAGAACGTTCCCCAGGAGGAAGCCCTTAAGGCCCTCGAGGCGCTTCTCTCCGCCTTCGGGGAAGGGCGCGTCCGCCAGGCCGGTGGGATCCTCCTGGTGGAGGTGCCCCCGGACCTGGCCGAGGCCTTCGACAAGGCGGCCAAGGCTGCCCTCGCTACCCTGAAGCCCGAGGAGCCCAAAAAGTCCACCCCCGCCCTCTCCAAGGCCTACCCCATCTACGGGGATCCCGAGGACCTGGCTAAGGGCCTCAAGGCCCTTCTGGAAGCCTTCCCCGACCCCGAGGCCCGCGTGGAGGTCCTGCCCAAACAGAAGAGCGTCCTGGTGGTGGGCCCCCTGGCCCTGCACCAGCGGGTGGTGGACTTCCTGCGCCAGGCGGACCCGCCTAAGGGGGAAGACGCTCCCGCCGCCAAGACCAGGGTGCGCTTCCAGCTCACCTACCTGAGCCCTTCCGATGCGGAAACCCTCCTGAAGAACCTGGGCTTTAAGGATCTCTCCTATGTTCAGGACAGCACAGGGGGGCTCTGGCTGGAGGGCCCCGCGGACCAGGTGGCCCAGGCCCAGGCTTACCTGCCCATCCTGGACAGCAGGCCCAAACAGGTCCGCTTGGCGGTGCGGATCACCCAGGTGGAGAGGTCCGCCCTCCAGAGCCTCGATCCCTCCTTGCAGGTGGCCCTCCGGGGCATCACCGCGGCCATCGGGGGCCAGGGCTTCAGCATCGCGGGCACCCTGCCCTCCAACATCGCCAACCTGCTCAGTGTGAGCCTCCAGGCCCTCGAGGGCAAGGGCCAGGCCAGGACCCTGGTGAGCACGGAGAACCTCGTCCTGGACGGGGCCACCGCCGCCCTCACCTCCGGGGGCACCCTGTACACCCTGACCCAGTCCCAGGGCCAGAGCGACGGCCAGCAGGGGGGAGCTGCCCAGGCTCAGGCCACTGCCTTGAGCACCATCGAGTACGGCCTGGTCCTCCGCCTCACCCCCAGCATTCGCATGAACCGCACCGTCCAGGTGGACGCCACCATGGAGCTGGGCTCCCTTCCCACCAAAGGCCCCATCGACAACACCATCGACGTGCGGAAGAAGAAGCTCTCCAGCACCCTGGAGATCCCGCAGGGGAACACCGGCGTCCTGGGCGGCCTCATCTACCAGGAGAACACCCGGGACGAGCAGGGAGTTCCCATCCTCTCCTGGATCCCCATCATCGGCGAGCTGTTCAAGACCACCAAGGAGGGGCAGAAGGAAAGCGTCCTCCTCGCCATGATCACGCCCCTGGAGGTTCAGGTGCCCGATCTGCCCGGCGTCATCGCGGTGGCCCGGGAAGGGGCGAAAGCGGAAAAGCCCACTGCCGTGGAGGATCCCAGGCAACCTCCCACCTTGCCGGAGCCGGAGAAGACCCCTGCCCCTGAGGTTCCTCAAACCTCCCAGACCGCCCAGCCTTCCCCGGTCCAGCCCCGGGTCCAGGAAGCCGCTTCCACTCCGCCCGTCCTGGTGCCCGAACCCGGCCTGCCCGGCTACACCGGCAGGGCCTTTGCGGGGGCGGGCCGCGTGACCCTCTACCTGTACGGGCCCGATGGGACCCCAAGGGCCAGGATCGCGGAGCTTCTCGCGGCGGTGAAGGCTTCCGAAAAGGAGGGCAAGGTGGGCTACCACACCGCCCCCCTCGCCTACTCGGTAGTGTCCTCCGCCAGCACCTTCGGGGATGGGGAGGTGGTGGTGGTCACGGCCAGTCTGCCCGAGGCCCGCTACGACGCCCTGATCGTCAAGGCGGTGGACGAGCTGGGCCGGGCCGGGTACATCCTGGTTCCCACCCGCTAAGCCATGCCCGTATACCGGTTCCGCTACCTGGACCCCTCCGGCACGGTGCGGGAAGGGCGCATCGAGGCCGACAACCCGGAAGCCGCCCTCCTGGCCCTCCGGGAGAACAACATCCTCCCCCTCGAGGACCTCACCCTGGAGCGTGAGGTCCGGCAGAAAACCCTTCCCGCCCAGCTTCTCGCGGCCTTCTTCCGCCAGATGTCCTCCCTCCTGCGCACCGGCAAGATCAGCCCCCCGCAGGCCCTGGAGCTTCTGGAGGACACCATCCCCAAGAAGCACCGCGCCCGCTACCTCCTGGCCTACCAGCAGGCCGTGGCCGGGGAACCCCTGGCCCGCAGCCTCGCCAGCACCGGGCTCTTCCCCAGGCTGGTGATCGCCCTTCTGGAGATCGGGGAGAAGACGGGGAAACTGGACGAGGTGCTGGGCCTCCTCTACCAGCACTACACCAAGGCCGCCTCCTTCCAGCGCAAGCTGAAGGGCGCGCTTACCTACCCGGCCTTTGTGGTGGTCCTCACCTTTCTTCTCACCTGGGCCCTCATGGTCTTCGTGGTGCCCCAGTTCGCCTCCATCCTCAAGGAGATGGACGCCAAGATGCCCCTCCTGACCCAGATCGTGGTGGGCACCTCCCGCTTCCTATCCTCCTTCCTGGGTCTGGCCCTCACGGGCCTCAGCGTCTTCGGCGGCATCCAGGCCATCCGCTACATCTGGTCCAGGCCCGACTACCGCAAGGTCCTGGAGCCCATGCTCCTCCGCCTGCCCATCGCCGGGCCCCTCCTTCGCTACTCCACCCTGGCGAGCATCGCCAGCACCTTCGCTCTGATGCACCGAGCGGGCATCCACACCTACGAGATCCTGGACTACATCCGCCGGTCCTTGAGCCTTCTCATCTACCAGGACGCCCTGGCCGCCGCCCGCCGGGAGATCGCCACCCAGGGGGTCCAGGTCCACCAGGCCCTTTCCGCTTACCCCGACCTCTTCCCCAAGCTCTTCCTCGTCATGATCCGCATTGGGGAGGATACCGGCCAGCTTGACAGCATGTTGGAGCACTCCGCTTCCTCATACGAGGAAGAGGCGGAGGCCATCCTTTCCGGCCTTTCCTCGGTCATTGAGCCCATCCTGCTGGTGTTCGTGGGAGGGATCGTGGGCCTCATCATGCTCTCGGTTCTCCTCCCCTACTTCGCCATCGCTCAGCAGATCAGCACCGGGCCTTGAGCTGTGGGAAAATGAAAGAGATGAACCATCAGGGGTTTTCCTTAACCGAGCTTCTGGTAGCCATCGGCATTGTCGGCGTGCTGGTGGCTGCCTCCATCGCCAGCTACTCCCGGGTCCGGCTTCAGGGTCTGGACGCCGCCGCCCAGGCCCACGGGAGCACCGTGATCCAGGCCCTCCAGGGGTACCTGGCCCTTTACCTCTCCGTATCCCCTCAGGACCTTATGAGCGGTCAGCTCCGCACTCTGCCCAACGCGGATTACACCGGAGCCCCAGGTGGGATGCCGGGCCTGGTGAACGGCAAAAACTGCACAGTCCCCTTTACCCTGAGGGACCCCATCGCCAACCAGCCCACCCCCTACTCCTGGCCCGCGGCAAAGCGTGGTGTCGGCTGCGCCTTAGGCCTCCAGGGGAACTCCTTCGTGGTCTACACCTGGGCCCAGCGCTCGAACAAGTTCTATGTCAACGGGAACCGCTAAAGGCTATACCCTGGTGGAAGTTCTCGTGGTGGTGGGTATTCTCGCCATCCTGGCCGCGGTGGCCCTGCCCAGGATCGGGCAGAGCATCCTGAACCGGGCCAGGCTGGATGCCGTGCCCAAAACCGCGGCCCTGATCCGCACCGCCCAGAGCCTGGCCTACAGCAAGAGCATCAGCACCCGTGTGGTGGTTTCTTCCAACGGAGCCACCCTCATGGAGTGCCCCACCATCACCTGCACCGTGGTGCAGCAGATTGCCTATCCCCCAGGCACCTCGGTATCCGGCGCTACCCTGATCTTCAGCCCGCAGGGACTTCTGCAAAGCCCAAACCCCCCGGCCACCCTCACCATCCAGGGGCGGCGGATCACCGTGAGCCGCTGGGGTGAGGTGGCCGTATCCCCTTAGACGGAAACTTGAGGGGAACTTCTCCTGAAAAGCCTCGGACTCTGAGCCCGGGGAGTTGCCAGATTCTGGGAACTCTTCTTCCAGCCCGAAGATCCCGGGGAGCAGCCAAAAGCACGTCGAAAAACCTCTTCCCACAAAAAGGGGGTTTCTCTTTGTCTTTGGGTAAATGGAAAGGGAAAAGGGGGCGGTAGCCCCCCATGCGTCCCATATGCTTCTCCTTTTAGGGTTTGCGCCCCAGCTTGATGCCAGGAACAAGGATGTGCTATAAATGGGAGTAAGGGGGAGAAACCCCTGCTCCCGGGGGTAAAAGCCTCGAAGGAGGCGGGGAGCCGGTACCAGGGCCGGAAGGCGGGGGCAACCCCACCTGCCAGCTTCCTAAGGGCTGGTGGTGTACAAGACGCCACCAGCCCTCCTGGAGGCTGGTGGCTTCCCGACCTAGGCGGGAAGGAGAGGAAATGAAAAAGATTGGTTTCGTCGAAGTGCCCTCTCGTGTATACGAGAGGGCAGTGAAGACGGTAGGTAAGAGGTACCCTGTGGTCCCAGGCCGCGGCTACGCGGTCTGGGTCTTCGAAGCAGGAGAGGTAATCCGGCTTCCCCACCACTCCCTCGCCCTCTGGGCGAAGGAAGTGGTGAAGGCGAACCGGGAGAAAGCTTAGCCCCCTACCCCCGCTCCCACCGGAGCGGGGGTTTTGCTTTTCAGAGGTCCCTATGGAACCCTGAGGAGGGCCCGCCCCTCTTCGCCCTCAGCCACCGCTTCAGGCCAACAAAGGGACCAGAAGGCACAGCAGACACGCCGCCAGCGGCCAAGGCTCAACGGTACAAAACCAAACGGGCCGGGGCTTTCGGATAACACCTGGGTGCTCCTCGAGGACGTGACGGTGCTGACGCCGAGCAAACTCAACGCGTTCTGGTGTGCCTACGACGAAGGGAATCTGGTGGAAGCCCTTTGGCAGGGGGCGGTTCCCTTAGCCCTGCTGCCCTGATCCTATACAATGGATACCAGCATGAAACCCAAGGGCCTCACCTTGGTGGAAATCATAGTGGCCCTCGGCCTTATGGTCGTGGTGGGTGGAGCCGCCATTACCCTTATGGCCCGCACCGAAACCAGCGGGCGGACCACCGAAGGCTCCCAGGCAGCCACCCTCCTTCTCAAGACCATGGTGGAATCCATGACCAAGGCCGCCCCGTCCTGGCTTCCCAACCCTGGAGAAACAAAAACCCTCAACGCCAGCGAGATCCAGTCCCTTCTCCAAAGCGGGCAGACCTCCTATACCGACCCCAACCTGTACACCGCCACCGTCACTCGCTCAAGCCAACCCGATGCCAACGGGCGGTATCTCTACACCTTTGAGGTATGCATTAAGCCCGGCGGCCAGAATCTCTGCTACCGGCAGGATCTCTACTATGCCCCTATTTCCGCCAGGCACCTGGAGCCTCCCCCCGGTGAAGGCGACACCTACTCCCCTCCCCCGGGCAACGCCTACATCCAGGTGGTGGTGGACGGGGACAGCCCCGGAGCCGCCCAGGTCAGCTTAACCGGGCCCGGGAACTTCGCCCGCTCCTACATTCGCTACGGTACCTATAACGAATCCGCTCCCCCGGGCGCCTTCACCCTGGCCGCCTACGAAGCCCGGGATGGACGCTACAGCTACACTCCTTCCCCCGCCAACCAGAACGCTAACGTGGGTGCGGGCTTCTCCAAGACCTTCTCCGTGAACTACACCTGCGCCACCGGGGCCGCGGACATCACCGTGGTGCCGCCTTCCGGTGTCACCCTCTCCCCGGGTACCGTTACCCTTGCCAGCCAGGATGTGACCCGAGGGGGTCTTGTTCCCTACCTGGCCCCTGGCACCTACACCCTCCAGGCCCGCACCGTTACCTCGGGCGGCTACACCTACCAGCCCGAGTACTCCCCGGGGCAAAACCTGAGCGTCCAGGCCTGCCAGAGCACCGCCGCCACCGTTTCCTACGAGCCCATCACCGGCAGGCTCCAGGTCAACATCAGCGCCCCCAGCGGGGTCACCCCCAACGTGAAGGTGCAGGGGCCCGACGCCACCATGCCCCAGATCCTCACCACCTCCCGCACCCTGGATAACCTCTCCCCCGGCACCTACACCCTCACGCCCAACGATGTCCTGGTGAATGGCGTCCGCTACCGGGGCACCGCGAACCCCACCCAGCCCGCGGTCCAGGCGGGGCAGACCGCCACCGCCCAGGTGACGTACAGCGCCGTGTCCGCCCGCCTCACCCTCAACATCACCGGCCCGCAGGGAGCAGCGGCACCCTCGGTAAAGGTTATCCACCCCTCCAGTCAGCAAACCCAGATCTCCCGCTACGGCACCACCAACCTGGACGACCTGGCCCCGGGCGACTACCGCATCCAGGCCAGCACGGTTTCCGACCGCCTCTACACCTACGCTCCGTCCCCTGCCAGCACCACCGCCACCCTCGCCGCCGGGGACCGCAAGACCGTGAACGTGGCCTATGCCGCCAGCACCGGGGCCCTCACCGTGCAGGTCAACGGCCTGCCCACCGGGGCCTCCCCCAGCGTCGTCAAGGTGGACGGCACATCCCTTTCGCAAAACCCCCAGACCTTCCCCTACCTGGCCCCCGGGAGCCACACCGTCACCGCCGACAACGTCACCGGCCAGGACGGCTTCGTCTACGCCCCGGACGCGGCCAGTCGGACCGTGCAAGTCCAGGCCGGGCAGACCGCCCAGGTCCAGGTCAACTACACCCGCCTTCAGGGTGTGGTGGACATCCGGGTCCAGGGTCTCCCGGATTCCAGCCAGGCTTCCTGGACCCTGACCACTCCTACAAGCTCTGTCGCGGGCAGCGGACCCAGGACCCTTTCCGGGATGCCCACCGGCACCTACAGCCTCACCGCCCGGTCCGTCACCCTGGGCGGCATCCGCTACGACCCCAGCGTGAGCCCCACTTCCGGGACCCTGAGTAACGGCGGCACCCTTACCTTCACCATCAGCTACACCGCGGTCACCGGGAACCTGGACCTCACCGTTAACGGCCTGACCGATGGGGCCCAGATCACCGTGGCCCGCCAGGGCGGGGGCTACTCCGCCACCGTGACCCGCTCCACCCTCCTCACCGGGCTTCCCCCGGGCACCTACCAGATCACCGCCCAGGATGCGACCCGACAGGAGTCCACCTCCTACGGCACCCTCACCTACACCTACAAGCCCGACCCTGCTTCCCAGACCGCCAGCGTCCAGGCCGGGCAGACCGCCACCGCCAGCGTGGCCTATACCCGTCAGCAGGGGAACGTCTCCATTGCAGTCCAGAACCTGCCCAGCGCCAGCGCCACCATCCGCATTTCGGGTCCTGGCGGCTTCAGCCGGGTGGAAACCCTTTCCGGCCCGGGGAACCGCACCCTGAGCTACGCCAGCGTGCCCACGGGGACCTACCAGGTCCAGGGGGATGACATCCGGGCCGGGGGCTACACCTACAAGGCCTCCCCTGTTTCCGGCACCCTGAACCATGGAGCCACCCTGAGCCTCACCCTTTCCTACGCTCCCGCGGACGGCAAGCTCACCGTGACCGCCACCGGCTTGCCCGCGGGGGCCCCCATGCCCACCCTCACGGTCAAAAACTCCGCGGGCCAGGTGGTGGCTTCGGTGCGGGACGTCCAGCTAAGGCTTACCAACCTCCTTCCCGGCACCTACACGGTCTCCGCTTCCGACGTGGTCCTCAACGGCTTTACCTGGAAAGCCCAGGGAAGCCCGGCCACCGCCAGCGTGGTGGCGGGCCAGGAGGCCGCGGTGAGCTTCACCTACGTGGAGCAGGCCGCCTACATCCGCATCTACGCTCCCGACCTGCCCAGCGGGGCTACTGCTACCGGTACCGTGACCGGCGGGAACTTCAGCCAGACCTACTCCGTCACCGCCAGCCAGCCCGCCACCGTGAAGGTTCCCCTGGGCACCTACACCGTGACCGCCCAGCAGGTTACCTACGGGGGCTACGACTACATTCCCTACCCCTCCAGCCAGCAGGTGAACGCCATGCTGCCCGGGAGCCTCTACCCCATCACCTTTAACTACAGCGAGGCCTCCGGCAGTGTGTCCATCAACGTATCGGGGCTTCCCGGCACCGCCAGTGCGAACCTCACCCTGACCCGGAACAGTTCCAGCCAGACCAAAGCCTGCCCCAACGGCACCTGCACTTTCTCCCGCCTCCCTCTTGGCACCTACACCGCCTCCGCGTCGGATTACAAGGGCTCCCTCTACACCTACCGGGCTACCCTGAGCCCCACCAGCTACACCCTCACCCAGTCCGGCCAGACCCTTACCGGCAGCGCCACCTACGCTCCCATAGACGGGGCTCTGGTGATCAACGTGTCGGGCCCCTCGGGGATGCCCTCCCCCACGGTGAGGGTGTACCGGTCCAGCACCTTGGTGGCTACCTTTAACGGCACCGGGACCCACACCCTTGCCTGGCTTCCCCCGGGCACCTACCTGGTGGTGCCGGAGAGGGTGGACACCTCCACGGGCTACTACAGCGCGCCCCAGGCCAGCGCCAGCGTGCAGGTGGGCCAGACCGCCACGGTCAACGTCAGCTACACCTTCATCCCCACGGTGGGGAACCTCTCCCTCACCGTTTCTGGCCTTCCCAACGGGGTCAGCGCCAGCATCACCATCAGGGCAAGGGGCGGCAGCTACAACCAGACCGTAAACCTTCCCAACGGCAGCTACACCTACAACAGCTTGGCCCCCGACACCTACGACATCCTGCCCCAGCCTGTGAGCACCCCCTCAGGCAACTATGTGGCCTCCTCCACTTCCGCCACGGTCGTTGCGGGTGGCACAGCCACCGCCCGCGTCACCTACTCCCTGGAGAGGGCTACCCTTACCCTCAGCGTGTCCGGCCTGCCCAGCGGGGCCACGGCGGCTCTGACCGTGATCCGCCAGGGTGGGGGCTACTCTTCCACGCAGTACCTGGGCAACGGGAGCCGCTCCCTGACCGTTCCCACCGGCACCTACAGCATCAGCGCGGCCCAGGTGAGCTACAACGGTCAGGTTTACCTGCCGAACCCATCCAGCCAGACCATCAGCGTGGGAAGCGGCGGGGCCACCGCCAGCGTGGCCTACTTCCGGGGCACCGGCAGCCTGAAGATCAGCGTTTCCGGGGTTCCCTCGGGCCGGAGCGCCACCATCCGGGTTTCCGGCCCGAGCGGCTACAGCACCTCCTTCTCCAGCGGCAACACCACCACCACCCTCTCCCCCTTGGACCCCGGCACCTACACCGCCCAGGCGGGCGGGATATGGATTTCCAGCTTCTTCTTCTTCTGGAAGACCATCGCCTGCCCCTCCCCCCAGAGCGCCAGCGCCAACGTGACCGCGGGCGGCACGGCCACCATCTCCTTCAGCTACTACACCCTCACTTACTGGTTATGGCAGAACCCCTGCCCCATCTTCTGAGGTCCTGGCGGCCTCCGTATAATGTTTTTGATGTTCATGAGGCCCCAGCAGAAGCCCAAGGAGGCGGAGGCCCAACAGGCCCCCGCCCGTCCTACCCTTCCCCTGCCCGAGGAACTCCGGGAAGCCCTACAGGCGGCCCTGGGCTACCCCATTCCCCAGGAGCTGACCCGGGAGCAGGCCGAGGCCTTGATGAAGGACGTGGCCTCCAAGGCCCCGGCCCTTCACCGGGATCTCGTGGAGATTTTCCTTCAGAAGTACCGGGATAAGGTGCGGAACAAACCCGCTCCCAAGACCGCCCGCCCCCCGGGCATCATCGGTTGGTTCTACGTCAGGGACTCCAACGGCAACTGGGTTCCCAGCCGGATCCGGTATATGTCGGCCCTGTTCGCCGCCGCAGGCGTTTTCTTCGCCATCATCTACTTCAGCCTTTCCGACCCCATAAAGCCCAAGCAACCCGCCACGCCCACCGAAGCTCAGGAACAGGTCCCGGTGCCCGCTACCGATTCCGCTCCGGCGGTGTCCACCCTGCCCCAGCCTCCCTCCCAGCCTCCCTCCTCGGCGGGGCCTTCCCCTACAGCACCCACACAGGCAGGAGGCCAATCCGCAGGCTCCGCTTCACCCGCCTCCCAGGTTCCCTCCCCACCCGACACCTCACCCCTCCCCCCGCCACCCAGCGACCTTCCTCCACCCCCGGACTACGAGGGCGCTCCCCAGGCATCCCCTAACCAGGAGGGACCCACGGTGGTGCTTTACCGCCGGGAACCGGTCCCTGCTCAGGATGGGCAGGCCCAGGAGGTGAACGTGGCCTCCCTGGGACGACCGGTGGGGGAAATGCTTGCCGCATCCCCATCGCAGGCCTCCCAGACCTCCCAGGAAACTGCGGAGCAGGGTGCTTCCGGCCAGGGCGGCCAGGACTTCTGGCGGCGCAACCAGCCCCAAACCCAGGAAACCCAGCCCTTCTGGGTCCGGGAAAGCAAGGACCAGGAAAAGCCGGTCTCCGACAGCCCCTTCTGGACCCGCGCCCAGAAGGAACCCGCCGCCGCGCCCTCTTCCGCCTCCGGCGGGAGTCCCGAGGGCTTCCTTCTTCCGCAAAAGCCCTCAGCCGACATCCAGGTGGTATGGTCCCGTGAGAAACCCCAGTCTTCAGCCTCCGGCGGCATCATTCCTCCCGCCCGGGCCAATACCGCCACTCCCCTGTCCCAACCGGCTCCACAGGAGGCTCCCAGCCCGGGGAACCCCACGCAACCCCCTGCCAACCCTTGATCCCTCCTACGAGCGGCCCACCTGCCCGGGGCAGGTGGGTTTCATTGATCTTCAGGCAGGCACGGCTTAATGCCTACCTTCAAGTCCTGATACCGCCCCCATCAAGGCTTCAGCGCGGGTTCCGGCTCCCTTCCACGGCGCAGGGCAAGCCCCCGCCACCCCAGTTCCAGGTAGGCCCGGATGGTCCTCAGGATGCGCATCTTGGAGGCTCCTTTCTTCCGGTCGTAGCGGATGGGGGCCCCGATTTCCGCCACCCGCGCCCCAAGCCCGTAATAGGCCAAAAGGAGGAGTTCGGTTTGGGCCGTGAACCCCCGGCTTTCGAACCAGTGAGGGAAGGCCTCCTTATACCGCTTCAGGAACCCCACCCGGTACCCGCGGAAGCCCGTGGTGTAGTCCGTCACCCCGGGGATGCCCAGGGTGAGGCCCAGGTAGAGCCTTGCCCCAAAGGAGAGGAGGCGGCGGACTGGGGGCACCCCGATCTCCCCGCCCCCGGGCCGGAAGCGGCTTCCGATGACCACATCCGCGGCGAGAAGCTCCACCGCCTCCCCGATCCTGCGGGCGTCTTTGGGGAGCATGGTGCCGTCCGCGTCGGCCAGGACCACCACGTCGCGGTCCTCGAGGGAGTTCGCCGCCCAGTCCAGCAGGGTGCGGAGGGCCTCCGCCAGCCCCAGGTTCCTGGGGTGCCGGAGGACCAGGGCCCCCTTCCGTCCCGCCACCTCCGCGGTGGCGTCCGAGGAGCCGTCGTCGCACACCACCACCTCGAGGCCCTCCCTTCTGGCCTCGGGGATCAGGGCGCTCAGGGCCTCCGCCTCGTCCTTGGCGGGCAGGAGCAGGTAGCAGGCCATGTCAACAGGATACCTTTCAGCGCAGGTCCTGCCAGCTATAGAGGGGCATCACCCCCCAGGCGTCCAGGGGCAGCCGGGTCAGGCCCCAGGGAACCATGGAGCGCAGGCCCGGGTCGTAGGCCACCCGGATCCTGCGGGTTCCCGTGTCCCCCAGGTAGCGCACCGCCATGCCCCCTTGCAGGAAGAGGTCCCCCGCCTGGTTGGGGCCGAACCGCACGGTACCCTGCGGGGCGTAGAGGTAGCCGTGGACCTTGGTGTCGCTGGGCACGTCCACCACCACGTCCCCGGTTAAGGAAGCCAGCAGGAGGATCCCCGCCCCGCCCTGGCCCGGGCACTCCCCGGGGATGGGGGAGCCCGTGGTGTCAAACCCCGCCGGGTTCAGGCAGGGTGGATCCGAGGAGAAGAGGTTGCCCTTCACCGTCACGTCCCCGTCCGCCGCCAGGGTGAGGCCCGGGGAGGTCATGTAGGCCGCCTGGTCCGCGGGCCCCTGCACCTCGAGGCTCCCCTTCACCAGAAGGTGGGGCGTGCCCTGCATGAAGAGCACGTACTCCCCACTCCCCCCGGTCTTCACCGCGGACAGGTTCCGCAGGTAGGCCACCCCCGCCCCGGAGTGAGGGGGGTTGTCGTCGATCTGCACCCAGGGCCGGATGTGGGTCACCGCCGCCCCCCCGCAGGTGGCGGGCAGGGTGATGGTGGCCTCGACCCGGGTCCAGCCGGTTCCCGCCGGTACCCTCTGCCCGGCCAGGTTGCCCGTGCCCCACCAGCAGTACTGGCCGTTGGCGTTCCGGGCCTGGAAGCCCACCTGGACCGGCCCCCTGGCCTGCGTCGCATCCGCTTCGAAGGCGATCCGCCAGGTGGTGGAGCCGGACACCGGGCTGAGGTAGCCGTAGTAGGCATCCCGGCACCGGGTTTCCAGCACCCCGTTCACCACCCTCACGTTGTTGCAGGAGGAGGACCACCCCAGGGTGTCGTCCAGGGAAGGAGCCAGGATGTTCGCGTTTGCCCCCGCCCAGATCCCCAGGCCCCGGTCCACCGCCTGCCAGCTACCCGTGTACCTTGTGGTGCTTTCCGTGAGCACATAGCGGATGGTGTCCTGTTCCCGGGTCAGGTTGATGAGGGTGATCCTCTGCCCGGCCAGGCTGTCCGCCTTCATAAACACCCTGCCGGGGCCGTTCACCGCCAGGGAAGGCGGTTGCAGGCTGGGAAGGTCCTGCACCGGCGCATTCCAGTCCACACCTCCCGTCACCTTTGGACAGCTCGGGCCGTAGCACGGGGCGAAAGGGGATGGGTACATGGCCTCGGGCCTTACCGCTCCCACGTCCACAAAGGCCGGGTCCCCCTGGCCGCCGGGGCAGGCGGAGCCGCTGATCCCCAGACACCTGCCGGTCATCAAGCCTCCCAGGAAGACCGGTCCTCCCTGGTCCCCCGAGTAGGTCCGGCCAAAGGTGGGCACCCCCGCCACGTACACCGGTCCGTCCCAGACCTGGTACCCGCGGAAAGGACTGGGGGTTCCGGACGGGTCGTACCCCGAGAGGGCGTAAACCTGAAAGTACGAGGGAGCCGGACTTCCCGCCACCACCCGGATCCTTCCGCTTAAGGTCCGCACCCGGCGCATCTCCCCGGTGATCTCGCTTTCCAGCACCAAAACGAAGGGCAGGTCGTAAGCCCCCATGAGCGCGGTTTCCTCCGCCGCCCGGGGTGCGGGCAGGCTGACCCCCGTGGGGAGCCCCTGCCCGCAGGCCTGGCCGGTGAAGTGCACCCGGATCCGGTGCGCGATCCGGCCCGTCTGCTGGGTCTGGCAGAACAGGGCATCCGCCTCCGTCTGGGCATCCTGGGCCAGGCCCGAGAGCCCCGCCTGGTCCAGGAATGGGCTTGTGCTTCTCAGTCGCGCCCTGGCCCTGGAGCGAACCGCCTCCGTCAGGGCCAGCATCCTCACGTCCACCTCCGGGCGGAGGGCCGCGATCTGAGCATCCCCCAGGTTGGCTAGCCCCTGCTGCCGGGCAGAAAGGGCCATCTGGTACCGGATGAAGCCCGTGGTCACCCCTATCACGCTCATGAGAAAGAGGAACCAGACGGTGAGGGGCAGGGCCAGTCCCGCGCTGAACATACCGCCTGTACGCCTAGCCATACTCTTCTTTCCAGGATACGCCACCTTCCCATCCCCCGTACAATGAAGACAAATGAAGCCCCTGGACCCCAAAGCCCTGGACACCGCGGGAGCCCTGGTCAGGGCCCAGGCCCGCGCGGCCCTCGGTCAGAGGATCATGGCCCTGGGCTTGGTCCTCCTCTTCCTCTGGGCAGGCTACCTGGTCTACCTGGCCCACCTGCTTCTCCAGCACCCCGCCTGGGCCGCCTACCTGGGCACGAGGAGCGCGCCGGATGCCCTGGTGGTCTGCCTCGGCAAGGGACCCTGCCGTGAGGTTCTCCTGAGCCTGCCCAGGGTCCTGCACCACCCTGTGCCCGTCTGGGCGGGGTTCGTCCTTTCCCTGGTTACCTTCCTGGCGGGCTTCTTCACCTACCTGGCCGCGCGGAGGGTCCGCCCCACCAAGCTCCCGGGCCAGGCCAAGCTCCGCGAGGACCTATCCGAGTTCTACCACGGGATCAGCTACCTGGGGGTGAAGAACGGGAGGCTCCTCCGTTATCCCGGGGACCTTCGCTTCCGCCACACCCTCATCATCGGTACCACGGGTGCCGGTAAAACCTCCCGCCTCTTCCGGCCCATGCTGGCCTTCTCGGCCCTCGAGGGGCGCTCGGCAGTGGTGGTGGACCTCAAGTACCCGGATGTGGGCCTTCTGGGCCTTCTTCCCGTGTGGGAGAGCTTTGGCCGGGACGTGATCGTCCTCCTGCCCTATGACTCCCGCTCCCCCCGCATCCCTCTCCTCAAGGGCGCGGAGGACGACCGCATCGCCCAGAAGCTGGCCGAGGTGATCATCCCCTACCAGGAGCGGGAGGACGTGACCAGCTACTACAAGCACATCGAGCGGGACTTCCTCCAGCGCCTCATCCAGCTAGAGGCCCGCACGGGCCAGGGGAGCCTGGGCAACATCCGCTACATCTGCCAGCAGGGCCCGGACTTCCTCCGCAACCACGTGCAGACCCACGCCCCCGACTTCGAGCGCTTCTTCGGCTACTTCTTCGCCATGAGCAAGGCGGACCAGGCCAAGCTGGTGGGGGGTATGGTGGGCAAGCTGAGCGTCTTCGCCGACCCCCTGGTGGACCGCTTCACCTCCTTCGGCCCCGGGGAAGTGGACCTCTCCGTGATCGCCCACAAGCCCACCCTGGTCTACCTGGGCATTCCCCAGGAGCGCCTCCAGGACGCGGGCGGTCAGCTCCTCCTCCAGCTTTTCAAGCGCTACCTGGACTGGAAGCTCCTGGAGGAGAGTAGCGAAACCGGAAGCCTCAAGGTGCCCGTGGAGATCTACCTGGACGAGTTCACCAACCTGGGCTTCCTGCCCCGCATGTCCGACAACCTCTCCACCATGCGCTCCAGGAGGGTGGCCTACATCCTGGCCCTCCAGTCCTACGCCCAGGGGCTGGAGCGCTACCGGGAGGAGGAGCTGGAGTCCATCCTGGCGAACTGCAACACCCACATCATCTTCCCCACCGCCCTCCACGACCTGGACGCGGAGCGGGTCTCCAAGGCCCTGGGGCGCACCAGCGCCTACATGGAAAGCGAGGGGGAGACGAGCCCGCACTTCCTGGACACCACCGCCTGGTGGCCCCGCTACTCGGAGAACCGCCGCCTCACCGGGCTACCCCTGCTGGCCCCCGAGGAGATGCGCAACCTGGACCCCTCCACCCTGATCATCCGCCCCAGCGTGGGCGATCCCTTCACCGTCCAGGCCCCGCGCTTCGACGAGGCCGTGAGCCAGCCCGGCATACCCCGGGAGCTTAAGGAGCTGGCCGAGCACGTTCTCCGGGTGGAGGAAACCTACCGGGACCTGGTGGAAATCTCCACCCAGATGGCCGCGGACTACATCACCTCCCCCTACCTCATCCCCCTCACCGCCGGGGAGTCCGAGGAGAGGCCCGAAGCCCTCGGCCTGGCAAGCGGCAAGGAACAGCTTTTCTCCTGGGTCCTGGAGAGCATAAAGCACGGGGCCAGGATCAAGGTCCACCGGAACCCCAACCACCCCGACCGCATCACCAAGCTGAGCATCTACCCGCCCGGCGGTCTGCCCCCCGAGGAGGCCAGGACCTGGGAGAAGGCCAAGTGGGTCAAGCTGGAGCAGGGGAAGAGCGTGGTGAGCCTCACCAACCAGCCCCTGGAGGAGTTCCTGCGGCAGTACCGGGACGTGGTGGAGTACGCCGAGTTCTTGAAGCGCCTCGAGGAGTGGGTGGACGCCAACGCCCCGAAGCTCCAGGGCCACCCCCTCTACCAGGAGGGAACCGAGCCCGTTGGCCGCTTCCGCCCGCCCTACGCCGTGGTGCCCGAGGACGTCCTGGCCTCCATGGGCATAGACCGGGAGCACATCAAGCGCCTGGGCAGGCCTGCCCGCTGGGAGAACCGCCGGGGCTATGTGGAGGTGCCCCTTTCCCTGGAGTACATCTTCCAGCCCCCCGCTAACGAGGCTCCCACTGCGCCCCAGGCCGAGTAGATGGTATAATCCTGGAAGGTCAGGAGTATGACCATGAGAGGGAAGCTGGTCCCTGCCCTTTTGCTACTTGCCTTCTGGTCTGCACCCGCCAAGGCCGGGGTGCTGGACCCCTTCTTCCCCATTCTGGACAACCTCTATAACGCTACATGTAAACCCCTTGTGGGCGCTTCGGTTTCCATAGCCGGTGCGCTGGACCTGGGGTCCTTCTGCCGCACCTACCAAACCCTTTCCCGTTTCCGCAACTTTGACGAGTACCTGAGGGCCCTTGCCGAGGGGCGGCTCCAGAACCTTCCGAGCTTTTTGATCGACGCCGCCCTTATGGGCATCAGCCAGGGTCTCGGCAACAACCCAGACTACCAGGCCTTCAAATCCCAGTTCGACAGCTTCATGAACAACCTGGACAAGATAGCTGATGAGGCCTTCAACGCCCCTGCTCGGTTCCTGGACGACGCCTTCAACGCAGTGTACGGAGCCGTTTACAAACTGGCCGCGGATGCCGTTTCGGGCAAAACCTACACCCCGCCGCAGATCTCCGTGGAGAGCGATCTGAACAGCGCCCTCGGGAACCCAACCCCGGTGAGCCCCGAGCTTCAGCAAGAGTTCGGATACCCGGATAGCGCAGCAACAGCCCGGCAAGCCCAGGACTACAAGGAGCTGTCCAAAGCTATAACCCAAACGGTCCAGGAGTCCGCAAAGGCCCAGGATAAAAGCAGGGACATGGTAGAGGCTGAGCAGAAGGCAAGGAAAGCCGCTGAAGAAGCCAGAAGCCAGGCGGAAGCCAGGTACTACGAGGGTCTGGTCAAGAAGCAAAGCGAGATCACCAAGGAGATCGCCGACGCCGCCGTGGCTGCCACCGTGGACGACGGCCTGAGCAAGGGAATCGCCCCCAAGCTCAAGGAAGAAGCCAAAAACGCCCCCAGCGACCGCAGGCTTCTGGAGCTACAGGTGGAGGCCATCGCCAGCCTGATCGACCAGCAGGCCATCTACGCCTCCAAGACCGCGGAGCTTCTGGCCGAGGCCAGCAAGGCCCAGCTCCTCGCCACCTACCAGATCGCCCAGGAGGTGCGCCAGGCCCGCCTCGAGGCCCAGCAGGCTCAGAATACCCTCACCTCTGGCGATCTTCTGGCTAAAGTTTTCGAAAGCGAGCTTAAGTCCTCCATAGAGGCCAGCAACACCGCCATCGAGATCGTCAAGGCGGGGTGTCTCTTTTACACGGGAGGCAACGGGACAGCTTGCCAGTAAGGAGTGACCGGCAATGGCAGACCTGGTTTCCCTGGATTTTTTGAGGATCCTTGTACCCGACATCGCGGCCTTCTGGAAGGTTCTTTTTGACGGGCTCTGGGCCTTAAAGGTTCCCGCCCTCATGTACACCCTGGGCTATGTTTTTCTCGCTCTCGGGTTCGCCTTTACCATATACGAGATCCTCCTTCACCAGAGCCTCCAACCCCTCACCTCGAAAGCCCTGCGCCTCCTTGTCGCCTCTGTCGCCATCGGCTACTACCCGACCCTCCTCGGAGCCACCCCTGGTTTCACCACTCCCGCCCCTGCACCCAACACCGGAGCCGCCTGGAAGAGCTTTCACGCCATCTACAGCGCCATCTACGTGGGACCCAACTCCTTCTACTCCACCTGGGTTGCCAACCCGAACCCCAACAGCCCGGGGCCCATTCCCCAGGCCATGAAAAAGCTGGTGGAGGCGTACCAGAGCCTGATAGCGAAGAAAGCGCTGGTGATGACCCTGGATTTTGGAATCACCCAGCTCCTATCCTCCTTCTTCCCCGGGGTCACCGCCGTCTGCTCCATGGAGAAGCTCATACCCATGGTCAAGTCCACCCCCGTCCTGGGAACCCTGGCTAATGCGCTCTGCTACGCCAAGGATAAAGTGGAGCAGAGCATAAAAGCCCTCGACAACCTGTTCTCCAAAGCGGAAAACATGATGATCGCCTCCATCACCATTCCCATAGCTGCCCATGCCCTCATCATTTACAGCACCCTGGCTATCTTCACCGCGGTGATCTTCACCCTGCCCCTAACCGCCGGGCTCTTCCTCTTCCGGGGTACGGAGAAGATCCTCCTCACCTCGGTAGCCCTTTACTTCGCCTCGTTCCTGGCCCTGGGGGTTTCCGCCGTGGGGTTTGCCGCCACCGCCTATGTTTTGTACAACAGCCTGGCCTCTATCTGGAGCACCTGGGCCAACCGCATCTCGGAAGACCTCAAGCAGAAAACCTACGAGGCCGAGAAAACCGTCAAGGTACTTCAGGGCCATCTGAACGTCCTCAGGCCCTATCGCGACCAGCTAGCCAACCAGATCGAGGCCATCAACAACATACGGGCCAACATCCAGCAGTATATCGACGCCAACGGCGTCTTCACCAGGCAAGCCTGGCCCTCCCCCTACACGGACCCGGCAACCGGCGACATCGCTTACCCGCTGATTCTTTACGACCCGAACACCGGCCAGATCACCGTGCTCCGCACTACGTGCCCGGGCACCAGCAGCAGGCCCTCACAACCCTTTGACCCCGTGAACCTCGATGCCTGCGTCACCAACATGAACAGCGCCCTGGCCCAAGTGGACGGCCACATTCAGGGCCTGGCGGAAACCGTCTCCAAATCCTACAACAGCCTCATGGACCAGCTTATAGCCAAGATGGTTCGGTTCCGCATATCCTTGACCCTGATGGCCTCAGCCGCCGGGATACTCAGCTTCGTCCTCACCAGCGCCATGATCCTCCTGGTTACCCGGATCGTCGGCGTGGTCCAGGGCTTTAACCTGGGCAGGGGGATGGGAGGAATCGGGCTACCCCGATAATCCGGCTCCCAGGACAAAGATAAGGGCGGGGGTTCCCCGCCCCTGATACTTCATCAGAAGGACCCCATCAGCTCCGTGCATTCTCGCAGCCACCAGCAGGTCGTCCACATCCCACGGGCACCAGTCCGGCTTTTCCTCCGCACCCCTCACCAGGGCCCAGTCCTCCAGCCTTCCCCAGCCCAGGAGGGAGCCCAACCGCCTGCTTCCCTCCCGGAGCCCCAAAGCCCCACCCAGGGCCCAGCCCAGCAGGGCGTTGTGCCCCAGAACCGCGGGAAGCTCCCGGAAAGCTAAAAGCTCCTTCTCGCTCACAAACAGGGACACCCGGGAAAGGGCATCCCTGCTCCCCCGCACCGAACCCTTGAGCCAAACCCCTTTCACCCCGCCCAGCGCGGTGGGGGTTGCCGAAACGCTTCGCTTCAGAAGCCTTGGGCCCAGAAGGTGCTCCGCGGCCCGCTGAACCAGCTCACGGGTAAACCATCCGTCCACGCTCCACCACCCCCGTTCTCAGGTCCACATCCAGGTACTGGACCTCCTTGTCTTCGAGGATCGCCCGTATGGAGGCCGCCAGGTCCGTGTGCAGCCTGATCCTCCCCAGGGCATAGGCCTCCACCGCCATCTTGAAGACCGGGTCCTTGGACATCACCAGCTTCGAGCGGTTCATGTAATCCGGGTTCACCCCGGTGATGGGGAAGTACACGGGGTTCGCCACCGCCTCCTTGAGGTTGGACCCGTGCACGGTGGCGATCACCCGTACCCCTTTTCCCGCGATGATCTCCACCACCCGGGAATCCTCCTTCCACGCCAGCTCGTCCACCACCACCACCTGGGCGGAGTGGTTCGCCACTGCCTCCAGCATCTTCTCGGGTTGCTTCATGGGATCGGGAACCGGCAGACGGCTCGCCTTGCGCACAATGGGGTGGGGCTTCCTCCCCTCACCCCCGATCTCGCTGGAGCTGTCCACCACCACGCACCGGCGACCGTACCGGTCCGCCACAATGCGCACGATGTCCCGCAGGAGGGTGGTCTTGCCCGTTCCCGGGGCTCCCACCACCAGGATGCTCCCCCCGGCCTCCAGCAGGTACTTCCTCAAGGGCTCCGCCAGCCCCACGATGGCCCGCCCGATGCGGATGGTGGCCCCGTAGGGGATGTTCTCCGTGTCCCGACGCACCGAGATGCGGTGGAGGGTTCCCTCGATCCCCACCCTGCCGTTGGACTTGATCCGGCCCAGCCGGGCCTTGAGAAAGGCCCAGTCCTGCAGGCTGAACACCCAGGGTGTGTACACCTCCCGCCCCTGGATCCGCAGGCTCACCGGCTCCCCCTCGATGACCACGATCTCCTCGAGGCTGTCCCAGTAGGCATCCAGGTACGGGTAGAGGCTTGGGGGGAGGTATTCCTTGAGCGCCTCAATGGAGCGCCTGTCCTCCTCGTCCCAGTCGATTGGAGGCAGGTCGGCCAGCAGTTCCAGGCCCGGCAGGGACCCCTCCCACAAGGCTTCCTTGCTGGCTTCCAGGGTTTCCCTGGGCTGAATGACGTTGGGCGGTGTTTTAGCCATGTCCTACCCCTATACCCCTTCTGCCCGTGTCCAGTAGCCGTCCGCGAACCGGATCCTTCCCTCCCGCTCCAGCTTCTCCAGCAGGGCGGGAAGGGCATCCCGGAGTTCCGGCAGGGCCCGCACCAGGTCCCTGACCCGGGCGGGCTTTTCCAGGAGGGCCAGCACCCTCTCCTCCTCTTCGGCGGCTTCCTCCCTGGGGGCTTCCTTCACCGCCGCCTCTCCCCTCCAAAGCTCGCCCATGACCTTCGCCATCACAAAGGTGCCCACCGGCACGAAGAGGCTAGCAGCCACCACCTCCCACATGGCGAGGTCAGGGGCGCTGCGACGCATGGACAGCAGGTTCCCGAGCCACACCAGCCCGAGGGCGGCCACGGCCCCTCCCCGCGCCCAGGGAGATCGGGCCAGGAAGCTGTTGGACAGGAAGGAGAGCAGGAAGGCGTTGAACTCCAGGGTTACCGCCAGGGCGAAGGAAAGCCACGAGGGCAGGGTACCCTTGGTGAGGCTGTACCATTCCGCCAGGTGCCAGGAAGACACCCCCAGGGTAGCCCCGTACCCCACCACGATGAGGGCGGACAGGAAAATCCGTATCCTCATGGACGACCCCCTAAGCGAAGAGGAGCAGGTCCTCCTTCGCTACCAGGATACTCTTGCTCGGGGGTGTTACCGGCATTTCCACCAGGCTTATGCCCACCTCGGACCCGCTGGCTTCCTTCACGATGCGCCTCAGCACCTCTATGGCTTCCTGACGGTCCAGGGGAAAGGGGGAGCCCGTCTCGTCGATGACCAGGCGGATGTACCCCTCGCGGACCACCAGCCGGTACCTCCGCCCTCCCAGGTTGACCACCAGGGAACCGCTGGCTTTCAGGTAGCTGAGGGCCTCAAACAGGTTCATCAGGGGCACCGTTCCAGTTGCTCCTTCCCCCTCTCCAGTTGGTCCAAGCCGAGCTGGTACCGAAGGACTCCGTACATCTTCCCCTGGGGGTCCGCCATCTGCACAAGCTCGAGGCGCTCCAGATCCCTACCGCTTGCCACGTACAACACCCCACCTTGCCAGACCAGCACAAAGATGCGGGCGCTGAACTGACCGCCCAGGCGGTACCCTACCCCGCTTTTCTGGGCCGGGCAGGTCCCCACCAGCACCAGCATCCTCCCCCGGCTCTCCAGGGCTTTCACCCAGCGGAGGTCAAGTCCTTCCGTCTTCTCCAGGAGCATCACCCCCTCCGCCTGCGCGGGGGCTTGAGCCATCGTCTGGAGAAGGAGGTTCGCGGCTACCAGCGTCTTTGAGGCGTTGTTCACCTGGGCCAGGCCCAGTAGGACGCTCAGACTAACGAGCGCGAGCGTTCTGCCAAGCAAGGTCCACCACCTTCCATAGAACCCCAGCGTCCGCGGCCCTGCCGGACCAGAAGGACGGGGGCAGATAAAGCCAGTTGAGCCCCACCACTGCCGGGGCCACCGGCGGGTAGAGGTCGTAAACCCTGACCTCCACCGCGAAACCCCGGCCCCGAAGGCCCGCCACCAGCCGAGCGAGGTCCGCTTCCGGGTAAACCCTGGGTTGCCAGAGCACCCGGATGGGGTTGCCCTTCATCAGCTTCAGCACGTCCTCGGGCAGGGCAATACCTGGCCCGGGCACTAGGTAGACTGGCCCCGGGGCCGCACGGAAATCCTCCGGGATCCCGAGCCTCTGGGCAAACCCCTGGGTTGCCAGAATGGCGAGGACCAGCAGAACCCTTCTCACGGCAGGGCCTCCCTGGCCTGCATGGCCTTTCGGGCCTGGGCCTGCTGGACCCCGTAGCTTACCGCGGTCTTAAGCACCGCGGCCACCGTGGCGGCCACGCTGCCCACCGGCTGCATCCAGATTCCGGAGTCCGCCAGGGGGAAGAGAATCCAGCTTCCCATGACCGCGAAGGGAACCCGGGAAACCGTGCCCAGGGCGTCGCTGGCCTCCACCGGCACCACCTCCACCCGGAAGCCGCCCTGGGCCTTATCTGCCTCCAGGGATTTGGCCCAGTCCTCGAGGTCGGGGGAGGGGGAGAGGACCACCCACACCGCCTTGCCCTGGGGCCCGCGGGCTACCCGGTTTGCCAGGATCTCCTTGACCCTGGCCTCCGTGGGCACCCGCCCCACGATGAGGATGTCCGAGGACCGGGACAGGAGATCCCAGACCGTGTTATCGCTGGCGGGCACCACGATGTTGGGCGGAAGGGGGCAGGAGCTTGGAGCCTGCCCTGCCTGCAAGCTGGCCCCGGTCTGGATGGCGCAGTAGATGGGGCGGATAATGCTGTAGATCTCCCCCAGGGAGGTGGCGAAGCCGTGGCCCCCTCCCAGAGCCAGGGCCAGGGTGAAGAGAACCGCGCGTCCCATGGTCCGATACCGGGTTAGAAGAGCCAGTCGGACTTGGACCCCACCAGGGTGGCCGCAGCGCTGCCCACCACCGCATCCCGGGCAGTTTCCATGGGGTTTTCAACCTTGGGGGTTGCCCCACCCAGCAGGGCAAAGGGGGCCAGCATCAGCTTGAAGATCGCCAGGCTCCCCACCCACACGGTCCACTGCGGGGGCAGCGCGAAGAGAGCCACCAGGCCGACCAACCCAGCGATGAACAGGAACAGGCTCAGACCCAGCGAGTGCTTCTTCATGCCCCCAGTATAGCGCCTCCCTCTAGGGTTTCCGGTAGTGGGCCGGATAGATTCCCGTGCTGAAGGGCTTCGGCCAGCCTATGCCCACCAGGATTGGGTAGTACCGGACTACCGGCTCCACCACAACCCGTCCCCACTTGCCCGAGGCGTGGAGCATGTAGCCCCGCCCGATGTAGATGCCCACGTGGTCTATCCGGGTCCCGCTTTCGCTGAAGAACAGCAACGCCCCCACTTTCCACTCCCGGATGGGTATGGAGGCGGAGTACTGCTCCCGGCTGGTCCTGGGCAGGCGGTAGCCCAGGTGGGCGTAGATGTAGCGGGTGAAGGCGGAGCAGTCCATGCCGGTCCGGGGGTCCTCGCCCCCATAGCGGTAAGGGATGCCCTCCAGGTTCTTAGCTACACGCCACCACCACGCTTCCCATGCATCCAGGGCCATTCCCCATGAGCCCATCACCACCGCCAAAACCGCCAGTACCCACCTCATCCTTCCACCTCACTCCATCCACATCCTCACCGGCCTGGTGCGCCGCACCCAGACCAGCACCCCCTCGATCTCGGGGTCCTCGAGGCCCGACCTCCGGGCCCCGCAGCGCAGGGCCTCCTCCACCTCAGCCTCCGACAGAGCCCCCCTGAGCACCCAGGCCCACAGGGCCACCGCGTGCCTGACCAGCTCCATGTGCCTTCTCCCCTCCGGGGTGGCGGCCATCTCCTCTTCCCGCCTGCGAAGCTCCCCCAGGGCATAGGCCCGCTCCCGGCTCAGGCCCTGGGGCGGGGCCGGAGGCATCCCGGACGGCCTCGGGGGCTCTGCCCTTCTTTCCTCCCCCTTGAGCCACCTGGCAAACCACACCGGCAGAACCGGAAGCTCCTCCTCCCGCACCAGGGGGCGGAGCCACCGGTACCGCCCCCCGCTTGGGTGCTCCGAAGGGGGGGCCACCAGGTAGGCCTTTCCCATGCCCCTGAGATCCAGGGGAAGGTTCGGCAGGGGCTTGGCCCTGGCGGGCATCTCCCCTATGCCCTCGGGCAGGCGGAACCACACGTGACTGCCCCCGCTTCCCGAGAGCGCCCGGGGGGCCCTGCCCGCCTCCGGCAGGACCAGCACCAGGGCCGAGTAGACCATGGGGTCATCCAGGTCCAGCACCAGCACCCCCGGTCCCGGCACGATCCCCACGTTGGCCTCGGGGTAAGCCTGCCACACCCGGACCAGCCGCTCCTCCGAGGTGGTGGCGTCGTTCTTCCCCCGGGCGAATCCCAGCTCCGGCACCACCAGGGGAGCCTTTCCCCTGGGCAGCAGGGGGAGAACCGGATACCCAAGCCGGGCGTACTGCAACGCCCAGTCCAGAGGACTCACCGCGCCAGGGTGTTCAGCCACGTCCGCCTCCTGGGGTCCTGCCTGAGAGGCTTGCGGAGCAGGTCCTCCGTGGTGATGACCACCACCTGCTCCCGGGCCCGGGTGAGGCCCGTGTAGACCAGCTTACGGGTGAGGAGGCGGGTTTCCGGCAGAACCAGGATCACCGCCCGCCACTCCGACCCCTGGGAGCGGTGCACGGTGATGGCGTACCCGAGGGAAGCCAGGTGGCTCACCCCCTTCGGCACCTCCAGGTAATCCTTCCCCGAGCGCACCAGCAGGATGTTCTCGCTGATCTCCTCCAGGATCCCCATGGTGCCGTTCGCCACCTTCAGGAGGAACCGGTTCTCGTTGAAGATGACCTTTTCCCCGGCAAACGCCATGTGCCCGTCCCCGAGCTGCACTCCCATGGAGGTTCGCCGGGGCACGATCTGCCGCAAAATTCCGTTGAGGGCGTGGGTTCCCAGGGGGCCCCCGTGCACCGGGGTCAGCACCTGGAAGTCCTCGATGGAGAACCCGCCCGCCAGGTAGTACTCCGAGAAGAACCGCACCCAGCGCACCGCCTCCGCAGGGCTCTTCACCCGCACGTAGAGGAAATCCTCGGGCTCTCCCCGCACCACCTCCTTCCAGGGCACCCCCTCCAGGGTGGCCCTGGCCGCCTCCAGGAGCACCGCCCGCCGGTTCTTCTGCCGCCTCACCGACACCAGCCGCACCGTGGCCGTCTGGCCCAGCAGATCCGCGAAGGGCTGTCCCGGCTGCACCGGGGGAAGCTGGTCCACGTCCCCCACCAGGAGGAGGGAGGCCCCGGCGGGGAGCGCCCGAACCACCGACACGGCGTCCTCGAGGCTCAGCATGGAGGCCTCGTCCAGGATCACCAGCCCCCGGGGCAGGTTGGACGGGCTGGCGAAGCCCTCATGGGGTTTGATCCCCAGGGTGCCGTGCAGGGTGCGGGCCTCCGTACCCGCCAGCTCCTCCATCCGCCTGGCCGCCTTACCCGTGGGGGCCATCAGGACCACGGGTATCCCGGCTTCCCTGGCCGCCTGAACCATCCGGGAAAGCGTGTAGGTTTTGCCCGTTCCGGGACCGCCCGTCAGGATGCCCACCCGGTGCTCCAGAAGGGTAATGGCCTTCGCCTGATCCTCCCCCAGGCCCGGGGGCGGGGGAAGGGGCGGAAGGCTGGACCTTTCCCGGGCGTTCTCCCAAAGCTCCATCTCCAGGTCCACGTACCGGGTGAGGCCCAGCCACTCCCCCTGCCAGAACACCTGTCCCAGGGAGGCCTGCACCAGCCTCTCCACCTCGGCCATGTCCGCCCTGGGCCCCAGCACCTCCTTGTAGTGGGCCAGGGTGGACCCCTGGGAGCCGTACACCTCCTTCAGCCTCTGCACCAGCTCCCCGGCTGGGTCCTTGCGGCGGAAACGGGACACCAGCCTGAGGTACTCCACCCCCTCCACCTGCGCCAGCAGGAAGGGGTTCTCCCGGGCCAGGGCCACCCCGGGCTCCCCCAGGGCCTCGAGGATCCGGTACCCCTCCATGGGGGTGAAGCCCAGGGATACCAGCTCCTGCAACCCCTCGAAAAACCACCGCCACCGCCTGAGCCCCTCCTCCGCCTCCTTGCGCTCCCGGATCTCGTGGGGCACGAAGAGGCCGTCCAGCGGCTTGCGCATCAGGAGGTGGTCGAAGGCATCCTCCCGCCTACCCAGGGCCAGGGAGCGCTGGTACCCCATGGCCGGGACCACGGTGTAGATCACCTGGCCCAGCTCCCGCTTCATGGGGGGATCCCCGGACGGGTAAACCCTGACCAGCTCGGGTTTCACCGGCACCCACAGGTTCCGGTTCGGCTGGAAGAACCCGTCCACCAGGTCCCCCTTCGCCACCTCCCAGGTGGGCACCCACACCCCCTTGCTCCCGGTGGCGGTGGTGTCGAGGAGGACCACCGTACCCTCCCGGTATCTCCGCACCACGTCCACCACCGAGGCCACCAGGTGGAGGGTTTCCGCCATAGCCAGTATCAAGATACCGTTTTCCTCCCCCTGAGCCTCCCCTTTTTGCGGGAACCCCGCCGCGGGTGGGTAGAATGTTGGCGGTATGGACGCTAGGCAAAGCGCGATGCGGCTTCTGGCTATCGCGGCGCTTTTCGCCGCCCAGGTTCCCGGCGTGGCCCAGAGCTATGCTCCCAACTCCAGCACCACCTACGACCTCCGGGTGCTGACCGAGCGTCCCGGCGTGGTCTACGTGAGCCCGAAATACCTGACCGTCATCGAGTTCGGCGACCTCATCGACGAGATCGGCACCAGCCAGCCCGGGCTCCTTCAGGTGAAGGTGTCGGACTCCGAGCACATCATCTTTCTGAAGGCCCTGAAGCAGGCGGGAAGCGCGGACCTGGTGGTGCGCGTGGGCGGATACGTGGCCCTCTTCAGGGTGGTGGTGGACCCGAAGATGGACGCCCCCCGCCGCTACGTGGTGACCTTCACCAGCACCGCCGCCCGCCCTACCGCGGCCCCGCAAGGTGATGCCCAGCCTTCCCCGGGGGAGGAGGCCAGGGACTTGCGGGGCCAGGATGCCAAGGCGGAACCCAAGGCGGAGGCTTCCCCCAAGGCCCCCGTGGAGTACCGCTTCCAGCCCATGCGGAGCGGGAACGGCTGGATCATCTACTACGAGGTGACCAACCGGTCCAGCCAGGACCTTACCTTTCGCATGAAGGACCTCACCGTGACCCGCGGGGCGGTGAGCGTGCCGTACCGCCTGGTCCGTACCACCTTTGGTCCGGACGTGGAGGTCCTCGAGGCCGGGGGGCAGGCCAGCGGCATGATCGTGGTGGAAAACTCGCCCGAAGGGGTTTCTTGGCAATGGGTACTGAGGTCGGGCGCGACTACCTATACCCTCCAGGGGACGGCACCCTGAAGGACTTCCTCATGTGGGTGGCGGAGTGGCGGGTGGTCCCCATCATCTCCCCCTCCTTGCGCAACCACCTCAACCTGGTGGACCGGGCCTTCCGCCATCAGTACCTCCGCCAGGCTGAGGGGCTTGGGGGCCGCGTGATCGGCCTCACCGCCAAGGGAGCGCGCCTTGTGGGCAAGACCACCGCCGCCGTTCAGCACCTTTCCCTGGCGGTGCTGTCCGAGCGCTCCCTCCTGCACCTGGCGGCTCACCAGCTACGCCAGATCAACCCCCAGGCCGTGGTTTCCGGGTTTGGCCGCAACGCCATCCTGGTGGACATCCAGGGGGAGGAGCTTCGCCTGGGCTGGGGCAGTGGGGACATCGTGGCGGGGTTTGACCGCAAGGCCCAAATCCGCGTGCCCCTGCCCAAACAGCTTCACATCTCCGAGGACGACCTGACCGATGCGGAATGGGCTGCCGTGTACCAGCTTCTGGTCCCCCCGCCCTCGCAGCGCATAAAGTCCCCCTTCTGGGCCCGCACCCTCGTGGACGCCCTGATCGCCGTGCGCTCGGGGGAGCACGCCCGCGTGCGGGAAGCGGGCGGCTCTGCCCTGCTCCAGGCCGCTTACTGGTACTCGCGCAAACCCCATCTGTGGGAAGGTGTGGTGAAAAGGGTGCCCAGGCTGGCCCGCCTGGGCCTGGCCGTGAGGAGGTGAACCGTGCTGGATTGGCTTTTGCGCCGGAAAGGAGGCCTCAGGGCTCACGCGGCCCCGCGCCTTGCCCCCCTGCTGAGCCTCGAGGAGATCGAGCTTTGGCGTCGCCTCGAGGCCGAGGTTCCCACAGGCCACCGGATCCTGCCCCTGGTGCCCCTGGTCTTCTTCGTTCAGGGCAATCTCCCCGAGGCCATGAAGCGCGAGGTGGTGCCCTACCTTCAGGTGGACCGGGCTGGCTACCCGTACAGGGCTTTTCTCTACCAGGGCTCCCCCATCGGGGAGTTTCTCGACCTCCTGGGCCTTCCCTGGGAGGTGGTGAGCCAGGCTCCACCGCCTCCTCCTCCCTCCCAGGGTTCCAGCTACACCCCGGCACCCCAGCCCCCCACGCCGGAGCCAGCCGTCCCGCCCGCGGCCTCGGAGATGGTGGAGGCGGTTGAGCCCGCAGAGGCCCTCCAGTCCCAGGAATCCGAACCGCAGGAACCTCCTCCCGCCGAGCCCGCCGAATCCTCCATAACCCGGGACCTGGCTAGCGCCTTCTGGAGGGGCGAGCTGCACGCCCTGGTCCTCACCAACTTGATCCAGCCTCCCAAGGACAGGGACAAGGGCAAGACCTCCCCTGACCAGGCTGAGGAAGCATCGGACCGGAGGGCCGAGGCCGCACCCGAAGGGCCTGCCGTCCAGCCCCTTCCCGAGGTTCCTCCTCCGGAACCTCCCACGAGCCCGGTGCCTCCCCACACCCCCGCGCCCGCGGAGGAAGAGGATCCCAGCATCCCGCCCACCTGCCCCTTGTGCGGGGCCCCCATGGTCCTGCGGGTGGCCCGGCGGGGGGGCGGGGCGGGCCGCGAGTTCTGGGGTTGCAGCCGCTATCCCACCTGCAAGGGCACACGCCCCAAAAAGAGCGTGTGATACCCTGGGAACAAGGAGGGTGCCATGAACAGGCGCGGGACGCTTGTTGCGGCTTTAGCAACTCTCTGGCTTGCCATAGCTTCTGCCTCCAACACCCCTCAGAACCCGCCCCCGCAGAGCCAGCCTCAGGACCGGTACCCCGACGGGGCCATCACAGGGGTTCCCTGGGTGGTGCCCGCCCCTGAGCGGGGCGTGCTTCCCTACACCGCGGTTTACCGGATAGATCGCTGGAAAGAAGCGAAAAGGGTCCAGGAGGGGGACCCCAACGCCATCGCCAAAACCTTTGAATGGCACATTCCCGTCTCCACCGTGGAGGGGACCCGGGCCGTGGCCCAGAAGCTCCTCCTGGCCTGGCAACGCCTGGAGGAGCGCACCTACCAGCACGTCATGACCCGCGTCAACTATAGCATCGTCAAAACCGAGGCGGAGTGCGTGGCGAAGAAAGCCTTATGGTCCGCTTTGAAGGGCCTGTTCGGTCTGAACCCTACCAGGCCTGATCCCCAGGTGAGTGCGCTCCCCTCCTACTTTCCCACCGGTTTCAACCTTCCCCTCTCGCAGAGAAACGCCGCCGCCGAGGGTACCCACCGGTTGGATTGGTATTCTTACTACTACGCGGGTTCCTTCCGCGTATCCCCCGACGACTTCTGCGGGGACATGGGTCCGGGGGCCGGGGATTTCCCGATACTGATCTACATCCCGGCTGTCAAGATCACCCTGGGTTTCCTTACCCTGTTCCAAACCCCAGGCTACCCCAACCCCCTCTACATCGACATGGGCGAGCTGGAGGGCAGGGTCCGCCGCGGGCTTGAACTCGCCGCCCAAAAGTACGTGCCTGACTATGAGCGGGACGTTCTGGACGCCCTAAAACCCCAAGGGGACCCCCAGAGCTTCCTCAACGCCATTGCCAACTTCGCCAGCAACGCCGGTAAAGGCACCCTCAGCGACCCGGAGGTCTTCCTCCCCACCTCCTGGACCGGACACACCCCAGGCCTCGGGGCTGTGGTGACCCCCGTGGTCCGCCTGGTGGACTTCCCCACCGCCCTCAGGGACCTCCAGAGCATCCTGGACACCATCCAGCGGGCCAGCTACAAGGACAACCTCCTGAACGCCGCCAAGTACCCCTACTATTACGACGTCTTCCAGACCCTGGTCCGCCGCCTGGGCATCTCCTTCACCCTTCCCTCCGTGGCCCAGAACGCCTCGGACATCCTCACACAGGTGGCTTCCCTCCAGGGCAACCGCGACCCAAAGGCCCGGGGCATCTGGCCCCTCGAGGAGCTTAAGCGCTACTTCCCGCCCTCCCTGCCCCAGGTGCACGAGGCCCTGGGCTACGCCACCTACTTCCAGGTGTTCGGCAAGCTGGAAACCTACCCCTTACCCGACCCCCAGGCCTCCTGGAGCCCGGACCAGTACCCCATCGTAGCCTTCTACCGGAGCCCTCACATATGGAACATCCCCCTGGTTTGTCCGGTGGAGTGGAGCGGTGGTTGCTACCCCGACGCACCCAACATCCGCCCCATCTTCATCGCCCCTTACACCCTTATGCTGGCCGGTCCCCGGTACTACTACGACTGGGTCTCCGTGCCGGACGGGTATCCTATTCCCAGGGTGGAAGGGCTACCTGTTCCCGTGATACCCCTACCCAAAAGGTAGCCCGGTATGCTATACTCCACCCGAAAAGGAGGTGAGCAGTGAAAACGGCTCTCTTGAGGAAGCTCTTTGCCATGGCCTATGCGGTTGGTGCCTACCGCAGGTCCTTCGCCTTTGGCTCCCTGGTGGGCCTGGGGTTCCTGGCCCTCGCCCAGAACCCCGGGGAGCAGCTCGCCAGCAGCGTTACCTCTTATCTTTGCCCTGTCATCAAGTTCCTGGCCGGTCCCCTCGCTTGGGTTGCCATCGCAGTTGCCTTCATGATCGGTCTGGTCATGCTGGTGGCTGGAGGCCGCGGCGCTATCCGCACCATGGTCCTTGCCTTTCTGGCCGGGATCATCCTGGTGGTAGGTAAGGCCTGGATTAACACCCAGCTTAGCGGCGGATCCGGGAGCACCGCCAGAAGCTGCCTCGGCTGGTAATAGCCATGAAGGACAGCCACGCCCTGGAAGCGCCCGACCTCGAGCCCAAGCCCATCTTCGACCTTCCCACCATCATCGCCATTGGCACCATCTCCTTGACTATAGCCGTCAGCCTCTCTAACCGCTTGGGCACGGTACTCTCCCTCATCGCCTTCCTCGGCCTCTTCTTCTTCCTTCTCCGCACCCAGCGCATCCTCGCCACCAAGTTCCCTCCGGGCTACTGGGGCGATAAGCTCGGCTGGATCCGCACCAAACCCAGGTACTACCCTGGCCGCCCCAAGCCGACCGCGCCGCTGGTCAAGCGCTCATAACCATCCCTCCCTTCCACAACCCCCGGCAAGCCCGGGGGTTGCTTTTTGCCTGCCGGTACAATGATGCCGTGGTCTGGGCCCTGGCGCTGCTCCTCAGCCTTCCCGCTTTTGCGCAGCAATCCCCGCCTCCTGTTTCCCGTCCCGAAGTGGTGGCCGCCATTCTGCAAGCCCAGCGAAGCGTGGTCCTCACCGCCTCCTACCTGCGTTACCGGGACATCGCCGAGGCCCTTCACCGAAGGGCCACCCAGGGACTTTACGTGGCGGTCCTTACCTCCCCCTACACCTACCTAGACCCCCAGAGCTACTTCCTCGGCCTTCACCTGGCCGGGGCTAAGATCTACCTGGGCCAACCCACCGAGTACATCCTGGTGGTGGATGACCAGCCCCTCTACCGGGGCAGGGGGCTTGGAGCCACCGGTCCTATAACCCCCATCCCCGAGGAGGAGCGCCAGCGGGTTTTAGCCAGCGTCCGCGCCATGCTGGATAATGCCATTCTCTTCGTTGCCACGCCCCGGAACATCGTGGATCACTTCTGGAGGAAACCATGAACTACGATCGGTACGCCAAGGTTCTCATCTGGTTGGGTCGCATCGCCGCGGTTCTCGCCCTCTTCTACCCGATGGGCGTCTACCTCGCCATCATGCTCCTTCTGGTCACCGAGATCTTCCACATGGTTCACCGCTTCACCCACCGCCTCGAGGAGGAAGGGCATGAGTAGACCCACCCTGCCCCTGGTGCCCCAGCTTCCCCTGCTGGCCTCCAGCCTGGCCCGCTGGCGCGTCAGGCCCCCGGAGGGCTGGGTGCGAACCCGGGTGCCCTTTGCCCCCTACGGAACCGCCGAAATCGTCCTGCATCCCAGTGTGGCCCACTACTACCCTACCTACCTCATCCACATGGCCTTCCTGGCGGAACTCCTGGCCCAGCTTCTCGCCGAGTGGCCCGACGCCACCTGGGAGCTTCCCGCTTCCCGGCCTGCCGAAGGCGTGCCCGATGCCATCCTCCACCGGGAGCGCCAGCGCTGGGCCGTGGAGGTAGACTTGTCATACTCACGCGCAAAAATCCTGCGCAAGGCACGCTACTACCGCCTGGCTTACGATGGGCAGGTGTGGGGTACCACCACCCGCCGCAGGGAGCGGGACCTCAGGGCCGCCGCCTGGCCCAAGCCCCTGTGCGTGAAGATCCTTGCTCCAGAGGAGGTGCTCTCGTGATGCGCCTGGTCCTTCTGGCAACCCTTATCCTTGCCACCGCCCTGGCCCAATCGGACTACTACTCCCGAGGGACACCCCCGGGAAGCTATGAGGTGCTGTGGCAACGGGCACCCGCTCAGCCCCCTACAACTTCTCCTTCCCCAACCCCAGCCGCGCCTCTTCCCGAAAGCACCCCCACTCAGACTGCGCCCCAGTACATGTCCCCCATTCCCGGGCTTCCCACCCTGGCCCAGGGCGCTGTCCAGAACCTGACCCTCCTTCCCGTGCCGCCGGGCACCCTCTTCAAGGCCCAGCTCCTCACCGGAGCCATGGCAACCCCCCTGATGGACACCCCGGTCCTGGCTAAAGCGGAACCCGACTGGTGCCAGCAGGAGGCCTGTCCGCCCCTTATCCTGGTGGGCACCGCTTCCTTCTCCGCCACCGCCCGGGCCGTTCTCAACTTCACCGCCGCCATCTACCAGGGCCAGATGTACCGGGTCAACGCCACCGCCTTCGACCCCAACGACCGGCTCTACGGCCTGAGCGGCACTGTCATGGACGTGGCCCCCACCTTGGCCGCCGACCTCCTGAGGGCCGCGGCCAGCGGGCTCGCTGACTGGGTCCAGGCCCTGAACAAGCAGGGGCAAACCACCTTCATTCCCGGGGGTGGCCTGGTCGCGACCACCGAGGCCGCACCCTTCTGGGCCTACAGCCTAGGCAAGATCGGCGGGATCTTCTCTCTTCCCCAGAACTCCACCACCATTGTCCGCGCCCTCATTCGGGGGGCCGGCGAAACCATCCTGGTGGCTGTCCTGCCGGAAACCCAAGCAGCCCAGCAACCCCAGAACCAAACCCTGCCCACTCTGCCCTGATGCGCCTGCTAGCCTTAGCCTTCCTGTTCCTGGCGACTTCCGCATGGGCCTGCGGCTACCCATCCCCGCAGATCCACACCAAGGTGGAGCGCTGGTCCCAGGCTTACGGCCTGGATCCCCTGCTCCTGGGAGCGGTGGTCTGGGTGGAGAGCCGCTACTGCCCCCAGGCCCTGGGCCAAGCGGGCGAGATCGGCCTGGGGCAGATAAAACCCATCACCGCCCGCCAGTACGGGGTGAACCCCGAGCACCTCTACGACCCCGACGTGAACCTGTATGTGGCCGCCCGCTACCTCCGGGACCTCTACTTCCGCTTCGGGCGCTGGGACCTCGCCCTGGCCGCCTACAACCAGGGGCCGAGCGCCCTAGAGGCGAAGGGGATGAGCCAGGCCGCCTACCGCTACGTCCAGCGCGTCCTCTCAGTGTACTGGTACTGGCGGGATCGGGTACGATGAAGGTATGATCGGCACAGGCCAGATTCTTCAGATCCTGGGACTGAGGGAGATCCGGGACGCCACCGCCTTCCTGGAGAACGGCGAGGTGGCCGTGGGCTTCGACCTCTACCTTCCCTCCGCCCGCCTCCTCACGGACGACGACCGGGCCCGGGTTGCCACCAACCTGGCCCGGGTCTTCCGGGTGGCCCTCCCGGTGGGCGGCAGGGCCCGCCTGTATGTGGAAGCCATCGAGGGACGCCTGGACCTTCCCACCTCCTACCTGCAAAAGCTGGAGCGGAGCCAGGGCCCCGTCAAGGAGGTGAACCAGGCTCGGTTGGACGTGATCCGTATGCGGGCCGCCGAGGGCAAGGTGCGGCAGTGGTACTACTCCCTCCTGGTCTACTGGACCCCAGCTTTCCCCAAAAAGGCCAACCAGTCCTACACCCCCGAGGAGTACGCCTCCGTGCTCACCGAGGTCCAGCAGGTGCGCAACAGCGTCCAGAGCCTCCTCGAGGAGGTCGGGGTGCAGGTGGAGCCCATGGACGACGGGGCCCTCGCCGAGATGGTCTTCCGCTACTTCAACCCCAGCCTCCTCGGGCAGAAGCCCCGTGCCCGCAAGCCCGGGGAGCACGTGCTGGAACCCCTGGTCCTCTCCACCGTGCACAACAACCAGGAGCAGATCATCCGGGTGGGCAACACCTACCTGACCCACGTGGTCTTCCACCGCGGACCCCGGTACACCCACCCTGGCGTCATGGACATCATCCAGAGCATCACCGGGGAGTTCATACTGGTCCTCGAGGTCACGCACCCCGACCAGATGGGGACCTCCGCACGCATCAACCTGAACCGAACCCGGCTGGAGAACATGGCCGCCGACCTGGGAAACCGGGCGGACCCCGAGCTGGTCGCCAAGGCCCAGGCTCTGGCCCGCGGCCTCACCCGCCGGGCCCAGACCGGGGAGCACATCATGACCTCCGCCATCCAGATCATCCTGCGCAACCGGGAGCTTTCCCTGCTCCATGCCCAGGCCTCGGAAGCCTACGCCAAGGCCCAGACCCTCCCGGACGCCGTGGTGGTGAAGACGCCCCCGGATGCCTTCGACTACTGGATCGCCGCGGCTCCCTTCCACACCGAACTCCTCCCCAGGCGCTGGAGCTTCCTGGACCTCAACGTTGCCCACCTGGCCCCCGTCCGCACCCCCTGGCGGGGCAGTCCCAACCCCATCGCCTACTACCTCAGCAAGGAGGGGAGCCCCGTGGGCATCAACCCCTTCGACCCCCGCTCCCCGGCCTGGAACGGCCTGGTGGTGGGCGGCACGGGGTCGGGCAAGACCTTCTTCACCCAGTCCTACATCACCTCCTTCCTGCTGGACGGCTCCTTTGTGGCGATCATCGACAAGGGTGGTGGGTACGTACCCCTGGTCCAGCTTCTCGGGGGGAGCATCATCTACTTTGAACCCGGGGCCAGCGTGACCATCAATCCCTTTGACCTTCCCCCGGGCGAAACCGAGCCCAGCGAGCAGAAAAAGGCCTTTCTGGTCAGCCTCCTCCGCCAGATGATCCCGTCCAGCGGGGATGAGGCCAAGGAGCTGGTCTTCCTCAACGCCGCGGTGGAGCGGGTGTACATGGCCCACCGCACCCGGGTACCCAGGCCCGACGGCACCTACGAGGAGGTGCTCCGCACCCCAACCCTCAGCGACTTCCGGCGGGTGCTCCTCACCATGGACGACGCCTTCGGCCAGAAGCTCACGCCAGAGGACTTGGAGCTTATTCAGTCCATGGCCCAGGCGCTAAACCTCTGGATCGGGAACACCCCCAACGGAAGGCTGGTGGACGGGCAGACCACCATCTCCCTGGAGAGCCCCGTGGTCTACTTCGAAACCACGGGCATCAGCATGGATGAGACCCTCCAGCGGGTGGGGCTTATGCTCCTCATTGACCTCATCTGGCGCAGGGTGGCCCGAGATCCCGCCGAGCGCAAGATGCTGGTCTTCGATGAGGTATGGGCCCTCCTCAACAACAAGCACTCCGCCGCCTTCATCGAGGACCTCTACCGCCGCCTCCGCCGGTACAACGCCAGCGCCCTCTCCATCTCCCAGAGCCTCTCGGACTTCACCAGCGGGTACGCCCGGGGCATCGTGGAAAACGCCACCTACCTCTTCCTCCTCTCCGCTCCCAACCAGGGCAAGGTGCTGACAGAAGTGCTCAAGCTCCCCCAGGACCTGGTGGAGGAATACGAGAGGATCAAGCCCAAGGGAGAGATCCTGTTCCTCATCCGTCTCTTTGGGCGCTTCCAGGGGGAGATCCTCCGCTACGAACCCTCCCCCTACGAAATCGCGGCCTTCGGCACCCAGGCCGGGGAGCAGGTGGAGCGCCGGGACCTCATCCGCGAACTGGGTGGCATGGACGTGGTTACCCGCTACAAGCACATGGTGGGGGTTTTGGATCAGGTCCTCCCCGAATAACCCAGCCAAAACGCGCCAAAATCCTGCTGGCAGACTTCTGCCAGCAGTTTGTTTTCGGGGTGCAGTCGGAGGCCCAACAAATGCGATACGGATGGGCGCTGGCAGACTTTTGCCAAAATCCGACTTCACCTCCCCCGCCCTTGGCAGACTTCTGCCACCCGCGAAATCGCGCCTTTTGCGTCGCGCATTCACCCCTCGAGGCCCGGCTTCTTCCCTCGAGGACCCGGTATGGGCCTGGCCCTCGAGGGTCCGGGAATCTCCGAAAACCCACCCTTAACACCCAGGCCGCCTGGGGTTCTCTTCCGCTGACCCGGGCAGAGGGGACAGGGCGCAAAAAGAGGGGGCCTGACGGCCCCAGGGGGTAGGTGATGAAAGGGATTGCCTTCCTACGAAGGTCTTGGGGGGAAGGCCAGGCTTAATCGTCCTCTTGCGGGAGCCTTTGAAATCGCCTCGCGCCACCACCCGGCGTGGGGGGGTCTCAAGGATAGTGTGCGTGCTTTGATGGCGCGCAACGTCCACGTGCTTCTCGGGGCGAACCTCGAGGAGCCGGTGGCCTTCGTTCTCTACTACACGCAGGACGAGGGCCAGGGGGGAACCGCGCACGCGCTGCGCGTGGCGCGAGCGTATAGCATCAGGACAGTGCACCTGGGGAAACCGGGTGCGCTTGACGAGATTGCCAGGCTTCTTACGGAGCTTGGCGTAAAGAGGGCCTAGGCCAAAGGCCTAGGCCATGAATCTTGCGGAGGTGAGAACGTGAGGTTTACCTGGCATATCAGGAATCCAAAGGTCTTGGCCTCGAGGCTCCCGGACATCGTCCGGGAGTTTCGGGAGCTTCTCCCCTGCCTCCCGCCCCTGGCGGGTCCGGGCGGGGAGGGGGCCCCGCTTCTGGGCCGGAGCGGGGTCTTTTTTAACGGGGTCAAGGGGGAAACCGGAGAAGACTTCTCCTTTTCCCCCTATGACCTCCTCTCCGGGGAGGCCCTCGAGGTCCGGGTGGCCGTGAAGGCCGCCTGCGGCAAAAGGTAGGGCAAACGGCATCAGGAGAGAGGGCTGGGGCTAAACGCCCCAGCCATGGGTCTCGCGCAAGGAAAGGAGGAACACATGAATCAGGTAACAGTTTCCGGACTTGTAGGCAAGGTAGACCTCCGGTACACGGGGACCGGCACTCCGGTCCTCAGGCTGCGGCTTGCCGGGACTTCCGAGGACCGTCCGCACTTCTTGGACGTCACGGTCCTCGGGGAGCAGGCCGAGCGCCTGGCGGATAACGCTTTGGGCAAGGTCTTCCTTGTTAAGGGGACCGTTACCCAGAGAAAGGGGCAGAAGGGTACGTTCACCAACGTCCTCGCCCGTTCACTCCGCCTGGTGCCGAACGCCCAGCTCACGGAGGAGCGGGAGGCCGCTTCCGTCAACGAGTTCTCCGGGTTCGGCTTCCTCGCCCAGGACCCCGAGGTCCGGGCCAACGGTAAACTCCTGCGCCTTCGTGTGGCCTTCAACCGCCGCACGAAGGACGGGGGTTCCGGAGCCGTTTTCCTCCCCGTCGATATCTGGGAAGGTGGGGAGGCCTTCCGGAGCCTGAAGAAGGGGGACCAGGTTTATATTGAAGGGTCCCTCCGAGGCCGCACGTACACCACCGCTTCCGGGAAGCGCTTCGAGCTTTACATTGCCCCCCGGACCATCCGCCCCGTGGCCTGGGCCGGGGGACCGACCAATACGGCCTCGAAGGAGGTCCTCGAGGAGCTCCCCGAGGACATACCCTTCTAACACCAGGGGAGTGGAAATTCTCGCTCTGGGCCAGCTAATCCAGGAGGCCCAGGCAATGGGGATGTACTGATATGGACTCCGAGGAGTATTTCTTGCAGAGTACCAGCGACCCCAAGGATGCCCGCATGTACCGGGAGGTCCTGGACGAGGAACTTGACTGGACCCTCCGGTACCTGAGCGAGCACCTGAACCCAGGGGTTACTCCCCCCACCGGCGGCCTCTCCCTCCCCCTCGAGGCCATCATCCGCTACGTCCAGGCTTTGGGCCTGAGCGTGCGGGTGGAGTTTGTGAAAGAGGGGGAGGTGGTGGCAAGGTACGGGGTGGGGAGAAACGAGCCGGTGTAAAGAGGTCCGGGGCATAAACTCCGGCCATGGGCTTTGTGTGGTTCCCCCTGGGGGTTCCCGGGGGTGGGATGCGTTCGGGAGGGGTGGGGCCCGAACGACGCGAGCCGCTAGCTCAACCGGTAGAGCGCCGGTCTCCAAAACCGGAGGTTCGGGGTTCAAATCCCCGGCGGTTCGCCAAAGAGGGCCGGGGCTAGCGCCCCGGCCATGGGTTTGATAAAGCCCTCTCCAGGCTAGCCTCCTCCAGGCTGGCCTCACGGGAGGGACGTGTTTGGTCTAGCCCCCCCCTCTTCCCTCGAGGGGCGGGGCACCGGCGGTGGGAGGGGGAAGGCTTCCCTCCTCAAGGCAGCCCTTCGGGCTGACCAGGGCAAAGAAGGGGGCAGCCATAAGTCCCCCGGAGCCCGGGGCAGGGAGGCCTCCCGAGGGAACTCCCACGAAAAGCCCCCGGGAGCAGGGTCCTGGCTCGCCCCCAGGATCCTGCCCGTCCCCGGTCGACCCGCCGGGGAACACCCCCTGAGGGCCGCAAGGAGGTGGCGGCTCCAACGGTCCGAGGGGGGTGCGGGGGGAGGGGGCATACCGACACCTGGGTGGAGCTTTCCTGACCCTAAAAAGGGTTGGGGCTTTAGCCCCGGCCAGGAGGTGAGCGGTATGAAAAGGAAAAAGTCTCTCCTACAGGCCCTCCCCCGCGGCCACGAGTGGGGGCAGGGGCGGGCCACTCAGGTGCACGGCGATCGGAGAACCAAGAGGGAGCGGACCCGGGGCGACGCCAACCAGGCCGCGATTCGAAGGGAGGAGGAGATATGAAGACGTTCAGGAACTTAGCCCATAAGTTTTCGATACCCAAAGCGTTCCTATACCGTTTAGCGAAACCTGCCTTTCCCTTTCATGTGCAGATCGGACGAAACCGGCTTGCAGAGTCTGAAGAGGTAGCACGCGTATTAGCGGAACACCGTAAAGAGGCACAGGAGATGCTGAATCACCTGTTTGAAATCACCTGATCGAGGAAGCACGACAAACGGGGCTATACGATTTTCAGACCCCGCGGTTAACCGTTAACCGCAAAGAAGCCGGTTAACCGTTAACCAATGAGAGGTTTGGTTAACCGTTAACCATAGCCCAACCCTACCTGGTTAACGGTTAACCACAAGGGGACTGGTTAACCGTTAACCATAGCCCAACCCTACCTGGTTAACGGTTAACCACAAGGGGACTAGTTAACCGTTAACCATAGCCCAACCCTACCTGGTTAACGGTTAACCACAAGGGGACTGGTTAACCGTTAACCATAAGGGGTTGCGGGAGGCCGGTACAATGTTCTCAGGATGGAAGTAAAGGAAATCCCCCTCAAGCTGATCCAGCCCCGCAAGGATCAGCCCCGTCGGTACAAAGAGCTGGGGGCCATCTACGAGCTGGCAGAGTCCATCTACCGGGTTGGTTTATTGGAACCAATCCTAGTTAGGCCCCTGCCCGACGGTATGTACGAGATCATCGCCGGGGAGCGGCGGTACCAGGCCTTCAAGGTGCTGGGAAGGGAAACCATCCCGGCCATCATCCGGGAGGACGTGGACGATAACACGGTTCATAAGATGTCCGTGGCGGAGAACACCTCCCGCGTAGAGCTGAAACCCGCGGAGATAGTGCTGGCTCTAAGGAAGCACCTCCGCCACCTATCCGATGAGGAGTTTTCCAGAAAGGTCAAAACCTTAAGGAGCTTTATCCGTTCCCAGGGCGACGGCACAGAGATTCCAGCGGAATACAAGGAGTTCGACATCGCAGCCCAAACCTTTGGAATCAAGCTATCTACCCTTGTTCATTACGCTTACTTACTGGCCGACGTGCCCCTCAGCACCCTGGAAATCCTTGCGGAGGGTAACCTCACCTTCAAGCAGATTGCGGCCATCCACAAGGACCCCTCCATCCTGGACCGCATCCTGGAAAGCTACCGGAGGATCAAGCCCAACACCGACCCCCTGGGGATGCCCGCGGGGGACCTGGCCTGCCAGGATGTGTTCATCGGCCTTCGCAAGGAGAAATCCAAGAAGCGGCCCGACAAGGTGGATCGGGCTTTGGAACACCTGAGGAAGGCCGTGAACATCCTTCTCAACCTCGAAAAGTACGAGGAACACGCTTATAAACTGGAGGACCTGATAGCGGTGATCGAGGGCATCAAGGCCGCCAAAGGTGAGTGGGGGGAGCCATGATCGACTACGGGGTCGCCCTTTTGGTGTTTTACCTGAGCCTAACGCTTATCATCGCCGGTGCCTTAAAGTTTCTCTTTTGGCTGGCGGAGGGCTACAGGCAGGACAAAGCCAACTCCTCTTACACCCTCACCCCCTCCCCTACTGTCCAGCAGGGGGGCGGGGAAGGGGCGGGAAAGGTGGAGGTGGTCCTGGTGCGGGAGGCGGACGGGAGCTTCCGGCTGGTGGCCGGGGAGCGGAGCGTCCCCCTTAAAAGCCGGGACCACGCGGTGTTCGGCGAGGTGGCCCAGTACGTACCTCCCGGCAGCGTGCTGAGGGTGCGGGGGGTGGTGCCCAACGAAGCCTTCCTTGGGGCCGCGGCGGTGCTGGCGGCCCTGGGAGTGGAATCCGTCTGGGACTGAGGAGATAGGAGAAGGAAGAGAGGGCCGGGGGCTTTAGCCCCCGGCCAGGAGGTTTTTGCCATGGTAAAGGTTTTTAACCATAGACCGAAGGCGGAGGTTGTCAGGAAGGCCCTTGAGGAAGCCCGGGAGGCCCTGGCAAACGGGGCGCTTCCCTCCAGGGTGCTGCCCACCCCCGGGCCTGAGTACCAGGCCTGGGGTCCCGGGGAGGTTCGGACCGCGGCGCTTTTATCAGCCCATCTCTGGAACGTTCTCGATCTAAGCCTGGAAACCGCCGCGGACCTCTCCATCCACCAGCGGCTTCTGGAGGTGGCGGATGAGCTGAACCTCGGCTACTGGGTCCAGGAGCTTCCCCGGGTGCAGGCCCTGGTGAGGCCCGGGGATAAGCGGGTGCCCGCCAAGGAAGCGGGCAAGCAGGTGGCCCGGGGCATCCCGGTTCAGTGCCAGCAGGCCAGGGAGGAGGCCTACATCCTCCAGGTGGCCTACTGGAGCCGCCGCTTCGCCCAGGAGGCCGCCCTGCGGGAGCGGGTGGAAAAACTCATCACCACCCGGCCCGGAGCCAAGGTCACTCCCAGGGACCTCAAGGTCATCCTGGGTCGGGTGCGCTCCGGCAAGGAGGTGTGGATTAAGGCCTCCGAGAAGGAGCGTCAAGAGGTAATCGACCAGGTGGTCCGCCAGCTTGCCAAGGAGGAGAAGGCCTTCCTCTCCCCCGAGTGGCGGTGGGACGGGGACGGCGTCCACCCCAGGATCCGCCTGGCCCTCCAGCGCATCCGCACCATCCTGGAGGAGGAGAAGCCGGAGGAGGTCCACGAGGACGACCTGGACACGGAGGACCGCCCCCACTTCCCCCCGCTTCGGGAAGCGGAGGAGCTGGTCCTCCGGGGCCTCGGGGAGAGCTGGGACAACCCGGTCCAGGCCCGCGGGGTCCTGGAGAAGTGGGTGGAGTTCCTCAAGGAGGCCATCGGCGGCAAGGAGCCCCTTAAGCTGATTCTGGAGGGGCTGGACTCCCTGGAACTCAAGATTGTGGGGGAGGAAATCCCCGTCAGCGAAGCCGGGGAGGTGGAGGACCCCATGGAGCTTCTCCGCTTCCTGGCCTCCGCCCTCAGGAGGATCTCCCCCAAAACCCGGCGGGCGCAGGACCCCCTGCGGGCCGTGCGCTGGTTCCTCAAGGAGGTGGAGCTTATCCCCCAGCGCCGCCTGAAGCGCCTCATGGGGAAGCGGCACAGGGACGCCGTGAAGGCGGTGGCAATGGAAGCCGCCATCGGGGCTTTGGAGGTTCTCCTCACCTACCCCGGCCTCTGGGAGGATGCGGTTTACCTGGCCTACGACCTGGGGCGGGAAGCCGCCCTCAACATGCGGTCTCCAAACCACCACCCCGCGGCCTACGCGGCCCGAAAGGCCAGGGACCGCGCCCCGTACTACCTGGAGCTGACCCGGCAGGCGGTGGCCCTGGATGAACTCACCGCCTCAGCCCTCTTCCGCCTCCGGCGGGTGTACCAGCGCCACCCCAGCGCCAGCCTGGAGGAGCTGGCCTTCCGCGCCCGGCTTCCCGTGGAGTGGGTGGAGCAGGCCATGCTTCTCATCATCCCCCAGTCCCACCTGGAGGACCCCATCGGGGAGGACCTGGTGGTGGGGGACACCCTGGCGGGCGGGGAGGACCCCGCCGACATCGTGGAGAGGAAGGCGGTCCAGGCCGCGGTGAGAAAGGCCCTGGGCGAGCTTCCCGAGTACCTCCGCCAGGTGGTGGAGCTGGTGGACCTGGAGGGCCTGCCCGTGGAGGACGCGGCCCGGGAGCTTGACCTGCCCCTGGAGGAGGTGGAGGCCCGGAGGAGCCTGGCCCACAACAAGCTCTGGTATCTCCTCATGGCCTGGAGGGACCGGGACCCCTAGGAGGAGGACCAGCCCCAGGAGGCCCTGGCCCTGGCGGCCTGAGGGAAGAGAGGGCCCGGGGGGTTATCCCCCCGGGCCGTGGCTTTGGCAGGAGGTGGGTATGAACAGAGTCACAGCCATAGGCGTATACCTGGGCGACAGCCTAAGGCAATCCAGAAACGGCGTTCCCGTAGCCACCGGCAAGGTAGCTTACCGGAGCGTGAGCCGCTTTGCCCGGCTTCCCCTGGTGGCCTTCGGGAAGCTGGCGGAGCGCCTGGCCTCCCTGGAGCACCACCCGGTCATGGTGGGCGGGTACCTGCAAGAATATGTGTACGAGGGAGGCCGCAGGATGCAGGTGACGGTACAGGAGGTCTTCCCCGTGGACCTCCTCACCTTCAAGGCCCCCCTGGGGCACCCCGTGGTGGACGGGTACGCCAGGGCGGAGGTTTCGGGCCTGGTGGCGCGGCCTCCCGCGGCCTTCCCGGGAGGGTACGTGGTGCGGGTGGCGGTGCGCTACCCGCAGGGGGCGGTGAAGGAGGGGGAAACCTTCGTAAACCTCATCATCCAGGAGGTTTCCCTGCCCAGGCCCCTGGCCCAGGGGGACCGGGTCTACGCGGAGGGAGCCATCCTGGGCCGCAGGAACGACCCGGATGTCCTGGACATCCTGGTGGGCCGGATTTACTTCGGCGAGAGCACGTACACCGGGTTGCAGGCGGAGGTGGTCTGATGATCCTCGTGGACGGGTCCAACCTCTACTTCGCCCTGAAGGCTCACGGCCTGGAGAACATCCACATGGACCGTCTGGCCCGGTGGCTGGACCCCAACGCCAGGGGCAAGCGGTTCTACACCGCCCCCTTCAAGGGCCACTCGGGTTTTGTGGAGGCCCTGAAGCACATGGGCTGGGAAGTGCGCTTCTCCCGGCTGAAGGTGGACCGGGAGAAGGGGGTGGACGTGTCCCTGGCCGTGGATATGGTGCTTTTAGCAGGGCGGGGAGAGCCCAGGATCACCCTGGTTTCCGGGGACACCGACCTGGTCCCCGCGGTGGAGGCCGCGAGAAGCCTTGGGACCAGGGTGGTGGTGGCCCAGTTCCAGGATGCCCTGGGCATGGATTTGGTAAAGGCGGCGGACGACGTGGTGCTTCTGGACGGGGCACCGTGGGACAAGCTCAGGTGGCGCAAAGCGGCGGGCCACGCGCTGCCCGCCGCGGTGTAAAAAGGAAGGAGGGAGCATGAATCAGGTAGCCGTATCCGGAACGCTGGTGCAGAAGCCCGACCTCAGGTACACCCCGAAGGGGATTGCCGTCCTGCGCTTGCGCATCGGGGGCGCGGTGGCCGATGAGGAGGCCACACGTTCCCACTACCTGGACGTCACCCTCTTCGGGGACAAGGCGGCCAGGCTGGCGGACGTGCTGGACGTGGGGGCCACCATCCTGGCAATGGGGGAGCTGACCCAGCGCCAGGCGGAGGGGAAGACCTACACCAACCTGGTGGCCCGGAGCATCCGGGCGGTCCTCTCCCCCAAGGTGCAGGACGGCCTGGAGCAGGGGGCGGTGAACCGGTTCACCGGAATTGGGTTCCTGGTGGACGACCCCGAGGTCCGGGTGGAGGGACGGCTGGTGAGGGCTCGGGTGGCCTTCAACTCCCGGGACAAAAACGGGGAGACCCACACGGTCTTCCTCAATGTGGACGCCTGGGAGGAGGTGGGCCAGGAGCTTCGCCGCCTGAAGAAGGGAGCCCAGGTGTACGTGGAGGGCCTGGTGCGGGCCCGGGCGTACACCGCCAAGGACGGGAGCAAGCGCCGGGACGTGTTCATCTCGGCCCGGGTGGTCCGTCCCCTGACCTGGGCTTCCAGCCAGAGCGAAGAGGTCAGGGTGGTGGAAGCTACGGTCAACGAAGACTCGGGTTCCTGGCTGTCGGAGGACGAGTTCCCGGAGGATCTGCCCTTTTAGGAGCTTTGGCAGGGGGGCGGGGGCAGACCGCCCCCCTTTTTCCGTTTCGGCGAGGAGGGGGTATGGAGGGAGTGGTGGTGGTGGCGGTGTGGATGGGGATTCCGCTTCTGGTGGCGCTGGTGGAGGGGGTGGGGGAGTTCCTGGATACATGGTTAGCCCGCAGGCGTTCTCGTATCCAGGGCACCCGCCGCGCCCCCTGAGGCTTCGCCATATCGAGATCCTTTCGCCCCTCCCCGGGCTTATGAGATGAGGGCTAACGAGATCCACACCTACCTGACGTACCGAGAAGGCATGAGCATGGCCCACCGGATTGCGGACTCCCGCGGGATGACCCTCGAGGAGGTGCTGCGGGAGGCCCGGCAGGGGAGGGGTCCTCTTTGGCGGGAGTACGGCTGGCGGATGGGCCTGGTGCAGCGGGCCCTCGAGGCCAGGGAGGAGCTTATCGAGGCCAACTCGGGGCTGGTGCGGTACTACCTGGGCCGCCACGGGGTGCCCCCGGAGTGGTATGAGGACCTGTTCCAGGCGGGGATGACCGGCCTCGCCCGGGCCCTGGAGAAGTACGACCCGGCCAGGGCGGAGTTCTCCACCTACGCCATGATGTGGATCCGCCAGGCGGTGCAGCGGGAGATGGGCAGGCTGATGCCGGGTCTGGGGCTCAGCTACGAGGAGCGGTCCAGGGTCCTGGCCCTGAAGGCCGGGGCGGAGCCCCGGGACGAGGAGGAGGAGGCCCTCCTGCGGGCGAGCCACACCCTCTCCCTGGACGAGCCCATCCCAGACACGGAGGGCCTGTTCGTGGCCGACGTGGTGGCCGACCCCTCCCCCACCCCGGAGGACCTGGCCCTGGACCGGGTGGAGGCGGAGAGGCTTGCCCGGGAGCTTTCCCGGCTGGGCCGGGCCGGGGAGGCGGTGGCCCTGTGGACCGGGCTCAGGGGGGGCTACCCCCACACGGAGAAGGAGGTGGCCCGGGCCCTGGGCCTGGAGCCCGAGGAGGTGGAGGAGGTGCTCCTCGAGGGGTTGGAGGCGGCCAGGGGCATCCTCTTCCCTGTGCCGGAACCGGTTGCCGTGGGGGAATAGGCCGTGGTACCCTGGTAGCCATGGAAAAGGCAACCCTCTGGCTTGCCGACTTGGACGGGGAGGGACCCCGGCTGGAGATGCCCTACCGCAAGGGGGGTGTGGTGGTGGAGTCCGGGTTGGAAGGGAGCTCCCTTCCTTCCCTGGAGGAGATCCTGGCCCGCATCGCCGAGGCCCGGGGGCCGGAGGCGGCCCGGGTGGCCCGGGAGATCCTGTGGGTTTAGGTGCCCGCGGGCCTCTACCTCCTGGCCCTGGCCTTTCCCAGCGGGGCCTTCGCCCTGGCGGCGGGGAAGGGGTACGGCCTCCTCGCTTCCCTCCTCCTCCTCTACTACGCCGCGCCCCTCCTGTGGTACGGGGTGGGGGCGGTTTTCCCCTTGGGGGAGCTGCCCTGGGCCCGGCGGTTCGCCCCGTACCTCAGGACGGGAGGCCTGCCCCTTCTGGCCCTCGCCCTGCCCTACGTCCCCTACTGGCTCCTGGCCGGGAGCCTCAGGGCGGGGCTGGGTAAGGCCTACGCCGCCTTCCTCCGGGGCCCCGGGGTGGGGCTTCCCCTCACGGTCCTCCTCCTCTGGCCCCTGGGGTACGCCCTTCCGCCCTTTTTCTCCAGCCTGATCCTCTTCATGGGTATCCTGCTTTCGGAGCGGGTATGGAAGCGATTGGCCGCCGCCAGGCTATAGGAGCCCTCCTGGGGGCGCTTCTCGGCCTCCTGGCCTTCCTCACCGGGAAGGGGGATCGGGAGTTCCGGTACGCCTCGAGGGGGAAGGTGAACTGCGAGGAGTACCTGGCCGGGGTGCGGCGGCTTGAGGCCCTGCTTCGGAGGTGAGAGATGAGGGCGCTGGCTCCCCTGGTCCTCTACCTCCTGGCCCTGGCCGTGAGGCTGGCGGGCGGCGTGGAGGGGTACGTGTCCGACGAGGGGGCCAGCTACTACTTCGCCACAGTGGGCTTCGCGGAGGGAGTCTTCGACGCCCATCCCATCCTCTACTACCTCTTCCTCAAGGCCTCCCTGGCCCTGGCCCACCTGGACCCCCGGGGGATGGTGGTGGCCCACGCGGCGGCAAGCGCCCTGGCGGCTCCCCTGGCCTACCTGGTTTCCCCCTGGGCGGGGGTGTTCGCGGCCTTCTGGCCCGGACTGGTGGAGGCGGGAAACCACGCCCGGCACCCGGGGTTCGCCGCGGCCCTGGTGGCCGCCTGGGCGGCGGCCTGGTGGCGGGGGAGGCGGTACCTCCCCCTTCTCGCCCACCTGATGGCCCTGGGGCACTTCTCCACCCAGGTGGTCCTCCTGGCCTCCCTCCTCTTGATGCCCCGAAGGGAGTGGGGCCGGGTGTACGGGTCCCTGGCCTACAACCCCCTGGTGGTCCTGGAGGGGATGAAGGCCCTGGCCCTGGCCTTCATGGTGGGCCGGGGGGCGCACCTGCCCCTCCTTCCCGACTGGCCCGGAGTTCTGGACGCCCTTCTGGCCCCAGGTGCCCTGGCGGTGGTCCTGGGAAGCCTGGCGGGAGCAGGGCTTGCCCGGCACCCCGCCCTTCTGGTGTGGGCCCTGGCGGTGCTCCTGGGCTACGCCCTGGGGGGAAGGGTGCACGGCCTGTACATGGCCCCGGTGGCCCTTCTTCTCGCGGTGGGAGCCGGGCTTTTCCTGGAGGAGGCGGCGAGGGCGGCCAGGGAGAGGCTGGGGGAGCGGGCCCCCTTCGCCCTGCTCCTGCCCCTCCTCCTCCTCCTTCTCCCCGCGGCCTGGCAGGCGGTGGAAGGCCGCCAGGGGCTTAGGGCTTCTGCCCTCCGGGAAGCCCGGGAGCCGGGCCCCGTGGCGGTGCGCAACCTCGGGGTCTACAACCTGGTCCTGAACGGGTACCGGGGAGGGTTCGTCTGTGGAGGTGAGAAGCCATGAAGGGTTTTGACGCCCACGCGGAAGCCATTGCCAGAAGGCAGTACATGCAGGAAGGCGACGGGGACATTTTCGGGATGTTCCGCCGGGTGGCCCGCGAGATCGCCAGGGTGGAGAAGCCGGAGGAGCGGGCCTACTGGGAGGAGCGGTTCTACGAACTCATGGCCTCCAAGCGCTTCTCCCCGGGCGGGCGCATCCTGGCCGGGGCGGGCACGGAACACGGCAACCTCCTGAACTGCTTCGTCCAGGGGGCCACGGAGAACCCCCCGGACACCCTGGCGGGGATCGAGGAAGTGGCCTTAAAGCTCGCCCTGGTCACCAAGGTGGGCGGGGGGAACGGGGTGAACCTGGACGTGTACCTCCCCCGGCAGGGCATAAAGGAGAAGCCCGTCATGGGCATCGCCTACCTCTCCGCCCACCACCCGGACGTGGAGGACTTCATCCTGGGCCGGATGATCCCCAGCCACACCCCGGACGGACCCAAGCAGGTCTTTCCCATCCGCCACTGGCGGCGGATCGTCTACGGCCCCCTGCCGAAGGCCCTCGAGGACCTGGCGAGGCGGGAGGGGGTGGAGGTGGTGCCCGTCCGGCCCAACGGGGATACCCGGGTGGTCCAGGACGACATGGCGGACATCGTCCGGGCGGGTTTCTGGGCCCTGCGCGAGGTCATGCGGGGCCGGGTGCCCGCTTTGGACCTTTCCGAGCTTCGCCCCCTGGGGAGCCCGGTGAAGGGCTCGGGCGGCCACGCCTCGGGGCCGGTGAGCTTCCTCATCGAGTTCTACGACAACTTCCTGAAGCTGGCCGCTTTAGGCGGGGACAAGGCGGGGCCGGTGGCGATCCTGCGCTACGCCTACGCGCCCATCCTCAGGGGGGTGAAGCAGGGAGGCGTGCGCCGGGGGGCGGGGATGGCGACCCTTTCCCTGGAGCACCCGGACGTCCTGGACTTCATCACCGCCAAGGACCTGGACCGGGAGAAGGCGGAAGGGGACATCTCCACCTTCAACATCTCCGTCCTGGTGCCGGACTGGTTCATCCAGGCGGTGCTTAAGGACCAGGCCATCCCCCAGGTGCCGAACCCGGTGCCCGGCAAGTACGCCCAGCGCTCACTCGAGGAGCCCTACCAGGGCTTCTGGCCCGAGGAGAGTGAAGACGGGCTTCCCGCCATCCCCGTCTTCCAGGACGGGGTGCCCGCCCGCTGGCTGTGGCGGGAGATCGCCAAGCACGCCTGGGCCACGGGGGAGCCCGGCCTCATCTTTGTGGACCGGGTCAACCAGCTTTCCGCCCTCAAGGGCCTCGGGCCCCGGTACCAGATCCGCTCCACCAACCCCTGCCTGGCGGGGAACACCCCCGTCCTCACCCTGGACGGCCTGGTGCCGGTGAAGAAGCTGGCCGAGGAGGGGTACACCTTCCTGGTCCACGCCTACGACGGGGGGAGCTTCCAGGTGGTGCCCGCCCGGGCCTTCAAAACCCGGGACGCCGCTCCCACAATGACTGTGTACTACTCCGACCGGGACGCCGTTGCTTCCATCACCTGCACCCCCGACCACCCCTTCCTGGTCTTCCGGGAGAGGTGGGAGGACGCAAAGTGGGTGCAGGCCAAAGACCTCCTTCCCGGGGACCGGCTCATCCCGGCACCCAAGAGCCTCCTACCGGAGGAGGCCGTGGGTGGCGAAAGCTACACCCATGAGGTCCTCGAGGTGAAGGAAGGGCCGGTGCTTCCCGTGTACGACGTGCGCACAGACACCGGGACCCTCCTTGCGGGGAGCCTACCCGTGGTGGTCCACAATTGTGGGGAAATCCCGCTCACCGTGGGCGAGCCCTGCGACCTCGGGGCCCTTAACCTGGCCGCCTACGTGAAGGACGGGGAGTTCCAGATGGAGGAGTTCAGGAGGGATGTCCACACAGCCATCCGCTTCCTGGACAACGTTCTGGACGTGAACAGGTTCGCCTTCCCCGATAACGAGGAGGCGGCCAAGAAGCTCAGGAGGCTTGGCCTCGGGGTCATGGGCCTGGCGGACGCCCTCATCAAGATGGGCCTCCCCTACTCCTCCGAGGAGGCCAGGGAGAAGGTCTACGAGATCATGTCCGCCATGCGGGAGGAGGCCATCAAGGCCTCGGAGGCCCTGGCAAAGGAAAGGGGGGTCTTTCCCCTCTACGAGGCGCACCAGGAGTACTTTGAGGCCCTGGGAATCAGGCCCAGGCGCAACGTGGCCCTCCTCACCGTGGCCCCCACCGGCACCACCAGCATGGTCATGGGGGTTTCTAGCGGCATCGAGCCCGTCTTCAGCCCCTTCGTGTGGCGCAGGATCGGCGGGGAGTACAAGCCCCTCCTCCACCCCCTCTTCGTGGAGCTGATGGAGACCTACCCGCCCCATCCCGATTACGAGAAGGACGGAAAATGGGACTGGGAGAAGATCATCGCCGCCATCCAGGAGGACGGGCACG
>FWWM01002300.1_pt1 | contig 52353 bp, 52 predicted proteins | sample 2228351 | NCBI WGS metagenome assembly FWWM01 (sample SAMEA103939774, study PRJEB20133) | metagenome | reverse complement strand
GTCTGTGCCACTTCAACAGCCATCTGTGAATTAAGGTTTAATGGCCTTCCCATTGAGAGGCGGTGTGTGGGAAAGGGGCTATGGGAGTATCGGCTTAACTTCATGAAATTGAACCCTGAATCCCAAAAAACATTAAATTGTGTTATCATTTTTTGAGATGATAACTTATCCAGAGATTGACCCCGAGATCGCAAGGATAGGTCCCCTTTCAATAAGGTGGTACGGCATGATGTATCTCGCTGGCTTTCTTTTATCCTATCTCCTTGTCAGGTTTCAGGTACGAAAAAAAAACCTGCCAATTTCCAGAACCATGATTGAATCACTTTATGCGTATATAATACTTGGTTTGCTTATCGGTGCAAGGCTTGGTTATGTGATCTTTTACAACCTCCCCTTTTATTTGAAAAAACCTCTTGAAATATTTGCTGTATGGCATGGAGGTATGTCCTTTCATGGAGGATTGCTTGGCTGTATAGTGAGTGGCTTTATCTTTACAAAAAGGTACAGGCTTGATTTCTGGCAACTATCTGACCTTGTGGTTGTTACCGCTCCTATCGGTCTGGGTCTGGGAAGGCTCGGGAATTTCATAAATGGTGAACTCTACGGAAGGGTCTCAGATGTCCCCTGGGCAATGGTCTTTCCAGAAGGGGGGCCTCTACCGAGGCATCCCTCTCAACTTTATGAACTCCTTCTCGAAGGCATTGTTCTTTTTGGAATTTTATGGTATCTCAAAGATAGGATCACAACCAGAGGTTACCTCTCTGCAACATTTCTCCTCCTTTACGGTCTATTCAGGTTTTCCCTTGAGTTTTTCAGGGAACCGGATCCTCAGATAGGTTTTATCCTTGGTTTTATTACCATGGGTCAGATACTGAGCACCATTATGGTCTTTATCGGTCTTTTTATCTTTTATTTTAGAAGAGGATAATGTCTCATTTGCTGTCTATAATCCCTGTCTTTTTCTATATAGCAGGTATTTATAAGAGGGTCTTTCTCATAGCAGGTCTGGTTATGCAGACCCTCTATATAACAATGAGGACAATAAATATTGGTCGTATTCCTTTAGTTGGACCCCATGATACATTGATATTCCTTTCTGCGGCGATTATTGCTATATCCATACCTGTAAGTCTTAGACTTATAGATAAACGAGGTTTTAATATCCTTGTCTCTCTACTTGCCCTTGTCTTCACAATCTCTGCTAATCTTTTCAGTCCTCATAATATGCCTTTGCCACCTGTACTGAGGACGCTATGGTTTGAACTTCATGTGATACTGTCCTTTGTTTCTTATGGTTTTTTTGGTATCGCCTTTGTTTTAGGTATCCTCTATGTGAAAGATAAGAGTAATAACAAAGATCTTGAGAGGTCACAATATGTAGCTATTTTGACAGGTTATGGCCTCTTTTCACTCTCTATGATATTTGGTGGGATATGGGCATTTCTGGCCTGGGGTACATACTGGCTCTGGACACCCAAGGAGTTATGGACTACCATACTATGGCTTTTTTACGGCCTTTATTTCCATGCAAGGCTCAGGCAGAAGTGGCAGGGAAGGCCATCTGTTTTTCTTGGAACCTCAGGTTTTATTGTGGTCCTCTTTACCTATCTTGGGGTAAGCCTTCTTATGAAGAGTTCCCACACCTTTTGAGGCAGTATGGTAAAAGGGATAGTAAAGATTCTTGTATCAATAAGACTTACGGTAACAACACTTTTAATCCTTATACTGTGCCTTTTTCTTGGTGCATATTTGATGCCTCTAAAGGAGGAGTTCCAGTCGATTCATTCTTGGCCACTTATTGAGTGGTTGACAAAGATGCCAATAGATCTGACATGGTGGTTGTGGGCATCTATTATCCTTCTTATACTGCTTACTATTAATACAATATTTTGCAGTATAGACTCAATTATCAAGAAGAGAAGACTGACAGGATGGCTCATCCTCATCTCGCCACAGATAATACATGTCGGTTTTCTCTTTATATTATTTGCTCATCTAATGAGTTCCCTCGGAGGATTCAAAGATTATAGCGTCGTTACAGAAGGAACGATTATAAATATCAGCCCTGACGAATTTATCCGATTTGAGAGGATTAATATAGAAACAGACCAGAGGGGTTTTATAACAGACTGGTCTATTGATACAGGCAAATTTAATAATGGTATTTATGAAGATATCTCAATCAGACCAAACAGACCCTTATTTACAAAGGGGGTCGGGATTTACATAAGGGACATTCAGACCCATCCCTTTAAGGCAGCCCTTATGGAGATAAGCAGAGAGCCTGGAGCAATATGGGCACTATTCGGTGCTATGCTCTTTGCTACAGGAACAATCATACTTTTAATACTGAGGCTCAGGAGATATACCCCTCAATGAGAATGTCTTCTCCTACTTTCCTGACCTTAATATCTCTTAATCTGTAAGCCCTTTCAAGGGGACGATAGGTCTTGCCACCAACAGCAGGATAGGACTCCCTTCCACCAATGATCTTTGGCGCTATAAAGAACAGCACCTTATCTACTATTCCATCCTCTAAGGCATGGGCATTCAGAGATGAACCACCTTCAATCAAAACCGATGTAATTTCCTCCTTACCAAGTTTTTCCATAAGCCACATCAAAGAAAGCCTTTCTTCATGATATTCCACAACCCTTATGCCACGTCTGAGAAGTTTCTCCTTTTTTGATCTGTCTGCACCCCGGGAGGTAACTATCATAGTGTCAAGGGGTGTTAAGAGTATCTTTGATTCAAGTGGTATCTCAAGTAAAGGATCAATCACAATCCTTACAGGTTTGTTAACTCTCCTTGACCTGACTGCCCTCACAGTGAAAAGTGGGTCATCGGCCTTAACTGTGCCAATGGCTGTTATGATTGCATCCACCCTATTTCTAATCCTGTGAACAAGTCTTCTTGACTTTTCCCCTGTTATCCACCTTGACTGACCTTCCGGGGTAGCAATCTTGCCATCCAGGGTCATAGCGACCTTAAGTGTTACAAAGGGTAACCCCTTGCTGATGTATTTTATGTATGGTTCATTGAGTCTCTTTGCCTCCTCGGAAAAGAGGCCGGTAAACACCTCTATCCCTGCTTCCCTGAGTGCCTTTACACCCTTTCCCGAAACCTTTGGATTAGGGTCTTCCATCGCAACAAAGACCTTCTTTATGCCAGAACGAATAATCGCCTCAGTACAGGGCGGGGTCCTCTTATCCCTGTGACAGCAGGGCTCAAGGGTAACATAAAGTATTGACCCTCTTGCCTGCTTTCCTGCCTGACCTATGACAAGGGCCTCAGCATGGGGTTGTCCTGGCCTCCTGTGATAGTCGCTGGCTATAATCCTACCATCTTTTACAAGAACAGCTCCTACCATGGGATTGGGGCTCGTTTCCCCTGTTGCCCTTGATGCAAGAGATAAGGCTTTTTTCATAAATGCCCTGTCCCTTTCTGATACGGTCATAGGAGAAGTATTTTAACATACTTGATAGTGCTTATAAGCCCTTTAAAGATACGAACCTGGCAATTTCATTTACATCACAGCCATCAGAGCATGTGTTGTCCGAATCTGTTGGTGTAAAATATTAATTATGAGTGAATATTCAGACTTTACTCCAGAAGAAAATGAATTTATCTGTCCTGCCTGCGGATCAATAATATTGACAGAAGAGCAGAGGGTTGATGGTGGGTGGAATTGTCGTTGTGGTGATTTTATACCTGAAAGTATGGTAATCAATCCATTCAAGGGTTTGTCATGCCAGCATAAACAGAACACAAAATGGCGATGACAGTTTATTCTAAACTGCTACCCAAAGGGCCATGTCCTTGACAGACTGATACATCAACTGGTAAAGTAATTTACTCCGATAAAATGCATAGTTATGCGTTTGGAGAGCAAAAAGGGGTGCCTCAAAGGGCATAAGTTAAGAGGTTCCTGTCAGGGAGGAGGGGTACATGGATGCCCTCTGTAAAGGTTAAAGAGAGCGATTCTTTTGAGAATGCACTGAAGAAGTTTAAAAAACAGTGCGAAAGGGAAGGAATCCTCTCAGAGATAAAGAAGAGGGAGCATTACGAGAAACCAAGCGTTAAAAGGAAGAAGAAGGCGCTTGCTGCTCGTAAAAAGGCTCTAAAAAAGCTTAAAATGTTCTCGAAATAAAATTTGCTGGCCTTTGAAATAAGATGCTGCATTTTTTAATGGAAATTAAGTATTTCTGATTGAGTATCCAATCGGATGGGGTGCTATTGTCAAAATCTGTAACTATATTCCGTTCACGAATTTTCGATTAATCTCAAACAGTATGAGGTGTAAATGAAACTGAGAGAACTGTATGAAAGGGCAATAGCAACGGGTATTGAGAATGACCCGAGGGGAAAGGAGATTGTTTATAAGGACCTTGAAATAAGAAAGAAGGATTTCGAATCCTTAAAGGACAGGGAAAGAGAGTCCTATGATAGTGAGTCTTTAACGAACCCCTATTCAGATTCGAGAATACTTAATGGCTCGGGAGATGAAGATATAAGAACTGTCCTTGTTGGTATAGATGTAGAGGTCGCAGAGATTCTTTTAGCTGAAAGGCTGAGGGAAAAGGGTATGGCTGTGGATGCAGTGATTTCCCACCATCCTGAGGGAAGGGCCTATGCCAATCTTTACGATGTCATGCGTATTCAGGCTGACATACTTAATCGTTTCGGGGTTCCTATTAGTGTCGCAGAAGGTCTGATGGAATCGAGGATAAAAGAGGTTGAGAGGAAATTGATGCCTGTTAATCATACGAAGGCAGTAGATGCTGCAAGGTTATTGGGGATACCCTTTCTCTGTCTCCACACACCGGCAGACAATATGGTAGCGACATATCTACAAAGGCTTTTTGATGATAGAAAACCTTATACAATTGATGATGTAATGGATATTCTCAGAGAGATTCCTGAATACAAAGAGGCAGCAGAAAATGGCGCTGGTCCCAAAATTCTTACAGGCTCAAAATCGAGAAAGGCTGGCAGGATTTTTGTTGACATGACAGGGGGAACAGAGGGGTCAAAGGATATATTTGAGAGTATGGCAAGTAGTGGAATAAACACTATTGTTGCCATGCACCTGAGTGAGGAACACAGGAAGGAAGCCGAAAAAAATCATATCAATGTTATTATAGCAGGACATATATCAAGTGATAACCTTGGACTGAATCTCCTTCTTGATGAGATAATCAAGTTTAAGGAAGAACTGAAAGTTATTGAGTGTTCAGGCTTTAGAAGGTTCAGCAGGCTTGATATTAATAAACTGACGTAGGCAGAAGCCTCAGTAACTGTTTGAACCGGCACTAACGCAAACATTTTTTATAAATTTATGGACGCCAGATTATTTGATGAGATAAGATCCCGCCTTGACATAGTTGATCTTATCTCTGAATACGTTGAACTTAAAAAGTCGGGGCAGAATTATAAGGGTTTATGCCCCTTTCATTCTGAGAAGACTCCTTCCTTTGTAGTAAGTCCTGAAAAACAGATATACCATTGCTTCGGCTGTGGAGAGGGTGGTGATATTTTCAACTTTATAATGCGACATGATAATATTACCTTTCAGGAGGCAATTAAAACCCTTGCAAGAAAGGCTGGAGTAAATATCAGAGAAAGAGACAGCAAGACTTCTATTGAGGGGATAAAATATAAGCTCGCTGAATTAAACATTGAGGCCCTTAAGGTATTTCAGGATAATCTTTTGAGGTCCAGAGAGGCCTCTTCTTATCTTGAACGAAGAGGAATAGATTCGGATACTATTAAGACATTTTCTATCGGGTATGCTGTAAGAAGCTGGTCTTATCTTTATAACCATCTCAAGAGTAAAGGGTATTCTGACACGTTGATGTTACAGGCAGGTCTTATTGCTCAGGGCGAGAAAGGTGCCTGTGACGTTTTCAGGGGGAGGATAATCTTTCCAATTAAGAATACGCAGGGGGAGATAATAGCCTTCGGGGGGAGGGTGATGGATGACTCCATGCCAAAGTATTTGAATTCGCCTGATACCCCCATATTTAAAAAGGGAGAAAATCTTTATGGCCTTAATATTGCAAAAGAAGAAATAAGAAAAAAAGGTTTTGTCATTATCGTAGAGGGTTATCTTGATGTCATAACATCTCATCAGAAAGGATTTTCAAATACGGTTGCCCCACTTGGAACAGCCCTGACAGAGGCTCATCTTTCAAGGCTTAAGAGATTTGCGAAAAAGGCAATCGTTGTCTTTGATGGAGATGATGCAGGTAGAGCTGCGGCAAGACGCTCTATCCCTGTATTGTTTGGCCAGGGGTTTCAGACAAGGATATTGCTTTTACCAGAAGGGGAAGACCCTGACAGTTTTTTAAGAAGGAATGGTCCCGATGCCTTTAAAGATGCCCTTTCGGCAGCCGCCTCGCCACTGTCATTCCTTTTTGAGTCATCCCCCCTTGATAGGACAGAGACTACAAGAGAGGCGATTGTGATTATATCTAAGGTCAGGGACCTTTTGATTCGAGAAGAGTTGTTAAGGGAATTATCAGAACTTTCGGGCTTCAGGGAGATGTCATTGAGGGCTGAGCTTAAGCGAGTCAGTACAGAAAATCGCAAACGCCTCGATAATGGTTCAAAGTCCATGAGGTCAGGTAATAATTTCACTAATATAGCAGGTAAAGGATACGATGAAGAGGTGTTGCTCTTAAGTGCCATAATAGCCTTTCCAGAAAAGACAGAGGAGATATTAGAAAAGGTTTCTCTTGACCATTTCAGGAATACCATCGTTAAGGGAATATTAGAAAGACTGATTAATGGCCAGTCAATAGGCTCAGCAATTATCTCAATGAACGAGGAAGAAAAGGCTTTGATATCCCGCCTGGCTGTTGAACCAGGGTTTGACCATGCAAGTGTGGACAAAAATATTTCAGACTGTATCAGGATAATAAAGGGACGCATTATGGAGGATTCGCTAAGGGAGATTCAGGAGAAAATCAGGATTGCCGAAATGTCAGGACATGATGATGTATTGAGGTCATTACTGATGGAAAGACAACAAATCCTCAGGGATTTAACAAGACTTAAATATAAGGAACAGACAAGTTATGAAGGATGATTTTAACTATTTTGAAGAATGGGATTCTGAGGATAATGCAGAGCGTTTTATAATGCCAGAAAACCTCTGGCAGGAAGAGCAAGAGGAATATGAGAGCAAAAAACCGGCACCCGTAGAGGGTGATTATGAACCGGTAAAACTATATCTGAGGGAGATGGGTGGTATACCTCTCCTGACAAGAGAAGGGGAGATAGAACTTGCAAAAAAGATCGAGAGGGGAAGGGATAAGACGATCAAGGCTATCTTTTCACTTCCCTTTGCCTTAGAAAAACTGATTGCCCTCGGTAAGGCAATCAAGAATGGTGACGCGCCAATTTATGAGATCATCCTGTGTGATGGAGATTCGCAGGAAAACGAGACAGAGGAAAGGGAAAGATTTTATACAATAACAGAGGAGATTAATAAATTATACAGGAAGCGACTATCCCTCTTAAAAAGGCATTGTACTGAACCTGAGACAAAAACAATTAATCAGGCACTGAAAATCAAAGAAGACCTCAGAAGGGCGCTGAATGACAATAGTGAAAAGATATTGGAAAAGATTCGTCTCCTCAGACTGAGAAACGATGTAATGTGTGCTATGTCAGAGGAGTTACAGAGGATAATAGAAGAGATAGAGGCCTTAAACGGGAAAATCAAGGCATTGTCAAAAACAACAGGCGGGCAAAAAGCTAAAACAGATGACAACTCTACAAAGCAAAGGCTTAAAGAACACCAGAAGTTAATAAAAGATCTTGAGGCCTATGCAGGCACAGGATATGATAACATGAAGAGGGCGATAAGGTTCTTTGAGGAAGGCAAAAATGAGATGATAGAAGCCAAAGATGCGCTAATTGAGGCTAATCTCAGACTGGTAATTAGTATAGCGAAGAGGTACCTTGGAAGAGGGCTAAATCTTTCTGACCTTATACAGGAAGGCAACGTGGGGCTTATTAAGGCAGTTGACAAGTTTGAGTATAAAAGGGGATATAAGTTCAGCACCTACGCAACATGGTGGATAAGGCAGGCTATAACAAGGGCACTGGCTGACCAGTCAAGGACAATAAGGATTCCTGTGCACATGGTTGAGGTTATTAACCGTATCTCAAAGACAACGAGAGAACTCGTTCAGGAAAAGGGTGATGAACCATCAGTGGAAGAACTGGCAGCAAAGGTAAATATGCCGCCTGATAAGGTTAAGACTATCTTAAAGATCACAAAGGAACCTATATCTCTTGAGACACCTATCGGTGAGGAGGAAAGCCAGCTAAGGGATTTTATAGAAGATCAGGAGACCCCATCCCCAATGGATATAGCACTGAATGAAGAACTTAGAGATCACATAGAGAAACTGCTCTGTACACTTAATTCAAAAGAGGCAGAGATAATAAAAAGACGATTTGGAATAGGTGAGAACGTGCCTCATACACTTGAGGAACTCGGTCAGGAGTTTGGTGTGACCAGGGAAAGAATAAGACAGATAGAGATGAAGGCCATGAGAAAATTAAAACATCCTAAAAGAAGCAAATGGTTAAGATCATTTATCGCGACCTCTTGACGTAATGTAATTAATAGATTATAGTAAATATCTTAATGCTTCGGGCCCTTAGCTCAGCTGGTAGAGCTACCGGCTCATAACCGGTTGGTCCCAGGTTCGAGTCCTGGAGGGCCCATAAATCACCTCAGGAGATCAAGTGATTGAGGAATTAAAAAATCTCATAGAGTTGCAGCGTATCGATAGCGAGATCGTTAAAAAAACAGACCTTATAAAGGCTATCCCCCAAAAGAAATCTATATTTGAACAACCTTTAAGTGAGGCGCGGGCATCTTTTGAGAAGGCAAGACAGAGGTATGATGCCATTGAAAAAAAGAAGAAAGAAAAGGAAAGGCACCTTGATGATATAAATGAGAAGATCAAGAAACTCAAGGCGCGGACATCTGAAATTAAGACGAACAAAGAATATCAAGCCCACCTGAAAGAGATAGAGACAGCAGAGAAAGAGGTCCGTTCTATTGAAGATGATATACTCATTCTCATGGAACAGATTGAGTCCGCCCAGAAAGAACTAAAAGTACAGGAAGAAAGAGTTAAAAAAGAGGAAACTCGTGTAAGAGATTATGAAAAAGGGCTCATGAATGAGACAGAGGAAGCAGAACGAGAGATTGGAAGGTTAAAGGCTCAAAGAACTGACATAGTAAAAAAGATCGCTCCAGGGATTTATCAACTCTACATAACCCTCCTTGAGTCAAAGAGGGGTCTTGCTGTTACAGAGGCAGTAAATGAGATTTGCCAGGGTTGCAACATGAACATATCTCCCCAACTTTATGTAGAGCTAAAAAAGAATGACCGGATATATCAATGCCCTCAATGTCACAGGATCTTATACTGGAGGGAATCTCAATGAAGGGTATGCTTTTCACTGATGGTGCATCCAGCGGGAATCCAGGAGAGGCAGGGATAGGTGTAATACTGACAACAAAAGACAGGCGGGTGGAAATATCAGAATATATCGGCAATACAACCAATAATGTAGCCGAATATATGGCTCTTATAAGGGGGCTTGAGAAGGCAAAAAAACTTGGTATTGAGAAAGTTGATATATTTCTTGATTCTGAACTCCTGGTAAAGCAGATTAATGGAGAATACAATGTTAAGAATGAATCCCTCCGGTCACTATACGGTAAGGCTATTTCTCTTTTAAAGAGCTTTTGTTCATACAGTATCAAACATATACCAAGAGAAAAGAATGCCGAGGCTGATAAACTTGCGAAGAGTGCAATAAAAAAACACAGGAGCAAAATCAGGGGATAATCTATGCCGTACGAATTTGTGCTACCTGACCTTGGTGAAGGTATGACAGAGGCAGAGATAAGGAAATGGCTTGTCAAAGAGGGCGATTTCATAAAGGAACATCAGGTCGTGCTCGAGGTCGAGACAGACAAGGCTGTTGTGGAGGTCCCCTCTCCAGTTGATGGAAAGGTCTTGAGATTAAATAAGAATGAGGGTGAAGTGGCAAAGGTGGGAGAGTTACTTATGTTTATTGCCATTGAGGGTGATATGGAGGTTGCTGATTTCTCAAAAGACGTAACAGGCTCTGTTTCTGTTGTTGGTATCCTTCCAGAAGAGGAGGAGGTCCTCGCAACCCCTTCTGTTAGAGCCCTCGCAAGAGAACATGGCGTAAGATTAGAGGATATTACAGGTTCGGGACCCGGTGGCAGTATAACAAAAGAAGATGTTCTGGAGGCATCTAAAAAGATACGTGAGATAAAGGACCAGTATGGTCCTGTTGAGAGGTTACCCATACGCGGTCTTAGAAAGACCATATCAAAAAATCTTCTGCAATCTCAGAAGATGACGGCCTTTGTTACAGGTATGGATGAGGCAGATATTACGGATCTATGGACTTTGAGAGAACGGGAGAAAAAGACGTTTACAGAAAGAGGAATTCATCTGACATTTATGCCTTTCTTTATTAAGGCTGTCCAGCATAGTCTCATTGAATATCCCCTTCTTAATGCCTCTGTAGACGAGGAAAAAGAAGAAATAATAATAAAAAAGTATTTTAATATTGGCATTGCTGTTGATACCCCCGATGGTCTGATGGTTCCTGTAATCAAAAATGTGGATAAAAAGTCTATCCTTGAACTGGCTGTGGAGTTGCAGGAACTAAGTCAGAAGGCAAAGGAGAGAAGGATAAAGATAGAAGAAATAAAAGGGAGTACCTTCACCATAACAAACTATGGTCATTTCGGAGGGACCTTTGCCACACCGATCATAAACTATCCTGATGTGGCAATACTTGGCACAGGAAGGATCTCTGACAGACCCTGGATTAAAGATGGTCAGATAGCCATCAGGAAGATCTTGCCTTTATCCCTGACCTTTGATCACAGGGTAACGGATGGGGTCTATTCAGCAAAGTTCCTCTCAAAGATAATTCAGTATCTTGAGGACCCTGCCCTGCTTTTTATAGAAAGCACCTGATTCATATCTCTCTCCTGACCCTCTTCTGATAAAACTCGCACTTTCTACAGTCTTCATATTTCTGAGCAAATGTCCCCTGGACCTTTCCCTCGCATAATGTGCCTGCTACTACCCAGCAGATCCTTCCGAAGTGAGGATAGGCAGGGCATTTAATAGTTGCGTCCATATCTCTTCCACATTTCATGAATTCCCAGCACTGTATCTTAGAATATTCTTCTTCGGGCTGGTAGGGAAAATAGAGAGTAAATGTGGACCCTTTTCCAAGGGTGCTCTCCGCTCTTATAACCCCCCCATGCTCCTCAATCACCTTTCTTGTTATTGATAGGCCAAGTCCGGTTCCACGACCTATCTCTTTTGTTGAATAAAAGGGCTCAAAAATGTAAGGTAATCGTTCCTCGGGTATGCCAACTCCTGTATCCGAGACCTTTATATAAACATAATCAGCATCATTTATATTATCCAGGCCTGACATTATGCTTAGAAGTCCACCTTCGGGCATCGCATCAATCGCATTCATAATAATGTTTGCAAGTGCCCTGTTTACCTGAGCACTATCGATTAGAACACGAGGTGTTCCTTCCTTAATATCTATCTCTATGACAATATTTTGCTCCTTACAGATATCCTCAAACAGAAGTAAAGTATCCTTTATAACGCTTTCTATATCGTGTCTTTCGAGATGAAACTTTGCCTCCCTTGAAAAGGCTATAAGATCTCTCAGTATGTTCTCAAGCCTGCCAACCTCACATCTAATAGTATCTGCATATTCCTTTTCCTTCTCACTTGAGGCAATCCTGGAAAGTCTCTTTGCAAATCCACCTATGGATGTTAAGGGGTTCCTAATCTCATGGGCAACATCTGCCGTAAGTCTTCCAAGAGAGGCAAGCTTTTCTGCCTGAATCAGTTTTTCCTGAGAATGCTTCAGTTCCAGGGTCTTCTTTGTCACCTCCTTCTCGAGTTCTTCTGACCACCGGGATATCCTTTGTCGTGCCTCTTCGAGTTCTTTGATCATTGTATTAAAAGTTGCGGCAAGAAGACCCATTTCATCCTCGGAGCGCACTGATAATGGATGTGAAAGATCGCCGTCTGATACCTTTTTCATTGCTGAAGAAAGGGCAGATATAGGCCTGAGGACAAAGACCATTGTTACGAGATAGAAGGTCAGGAATATAGCAAAAGTAAAAATTACTGCATAAATAGTAACGGCCTTTATTCGTTTAGTGATTACACCATCCACTTCGGTTAAAGAAAATTCTGTCTCCAGAATACCGAGAACTCTTTGATCTGATGGATGGGCATGACATGAGGAGGTATAACAGGATGGCTCGTTATAAATAGGCTCGATGTATGTAAGTATCCTGGAGCCATCCTTTGAGGAATATATTGTCCATTGATTTTTACTCACGAGGGTGATTGCGGGTCTCTCTGGGTCACTGTGACAACCGATACAGGCAGGAATAGTTCTGTCTACCATTTTACCCACTTCATTCTTTCTGGTTGAATAGAAGATTCTTCCTTTGCTGTCAAAGATCCTGATACTCAAAATATCCCTGGCAACACCAATATCATTTATAGTCTGCTGTATAGCCTCTCTGTGAAAGGTGAGCATTCCATACCGAGTTGCCTTTCTTATCAGTTGGGAATTAAAGGCAAGATGTCTTATGGCATTTTCTGTGAGGGTTTCCCTTTCTGCCTTTATAAGTAAATACCATGAAATACCACTACCTATTGAGATAAGAAGGCCTGCCGTAACTATAAGTTTTGCAGAAAGGGATCGGCTTATGCCCAATAAACTCATTTAACCCCCTTTTTAATTATACATTATTCTTCCTCAGGCAGAAACTGACTTCATGCCCCTTTCAACTGGTATAAAGGGAAGTGCAATCTTTTTCCTATCTTTATTTGGTCTTTTATATTACTCATTTGTGATAAAATATGCTTACTTCACACAAAGGAGGTTTATATGAAGGTCATAGAAGGAGAACTACAGGCAAGAGGGTTAAGAATTGCGATTATTGTAAGCAGGTTTAATGACTTTATCACGTCGAGGCTTCTTGATGGTGCCATGGATGCCCTCATCAGGCATGGTGCTGACGAAAAGGACATAGAGGTGGTTAAGGTTCCAGGATCTTTTGAGATACCTATGGTCGCAAAGAGGCTGGCAAGCAAGGGCGTTTATAATGCAATTATATGTCTGGGTACTGTCATCAGGGGGGCAACACCCCATTTTGAATATGTTGCTGCAGAGGTCTCAAAGGGCATTGCCCTGGCATCAATGGAAACGGGAGTGCCAATTTCCTTTGGCATTATAACCTCTGATACAATAGAACAGGCTATTGAGAGGGCGGGGTCGAAGGCAGGCAATAAAGGCTGGGATGCTGCAATTACCGCCATTGAGATGGCACAGGTACTTAAAAAAATCTGAGGATGAAGAGAAGGAGAGGAAGGGAATATATCCTGCGATTCCTCTTTCAGTTCGACTTTACGGGCAAGAGGCCTGATGAAGAAGATCTGAAGGCCTTCTGGGCTGATAAGGATGATGAGGATGACGAGATAAAGGGATTCGTGAGGGATATCTTATATGGCACCATCGACCATATTACAGAGATAGACAATACCATTAGCAAGGTAGCAGAACACTGGCAGATTGAAAGAATGGCTGCTGTTGACAGGAATATCCTGAGGGCAGCAACGTATGAACTCCTCTTTCGGAAGGATATACCATCGACGGTAACAATAAATGAGGCCCTTGAGATAGCAAAGAAATACTCAACCAGCGAATCAGTACCCTTTATTAATGGTATCCTTGACCGAATCGCAAAGGGGATCAAGGGCAAGCGATTTAGATGAAGCCTGTTGCCATACTCTCTGATGTCCACTCTAATCTCGAGGCCCTTGAGTCTGTGCTTGGTGACATTAAGAAAAAAGGTATAGAAAGGATACTGTTCCTTGGAGATGCGGTAGGATACGGGTCAAATCCGAATAGTTGTATTGAACTCTTAAAGGAAGAGTGCGAGGTTATGCTCGCAGGGAACCATGACAGGGCTGCCGCTGGTATGACCAATATTGAATACTTTAATGAGCTTGCCAGAACCGCTATCCTCTGGACAAGGGATATGCTGAAAGATGAACATAAAAGGTTTTTAGCCTCTCTGCCTGTTTCAATGAGATATAACAACGGCAGAGAGAATATATTTCTTGTTCATTCCACACCAAGGGAGCCAGAATCATGGCATTATCTCCTGACCTTGCGGGATGCAGAGGTTAATTTTAATTATTTTAACGAAAGGATCTGTTTTCTCGGTCATAGTCATGTCCCTTTCGTGATTCAGAGAAAACCATCAGGGGAGATGTTTGTATACAAAGATGAGGCAGAACTAAAACAGGATTCGAGGTACATTATCAATGCTGGAAGTGTAGGGCAGCCAAGAGACAGAGATCCCAGGGCATGCTATGCTATATTGAATAAAGATTTCGTAAAATTTATCAGGCTCGATTATAATATAGAAAAAACGCAGAAAAAGATGGAGGAGGCAGGTTTGCCAGAACCCCTCATTGAAAGACTTAAATACGGGACATAAGGAGAAAAGATGATTGCTCGTTATACGAGGCCCGAGATGGGCAGTATATGGACCATTGAAAATAAGTATTCACGATGGCTTGATGTTGAGATTGCTGTCTGCGAGGCCTGGGCAGAACTCGGAGAGATACCAGAAGATGCGCTTAAGACGATAAAGAGAAAGGCTCGGTTCGATGTGACGAGGATTGAAGAGATAGAGAAAACAGTAAAACATGATGTTATTGCCTTTCTGACCTCTGTGGCAGAGAATGTTGGACCAGAGTCAAGGTATATCCATAAAGGGCTTACATCTTCTGATGTGGTCGATACAGCCCAGTCATTGCTCATGAGGGAGGCCTCAAACATAATAATGCGAGACATTCAGGTACTGAGCGATGTCTTAAAGGAACAGGCCTTTCGGTATAAGGATACGCCCTGTATTGGAAGGAGTCACGGTGTCCATGCAGAACCAATGACATTTGGTCTCAAATTTGCTCTCTGGTATGAAGAGGTGAAGAGGAACCTTGAAAGGATGAAGAAGGCGAGGGAGGTAGTAAGCATTGGAAAGATTTCAGGGGCAGTTGGCACCTTCTCAAACATTCCTGTTGTGATTGAGGAGAAGGTCTGTAAAAAGCTTGGCCTTAGGCCAGAGCCAGTTGCAACTCAGGTCATTCAGCGGGACAGGCACGCTGAATATCTCTTAACGCTCGCCCTTATTGCAGCGACCATTGAGAAGATTGCCGTGGAAATAAGGCATTTACAGAGGACAGAGGTACTTGAGGCCGAAGAGGCCTTTGAGCCAGGACAGAAAGGCTCATCAGCCATGCCCCATAAGAGGAACCCCGTAGGCTGTGAGAACCTCTCAGGTCTTGCCAGGGTTGTAAGGGCAAATGCCCTTGCCTCGCTCGAGAATATAGCCCTCTGGCATGAGAGGGACATCTCCCATTCCTCTGTTGAGAGGATAATAATCCCCGATAGTTCTATACTTATTGATTATATGTTAAATAGACTCACAGGCATACTGAAAAACCTTCAGGTCTATCCTGAAAGGATGAAGGAGAATATGCAGAAAAGCTATGGCCTCTTTAACTCTCAAAGGGTAATGCTTGCCCTTACAGAAAAGGGCCTGACGAGGGAAGAGGCATACATGATTGTTCAGAGAAATGCCATGGAGAGCTGGAAGAAGAGAAAGGACTTTAAGTCGCTCCTTTTAAAGGACAGGGATGTAAAAAAGCATTTCACTCCCTCTGATATTGAGGCCCTCTTTGATTTGTCAAACTATTTCAAGAATATTGATTACATCTTCAAAAGGGTCTTTAAAGAAAAGGAGTTATCGTGAGTCTTCTTTACAGATATAGAAGGCCGGCACTCTCTGATACAAGAAAGAAGGTCCTCCAATCAGCCTTTAAGGAAATACTTTCTATTGATATAAAAGATGTCGAATCAGAGTTCTGTTTTTATATTGAGGCACTTGAGCCATTAAATGACACAGACAAAGAGACTCTTAAATGGCTCCTGAGCGAGACCTTTGAGCCATATAACTTCGGGGACATTACCTTTATTGGTGAAGAGGGGATATTGGAGGTAGGTCCGAGGCTTAATTTTACTACCCCCTGGTCAACAAATGCTGTGTCTATTTTTCATGCCTGTAATCTTCATAAGATCAAAAGAATCGAGCGATCAAGGCGTTACAGAGTTGATATTGAAGATAAAGAAAGGATAGGGGAACTTTATTCTTTAATAATCACTCACTACTCTTCTTTTCTCTTTGATAGAATGACAGAGATGCCTTACAAAGAAAGGCTTGAGACCTTTTATTCGGGTATAAGACCGGAGCCTGTTTATGAGGTCAGGATTATTGAGGAAGGTATATCTGCCCTTGAAAAGATAAATAAGAAAATGGGCTTAGGTCTTGATGACTGGGATATAAAATACTATTACGACCTTTTTTTTAATGATTTAAAGAGAAATCCCACAAATGTTGAATGCTTTGACCTTGGTCAGTCAAATAGCGAGCACTCAAGACACTGGTTCTTTAAAGGAAGGTTGATTATTGATGGGAAAGATGTACCCGAGACACTGATGGATATAATAAAAAAGCCCTATCTTGAAAACCCCAACAACAGCATTATCGCCTTCAAAGACAATTCATCAGCCATAAGGGGATACAGGATAAAGACAATAATCCCTGAGAGGCCAGGTTATCCGACAAGATTTATTGAGAAAGACCCCTTCTACCATATCATCTTTACAGCAGAGACGCACAATTTCCCCAGCGGTGTTGCACCATTTCCTGGTGCAGAGACAGGTACAGGCGGCAGGATAAGGGATATTCAGGCTGTTGGCAGGGGAGGCCTTGTCGTGGCAGGCACAGCAGCCTATTGCGTGGGTAATCTCTTAATACCTGGCTCCGACCTTCCCTGGGAGGATAAGACCTTTGAATACCCTAAAAACCTTGCCTCACCTTTACAGATAGAGATCGAGGCAAGTAATGGTGCCTCTGACTATGGCAATAAGTTTGGTGAGCCTGTAATACAGGGCTTTACCCGTTCCTTTGGCATGAGGCTACCTGATGGCGAAAGAAGGGAATGGGTAAAGCCTATCATGTTTACTGGTGGCATTGGCCAGATGGATGCAAGACATACAGAAAAGGGCACCCCCGAGAAAGGCATGCTCGTTATTAAGATTGGAGGGCCTGCTTATAGAATAGGTATCGGCGGAGGTGCTGCCTCGTCAGTCCTTGCAGGAGAACTGCCTGAGGAGCTTGACTTTAATGCTGTTCAGCGAGGCGATGCCGAGATGGAACAGAAGATGAACAGGGTAATAAGGGCCTGTATAGAGATGGGAGAAGAGAACCCTATTGTGAGTATCCATGACCAGGGGGCAGGTGGAAACTGTAATGTCCTGAAAGAACTCGTTTATCCTGCCGGGGCTAAGATTAATGTAAGAAAGATACCACTTGGAGATGAGACTCTCTCTGTTCTTGAGATATGGGGGGCAGAATATCAGGAATCGAATGCCCTCCTTATAAGACCTGAGAGTGTGGGCCTTTTCAAGGAATTATGCAGGCGGGAAAAGGTTCCCTTTGCTGTTGTTGGTGAGATAACCGGTGACGGATACATTGTCCTTTACGATGAAAAGGATGGAAGTACCCCTGTTAAACTTGATCTCAGGAAGATACTTGGAGAAATGCCTCAGAAGAGTTTTAACCTTGAAAGAATAAAAAGAAGATTAGAGCCCCTGAGGCTACCAGAGGGACTGACAGTAAAAGAGGCCCTTGAAAGGGTCCTGAGGCTTGTTTCAGTGGGTTCAAAGAGGTTTCTTACAAATAAGGTTGACAGGTCGGTAACAGGTCTCATTGCAAGACAGCAGTGCTGTGGACCCCTGCATCTAACCGTCTCTGATGTGGCAGTCATAGCCCAGAGCCACTTTGGCATCACAGGGGCAGCCATATCAATAGGAGAACAACCGATTAAAGGATTGTTAGAGCCTGCATCAATGGCCAGAATGGCAGTTGCAGAGGCCCTGACAAACATTGTTTGGGCACCTGTAAGCGACATTGAAGATATAAAGGTCTCGGCAAACTGGATGTGGGCGGCAAAACTCTCTGGAGAGGGCGCTGACCTGTATGATGCAGCAGTTGCAATGATGGAGATACTCAGTGAGCTCGGTATTGCTGTTGACGGAGGCAAGGATAGCCTTTCAATGGCTGCTCTGGTAAAGAAAAAGGATGGTTCACAAGAACTGGTCAAGGCACCAGGCTCTCTCGTCATATCTGCCTATGTGACATGTCCTGATATCAGGAGGATCGTCACACCTGATATAAAGAGGCCTGGCAGGAGCAGGCTTATGCATATAGACCTGCACCCTGGTATGAAGAGGCTTGGCGGTTCTGCCCTTGCCCATGTCTTCAGTCAGATAGGTGATGAGCCGCCTGACATCAATGACCCGTATATGTTAAAGAGGGCCTTCATGGCCATTCAGGAACTTATAAAGAAAGACATGATCCTTGCTGGCCACGATATAAGCGATGGTGGCCTGATAACAACGGTCCTTGAGATGGCCTTTTCTGGTGATTGTGGTCTGGACCTCACAATCAATAACAGGAGGGCAGACCTATTCAGTCTCCTCTTTTCAGAAGAGGCAGGCTTAGTCTTTGAATATGACATAGTAAGGGAAGAGGAGATACTGAAGATACTCAGAGATTATCTCCTTCATTTCGTTATCATAGGGGAGACGAAGGAGGATAAGAGGATAAGGATAAAGATAAAGGATGATATAGTGCTTGATGAGGATATGCCTTATTTAAGGTCATTATGGGAGGAGACGAGTTATCAGATTGAGAGGCTCCAGGCAGACCCTGACTGTGCTGATGAAGAAAGAAAAAACATCTACGAGATGAGAAAACCACCTTACAGGCTGAGCTTTCAGCCTTGTGAGACAGCGGAGATAATGAAGAGAGGAAGAAGACCGATAGTTGCCATAATCCGTGAAGAGGGCAGTAATGGTGATAGAGAGATGGCCTCTGCCTTTTATGAGGCTGGCTTTGAACCATGGGACATTACGATATCAGACATTGTAGAAAACAGGATCAGCCTTGATGGATTCAAGGGAATTGCCTTTGTTGGTGGCTTTAGTTATGGCGATGTCCTTGACTCGGCAAAGGGCTGGGCGGGGGTGATAAGATTTAACAAGAGGGTCTATGAAGAGTTTCAGCGGTTTTATGAGAGGAATGATACCTTCAGTCTTGGCGTTTGTAATGGTTGCCAGCTTATGGCACTCCTTGGCTGGGTGCCCTGGAAAGGGATAAGTGATGAAAGACAGCCCAGATTCATACACAACAGGTCGGGGAGATTTGAGTCAAGATTCTCTACAGTGAAGATACTCATGAGTCCATCCATATTCTTAAAGGATATGGAGGAGTCCATACTTGGCGTATGGGTTGCCCATGGTGAGGGAAGGGCCTATTTCCCTGATCCATCAATCATGAGAGATGTTCTGGATAGGGGAATCGCCCCTATCAGATATGTTGACGACGCAGGGCATGTTACAGAGTCATACCCCTTTAATCCCAATGGGTCGCCGGAAGGAATAGCCGGCCTTTGTTCCCCTGACGGAAGGCATCTCGCCATGATGCCCCATCCTGAAAGGACCTTTCTGAAATGGCAATGGCCCTGGATGCCCGAGGACTGGAAAGACCTTGAAGCATCGCCATGGCTAAGGATGTTCCAGAATGCAAGAAGATGGTGTGATGAAGCGTGAGAATAGGTATTGGCTATGACTCACACAGGCTTGTTGAAGGCAGAAGGCTTATTATCGGTGGCATAGAGATACCCTTTGAAAAGGGTTTGCTTGGTCATTCCGATGGTGATGTACTGGTACACGCCATAATAGATGCCCTTATCGGTGCCATGGGAGAGGGTGATATAGGGAAACATTTTCCTGATTCAGACCCGGAATGGAAGGATGCATCAAGTCTTGATATGCTTAAAGGGATAGTCGAGATGCTCTCAAAAAGGGGCCTGAGGGTCTTATGGATCGATTCTGTTATTATAACAGAGAGGCCAAGGCTTGCCCCTTACATAGGGTTAATGAAAAAGGCCATATCAGGGGTAGGGATCCCTGAAAATGGGCTGAACATAAAGGCAAAATCGAATGAAGGCATGGGCTTTACAGGCAGAGGCGAGGGTATCGTGGCTCAGGTGGTGTGTTTAGTGGGGGAGAATTATTAAAATAAATGAATTTCATTTGACATTATTATGAGAAACAATATTTTTTTAACGGTAAAAGAGGCTGCAAGATTTCTTGGAATAAGTACATCGACTGTTTATCGTATGCAAAAGAAAGGATTACTTTCTTCACTAAGAACTCCCCAAGGGCAGTATTATTTTAGCAAAGAAAGCCTTATAAACTATTTAAAAGAAAGTCAAGATTTTGAACGATCTAAGAGTTTTAATAGATACAAAAATCAAAAAATAGACTCAATGGTGCGTGAACCAGATACTATGTATGATGTAGTGAATAAAAAAATCAAGTCTGATGAATTATTTTTTTATACTGATTCAATATGGATTTATAATTGTGACATTCTCATTGCTGTCCAAAATAATCTAAATTCATAAAATACACCCTCATAAAATAAGGCTTTTGGACAAGAAAATTTGCCTTTTCAAAATCAGGTTACCCTCTATTATTTCCATATGCTGTCCAAGTTCTATCAACGAGGCATCAAAACTCATTAGCTTGTTCTTAAATCTGAATCTCTTCTTACCAACAAATTCTTCATTCCCTTTACTAACTTCTCAAATTCTATCCTTGAAAAAAGTGATTGAATTTGGCTGAAAATACTGGTATTCTTATTCATATACACCTCCGGTCTGGGTTTTTAATTTAACCATACTATCTATTCTACCCAGATCGGAGTTTCTATAAAAGTTATTTTGGACAAGAGTGATGATAAGCATGGAATAAATGGTCATATTAAAAGACCAAATGGAAAATAAAACTTTTATTCATAGAAGCGTTAGTAGATTAAAGGCAGGGCAATTTTTGTGACAGCATCAAGGATATTAAGAAAGGCAGGAATCAAACCTGATAAACCGCTCTTTAATTGCAGCAGAAAATGCTATTGCGAATCTCTTGGATGTGATAAACGAATACTGTCTTCATTTGGAGATTAGTAAAATGAAAAGAGAGGAAAACGAAAGTGATGCAAGAATAGCAAGGGTAGGATTTCTCCATCGCCTGGTTCCTTTCAGCAGGTAAAAGGCGGGATTGAATAATTTAATTAACTCTTTCTGTTTCTATCACCGTGTGAAAGGCTCATATATATTCAGATTACTGCATTGACATTTAAAATATAAAAACGTTAATATTTGTAAATGAGAAAAAGGACACTTTTTATAACTCCACCCTATCATTGCGGGGTCGTTGAAGTTGCTGGCAGATGGGTCCCGCTTACCTTTGTCTATCTTGCTGGTGCAGTAAGAGATGCCGGTTTTGAGCCAATAATATACGATGCCATGACAAAACAGCACAACTTTGAAGATATAAGAAAGATGATTGAAGATGTCAAGCCAGATTTTGTTGCAACAACGGCAATCACATCAACAATCTCTGATGCACTTGAAATACTTAAAATTACTAAAGAGTTAAATCCAGAAATAGTGACCATAATAGGCGGTGTGCACCCTACCTTCATGTATAAGGAGGTCCTTCTTAATAACTCTGTAGATTATGTGGTGAGAGGCGAAGGTGAAGAGACAATAAAAGAACTGCTCTTGTGCATCCGCAGTAATGGTAATACATCAGATATTAAGGGTATTGCCTATAAATCAGGTCACAACATTGTTGTTACACAACCAAGGCCGTTTATAGAAGATCTGGATTGTTTATCAACTGCCTGGGACTTGATAGAGTGGAAGGACTATAGATATTTTGTCGTTCCAAATAGCCGACTTGGTGCCATAAGCACATCAAGAGGATGTAACCATAACTGTTCTTTCTGCTCCCAGCAGAAGTTCTGGCATCAGACCTGGAGAAAAAGAAGACCGGAGAAGGTTGTTAATGAAATAGAATTTCTTGCAAAGACATATGGGGTAAATGTCTTTCTGGTCCCGGATGAATATCCAACGAACGATAGAGAAAGATGGTTAAGATTTCTTGACCTGATGATAGAGAGAGATCTCGGGGTCTATCTCCTTATGGAGACGAGAGCAGAAGATATACTGAGAGACCGTGATATCCTCCATAAATACAGAAAGGCTGGAATAATCCATATCTACATTGGAGTAGAAGCAACAGATCAGGAAACTCTCGACCTCATAAAAAAGGATATAAAGGTCGACACAGGAATGGAGGCAATAAAACTGATTCATGAACAGGGTATGATAACTGAGACAAGCTTTATTCTTGGTTTTCCTCATGAAACAGAAAAATCAATAAAAAAGACATTGAACCTGTCAAAGGTATATAATCCTGACTTTGCCCATTTCCTTGCCCTCGCGCCGTGGCCTTATGCTGACATGTATCAGGAACTAAGACCATATATAATCACCGGTGATTATAAAAAATACAATCTTATTGACCCGGTAATACAGCCCGAAGGAATGACCATTGAGGACATAGACAAGGCCATAATAGATTGCTACCAGAATTTTTATATGGGAAAGCTCAAGGATATACTATCTATGAATGATGAATTTAAAAAGAGGTATCTTCTGACCTCAATGAAGCTTATGATGAGTAGTTCATTCATAGTGAACAAGCTCGGAAATCTCGGGAAGATCCCACCACAAGTGGAGACATTACTGAGGAAAATTGATTCAACTGAAAAGGAGAATGATAGCTTCATACCAAAGGTAAAGGAGACAGTATTTATAAACGCACCCCTGGAAGATGTATTTAATTTCATTTCCACACCGGAAAGATGGCCTGAGTTTATAGATAATCTTGTTGCCATAGAAAATATCCACCCTTCCCCGGTCAGACCGGGAACAGAGTTTGAGTGGATTTACAGTCTTAAGGGCATAAAGGTTAAGGGGAAAGGAAAGATTGAGAAGGTCGTTAAAAACAGGTCCTTGATTCTTAGAATGCATCCATTATTTCCAATCCTGGAGAGATTCTATTTTGACAGAAACAATGATTTAACAAAGGTGACTGTAGAGATTGGATACACAACTGCGGGGAAAGTCTTGGATTTTCTGTTTTACATAGGACTGAGAACAATTAATTCTTATGCCTCTAAAAGGATTTTAGAAAGGTTAAAAAGTATATGCGAGGCAAAAAAAGCCTATAGAAGATCAGTAAAATGATTTAGTGCAATAACTTTATTCTTTGCCTTCATTTTCTCTACCTCATAACATCCAAAGTATCTGGAAGTTATGAGGCTCCTTTCTCTTGTGTTAAAATATCATTATTATTGAATCAGGGAATTGCAGGCTTGAACAGGTACGATGTTATAGTCATTGGAGCCGGTCATGCAGGGTGTGAGGCGGCCCTCGCAACAGCGAGGATGGGGCTGCGGACTTGTCTCTTCACCATGAACCTTGACACGATTGCACAGATGTCCTGTAATCCTGCCATCGGGGGGCTTGCCAAGGGACATCTCGTTAGAGAGATAGATGCCCTCGGTGGACAGATGGGCAGTAACACTGACAGGGCAGGCATCCAGTTCAGGATGCTCAATATGTCAAAGGGCCCTGCTGTATGGTCTTTAAGGGCACAGGCAGACAGGCTACTCTACAGGACCGAGATGAGGAAGACCCTCGAATCTCAGGATAACCTCTGTATCAAACAGGAGGTGGTGGAAAGGATAGTCATTGAAGATGGCAGGGTTAAGGGCATTACAACATCCCTTGGAGTTGAGTATCTGGCAGAGGCCGTAATCGTGACAACAGGCACCTTTCTCAGGGGTCTTATCCATATAGGCCTTGAAAATTTCGAGGCTGGCAGGGCTGGCGAGTTTCCGTCAATAGGTCTTTCTGATTCTCTGCGTTCTCTTGGCTTTAGGATGGGAAGGCTCAAGACCGGCACCCCTCCAAGGCTTGATGCAAGGACCATTGATTTTTCAAAGACAGAGATTCAGTATGGCGATGACCCGCCTCCGTTCTTTTCATTCCGGACAGAGAGGATAACCAACCCCCAGTTACCCTGTTATATTACCTATACAAACAGAGAGACCCACAAAATAATCCTTGAAAACCTTGACCGCTCTCCTCTTTATAGTGGCAGGATAAAAGGCATAGGGCCTCGTTACTGCCCATCCATTGAGGACAAGGTTGTCCGATTTTCTGAGAGGGAAAGGCATCAGGTATTCCTCGAGCCAGAGGGGCTTCAGACAAGGGAGTTTTATGCAAATGGCATCTCAACAAGCCTTCCCTATGATGTTCAAGTAAGGCTTGTAAGGACTATTCTGGGGCTTGAAAAGGCAGAGATAATGAGGCCTGGATATGCCATTGAGTATGATTTTGTCTTTCCTACACAGCTCTATCACACTCTTGAGACAAAGATAATTAAGGGTCTTTATCTTGCAGGACAGATAAACGGCACATCAGGATACGAAGAGGCAGCAGCCCAGGGCCTGATGGCCGGGATTAATGCAGGACTCAAGATCAAGGGGGAAAGACCGCTTATTCTGGGCAGACATGAGGCATATATCGGCGTTCTCATTGATGACCTCGTTACAAAGGGAACAAACGAGCCATACAGGATGTTTACCTCCCGGGCTGAATACAGGCTCCTTCTGAGGCATGGTAATGCTGACCAGAGGCTCATGGACTACGGATACAGGATAGGCCTGATAGGACATGATATATACAGGAGATTCGAGGCAAAGAAGGAACTCATCGAGAAAGAGATCAGGCGGTTGAAGCAGGTAAGGGTAAAGCCAGACCAGGTGAATGATATGCTGGGTGTACTGGGTACAGCCCTGATTAAGGAGGATACCACCCTTGAGCAACTCCTGAAAAGGCCTGAGATAAGCTATGATATCATAAGAAAACTATCTCCTCCAGAAGGTCTCATACCTGATGAGATCGCTAAAGAGGTGGAGATACTGATAAAGTACGAGGGCTATATACGGAGGCAGATAGAGGTAGCCGAGAGGTTAAAGAGGGTCGAAGACAGAAGGATTCCTGAGGGTATTGATTATGCCCGAATTAGTGGACTTTCAAAGGAGATCATAACAAAGCTTCAGGAGATAAGACCATCAAACATTGGTCAGGCAAGCAGGATACCTGGCGTGACGCCTGCTGCCATATCCCTCATCCTTATAGCCATCGAAAAGGATAAAAGAAGAAAGATTGGTTGAGAAATCAGGGACATTACCGGCCGATTTATTGCTTAAAAAGGGCCTTGAAGAACTCTCCATTCCTGTCAGAACAGAACAGGTCAATTCCTTCCTTACCTATCTACAGGAACTGAAGAGATGGAACAGGGTCTACAGCCTCACATCCATCATCAAGGATGAGGAGATAATCATAAAGCATTTTATTGATTCCCTTCTTTATTTAAAGGCGATCCCGGATGGCACGAGGGATATAATGGATGTTGGAAGCGGTGCAGGCTTCCCCGGGCTCCCAATAAAGATAATCAGGCCTGAGATTAGGCTTTACCTTGTTGAACCATCAATGAAAAAGGCAGGATTTCTTATTCATATCATCAGGACGCTCCGCATCGAGGATGTGGATGTCCTTGAAAGGAGGGTTGAGGATGTCTCCGACATAAAGGTGGATATTGCTGTGACAAGGGCACTCTTTGATATAAAGGATTTTTACAGGAAGGCCTGTCATGTCTTGAGAGAGGGGGGAAGGATGGTGGTAAGCAAAGGGCCTAAGATAGAAAGGGAATTAGAGGATATTAAAGGTAAGGTCAGGCTTGAGACCATCAGGATAAGGCTACCCCTGACCAATATATATCGAAATATCGTGTCTATCTTTCCTGAACCGGTGAAGGAAACCTGGAGCTATCATGATAGCTCCAGACCGACTATGAAAACACCAAATATATGTTTTAACCTCCAGTGCCGTTTAAGAAAGGCTGGATGCAGGGGCTTTGAGGGATGCCTCGGCTTTAAGACAAAGTCCTGATTTATCTCTCTATCCCCTTTCTTGACCTGACACCCCTGTCCTTGTAATGCTTGACCTTCTTCATCTCTGTAACAAGGTCTGCCCTTTCAATAACCCTGTCATCGGCATATCTACCGGTAAGAACAAGCTCTACCTTTGATGGCCTTGAATCAATAAGCCTGAGGAGGTCTTCAACCTCGATGAGTCCGTAACGGGTTGCCACATTGACCTCATCGAGGATTACAAGGTCATAGATTCCTGATTGAATAGCCTGGCTGACCTCATCGAATCCCCTGTGAGCAGACTCTAACTCCTTCTTTGTTCTTTGCCCTGACCTCAGGAACCCTGTCCCGGATTGCCTGATGGTAATAAGGTCACTGAACCTCTCAAGGGCCTTATGTTCACTGCACCTCCGACTCTTTATGAACTGCATAATAAATACCTTCAATCCTGCACCAGCAGCCCTCAGGGCAAGACCAAGGGCAGCAGTTGTCTTCCCTTTACCATTGCCTGTATAAACCTGGATGTAACCCTTTCTCATCTATCTGTCCAATCCCCTCTCGTCTCCTCTGTGCCAGAGGAATAGCTCTTTAACTGCTCGTACAATATGCTATCAATACCGCTTAAAACCTTCTTAAAAAGCCCACCATGGCTTTTTGAGTTTCCAAAGAGTTCCTCCCTCATAGACTGTATCTCCCGGTCAGGTGCATATTCGTATGTTAGGATTCCTTTCTGCATAGCCTGCCTTTCAAGGACCAAAAGCCTCCTTGCCTTTTCATAAAACTCAGTAAAGTTCTGTAGTAGAAGCCTGTGGTCATTGTCCCTCTCCTTGGATTTGTCTATCTCAAGCATTGTCAGTCTCTTGACCATTATATAGAGGGTGCAATATTCAAGGCCTCTCACGCCCCTTCTCCATTGAAGGAGCATGGGTGTTCTCCAGAACCAGAGGAAGTTTCTTATACCGAGGGCTATCAACTCTTCGACCATTGATTCTATCACCCCTCTATATGTCTGAATGGCTAACCCCTTCTGACCTACCCTTCCTGTAAGGGACGGTGTAGAGGGATCCATGCCCTTACAATCTGACACTGCTACACTATTGCCACTTCCTGTTAAGAACTCCCATGTATTTCTCAGGACCTCACCTCCGATCTCATCACCGGCGGTATCAAAATGTATTAATGAGAGCAGGACCTTTCCCTTGCCATAACTACCCTCAACAACAGCAGGCTCACCTTTAAGCCTTCCGGGGTCAAGGTTTATACCATATATCCTTTCGAATCTTTCCCATTCGCAACAGCCTTCAATATCACCTACATTCAGGTCTGAACTGAAGGCATCTGGCAGGGCATCTCCAAAGGTGGCAATCACCCTGACATCTCTGTTATTCACAGCGAACTGGGAAGGCCACCAGGCATGGAAAGATGTAGTTGCTATGCCTTTCCAGATGGGATGGTCATCCATATTCAGATGGATAGGACCGCTAAAGCTCGGGACCCTTTCCTTTGTGGGTTTCCTTTTTATATTCAGAAGGCCGATGCCGTCTGCTGTTGCGAGACCAGCACCACCGCATATGCCAAAGTAATTCCCACCTTCGTAAACAAACCCTTTTATCTCCTCAACTCCCTTTTCTCCGAGGGCCTTTAGCTTATTCGATGCCCATCCACCAGGCACAAAGAGGAGTTTATATCCTCTTAATATGCCTCTTCTGATTTCCTCGGATGTAACGAGCTCAAAGGATAGGCCTAGAGAGTTCAGCGCATCGTATGCCATCAATCCCCAGAGGTATGACTCATCCCAGAGAAAGGCAACATCTGACCTACTGTTGCATCTTTTTTTCATAGCCCCTCGGTGTTATCATCCTTCCATTCCATACAAAGGTCTGGGAATTCCCTATTATGACTGTTGTCTGCATGTCTATCTCATAATTAAGCATGTCCCTGAGGTTGGTTATAATGACACTCTCATCCTCTCGCATTGCCCCTTTTACTATGCCAACAGGGGTTTCAGTTTCCCTGTACCTGAGAAAGATCTCCCTCGCCTTGTTGATTTGTTCCTGTCTCCCTTTGCTCTTCGGGTTATATATAACAGTTACGAAGTCTGCCATAGCTGCAGCAATGAGCCTCTTTTCTATTAAATCCCATGGTGTGAGCCTGTCAGAGAGGCTTATTACTGCAAAATCATGCATGAGGGGTGCGCCGAGCCTTGCTGCACAGGCATTAATGGCAGATATGCCAGGGATGACCTCAACATCTATTGGATTCTGATTAGTAATCCCTGACTTCTGACCCTTCAATATCTCAAATACAAGCCCTGCCATGGCGTATATTCCAGGGTCTCCACCACTGATGACAGATACTGTCTTACCTGACCTTGCAAGTTCTACTGCCTTTTTGCATCTGTCGACCTCCTGAGTCATTCCTGTGGATATAACCTCTTTGTCCTCAATCAAATCCTGGATCAGCTCAAGGTATGTTCCGTATCCAACTATGACATCTGACCTCCTGATAGCCTCACGGGCACAGGGTGTGATGTGTTCAATGCCTCCCGGCCCTGTGCCGACGATATAAAGTGACGGGGTATGTTTCTGATTTTCACTATCTGAGCGTAATTCTGCTATCGCCACTGTTACATTTTTTCTTTTTTGTTTTTTTACCAGGAGTTTATCTGTTTTAGCTCCAAGTAATGCTGCAGGCTCGGAGACTGCAAATGCACCTGTTGCATTAAAGACAGTTTCTGACCCCTTAATCCCTTTAAGAGTGTTCAACTCACCGGCATTATAGGCCTTTATCTCTAAGCCATGCCTCTCTGCAAAGGCCTTTAAACCTGGCTCCGCAAGCTTTATATCTATGGTGGCAATGGAGTAGATAGAATGGAATGAAAGATTGTTCTCATTTAAAACCGATTTGACTACATCCTCAATCTCTTCAACGGAAGTGTCTTTGTTGCAACCAATACCAACAACAAGGTTCTTAGGCCTTAGATAGAGCTGTTCCCTGACCCTGCATGCCCCTGCTGGACATCCCTCTGGAGATAGATAGATATCGCTCTTATTGGTTATAATCACATCGGCAAACCCCGGCTCACTTACCCTCAGGAATTCCTCTGGCATTGCCATTTCAACATCTGAATAAACCCTTAATGCATTATTGTTGATGTATCTCGTTGCAACCCTGGCCATCACTTCCCGGTTCTCGATGAATAACCCATTCTCGATTGCCCATATATCAACGGGCATCAGACCATTAACATCTGATGCAGTGGTGATAACGGCCTGACCATTTAAGTATCTGGCAATCTCTTCGGCAAGGGCATTACCACCTCCGATATGTCCGCTCAAGAGGCTGATTGCGAACCTTCCCCTTTCATCGATCACCACAACGGCAGGGTCAGTCCTTTTATCCCTGATGAGTGGTGCGATGGTCCTGACAACTATGCCTGTAGCCATGATAAAGATGATACTGCCTGATTCATCCCATACTTCAGAGAGGGCCTCTGATTTAAACCTCATTACCCTTGCATCCCTATAAAGTCCTTTAAGCCTCTCTGCAATTCTCAGGGCATTGTCTGTGATGTAAAATATGACCTTTTTGTTTTTTTTGACTCCTGATCCCTGACCTATGACTTCTGGCTTATTTCCTGTATTCATGCTTAAAATCCTCATCATATAACCTTGACCTCATACCGAGTGAACCCTCAGAGGCCCTGAGGGCATCACCCACATAAATGAGGGCTGTCTTCTTTATACCAGCCTCTTTAACGAGTACATCGAGGTCTTTAAGCCTTCCCCTTAGTACCCTCTGTTCTGGCCATGTTGCCTTCTCGATAATCACAACAGGTGTATCCACAGAGTAGCCTTCCAGGAGCTCTTCCTTAACCTTTTCTATCATACCGACACTCAAAAATATCACCATCGTTGCCCTGTGTTTTGAAAGTTCGCTCAGCCTTTCTGTCTCGGGAACAGGCGTTCTGCCTTCGAGGCGTGTGAATATCACTGTCTGGCTGATTTCTGGAACTGTTAGTTCCTGGCCGAGTATGGCAGCACCTGCCACTGCTGACGACACCCCTGGGACAACCTCATATTGGATATGCCAGGAACGGAGAATCTCTATCTGTTCTGTGATGGCACTGTAAAAGGAGGTGTCCCCTGTTTGAAGTCTCACAACTGTCTTACCCTCATCAACGGACTTCCTGATAACCTCCATAATCTCGTTGAGGGTCATTGAGGCGGAGTTATAGATCGCGGCCTTTGTTCCATCCAGAAGGGCTGGATTAACGAGACTTCCAGCATATATTATTACATCAGCACTATCGAGCAATCTCCTGCCCTTTAATGTTATCAATTCAGGGTCTCCAGGCCCTGCGCTCACAAAGAATACCTTTCTCATTTTTTGACAATCACCATTGAAAAATAATCGAGGTCATCTTTCTTAACCTCTCTGATATCCTTGAATATTTTTTCATCCTCCATGCCTGCCCTTGATATGTAAACTGCATTTTCTATCATATTCAACTCTTCGAGAGCCTTTAAGAGTTCGTTAAAGACCCTATTTACCTTCATCAGTACAACAGTATCAAATCCCTTTAAGGTCTCCTGTATATTATCAGTATATGTTGCTGGAAGAATGGCTATCCTCTCATCAGCAAGTCCAAGGGAAATGCCTGCCCTTGCAGCAGAGGCATTAATAGATGATACAGCAGGAACGATCTCTATCTTTAATCCTGTCAGCTGTTTCAGGAGCCTATCGTAGAGATAAAAAAATGTGCTATAAATGCATGGATCACCGAGGGTTAGAAACGCAGCATCCTTTAACTTAAGAACACCTGTAACTTCTTCGGATATAGAGTCCCATTTTTCAAATACTAAATCACTGTCAGTATCCCTTGTCTTTATCATGGGGAAATGGAGTTCCCTTACCTCCTTGTCATTTACATCAATCACCTTGCCTGCAATAGAAAGTGCAAGGCTTGAGCCATCCTCACGGCCCTTTGGAACAAACAGTACAGGTACAGCCCTGATGAGTCTTACCGCCTTCAAGGTTAACAACTCAGGGTCACCTGGACCAACACCTATGACATAGAGGGTTGACATAAATGATAAATTTTAACCGATTTGAGTAAAATATTCTCTATGAATGCCCTGATACAGCGTGTTGATAATGCCTCTGTTGAGGTAGAGTCAGGCATTGTCTCCTCAATAGGCAAGGGTCTGCTTGTGCTCCTCGGGATAGCCAGGGATGATAAGGATGCAGACATGGAGTATATCATAAGAAAGATCACAAATCTCAGGATCTTCGACGACAGTAATGGCAACCTGAACCTCTCTGTTAGAGATATCAATGGAGAGATACTTGTTGTATCACAGTTTACCCTTCTTGCCGATTGCAGAAAGGGTAATCGTCCATCCTTTGATAGGGCAGAGAGACCTGACAGGGCATTAGTGCTGTATGAGAGATTTATAGAAAAGCTGAGACAGACAGGCACACCTGTCAGCACAGGGATTTTTGGTGCATCAATGAAGGTAAGACTCACAAATAATGGACCTGTGACGATAATGCTTGATTCGAGATTATAAAATACCGTTATTTTCAATGATTCAGACATCCCTATCCCTTGAGCCTGTGATTATAAAGACAGGATTCTTGCTGTAAAGATGATGCCCGCTACCAAGTGGTTTGAGTCCTGCTACATTAATCTCGACAACATCCACTCTATAATCCCTTTCTTTAAAGAGACTGAAGGAGTCATTCAGTGTCTCAAGTGTTGTTGCCGTAATAACAATGATGCCTGAACCTATCCTCGTATCAATAACATCAATAATCTCTCTCAACCTTCCTCCACTACCACCAACAAAAACACGATCCGGCTCAGGTATCTCGCTTAGTATATCAGGCGCCATACCTTTTATGATTTCTAAATTATTCGCCTCAAATCTTACCTTGTTTTCCCTTATATTTCTGAGCTGTTCACTGTCCCTTTCAATTGCATAAACCCTGAGACCAGGACACAGCCTTGCAACCTCAATGGATATTGAGCCTGAGCCAGCGCCAATATCCCAGAATACACCCCTCTGAGGGAGCCTTAATTTATGGATTACCACAGCCCTGACCTCATCCTTTGTGATCAGGCCCCTTGAATGAACGAATTCATCCTCATTAAGGCCAAAGAGTATGTCTGTCTTATGAGTTATGTCTTCTGTCCTCTGAATAACGACAACATTTGGCTCTGAAAATCTCATTTCGGCAATATCTTCCAGGCTACCTTCTGTAATCCTCTCATCATGATAGCCAAGCCTCTCACAGACAGACATAACAGGCGATAGGCTATGGGCAACAGGCGACTGTCTAAGGACCCTGGCTATCTCCGAGGGGTTGTTTTCCCTGTCTGTAAGTATGGCGATCTTTTTATGTTTAATTAGTAGTGCAGGTATGTCGTGTATCTCATAGGGCAGTCTCCTCCTCTTTTCAGGGTCGGGGCCACCGTGGAGGCTCATTAAGAATGCATCATCCCAGGGTTCTTTGAGTCGTGAAAATGCCATCTGAATGCTTGATAGATCAGGTATTATCTCGATCGTCTCTTTACCGAACTCCTTTATGACCCTTCTGCCGATGCCGAAAAAGAGCGGATCACCAGAGGCTAATAAGATGATATTAGATTTGGAATCCGAGATTCGAGATTTAATGAACTCTATTGTCTCATCTACATTGTTTATTACCCTTATCCTTTCCTTTACAGCCTCGAACTCTTTATATTCCTTAAAGACCTCAAAGAGCCTTTTTGAGGCAAGGATAACCTGAGAGGTGCGAATGACCTCCGAAGCCTTTATGCTAAGTGGCTTGTAGCCGATGCCTATGACATAAACCTTACTTTTCTTTACCATCAATGCGCCTCAAAATATATGTTTCCATGATCCAGCCATTCTTTTTTTTCGCTTCTGTTCTTGTTTTTATCAATTCATCAAGTACATCATCCAGCCTTCCCGAAAGGATGATCTCTTTCTCTGTACCAAGATAACAACCCCAGTAAATATGCAGATCCGAGCCCTTAAAGTTTCTGTAAGTCAGATAATTATCAAGCAGGGTTACGGTATTTTCTATTTCACTGGCAGGTATATCCTTCAGCCTCCTTCCAGTAGTAATCAGAATGCTTTCACCAGCAAAGTTGAGCGGAATCCTGTGACTGGCACTCAGGACCTGAATGCTTGTGATACCAGGAATTACCTCAAAGGTAAAATCGGCCCATCCCTGTTCAAGTATGTATTTAAGTATCTCTATATGACCATCATAAAGGGATGGGTCACCCCAGATAAGAATGGCACCAGCCTCACCCTCCTTCATCTCATTATTAATCAGGTTAGATATGATCTCTGCCTTCTTTCTCCTCCATGATTCAACCCTTTCTTTGTAGACTTCTAATTCCCTTCCGCCTCTCTTTCTCTCGGGTATCTTTACTGATACAACCCTGTATCCGCTATCGGGCAGATACCTCTGCAGTATCTCCTTCCTGAGCATCACGAGTTCTTCATTTTTCTCAGATTCTTTTTCAAGGATAAAAAAGACATCCACCTGCTTTAATGTGTTTATTGCCTGAATCGTGAGATGCTCAGGGTTACCTGTGCCAATGCCTATGAGATATAGCTTCCTCATCCAACCTCCTGTCATCGCAAAAACTTCACTATCTCCCGTCTTGCCTCACCAATAGTAAGGGGGATCCTCTCGAGGGGTATTTCATCCTCATGCTTTAGCCTGTATATTAACTCAGCAATCTGGGGGAGTCTCAGTTTAACATTTGTCATGTCCTCCGGTGCAGTAAATACATCCTCTGGTCTTCCACCCCTTGCAATGCGGCCCCTGCTCAAGATGTAAAGCCTGTCAAGGAATAAGGGGACAAGGTCAACGCTGTGAGTGGCCATTACTATGGTCACACCACTATCCCTGTTCAGCTTTGTAAGGAGATTCATCATCTTATATTCTCCCATGGGATCCAATCCTGCTGTTGGTTCATCAAGGAGCAGTATCTCGTGACCCATGGCAAGGAGACCGGCAATACAGACCCTTTTCTTCTGTCCGAAGCTCAGATTATGAATAGACTTCTTTGCATAACCCTCCATCTCCACGAGTTTGAGGGCATCACTGACCCTGCTAATGACCTCGCCCTCAGAGAAGCCCATATTTATAGGACCGAATGCCACATCCTCAAAAACGGTGGGAGCGAATAGCTGGTCATCAGGGTTCTGGAAGACGAGGCCAACCTTTCTATATATCTCCCTTGGCGAGAGTTTTCTAATATCCATACCGTCGAGGTATACACTGCCATCAAAAACCTTAAGCAGACCATCCATGATCTTTAAAAGCGTTGTCTTCCCCGAGCCATTTGATCCCAGTATGCCGATAAATTCACCATCCCTCACATCGAGGTCTATATCGGATAGGGCAGTAGTGCCATCGGGATATCTGAATGTGCTTATCCTTACAGAGATACGAACCCTGCCGGCTGGTCTCCTGTAACCTGCACTCTGTTCCTTACTTCCTGTTCTTATATCCTCCATATAACTCCCAGTGCGATTATCATCATAAACAAGACAATGACCTCTGTGGCCTTAAAGGGCCTTTGTCTTAACATAGGGAAGTTTCCATCATAACCCCTCTGAATCATTGATACAGTGATATTGTTGCTATGTTCAAAGGCCTTCAATATAAGGGCTCCAGTAAGTGAGCCAAATGAATCCAATCCCCTCCGTATGGTCGAATAACCCAACCTGTTTTTTTGAGCATTGTAGATCACAACTGCATCATCAAGGAGGACAAAGATATAACGGTATGTGAGCATGAGTATCTCTATAAGAGCCCTGGGAAGACGCAGCCATGAAAGGGCAGATATGATCCCTACAAAGGGCGTTGAGAAACCCAGAACAGCAACGACCGATACGGAGCCTATAATCCGGAGGGCTATTAAAAGCCCATCCTTCAGACCATTCATGCCGGATGTGAGGACCTTAAGCATGATTATTACAAGGACAATAAAGAGGGGCTCTGAAAATCTCAATAAGAATACCCTCAAAGGTACTCTCATTATGGCACAGAGAATAAAACAGATTCCTGTTATAACCACAGGGAATACAAAGCCCCTGTAGCTCAATACCATACCGAGCAATGCCATGGCCATGAGGAGCTTCAGCCTCGGGTCAATATTAACAAGGAGGTGGTCTCTTTTAAGTTGCTCTGAAAATATCTCCATTCTCCCTTTCCTTTGTCTTTTGTTCAGTCAAAACCCTCCAGTAATATCCTGCAACAAATCCTCCCAGGACACCTGCAATAAGAAAGACGAAGAGGAGCAGGTCTCCCTGGTCTGTGTTTATCAATGGTTCCCTCACCTCCCTGCCGTATTCTTTTGCGTATTTTTCTACTACCGATTCATCGACACCAGACCATCTCTCTGCACTGAATGCCAGAGAATGAAGGCCGTAACAGAGAATAAGGGCAGTGAAACAACAGAGTAACAGTTTTTTTATCTCAACTCTATACTTCATACGTCACCTCCCCTGACTTGATTACACGCATCTTCACAAGTATGTCAGGACGCTTTTTATAAAGGAGTATGACCATCCCTGCCGTCATTGCACCTTCGAGTATTCCCAGTGGCAACTGTGTTGGTATGAATGCAATGAGTATCTTCCAGAAAAGGGGCATGAAGGCCGAATCTCCCCTTATACCGGATGCAAGTTCCAGGGAGGTGGTTATGTATGTTGCCCAGTCTGCAAGCAGTCCTGCCATGAACCCGGAGACTGCTATGTTCATTTTCAATGTGCGCAATACCTTGAAGGTCAGAAAACCTGCAAAAGAACCCATCACGCCCATGGATACTATATCCGCACCCCATGTGCTCAGGCCTCCGTGGGCAAGAAACAATGCCTGAATAAGCAGTACCACTGCTGTGATCAGTATGCTGATTGCCGGGCCAACGAGTATCCCTGAAATTCCGGTCCCACAGGGATGAGAACATGTCCCTGCCGTGGGAACAGGTATGGGCATGCATGAGATTATGAAAACAACCGCTGCCATTAATCCAATGAGTGGTTTGAAGGACAGGTCTATCGAGGCCTTCTTTTTCAATTCATACAGTCCCCATGCCACAAAGGGGACAGCAATACAAAACCAGAACAATGCCCAGTTAAATGGCAAAATACCCTCGGAGATGTGCATTGCAAAGGCATCGGAAGCGGTGAACAGTAAAAGGTGGAGAGTAAATAGTAACCTGACTGACCTTTTCATATTCCCTCCTTTGACATCTTTAATAAGGCATTCACAATTGCTACTGCCACAGGCGTTCCGCCCTTTCTGCTCAGATTGGTTATGAACGGAAAACCCTGTGCCGCAAGAAGCACCTTTGACTCCAGTGCCCTGACAAACCCGACAGGGACTCCTACTACAAGAATCTCGGGTCTGGGATTTTGGATTTGAGATTTAGAATTGAGTATTTCAATTACCTTTAAGAGTGCCGTTGGGGCATTACCAATGGCGATGATACCTATATTATTATCTTCCCGTAATGCCTTTTCAACAGCTATTTCAGAGCGAGTTCTACCCGTCTCTTTTGAAAGCCTTACAACATCTTCATAGTTAATATTGCAAATAACCTTCCCCCCAAACGGCTCAAGCCATCTCTTGATGATCCCCACCTTCACCATCTCTACATCAGTGAGTATGTCCCTCCCTGCCCTTATGGCGCTAATACCTGTCTTAATCGCATCAGGATGAAAGACAAGGGAATCCTTAAACTCAAAGTCCGCTGTTGCATGAACCACCCTTTTTATTATGGGCAATTGCTCTGATGGAATATCTCCGAAATCAGATTCCTGAGAGATCAAATCAAAGCTCCTCGCCTCAATCTCCTCTGGCCTCAACCCCTTTGCCAGATAGATCCGCTCCATTATGACCTGGACTATCTTTTCATGGATACCGAGAGGCTCTGTGTAAATGAATTCCCTGTCAGAATACATCACCTTTGCCTCACTGATTATCTCCGGGATATCCTTTGTTACATGAAGACCAGAACTCAAGAAATATGGATGGATTATTATCCTCTTTGCACCATTCAAAACGCATTCCTTTATTGTATCAGCAATCGTGGGCTCTGCAAACTGAAGGTATGCGACTTTTACGCAGTTATCATTGCAATTGGGATGGATCGCACTATGCAAGAGCCTGCCTGTAAGTTCTATATTGTTTGCATCCTTTTTAGGGCTGCCGTGACCTATGAGTATTATGTTTTCCATTTCTTCTCCTTTATAAAGTTTATAAAACTTCTGACAACGCAGGGATTGCTTCCAAAGTGCAGATGCACATAACTGGCAAGTGTATTTTTGTATTTATAACCTTCGTCAACGAGACGCTCTCCCGTATTATTTCTTAATAGATATGCCGTTGACAATCCATCCACATTTCTGAACCTCTCCACATCCGAACTCTCTTTTATCTCAGAATAATGAAACTCATGCCCTTTAATATTGTCACCTTTATGGCCCAAAATACAATCATCATTCAATAGAACCTCTCTATAACCAAGTCTGGACATCCCTTTCTTCATTACTGTCTCAAAGGGAAACACACCTGCCATCTTGAAGAAGTTACCATCAAGATCATAGATCCCCCTCGATAGATACATCAATCCGCCACATTCTGCGTACATGGGCATCCCTGAATCAGCCCAGTTGTGAATGGCATCAAGCATGGATTGATTCCTCCCGAGTTCCATAGCATAGAGCTCGGGATAGCCACCACCGATATATATGGCATCCACAGCCTCAGGCAATCTCGTATCAGACAGGGGGCTGAATACAACTATCTCTGCACCTGCCTCTTTCAATAAGTCGAGATTGTCTTCATAGTAGAAGCAGAATGCCCTGTCGTAAGCAATGGCTATCTTTACACCAGTACAATAGGGTAACAGAGAAACAGAGGGACAGTTTGAAAGGGTTTTTGAATGCTCTTGGTAGCCTGCGATACTGCGCCGCTTTTGTTCTCCCTCGATACATTGAGTCTTTATTATTCCCTCGATATTCACATGTCTCAGGACTGCCCCGGCAAGTCTTTCGATATTCTCTTCTGAAAGAGGGTTTTCCTCTGCAACAGTCAATCCAAGATGCCTGTGGGGAATCTGGAAATTCAGATCTCTCGGTACATAACCAAAGACCTTAACATCACGGACACAATCCCTGAGCCGATGGAAGTGCCTCTCTGATGCCACACGATTGAAGATTACACCTGCTATCCGTCCGGAAGTTCGGAGGTCTGGAAGTCCAGAAGTAGAGACCTCCCTGCTTCCACGATTCTGCACTTCTGCACCATACTCCACAAACCCTTTTACAACCGCCCCTGCGCTCTCTGCCATCCCGTAGGCATCGACAACGAGGATAACAGGCAGACCGAGCACCTCAGCCAGTCTTGCCGTACTGAAGTCTCCATCATAGAGACCCATTGCACCCTCAACGATAGAGATTTCAACATCCGAGGAATACCTGAGAAAGCAGGCCCTTACATAGTCCTCACCACACATCCATAGATCGAGGTTCCTCGAAGGTCTGCCTGTAATCATTCTATGGAGGCCAGCATCTATGAAGTCAGGGCCTGCCTTAAAGGATTGAACAGACAGTCCCATTTTCTTGAGTACTGCAAGCAGACCCAGGGTCACGGTTGTTTTACCACAACCACTGTGGGTGCCGGCGATTACAATCCCTGACATATATTTTCAAGCTCCTCAAGCAACTTCCTGTTTTCCCTCTTTGTCCTGACTGCCACCCTGATATAGGTACTATCAAGCCCTCTAAAATTTGAGCAATCCCTTACCATGATCCCTGAGCTGGCAAGAGACAGAATCATCTCCCTTGCATTTTCATGCCTGATGAGATAGAAATTTACAGCCGACGGGATATAGGTTATTCCGAGCGCACTGAAACCTTCTTCGAGAACCCCTTTTTCCTTTTCCATAATCTTGAAGGTCTGTCCTTTATATCCTGAATCATTCAGAGCGGTAATCCCTGCTATCTGTGCCATTGTATTTACTGTCCATGGTTCCTTATGTTTCTTCAGTGTATCAATGATCGTTTCTGGAAATACGCCATAACCTATCCTGAGACCTGCAAGGGCATAAAACTTTGTCATTGACCTCAACACAATAAGATATGGATTGTTCTGAACCTCCTTAACTACTGACTCTCCAGGCACAAAGTCTATAAAGGCCTCATCGACTACAAGATAACATTTGAGTTCCCTTGCAGTCTCTGCGATCTTCAAGACACCATCTTTATTCATCAGCCTGCCTGTTGGGTTGTTTGGATTACAAAGGAACACCATATCCCACGGCCTGGTAACAAGTGTCGAAATAAACTCATTGGGGTCCATATCAAAGTTATCTTCTTCCCGCAACCTGAAACTCGCAACCCGCAACCCGTAACCTGCTGTCCTGCATGCCCTCTCATATTCAGAAAATGTAGGGACCGGAATGAGAACCCTTTCTGGCTTTATTGCCCTCACAATGAGATATATAAGCTCTGTGCTTCCATTTCCGCAGATGATAAGACCCGGCTCGATATCGAGATGTCTTGCAATCTCCTGTCTCAGTAACTCAGCATCAGGGTCAGGGTAGTGGCAGAGGTATTTAACATCTTCCGTGATCCTTCTAATAACGCTTTCAGGGACACCCAGCAGATTTATGGATGCACTGAAGTCTATTACATTGTCCATCAGGAGGTCCCTTTGCTTTGCAAACCTGTAGATGTTACCGCCATGTGGCTCAAGACCCTTTTCGTCTCTTCTCATACCCTGAACCCTGTATAAAGAATGACTGTTACAAGGCTCGCTCCGATTATGGATGACAGTCTGATTATATCTATCGCCCTCTCAGAGGCATTCAGGTAGTCGTCTGTCCTTTCGATTCCTATATATGGCTTCTCCACCATGACACCATTGTATGTTGATGGTCCTCCTAATCTCACACCTAATGCCCCTGCAATGGCAGCCTCAGGCATGCCTGAATTCGGGCTCAGGTGTTTCCTTCCATCGTTAATCATGGTTTTCAGTGAGCAATAAGCAGTACGAATTGAACGATAGATTAAAAGTGATGCAATAACAATTAATATCCCGCTGAGCCGTGCAGGTATATAATTGGCAATATCATCGAGCCTGGCTGATGCCCATCCAAAGTCCTTATACTTATCATTTTTATAACCAACCATAGAATCGAGTGTATTTATTGCCTTGTATGCCATTGCAAGGGGTAGCCCTCCTATTGCGAGATAAAACAACGGAGCGATAATGCCGTCTGAGAGATTTTCCGATAATGTCTCAATAGTGGCCTTCAGTATCCCCTTAACAGAAAGGTTCTTTGTATCACGTCCAACAATCATCGAGAGATTGTCCCTTGCTGAGTCGATATCTCCAACCTTTACAGGTTCGATTACACCCCTTGCTGAATCTATCAACCCCCTAACTGCTATGGTGGTTGATGCAAGGTAACCCAGGAGTAAACAGGAAATAAGGAATGAGAGGTCAGAAGACCTGGAATAATCTAAGAGTATCTCGACTATAAACCGTGTTATTAAAAAAACAGGGATAACAATTATAATCACCAGAAGAATGCCCTTGAACCTATCCATTGTCCCTGACCTCCTGAGTATTGCCTCTGCCCTGGCAATGGCCTTTCCCATAATCCTGACCGGATGGGAAAGCCATCGGGGGTCACCGATGGCGATGTCTAGCAGGAATGCCAGCATTAAGACAAGGGGATGAAGGATGAATGCTGAATGTTCAAACTCCATCATATCCTTAAAAGTCTCTTTATAAAATCCATGTCTGTGTTTTCTCTTACAACACAGGCGAGATTATCGATTGCCCTGTCCTTAACCTCTGAATAACTCACGGTTATGTCCAGCGGGACAAGGCCCTTCTTTCTCCTCGCAGTGTTTATGATTGCCCTCCTGAATTGGTCATTCTCGAATATCCCGTGCAGATAAGTTCCCCAGCAGTTGTTATTGATTGAACCATCGAACAATTCTCCAGGATCACTTAAACCCTTTGAACGAGTCAAACGGTTCACCCTGAACAATCCAGTGTCGCCCTTGCTTATTCCCATATGGATTTCATAACCCTTCAATCGGAAGTCCTGTCCCCTGTCTGTATCATCAGGTAAGAAACGGTCAGAAACCAGCCCTGCCTCGACCCTGCATGTCACCTTTGTCTTTTCAAATATTGTCTCTATATTTAGAAGACCCATACCATCAACCTCTTTAGAGTTACTCTCTACACAATGGGGATCATAAATCCTCTTGCCGAGCATCTGGTATCCTCCGCATATGCCGATAATCTGGACGCCCCTTTCATAAGCCCCTCTGATACTTTTATCAAGATGCCTCTCTCTCAGAAACATTAAATCCTTCACAGTATTTTTGGTTCCTGGAATTATCACAATGTCAGCGTTTTCAATGGCAGAGGGGTTATTTGAATAAATGAGCTCCACATCAGGCTCATATAAAAATGGGTCAAAGTCTGTGAAATTGGAAATGTATTGTAGTCTGACAATCACGATTTCTATTTGTTCAAACTGCTCAAACCGTTTAAACCGTTCAAACTGTTTAAGAGACAGCCCATCTTCTTCTGGCAATCCAATCTCTGCGATGAAGGGCAACACTCCTATAACAGGCCTTCCTGTCCTGTCCCTGATCATATCGAGTCCTGGCTTAAGTATTTCTATATCTCCACGGAATTTGTTGATGATAAATCCCTTGATGTATCTCTGATCTTTCCGGAGAAGTTTTATGGTTCCATAAAGGGATGCAAAGACACCACCGCGGTCGATATCACCAACAAGAATCACCGGTGCCTTTGCATGTCTTGCGACAGACATATTCACGATCTCCACATCCATAAGATTTATCTCGGCAGGGCTTCCAGCACCCTCAATGATTATCAGTTCATATGTTTTTGAGAGTCTATCATAGGATTCCTGAACTGCCTTCCATGCTGTCTCTTTGAATTCATAGTATTCCTTTGCCTTCATCGTGGAGTGAACTCTTCCATGGATGATTACCTGAGAACCCTTCTCGCCCGATGCCTTGAGTAAGACGGGATTCATGTCTGTGGATGGCTCGATCCTTGCTGCTTCTGCCTGTAGTGCCTGCGCCCTTCCTATCTCTCCTCCTTCAACTGTGATATAGGAGTTAAGTGCCATGTTCTGTGCCTTGAAGGGTCCCACTCTTATGCCCTCATCATTAAAGATTCTACACAGTGCAGTAACGATGAGGCTTTTACCAGCACCTGAACCAGTTCCCTGAATCATCAATGCCTTAGCCATAAATCTTTGCATCTCCATTGATCAGTTTTACCACTGGATAGTTATCCCAGAATTCTATGATGTTCAGACATGCAGTATCCTGCTCGATCCTGAATATATTTTCCAGTGGAATACCGAGGAAGTGGCAGAGTATGAGCCTGTTTACGCCTCCATGGGCTACCACCGCTATTGTCTCTTCATTATGATTCGAAATTATACCTTCAATCGCCCTTATAACCCTGTCCTTTACCTCGATCGTGCTTTCGCCATTTACAGGACTGTATTTCAGGGGATTGCTGGACCATGCCTTGAATTCTTCAGGATATTTCTCTTTTATCTCATCAAATGTCATTCCCTCCCAGATGCCAAAATTCCTCTCCCTTAAGTCAGGCATTACAACGGGCTTTAAGCTATGCGGTTCAGCAATTATCTCTGCACTCTTTAATGCCCTGCTAAGTGGAGAGGAGTAAACAGCAGATAATACGTTGTTATAGTACTTATAAGACCTATTCAGGTATTCGGCGAGCCTCCTTATCTGCTCAATGCCCCTTTCTGACAGAGGCACATCGATACTGCCTTTGTATCGTTTTACTTCGCTGCCCTCTGTCTCGCCATGCCTTATCAGGTAAAGAGTCTTGACCATACTATCACCATCAGTAAAAATGTTATCTCTGTAATCTCGCTTATTGCTCCCAGGATGTCTCCTGTAAGCCCACCTGTCTTTTTATCAAAAAAACAAACTACCATCCTTACAAATAGATAGAGCGACAGTAACATCACAGGATAAAAGAAATAATGATTTTCAGGCATATACCTCTGGAAAAGAAATGGTAACAGTGCAATAATAAGCAGGAGCATTACTGTGGAACTGGCGACCTCTCTTAATCCTATATTACCTATAAATATCTTACCAAGCCCGTTCTGTCTTGCTGGCCTGCCATAAAACATGGATAGCACCATAGTCCATTTTGACATAACAGGCATGAGGAGCAACGATGAATAATAAACAAAATATGGGAAGTTGGGAAGGTTCTGCAAAGAGAGATATTTTATGGCAAGGGCAAAGACAATTGCTAATACACCTATTGGCCCTGATGTAGAATCCTTCATAACATCGAGCCTCCTCTGAATATCCAATTCATTATTGCTTGATGACTTCACTGCAATGGCATCAAAGGTATCGGAAAGCCCATCGAGATGAAAGCCTCCATTTAAAGTAACGAGCAGTAGCAAGACAAGGCCGAAAACGAGATCTGGATGGAAGAAGATGTTAAAGATATAATCTGCCACTATCAGCAATATTCCCTGAAAGAGACCCACTAAAACAAAGAAGGAAGCACTTTTTTTAACCTCTGTTTCAGAAACTGTCAGGTTTCTCTTCAGAGGTATAATAGTCAAAAACTGAAATGCGATGAAAATAGATTTCAGAAAATAGATGCCAGATGACAGGTCTCTTTTCTTATCTGTAGCATGTAATCTACCTTTTGTCATCTGATCCCTATCAGTTTCGTATCTCATTCGATACTCCTGCCTCACCAAATGTAGCCATCTCTCTGTATATCTTCAGACCCGCCTCTATCATGAGCATCGCAAGGGTAGCGCCTGTTCCTTCACCGAGCCTCAGATCGAGATCGAGTATCGGTCTTAAACCCATTTTATCGAGCATTGCTTTGTGTCCGATCTCCTGAGAGTTATGGGCTGCAAACATGTAATCCTTTGTCTTTGGCTCAATCGTGTATGCTATGAGTGCACCTGCTGTTGAGATAAATCCATCTACAACAACGGGGATCCTCATTGAGGTGGCACCAAGGACAAGCCCTGCAATTCCGCCAATCTCAGCACCACCGACCTTTGCGAGTACATCTATTGGGTCATCAGGATCAGGCTTATTCACTTCTATTGCCCTTTCAATCACAGCTATCTTTCTCTTTAATGACTCATCAGATATACCTGTGCCCCTGCCTGTAACTTCTGTAACAGGCTTTCCTGTAAGGACCGATGCAATGGCACTTGATGGAGTGGTATTCCCGATCCCCATCTCTCCTGTACCGAATATCTTATAACCCTTATTTGCATATACAGTGGCAAGTCTTATCCCTGCCTCGATGCACCTTATAGCCTCATCACGGGTCATGGCAGGTCCTTTTGTGAAGTTTTTTGTTCCTTTTACGACCTTCATTTTGACGAGACCTTCAATATCTCCAAAATCGTGGTCCACACCAATATCTATCACAACGACCTCAGCACCTGCATGTCTTGCAAGGACATTTATACCTGCACCACCCCTCAGGAAATTAAATACCATCTGGGGTGTGACCTCCTTTGGATATGCGGAGACACCCTCTACTGTCACACCGTGGTCACCTGCGAATGTAAAGATAACCTTCCTGTCGAGAACTGGATTTGTATCTTCCCTTATAGCAACGACTCTCCTTGCGAATTCCTCGAGCCTTCCCAGGCTTCCAGGTGGCTTTGTGAGGTTGTCGAGTCTCTTCTGGGCGATTTCATAAAAGGATTCATTGACTGGTGAAATCTTTTTGATTGTTTCTTTAATTAATTCCATGTTACCTCCCATTACTTAATCCTCAAAGGTATTCCTGCTATGACAAAATAGACCTCATCGGCAACCTCTGCTACCTTTTGATTCAGATAGCCTGCAAGGTCCCTGAACTTCCTCGATAATGCATTCTCAGGGACGATACCTGCGCCAACCTCATTGGAGACAATAAAAAGTGAAGAAAAAAGTGAAGATTGAATATCTCTCAGTGAAGAAACAAAATGCTCTATCTCTTTTTCTGCATCCCTGTTATTAATCAGCAGGTTCGAAAGCCACAGTGTGAGGCAATCTATAAGAATGACATCGTATCTATCACGTGCATCCCTGATTGTTTCTCCAATCCTCAGGGGCTCTTCTATCGTAATCCATTCCAGGGACCTCTCTCTTTTGTGTTTCTCTATTCTTTCTTTCATCTCCTCATCGAGTGGTTCAGCAGTTGCAATGTATACTTTTTTATGCATGGGGGAAACTTCGACCTTCTGCATGGGGGAAACGAAGTTTCCCCCATGAACCCCCTTTATAGAAAGAAAATAACTGTCAGCCAGCTTCATGGCGAATCTACTCTTTCCACTCCTTGCACCACCTATGATGAAAGTAATCTTTCCCATTCTTATGCCTTGTCAGAACCCCTCATATCGTCTTCAAACATACCACTGAGAATATCATTTGCGCAGAATCTGCCACACATCGAACAACCTGTGTCTCCATTTCCCCTTTTTGACTTTATCTCTATCGCCCTTTCAGGGTCTATTGATAGGGAGAACTGTTCATCCCATCTCATATCCCTTCTTGCCTTGCTCATGAGTTTGTCCCTGCCTGTTTTTTTAAGTTTTATCATGTCTCCTGTGTGGGCTGCTATACGCGCAGCAATGACACCCTCCCTCACATCCTCTAGAAAGGGCAGACCAAGATGTTCTGATGGAGTCACATAACAGATAAAATCAGCTCCATAAGAAGATGCGAGCGCCGCGCCTATTGCAGCAGTAATATGGTCGTAGCCAGGTGCAATATCTGTCGTGATAGGACCAAGCATATAAAATGGGGCCTCACCCGACATCTTTTTCTGTATTAATATGTTTGCCTCTATCTCATTGATAGGGATGTGACCTGGACCTTCTACCATAGTCTGACAGCCCATCTCCCTTCCGATCTCTGCAAGTTCGCAATTTATGATTAATTCCTGAATCTGCACCCTGTCTGTTGAATCATGAATGGCACCAGCCCTGAACCCATTTCCAAGGCTCAGTATAACATCGTGTTTCTTTAATATCTCCACAACCTTATCGAAGTGCTCATAAAGAGGATTCTCAAGGTTATTATGTTCCATCCATGCCACCATGTATGAGCCACCCTTTGATACGAGGCCACCATAACGATAATGTTGTCTCCTGAGCATCTCCACTGTTCTTCTGTTTATTCCACAGTGAATTGCCATGAACGCCACTCCTTCTTCGCACTGCCTCTCCATCACATCCCATAGCAACTCAACGGGCATCCTTACAGCAGCACCATACTTTTCTATTGCAATAACAAAGGCCTCATAAAGAGGTACCGTGCCAACTGGAAGTGTTATCGCATCCATTATTGCCCTTCTTATCTTGGCGATATCTCCACCAACACTCAGGTCCATGAGTGTATCTGCGCCGTATCTCTCTGCAATCTTAGCCTTTTCAATCTCCATTGAGATGTCAACTATATCAGTGGATGTGCCTATTGAGGCATTTACCTTTGTCCGTAAACCTTTGCCTATGCCTGTTATTCTAACCTTCCTGTTTTTATTGGAAGGGATTACGACCTTTCCTGTAGCCACATATTCTTTTAAAAGATTTATATCTATGGATTCATCCTGAGAGACCTTTCTCACTTCCTCTGTGATCTCACCATTTCTTGCCCTTTCGATCTGTGTCATGTTACCTCCTTTGATTCATATCCTCAAAATAAAAAATCCTCAGAGCAATAACCCTGAGGATTGCACCCTGTTTTACTTCATCCTCTCACTCCATCCTCGTGGAGTTTTTTAAACAGTTCAAACAGCTTGAACTGTTCTCCTTACAGGCAGGTCTTCTGGCTCCCGGCTCATCCTACTCACCAGCCTTCCCATCTTTGAAACAGTTCAAACAGTTTAAACTGTTGTCAGACAGTGGCTCAATGGCTTTCGTCCCCGGTTACAGCGGCGGGACCGCTCCCGATTCTCACGGGATTCCCTATTAAGCCTTACGGCACCTTAATTAAACTTTAAAGGATATTAATTAAAATTGTCAACTTATCCTTCCTGGCATCGAAAAAAACTATATCCCCCGGAGGTGATTACAATAATGTGCATATTTATTATAACATTGTTTTTTTCTTTACAGGTGCCTTGCAAAAAAATTGTCTTTTATGATAATCTTTCAAACCTGTAAAGAATTTACAGGAATACGCACGCTATCCATACGGTCTCCGCTGGTCTCATATAGAGCAAAGGGGACAGGGTGTCGGTCAAAACTCATGAAAGATGGATAGCGGAGGAAAAAACCAGAGGAGGAAGTAATTATGGTTATCTCGATGAAAGAGTTGCTCGAGGCTGGTGTTCATTTCGGGCATCAGGTCAAGAGATGGAACCCGAAGATGAAAAGGTATATCTTCGGAGAGAGAAATGGAATTTACATTATTGATCTGCAAAAGACCCTTAAGGGTCTGGAGGAGGCCTGTAATTTTGTGCGGGAAGTAGCCATGAAAGGGGAGCATGTTCTTTTTGTTGGTACCAAGAAACAGGCGCAGGATGCGATTCAGGAGGAGGCTCAACGGGCCGGTGCTTTTTATGTAAACCAGAGGTGGCTTGGTGGAATGCTTACCAATTTTTCGACAATAAAGAGAAGTATCGAGAAATTAAAGAATATTGAGAAGATGAAAGAGGATGGAACTTATGATGCCCTTTCAAAGAAAGAGATAGCAGCTTATGAGAAGGAGAGGATGAGACTTGAAAAGTATCTCGGCGGTATTAAGGAGATGAATGGTCTTCCGGGAGTTATGTTTGTGGTTGATCCAAAAAAGGAGAAGCTTGCTGTTGCTGAGGCAAGAAAGCTTTCCATCCCCGTTGTGGCAATAGTTGATACAAATTGCGACCCTGACGAGGTAGATTTTGTTATTCCCGGAAATGATGACGCCATAAGGGCGATTAAATTAATAGCCTCAAAGATGGCTGATGCCATTATTGAAGGTAAAGAGGCTGCGTCAAAGATGGTCGAAGCCGAGGCCGAAAAGGTCATGATTGGTGAAAAAATAGCCTTGGAAGAGTCAGGAAGCGAAGAAGGAGCGTCAAAGAATGAAGAGGAGGTTGTGGCATGACGGCAATATCTGCTGATATGGTGAAGGAACTGAGGGAAAAGACTGGCGCCGGTATGATGGAATGTAAGAAGGCGCTCCAGGAAAGTAACGGTGACTTTGAAAAGGCTGTAACTCTACTAAGACAGAAAGGTTTGGCCAGTGCTTCAAAAAAGGCTGGCAGGGCCACAACAGAGGGTTTGGTGGCATCTTACATACACATGGACAGGATTGGTGTTTTGGTCGAGGTAAATTGTGAGACTGATTTCGTTGCCCGAACAGAGGACTTTCGTAATCTTGTTAAGGATATAGCCATGCATATAGCTGCTGCAAACCCTTCTTATGTATCGAGGGTCCAGGTTCCTCAGGAGGTAATAGATAGGGAAAAGGAGATTTACAGGGCTCAGATTGCTAACAAGCCGCCTCAGGTCGTTGACAAGATCATTGAAGGTAAGCTTGAGAAGTTTTATAGTGATACGTGTCTTCTCGACCAGGTCTTTATAAAAGACCCGGAACAGAAGATGAAGGTTCAGGACATGATAAACGAAAAGATTGCAAAGCTCGGGGAGAATATTGTAGTCAGGCGTTTTGCAAGATTTCAATTAGGTGAGAAGTCTTAGTTATTAATGCAGAGGAGAAAATACAAGAGGATACTCCTTAAATTGAGTGGAGAGGCGTTGATGGGTGAGAAGGCCTACGGTATAGACTCACAAACAGTGGTTGATATGGCTGAAGAGATAAAGGATATAGCAAAACTCGGCGTTGAGGTAGCGGTTGTTATAGGAGGCGGAAACATATTCAGAGGGGTAGAGGCCTCTGTAAAGGGAATGGAGAGGGCCTCAGCAGATTATATGGGAATGCTTGCGACAGTAATAAATGCCCTTGCTCTCCAGAATGCCCTTGAAAAGCTTGGAGTGCCCACAAGAGTTCAGTCTGCCATAGAAATGAGGGAACTCGCCGAGCCTTACATCAGGCGCAGGGCTATGAGGCATCTTGAGAAGGGAAGGGTTGTCATATTCGCTGCCGGTACAGGAAATCCATATTTTACAACTGATACAGCAGCAGCCCTGAGGGCTATGGAAATTGGGGCAGAAGTGATATTGAAGGCCACAAAGGTTGATGGTGTTTATTCATCGGACCCCGTAAAAGACTCTAATGCTGTAAAATATGATACTATATCCTATATAGATGTGTTAAAAAAGGGACTGGCTGTGATGGATTCGACAGCTATTTCCCTTTGTATGGATAACAACCTTCCAATTATTGTTTTTAATGTCAGGCAGAAAGGTAATATAAAAAAGATTATCTCAGGTAAGCGGATAGGTACGCTGGTAAGGGGGAGTCATGGACAAGGAGTTGAAAAAAAGAGCAACTGAGAGAATGGAAGGAGCCATAGATGTCTATAAAAAGGATCTTGGTTCCATAAGAACAGGACGGGCGTCACTGGCCCTTCTTGAAGGAATTACTGTCGATTACTACGGGACTCTGACTCCTATCCAGCAAGTAGCAAGTCTTAGTATTCCTGAGCCGCGACAAATAATGATTCAACCATGGGAGCAGAGATTAATACCTGAGATTGAAAAGGCTATAATGAAATCTGACCTAGGTCTTACCCCAACCAATGATGGTAAGGTTATAAGGATAAATATTCCTCCATTGACAGAGGAGAGGAGAAAACAGCTTGTTAAGGTTGTGAGGAAAAGGGCCGAAGAAGCAAGGATAGCAATCAGAAATATAAGACGGGATATTAATGAAGAACTTAAAAGGCTTGAAAAGGATAAACATCTGAGCGAGGACATAGTAAAAAAATCCCAGGAGGAAGTTCAAAAAATAACCGATTCCTATATCGCTAAGGTAGATGAAATTCTTGCCCACAAAGAAAAAGAGATAATGGAGGTTTGATATGACAAATATCAATTATATTCTTAAGGTCAAGGATGCAAAACTTGTTGATGTGCAAAAGGCCCTTCAGCAGGCAGGTATTCAGGTGCGAAGCATAATAGAGGTACATAAGGAAGAGGAAAAGACTGCTGAAGGGGCGTCCGGGAAAAGTCAGTAAGTCCACAGGATAAAATGAGGTAAAAGGTGAAAACTAAAAAAGACAAAAAAGAGATAGAATCAAGGAAATCTCCTGTAAAAACAAAAGGTATGAAGGGCGCAGTTAAAAAGAAGGAGGCATCGAAGAAAGCCAAGATGACAGAGGAAAAGAGGAAAGAACTTTTAAGGAAGAACCTGATAAAGAGGAGAGAAGAGATTGTTAAAGAGGCCAAGACAGAGATAGCACGCTATTTAAAGGGTGAAAATAAGCAGCTTGTTGAGACCGCCCTTGATGATGGAGATTGGTCAATCATAGACCTTTCTGAGGATATTAACTTTAAGAGGCTCGAAACTCATAGAGAGACCCTTACCAAGATAGATGAGGCACTGAGAAAGCTCAATGAGGGGACATATGGCATCTGCGAGGACTGTGGCGAGGAGATACCGCAGGAGAGATTAGAGATCATGCCCTTTGCTATCCTTTGTAAGGACTGTCAGGAAAAAAAGGAGGAGATGGAGAAAATAGAGAGAGAGATCATTTAGGGATAGAAGACCTCTTCGAGAAACAGTCCCTGCGGTGGAGCCGTTGGTCCTGCTTGACGCCGGTCCCTTGCAAGGAGTATTTCATTAATGGAAGCAGGAGTTAGTCTTCCTTTTCCCACCTCTACTAATGTGCCAACTATGTTTCTTACCATATGTCTTAAAAAGGCATCGGCCTCAATCGTTATCTTAATAAAGTTACCCGTGAACTCTGTAAAGATGAAAGGGACGCTCTGGAGCCTTTCTATTACAATGGAGTTGATGGTTCTTACAGAACTCTTTGAACCACAGCCAGAGCCTCTGAAGGATGAAAAATCGCGCCTTCCGATGAGCAATCTTGATGCCTCTAACATTGAAGCAAGGTCAAGGGGAACCTTTATCCACCATACATACCTCAGCAGGAATGCTGGAAGGTCTGCATCATTTGCAATCATGTAAACATATCGCTTTCTAAGAGCACTGTAACGGGCATGAAAGCCTTCCCTTATCTCTTCAATCTTTGTAATCCTTATGTCTTCGGGGAGCATGGCGTTCAGTGCCCTTTTAATAATCTCAATGGAATGGGTTGAGGATGTCTCGAATGTTGCAACCTGTTTTATTGCATGAACCCCTGCATCGGTTCTCCCTGCGCCAATGACCTTGACCTTCTGTCCTGTCAGTCGGCTGAGGCAATCCTGTATAAGTCCCTGAATCGTTATCCCTCCGGGCTGTACTTGCCACCCCTTATAGACTGTGCCCTCATACTGTATATATATCATTAAATTCATTTTCAAATTTTTATGTTATTATAATCTCAATCTTTATTATTTTACGGAAGTGTAACAAAATTTGAGAAGGTCGTATAAGGTGGTTACGGTTGAATGGAAGCCAAGACCCATGAGGGATGAAAATAGGGAAGTGGATTGAGGTTGATTACAATATGGCCTATGTTCACAGTGAACTAAGGTATATTAGTCCATATGAATAAATTTAATTTCCTTGTTTTAAGTAGCATCGGTAGAGACTATATTGTTCAATGTCCAACCAAAAATAACACTTCTTCTAATACTGAAAATAATGACTCAAAAAACAATTGGACTATCAGAATTCCGATAGTGTAACCTATTGTCTGTAAATTCAATTTAGGGTATAATCCTCAATGGTTTAAACAAACTAAAGAAAGGAGGATCATGCCCTATGAAAGAGAGTTTATCAAAAAAAGGCACAAAAAGTCATCGAGGAACATCTAAAAGAACTTAAGCAGAGGCAACCATTAATAGAACTGACAGAGGTAGGGGCAAGGATGAAGTTGCAGGTAGCATTAGAGGGAGAGCTCATGGCATTTCTTGGGAGGGATTATTATGAGAGGAGGAAAGGGCAGGGAGGCAGGAGGAACGGCTCGAAGCCCAGGAATGTAAAGATTGGCTGTGG
>FWWM01002299.1_pt1 | contig 52356 bp, 59 predicted proteins | sample 2228351 | NCBI WGS metagenome assembly FWWM01 (sample SAMEA103939774, study PRJEB20133) | metagenome | reverse complement strand
GGGAGGCTCAATGCCTAAATGTTTAAACAACTCGGGATGGCGCAAGGGGAGCTCCACAAGCTCTCTAATTTTCTGCTTGGCGTCTTCCAAATCGCCAATATCCTCCCAAGTCACTCTGGGAATTGTCAGCTCAGCCTCTTTTACAGGCTCTTCGCGCACTGTGACTTCTGTGTCTATTGAGACGTACGCCGCCGGGCCTGGCTGGACTTGCACAACGACAAATCTTATCGCCCCGCCGTAAAAGGGCACGTCTATTGCCTGCCCCCTGGCCACCGGCTTGCCGAGCAGTATCTGTTTCTTCAAGTATTCTGAGTCTACTCTTACAGGCTCTGTTGGGGCCAGCACTACTCTCTGCGCGGGTTTTAATACCGCCTTTCTCACTTTTACCGTATCGCCTATGCCCACCCCTGCATTCTGCCTTATAATGCCGTCCATTCTAATGACCTCTTTATCCTCGTCCTCTGGATACGCGGGCCATACCTGCGCATATGCGGACTTCCTCCCGATAATCTCCACGTAATCCCCTGGCTCAATGCCGAGCTTTTTCATTATGCGGACGGGCAACCTGACAATACTGCGGCCGACGTCGCGCGACCTCGCCTCGGCGACTTTTAGAATGACCTCAGTGGACATGTTCACAACTGCATGTCGGAATATAAAAACTTACTATTTGCTCTTTACTTCAACCCTCTCAGCCTCTTTTAGCCTCTCAGGCATTGCGTAAGTGATGTAGACTCTGGCCAGCTCCTTGACAACGTCCATTTTGTTAAGCACGCCGATAAGCCTCCCGTCGTCTCCCACTACCGGCAGGACGCCCTGTTCCAGCAGTCTGTCTACTACCTCTCTTGCGTCTGCGTCGGGGTTTGTGGCGTGGTCAAAAGGCCTCATTACGTCTAAGGCCATTAAGGCGCCGGCTTTTGAGTATCTCAGCCTGCTTAAACCCGCCCTTACCCTCCTCAACACTCCGGATTTTGTAAAGAACACTAACCTCTCTCCCCTCAAGCTCTCCTCCACTGGCCTCAGCGACAAATCGTCGACGGTCACGATGCCCCTAATGTCACCCCCCTCTTTCACCACCACGCCGTCTAGCTCGTAGGCGTTAATCTTCCTAATGACAGAGAATAGGCTGCTGAAAAGCTCTGCAGACGCTATGTCTGCCGGCGTCATTAACTCGCCTACTTTCACGCTTCTGCCGCGCTCTTTAAACGCCTTTAGCAATTCGTCTTTAGTGACAACGCCTATGGGGGCGTTTTTCTCGTCGACTATCACTACATAGTCAGTGCCGGCGGCTAGCATTTTATAAGCTATCTCCTCCACAGTAGTGTCGGGGCTGGCCGTTGGGTATTCGCTCTTCATAACGTCGGCGGCTGTGCCCTCTTCAACTAACACCTTGGCCTGCTCGCCAGGCATTGCCTGTTCCCTCAGAATTAGCCACTTGCCCTTCTGTCTCTTCCAATACCCAAGAGACTTCTCAGCTATGTACGTCACGTAGTCCCTCCTTGTGACAAAGCCAACAACTCTGCCCTCGTCGTCAACTACGGCGAGTATATTAGACCCGGTGCGCAGAAATACTTTACGTATTCTCGAGAGGGTATCCCTCATGTTTACCGCCGGAATGTCAGTAAGCATTACGTCGCGCGCCCTGAGGCCAGTTACGTGTCTAGAAGGCCTTAGCCTAATCGCCTCCTCTACTTGAGGCTTGGCGACGGGGATCTCAACCGCCCTCTTAACCTCCACGTCCTCTCTGCCCTCTTTAGGCCCGTAGAGGTAGGCGTATATGACGTCCCACGCCGTTACTGCCCCAATGGCCTTGCCCTCCTTATCAACCACGGGGACGAGGTATAAGCCCGTAGTTGCCATATACCTCGCCACCTCGTCTACCGGGGTGTCGGGGGAGGCCACGGCGACTCCTCTAAACATCAGCCTCCACACTCTCGCCACGCCGACGGCCCTCCCCTCGCCCCTCGCCGCCCCCCTGCCGAATATCGGCCTCGGCTCTCCTCCGCCTTTAAACCACCTACGCGATTTAATTAAATCCCATACGGTGAGCAGCCCGGCCACCCCCCCTTCTCTATTTAAAACGACGTATCCCTCTACCTCGCCCCCGGCCAGTTTCTTGAAGATTTTCGACAGTCTTTCAATTGCCTTGACATAGCCTACTCTCGATTTTTTCTCCTCAACGGGGGTGTACACAGCCGCCACAGACTTCGCCTTCGGCTCTCTCAATAACAACGCCGAGAGGAGGCCTCTGAGTGTGACAACGCCGACGTACTTCCCCTCTTCGTCAATAACTACGGCGCCCCATTTGGCTTCGCTAGCAAGAATTTCTAAAACGTTGTCTATTTTCCAACTCTCCTTCACTATAATAGGGGAGTTTATGAAGTCTCTTATTTTTACGTCTAGTTTTTTGCTCTTTATCAAAAGCCCTGTGTGGGGGTACACGACGCCGGCGATTTCATCTGAGAATACCGACTTAAACACCGGCACTACGTCCACTGGAAACTTCCTGAGATATGACACTAGCGTCTCCAGCGTCGTATTAGGCGTTACTCTAAACGGGGGGTGCTCCAACACATCCCTGACGAATTGCGGCGCAGGTTTTTCAACAAGACTTTCCACTTCTTCTCTCTTCAACACAATATAACAGATGATTCACTTTATAAAAATTATATCTCGCCGCCGAAAAGCGCGCCTCCTTTATAAAATATAAACCGCCCCGCCCCCACTTCGATAGCCCCCTCTTGCAACGTCACAGCCGCGGGCCCAATTGCGATGAAATTCCCCCTGGCTTTATTAGTTATGAGAAGGGCAGTGACGCCGAGCTCGGCCGCCAGCCTAAAGGCGTTTTCGTTATTAGTTAACAACGGAGCTCCTACTGTATACGCGTAGAGGAGCGAGTCCACCACAGCCGCCTTCCCCGGGGCACTGCTCTTCACGACGCCCACGGGCTCCTCGCCGCCCTCCCACAGCTCTAACAGCGGTTTAAGCCACGGGTATCGCTGCGACCACATTATCAGCTCCTCCCTTGACCTCCTCCTCAACAGCTCTTCCGCCAACGCCCGTTGCTCAGCGGTCAGTCCATAGATCTTGGCGAAGACCTCGGCCGCGATGTCGGGCTTCACCTTTGCCACGGAAATTAAACGAGCTGGCCTCGCCACAATCACCTCGTCGGACAAGATTACTACAGTTTGAAAATACTTTTTCACCACCTTCAAGGCCTCCTCTAAAGACGCCACTGTATATATAGGCCCGCGCAGATCTTCAGCGGACGGCTCTGGGAGGTACTTAGTAACGTCGCCAATGCCTCTTTTAAACGTCGCCTCGTCCACTGAATAACACAGGGCGTAAATACACCGCGCGTACTTACTGCCTATTACCAGCCACGCCCTCCCCACATCTACACCGCCTTTAATAAAGGCACATGTAACGCCCAGCTCGGGCAGATAAGCCAACTCCCCCTTTGGAAGCGCAGAGGACTTAAGACAGACATAACCGCATCCGCTGGCCTTGTAGGCGAAATAGGCCAAGCCGACCGCCCCCAATACGACAAGAGGCTTCGCAGGAGCCGCAACGGATAGCCCAGCTGTTATAATTGAAAACGCCCTGGCGGCGCGCGGCATTAATGGAGTTAGGTATAGGGAAAAGAAAGCGAGGGCGATGAGGAGGGTTTTGGATAGGCCGGTGTACGGCGATGCGGCAGTAATTATAAAGCCCAGTGAAGTTATAAACGGCGTGTAAAGATCGCACTTCAAGAGGCGCGTCCAGAGGTTGATATAAACGGCTAAATGCCGCCTCGCCAATAACAGAAACGCCGCCAGCGCCCCTACCGCCGGGCTCAGAACAAACAGCGCAATAATTAAAGCGGCCAACGCAATATTACGCATTAATAAACTACCTCTATAATACACGATGGTAGTCCAATTGAGGACTTTATTTTTGTACGCGTCACCCTAACCGCTCTCATCGCCCTTGCGCGCCACTTTAATCCAGTCGTACACAAGCTTGATTTCTGGCCTTAGGTATACGCCATGGGGCGTGTCAAATACGTAAAACGCGGCCATCTTGTCGCCCATCCTGTATATGGCCTTTTTCTCAGGCCCTCCTAAGGGTGTACTCGCCGATTAGCGGTTTTGCGAATCTTTCGCCGTATCCTGCCAAAACGGCTTGACGCTCGGATTCGTAGTTGCTAAATTTTTAACAAGCAATATAATTCCATGAAAACTAAAGTTCAAGTCGCAATAATAGGCAAACCTAACGCCGGCAAGTCCACATTTTTCGCCGCGGCGACTTTAAAAGACGTGAAAATCTCGCCTACTCCTTTCACAACCATTGATCCCAATATCGGCGTTGGCTACGTGAGAATTGACGATTGTCCGTGTAAGAGCGTGGCGTGCAACCCGAAAAGCTACGTTGTCGTGGAGGGGGTGTGTTACGCCCCTGTAGAGCTTATCGACGTGGCAGGGCTTGTGCCGGGGGCTTGGCAAGGCAGAGGGCTGGGGAACCAGTTTTTAGACCACTTACGAAGAGCCCCCGTGTTAATTCACGTGGTAGACGCCTCAGGCTCTACTGACGAGGAGGGGAGGCTGGTGAAGCCCGGCTCTCACGACCCGTTAAAGGACGTGGAGTTTCTGGAGAGGGAGGTGGACATGTGGATTGCGTCGATAATAAAAAGAGATTGGGATAAGGTAGTTAGATTTGTTGAGTTCAGCAAGCGTGACATCGTAGAGGTCTTGCTCGAAAAACTGGCTGGGTTGGGCATGGGGCGTGTACATGTGGAGAAGGCGCTTGAGGTTGCGGGCTTGGCAAAGAGGCCGCCAAGTAAGTGGGGGGAGGAGGATTTTTACAAGTTTTCACACTCAGTTAGATCTCTCAGCAAGCCAATTGTAATAGCCGCCAATAAAATTGACCTCCCAGAGGGCGAGGAGGGGTACAAAAGGCTGAGAGAGGCGTATCCCGACAGGATAATTATTCCGACCTCGGCGGAGGCCGAGCTGGCCCTCCGGAGGGCAGCCTCTAAGGGGTTAATTAAATATAAGCCGGGGGATGATAAGTTTGAAATCACGGGGGAGTTAACGGCCCAGCAGAGGGCCGTGTTAGACAAAATCGCCGAGGTTATGAAAAAATGGGGAGGGACGGGGGTAGTGCAGGCCATAAACGCCGCTGTGTTTAAAGCGCTTCGTTACGTAGCGGTGTACCCCGTGGAGGATGAGAGAAGGCTTAGCGATAAAAACGGCAACGTCCTTCCGGACATATTGCTAGTGCCGCATACTTACACCGCCAGAGACGTCGCCTACACAATACATACAGAACTCGGCGATAGGTTCATAACGGCAATAGACGTGCGGAGCGGGCGGAGGCTCGCCTCAGATGAGCCTGTTACACACGGCCTTGTTTTAAAAATAGTCGCTAGGTAGCCTTACTGCGCAACAGGGAGATCCACACGTTGCGCCTCAACGCCTCTGGCATATGATCGTCCTTTGGCACATATTTGCCGTCACTGTGGCCATTCCCCTCGGCCCCGGCCTTTGGCTCGCTGAGGCGCCTCGTTTGTCCACTGCCTTTTAACAACGTGAGGATCTCGTCTAGTTTTTTCAATACAACGTCGTATATGTCGTGCATACTAACAGTCCCCGCGGCTGTTAACGAAATTCTAAGCGTCTGCTGGAGGCTGGGATAGACATATACCACAGTTGTGAACGCGTAATAATGAGGCGCGGCGGGGGGGCTTTCTGCCTCCATGGTCTTCCTGGCCTTTGACAAAGCCTTATAAACAGTGTTAATAGATATTCCCAGCCTATCTGCTATCTCTCTGGGCCGCATCCCCTTTGCGTACAGTTCGGCGACTTTCCTCTCAGTTTCTGTAAGTCTCACTAACATAAACACTACGGCTACTAATAACTGCTATTTGAAATACTCCGGTAATACACTTCTCAGCTTATCCACGACCTCGTTGGCGGTTTCCTCTCTTATTTCGTCTTTGCCGTGCCAACGTAGCGGATCGCCCCAACGGGGGATTACGTGGATGTGTAAGTGGAACACCGCCTGTCCAGCGCTACGCCCAGCATTTGTAACGATGTTGACGCCGGGAGCCCCCAGTTTGGCCCAGGCCTTTGCGAGCCTTATGGCTATTTCAAATCCGCGGGCGGACAGCTCCACGGGCGCGTCTACGATATTTGTAAAATGTTTTTTCGATACGACAAGCACGTGGCCGTAAGACGCCGGGTATTTGTCCAGAATTACTACAAACTCCTCGTCTTCGTAGACTTTCCAAGCGGGCGCCTCGCCCCTTATAATTTTGCAAAATATGCAGTCCATTAGCGGCTGGGAGAAAGGCATTTAAATCTGTAACTTAGGAGAGTCGGGTGGGGGACTTAGAGCGGCCCGTAGGGCCCCCGTGAAGAAGTCCCCTGCCGCGGGGTTGCACATTTTTTACAGCGCCCAGCTGGGGTTCTGACGCCTTAGGGCCCCGCGCGGGCGCCCGTCCCAATAGCGCCGTCATTTATATGAATGGGTTTCAGGGGCGTGAGTAGTAATGTATATAATTGTAGCAATCCCCAAGTCCCGTGTCTGCTCAAGACGTAGTTGTGGGCTTGATCGCGGAGGCGCTAGTGGATTTTGTAAAGCGTGTTTGCGAATGTGAGAAGTTGCGGGAGGCCCACGCCCGTGATTTAAAACTCGCCGAGGTTGCAGATGAGATAACTAGAGCAGTGGCAGAGGGCCGCGAGGGAGAGTACGGCCCCGTCGTGGTGAAAGTTCAGAGGAAATTCTTGGGCAGGAGGGAGGTGAAGGCGTATTTATATGGCAACGAGGTCGATGTCAATACGCTACTCGCCGAGCTGTCAAAGGCGCGGTCTAGAGCCGCTTGGCTTTTAAACGACTGTTCTGAAAACGCCCTTATAGAGACTTTATACAAATATGAAGATAGGTATTTAATAGAGGTTGTCCAGAGGAATTTCGATAAGTTTAAAGTGATGTGCGCAGGAAAGGCGCCTGAGATAGAATTCGGCGAAGCTCCGGCGCATATAATAGAGGGGGTTGTGAGGGGGATTAAGAACTACCTTTCGGCCTATGGCTCTAGTCATTAAACTATCTGGGAGGGTATTTGAAGATGAAGAGCTGGTGTTTAAATACGCAGGCGTTATACGTAATTTATCTGGAAAAGTCGCCGTGGTGACCGGCGGGGGTGAAGTGGCCAGGAGATACATAGCAATTGCAAAGAGGGGAGGCGCCTCAAATACGTTTCAAGATCTCCTCGGCATTTACGCCAGCAGGCTTAACGCCTTGTTGTTAATTTCGCTATTAAAAGACGCGTATCCCAGAGTCCCGGCTAATATAGAGGAGTTTTTAGAGGCGTGGAGCGGCCACCGCATAGTAGTGACTGGGGGCTTTCAGCCAGGCCAGTCCACCGCCACAGTGGCGGCGTTGGTCGCGGAGGCTGTGGGGGCATCTGCGTTATTAAACGCGGCTAATATAGACGCTGTATACAGCGACGACCCGCGCAGAAATCCAAACGCCCAGAGGCTGCGGGAGTTGAAATACGACGAGTTTGAAAAAATTATACGCTCATCTTCATTGCCAGGGGGATATGAGCTTATGGACGTGTGGAGCATCTCCATACTAAAACGCAATTGTATTACTACATATGTCTTCGACGGGAGAAGGCCAGATCACGTAGTGGCGGCGGCGAGGGGCGAAAACCCCGGTAGTAAAATTACGTGTTAAATGCCACGCGCTAAACCTTATAAAAAACGCCTAAAAAGACCAACAGTGACGACTCCAGGCTAGCTGAGTTATGACGAGGGATCTAAACGCCGAGTAGCCAAGGGTTTGAGGGCTAAGGGCTTTTAGCCGCTTTTGGAAGTATATAATCTTTAGGCGCGGCTTTTATCGGCTCTAAATATTGTCTTAAAACTTTTGGTATCTCCACAGCGCCGTCTTCTCTCTGGAAGTTCTCCAAAATGGCAGTTATTGTCCTCGTGGTCGCCAGACCTGTGCAGTTAAGCGTGTGGACGTACTCCCTCTTCATGCCCTTTCTAGTTACTCTTATGCCAAGCCTATACGACTGCCAGTCGGTTACGTTTGAACAACTCGCCAATTCTCTATACATCCCCTGCGATGGATACCACACTTCTATGTCGTATTTCTTAGCGGCCGGGGCCCCGAGGTCGTGGGCGCATATGTTGACAACTCTGTAAGGCAGGCCGAGGCCTCTTATGAGCTCCTCGGTGTTTTTAGTTATTTCCTCATGCCACTTCCAAGAGTCCTCTGGCAGGGAGAAGACGAACTGCTCCACTTTGTGGAATATATGAACTCTGAAAATACCCTTTATGTCCCTACTGCCGGCGCCAGCCTCTTTTCTAAAACATGGAGACCACCCCACGTAAAGTTGCGGCAACTCCTCCTCTAATAATTCGCGTTTGTAGAGATACGCCGCTATTCCGTGCTCCGCCGTGGCGATTAGGTATAAGTCCTCGCCGTCAATTTTGTATATAGCGTCTTTAAAAGTGTCGAAGTCCAAAACCCTCCTAATGAGGTCGTATTTCAACATATACGGCGGGATCACAGGCCTAAACCCCTTCTGGGCTAGGTAGTCTAATGCGTACATGGCGAGGGCGAAGTCGAGCCACACTAAATCGTCAAACAAGTAGTAGAAACGGCTCCCAGCCACCTCCCCTGCCTTCAACGTGTCGGCCATTTTTAAAACAACCTCGGCCATGTCGGCGTGACCCACCGGCGCCTTTTCTACAACTAAGTAGTCAACGCCTTTGTCCAATTTATCTACTACATCCTTAGTTGTTTTTACAACGCCCCAGTGTCTTACGGGGATTGAATCGACTCCCTCTGGGCATATGGGGACGGACTCGTGAATAAGATTAGGAAAACTCCACAAAACCTCCTCCCTAGCCCTCTCCGTCTCTTCCAATTCTTTCTCAGCCCTCTCAAGCCTAGCCGCCAGCTCCCTAGCCTTATCCGCAATTTCCCTCCGCCTCTCCGGAGGAGCCTTTGCCCCCTCTTTTGAAAGCTTATTATACTCGTGCCTCAACTCGTCAACTTCTTTTTTCAACCGCCTCCACTTCTCGTCTAATTCTAAGAACTTGTCCACGAGAGAAGCGTCCATCCTCCTAGCGGTTAAGACTTTTCTAACTACGTCTGGGCTGTTTCTAAGAGCCTCCAATACGCTGTAAGACATGGACAGAAGGCTATCCTATATATAAAACTTTTACTTACCCATTAGCGATCGGAGTAGTAGAATTACCCTTGAGAACTCCTCGTCGCTTAAAATACGAAAGACAAGTAGCGGCACTGCGTAGTTAGGGTGCCAGAACTCCACGTAAGTGGCGTTGTTAAAGACGACAATGTGTATAAAATACTCCCTGTCACCTGCTACAAGCCTATAAACATACCGACGGCCTCTCTCAAAACGCAGTACTTCAACAAGTTCGTAGACCGGCTCCTTCTCAAATTCTCTGACTAACAACACAGGCTCCACACATAATAACTCCTACTGTTTTATAAAACTGCGCCTAAATGCTCCGGACTTCCTCCTCGTCGCTATCTCCCTCGACGATGCTGAAGTAAACAGCCTTGGCCAGCTTTTTGCCCTCTGGGATTAAACTAGTGAGATATACCAGAGATGCGAGGCCCAACAGCGCAAGGGATAACGCAAGGGTGCTGTCGAATTTCAACTGGTTCAAGACAAAGGGCGTAATCGACGACCTTAGATTCCCCAGCTTAACCATGGCGGCTATTAGGGAGGACAAAAGGGCTAGCGATAAGCCAACTGTTATAATCCACCTCCCATCCCCCCTATTTCTAACCGCAGTTGATATGTTTACAAAGATGTAGGGAACTACTGAGATAAAAGTCATGAGATAAACCCCTATGAGTAGCGGGTAGACGTCTAACAGCCCTGCCCACCACACGTTAAACAATGTGTACAATACGCTAAAAATGACGAAGACTAAGCCCACCCGCACGGAGCGGGTAATGATGTCGAGCATATATATCAAACAGCAGCAATTTTTAATACCAACATGTAAAGAAGAAAAACGCTATCCGCACTCGCCCGTCTTGCAGTAGGGGTCTTTCCCCTCTTCCAGCGCCTTTAGTTTTGCCTGCTCTGCCACTTCTTCTATAGATGTCTCTAAGGCGAGAGGCCTCACGACGATTTTTGTCTCTGCCAGTCTCTTCTTAATATCTTGCTTCAAGCCGGTGTAGATAACTTGGACAGACTTGGACTTGTCTCTATACACCGTTATGCCCTTGACGCCTACCGCCCACGCGAAGGCAAAGGCCCAGTACACGTCCTCCTGGGGGGCGTTGGCCGGCATGTTTATAGTCTTGCTAATCCCCTGGTCCACCCACTGTTGTGCGCTTGCCTGCATTAACACGTGCCACAGCCAGCCTATCTCCATGGCGGTGGCCAGCAGGTGCTTCGCGGCTTCTGGCACTGGGGCATCTCTCAACATGCCCGTCTCTTCCACCACTTTTCTGACTTGCGGCGTCCAGTACCCCCGCGCCTTCAGCCACTCTATCCCGGGCTCGTAGTACTCTATCAACGTCCCCACAGTGACGTTGCGGAGGAAGGCCAAGGCGAAGACGGGCTCGACGCCGCTGGTAGTCCCCGCCAATATGCTAGTGCGGCCTGTGGGCGCAATGGAGAGCACCACCGAGTTCCTGACCCCGCCCCTCACTTTGTCCGCCAGCCTCTCTAAATACGGCCTCAGCCACTCCCTAGTCCTCATAGTGATGTCCCGCAACCTGTCCCCGGCCTCTTGCAACTCCCTGGGATATACGCGTTTAATGCGCTCCCAGCGTCTCCACACGAAGTCTTGGAACTTGAGGACGGGTATTTCGCCCCTGGCGTACACAGACTTCTCAAAGAACTTAAACGGCCCCCTCTCTCTGGCCAGCTCGGCCGACTCGTCGAGAGCGTTTACATAAATCCAGCCCATGATGCGGTTGATGAGCTCTACCGCCTCCCAAGAGGCGTAGGGAATCCCCAGCTTAATTAACAGCTCCGCAAAGCCCATTATCCCAAGCCCGTTTTTCCTAGTGGCTGAGTTCATCTCGTCGATGATCTTAATGCCAGTCCTGCTCCTCTCAATGGCGTCGTCTAAATAACGCGTGCCAACCCTAGCCGCCTGGGCGAGGCCCTCCCAGTCGATACACCCCAGTTTTTCCTCAAACGATCCCCCGGCGCAATTCTCTTTTACAAACTTTACAAGATTTATGTGGGTGAGGTTGCATACTTCAAATGGATTTTGTACGGTCTCGGCGCAATTATGGCTTACAATTCCCTCAGCAATGTACCTATGATAATCGGGGACGCCGAAGTCGTACACCACCTCTCTACCAATGTATTCAACGTTAACTACTGTGGCATACGCCTTTTCTCTCTTGCATTTTTTCAAGCTAATCTTAGCAACTTTACGTGGCGAGAGGCCTATTTTCTCTATAAACCTACATCTGGACTCGTTTTTAATTACCAGCTCGTAGTATATCTCGGAGCCCTTGTATTTCCTCTCTTCGCCGGACTTGGTCACGTATTTAAACACCCCGCCCTTTCTTCTCCTCGTATAAATCACGGAATATATACCGAATAAGAGGAGGAGTTGCTGTACGTCTTGGAGCAATCTTCTTGACGCCGAGGTGAGCCTTATCGCATGGTCTCTGTCTATCGTACCGTCGGCATCGAAGAGACCACGGAGGAACCATTTAACAATACTTGGCTTGCTCTCAAATATTATTTCGGGAATTGGTTTGTCTCTCTTCACGTGGATGAGCTCTGGAACCATTGAGGCTATTGCGCGGGCCACTGTCCCGAAGATCTCCAGTGCTATTTCAGTACGCTTCTCGTGCAACGAGTAGGATATATCAGATCCAAACTCTGTTTTTAGCATATCGACTAGGGCCAATGCCTCCTCAAGTTCCTCTTTGCCAAAATACACATATATACGCGGCCTATTGTATTTGTCTACAACTATTGAGCCATCCCCTACGACTCTGCCCAAAAGATACGCAACGCTTGCCGGCATCGTGTCTTTGCCTACATCTGCGCCGCTGACATCTACTATTGATACCACTAGCCTATCACCGGGCTTAAGCTCGTCTACGCGCCTCCACTCGTACTCCCCTATGGCGTTTACTACGAGGAGTTTGTGATCTCCCGTAGCCTTTATCTCAAAGCCCTCCTTGGTGATTACTCTGTAGACGTCCTTAGCGCCTACCTTTAGAACTCCCGACTTCACAGGCAGGGGGACTTGCTCGGTTCTGCCGTCCGTCCTTATCCGCAGTAGAGGCACCACGACATATGTAGCGTATCCTCTGGGATCGCCATCTTTCTCAACGCCCTCTGAGATCAAGAACACCTCGCCTCTCTCCTTAGCCCTCCTGTACACCTCAGATATCTTTAGATAGCCCTCCGTAGTTAACACTCTGGTATCACCGGTGACACATGGGTTAACAGATCTCCATATGTAAGTAAAGCGGTAATTTGAAATTTCTATTTCTTCTCCAAGCAGAGGGTTCGAGGCGTTTAAATTCGACTTAAATATGAGGCCGGGGTCGCCGGAGTCCCAAGCGCCGTGGGCTATTTCGCCGAAGAGCTGTCTGGCGTCTACCTCGCCCCACACGGCCTCTTTGGGAACTTGCGTCTCTTTGTGTACGTCAACGAACTCAACGGCCTTTTTCCCAGTTTTGTCGTAAAACACCCTGGGGTTTATCAGCTTATACTTCGAGTCGCCGTCTACGCCCAGGGCCTTCTCCATGAAAGTGTCGTCGACAAATACCGATATGTTGAAGTTCTGGAGGTGTGCGTCTTTTAACTCCCCCGTCTTCGCCTTAATGAACTTGCGGATATCGGGGTGCCACACGTGTAGCGTCCCCATTTGGGCGCCGCGGCGCTTCCCGCCCTGTTTAATTACGTCTACGTTTGCGTCGAAGAGCCTCATGAAGCTCACCGGGCCTGAGGCCACGCCCACTGAGCCGCGCACTACGTCTCCCTCGGGCCTCAGTAGCGAGAAGTCGTAGCCCACGCCCCCTCCCAGTTGTTGAATTATGCCGGAGTAGGCCAGGGCGTCGTATATGCAGTACCTGCCGGGGTGGGTAATTGACGAAAGGCAGTCTTCCACCTCCAGCGTGAAACAAGAGGCGAACATCTCTTTTCTTGTCCAGGCGTTGAACCAGAAGGGGGAGGCCGGGACTATTTTCAGCTGGGTTATGTAGTCGTAATACAGTTTAGCCCTCTCCAGCTCTCTCGCCACCGCCGTCGCCACGCGCCACGCGGCCATGGAGGGGGTCTCCGCCAGCCTAAAGTTCTGATCCCTAAGGGCGTAGTTGCCGTTTGTGAAAAGCCTGAGGGCGTTGTAGCTGAGAGAGCGGTCAAAGTCCGGCCTGGGCTCAAAGGCTGATAGCGCCTCAATCGCCTCGGGCTTTAAGAGCCCGGCTTCTATAAGCGATTTGAATCTGGCTATAGCCCTTTCTCTGTAGCCAGTTTTAGTTTTCAAGAAATCCTTACCGAAGGTCTCTTTGTAAATCCTCCCCAGCAGGTGAGCCTTGGCGACTAGGGCGAGCTCCGGCTTGTCAATTGCCCTGCGGAGGAGCTCTAATTGCACCATATCGGCAAGCTCCCACGTACCCACGTCTCTATTAACAGACACCTCCACCGCGCCGTTTACCTCAACGCACACGTCCAGACCAGCTCTTATCACTGAGAGCCTGAGCTTATCGTGGGAGAAAGGCTCCCTCCTGCCGTCTAGCTTTATTACAGTGGGCATCGCTAAATATTGCCTTTATTCTATTTATTCCCAATAGATAAATTTTTGGGGGAAGAGTTGTTAGAAAGTTTTATTATACCTGTAATGCCATGAACTCCGCGTCGCCTAGAATTATCTGTTGCTCTTCGGCGATGCGGTCCATATATCTGCGCCCGGCATCTTTTAAAACCGCGTAAACTGCGTCTACTACGTCCTCAGGCACGTTCGGCCTCGGGTACGGGAGGCCGAGCCTCCCCACAGTGGCCTTGGCGAGGAGCCACATCTTAATGTGGCTCTTCTCCACTTCGTCTATGTCGATTTGTAGCCAGTACATTTCTCGCACTAGGCCGAAAGTTAATAGTTTTACTAAGTGCTCCCAGTGTTCTTTTAGTAGCTCCTCCTCTCTCTCCCTAATCCTTTGTATTATCTGTGGCACCTTGGCCGTTTGTCCGTGGAATTTTGCTCTTGATATCACTGAGATTATCTCCGCGTCAAGTATGGGCCTCAGCGATTTGTATAACATTACTGCCGTGAGCATTGCTTGACTGGCCATGACGCCCCTAATAGCGTGGTCAACGGCCTCGTCCACGTCGAGCTCCCTCTCGGCCCTCCCCTCTATCAGCGACTTTATATCGTCGGGCTCCACGGGGTCGAGCAAGTACAGCTCCCCGTCTTTAAAAACCGCGGGGACGCTCAAGACGTAGTTTTTCAGATAAGTGAAGTAGGGCTGCGAGGCCATTTCAAATTTAACGCCGGGCGTATTTTTCAAGGCCTTAAACAGCGTATACGACGACTTGCACGTGTGGTGTAGTACTATCTTGATCATAACTGTCAGTTTTGAGGAGTTTAAAAATCAGCAATCGTTCCCCACGTCACGCCTCGGCTAAGACCAATCTCGTCACCGGTGTAACTTTTTTAATGGATATTTGTATTTCCCGCCGTGATATTCAAAAGGCAGAAGCCCAAGCTCACGCCGATAACAAAAACCGACGTAGTTAAAAGGCTTTTGGACTTGGCAGTAGTCAAAGTGGGGAATAGCGACAAGGCGGTATTAGTCTTTTTTGACTTGAAATGCCCCTTCTGCGCCAGGCTTTTTAAAGAGACTGAGGAAATCCTCGTGGATATGGCCAAGAGAGGCCTTGTGACTTTTGCCATGTGCGACTACGTAGTTCATAAAGAGGCAGAGCCTCTGCACAGAAAGCTTAGGTGTCTCTCAGAGGAGGAAAGGCTTAAGCTCATAAGCGACGTGTATAGCGGCAAGAGAGTAGACGCAGGCGAATGCCCCGAGGGCAATTTGAGGGAGTGTGAAAAAGCGGCGGAGGAGGTCGGCGTTTACGGAACGCCGACTATCCTATTTTACAACTTCGCCAAGGGAAGGGGGTATATACACTTCGGCTACATGCCTCCCAGCGACGTCCTCGACGCCATTTCCTCTTTATGATCCTCGGCGAGGTTCCCGGGGGTTATGTCCTGCGCGACTTTTACACATACCTCCTTTTTGACGTGGCTAATCCGCTTGGAGACGTGACCGTAATCCCGCCGCCGCCTGGCTCTTCTTATCAATTCGCAGTGTTTGGCGCTATTATCGCCAAAATGGGCTATAGGACGTACGTGTTAAACTTGCCGACGTGCAGGCGGAGTACTATTTCAAAAGCCTTGTCAAACGCCAGGGGGGAGTTGATATATGTCGGCTATGCTCATAAATTAGCATATGCAGGCCCGGGCGCTGTGATAAACCCAGAGGAAGTCACCCTTGAGACAGTCCGGCGCGTGGCAAGGGGAAATGCGGAGTTCCGAGTTATGTGGGGGAGGTGTATAGGTGGCGATGTACAGCCCAGAGAAGTCGTCGTCCTCGGCCACCTCCCCGAGGCCCTGGCGAGGCTAGAGGTGTGGCTCGCAGAGAGGTTTGGCAGAAGGTAGCTGGTAGACATTACCCCCGATCCGCCGCACGCCGTATATCTTCCAGCCCCCGGGGTTTAGAATTCTCTCCTCTGGGTTTACATACGGCACATGGCTGTGCCCGTAGGCCAGCCATATATTGCCCTCCAGCTTAAGCTTCCTCTTCAGCATTTTGCCCACGCGTCCCCTGTTTGTCAAGTCCATGAGGTATGCCACAAAGCCGTTTTTCACAACTTTATCGCCGTGGCTTAGCAACACCTTGTCGTTAATAATCACCTCGCCGTTGTGGGCGACAACTTCAATGCCGTCTATTTTGGCAGTGAGAGGCCCCGGGAGTAAGGGGTCGTGAGAGGACGAGCTTAAAGCAATGTAAAGCGCCTTTGGCCGTATTCCCAAAATCTCTATCGCTTTGCGTATTAGCCTCAGGGCCTCATCTCTGCTAACTCTTCTGTGCTGGTCGTCGAATAAATCCCCCGTAATGGCCACCTCCTCGGGATTAATCTCGCGTAGACATTGTTTGAGATGTTGTATTTTGGCATGGCGGGATCCAATGTGAACGTCGCCGAATATTATCACGCCCTCCCCCCGTTTGTGGAATTAAAACTTTTAGTAGCCCTCGGCGCCCCTCATTGGGCTAAACACTCCGATCTATATATAAACATATAGTTTTTTAACACGTATGAGGAGAGTGGCAATTATCGGCGCGGCCGGGAGGGATTTCCACGTGTATAATACCGTCTACAGAGGATCCCGTGAGTATAAAGTAGTGGCCTTTTTAATGACCCAAATCCCTATTCCCAACAGGAGATACCCGCCCTCTCTATCCGGCGTCCCCGAGGGCGTGCCAATTTACACTTGGAAAAGCTACGAGGAGCTTACACGATATTTAAAAGAGCTTAGAGTTGACGAGGCGGTTCTGGCCTATAGCGATTTGTTATATGACGAGGTTGGCCACATAATCTCAGCCGTGTTGGCCAGCGGAGCGACATTTAAAATACACGGCCCGAATGACACTTATCTCAATTCCATTAGGCCGGTATTTGCCGTAACCGCGACGAGGACTGGGGCAGGCAAGTCTACTGTCTCAAAGGAGGTGGTTAAAGACATGGCCTCCCGAGGGCTTAAAGTGGCAGTGGTGAGACACCCAATGCCCTATAGAGATTTAGAGGAGGGAGTTGTGGAGATTTACAAAAGGCCTGAGGATTTAGACAAATTGACCTTTGAGGAGAGGGAGGAGTATGAACAGTATGTGGAAATGGGAGTGCCCGTGCTTGCCGGCGTTGATTACAGCGCTGTTTTAAAAGAGGCGGAGCTGTTGGGAGACGTGATACTGTGGGACGGGGGGAATAACGACTTCCCCTTCTTTAGGCCTAACTATATGGTAGTCGTCACGGACGCCAGAAGGGCGGGGCACGAGGTGGGGTCTTTCCCCGGCGAGTTAAACTTACGGCTTGCAGACGCCGTCATAATCACTAAAGTCAGCGACGCCGGTAGGGAGAAAGTTGAGGAGGTTGTGGCCAATGTGAAGAAGACGAACCCCAAGGCCTCTATAACTAAGGCAGATCTGGAGGTATATGTGGACAGAGATATTACGGGGAAGAGGGTGTTAGTAATTGAAGACGCCCCCACTGTGACTCACGGCGGGTTGCCCTACGCCGCAGGGTACCTCGCGGCGGTTAAGTACGGCGCTGTGGTGGTAGATCCCAGGCCCTACGCAGTTGGCGTTATTAAGCGGGTTTATGAAGAATACAGCACCGGGCCCGTGTTGCCCAGCTTGGGCTATACCCCAGAGCAGAGGAGGGATCTTGAGGAGACTATTAAGAGAGCCGACGCCGACGTGGTACTGCTGGGAACACCCGCTAAAATTGAGAGAGTTATTAAAATTGACAAGCCGATTGCCAGAGTCTCCTGGCGGTTGAAAATATTAGAGGGGCCTACCATTAAGGACCTAGTAGATGAGTTCTTAGAAAGGGCATTACGCTAGTTTCACCTCTCCCGCGGGCACGCCGCCTAATAGCGATAGCAAGTCGCGTAGGTAATACGCCGTTTTTAACAGCCTCTCCTCCTCTACCCCGGCCACGCCCGCCACTACTACTAACACCTCCCTTGTGCTGTTTTCCACCTTTGTGTCAACGCTGTCCCTATATGGGTATATGTGGAGTATCTGCCCGTCTGATGCGAGGACGATTTGATTGTCCAGCTCCATCGGCGATCCGCCTATGGGGCGGAAGATCTCGCCTTTTTTTGAAAATCTTATGCGCAGAGTCTTACTGTTAATTTTAGCTATATCGTACAGCCCTATTGGGACTATGAATTTTATAGACGCCGCATTCCCCGAGTCAACTACTGGGTTTATTCTGGGCAAGGGCTCCCCGCGGAGGACTCTCCTCAAAAGCGCCTCTTGCGCAGGCCTTTGTTTCGTAGGGTCTATCCCGAGTACTCTCCAGTAAAAGTCGCGGTAAGCCCTAATAATCGGGTGGTCTTTTAAAGTGTCTAGAGAGAGGGCGCGTCTCGCTTCCTCAACTGCCGCCTCTATCTCCTCTACTAGTTTGGGGACATATTTTGTATTATCGATGTTTACAATAACGTCATAGGCCACGAAAACGCCGAGATTTCTAACCTCATTTATTATCTCCATGGCGCTACAGCCAGAATCTCAGCAAGGGCCTTTTTCACTTTTTCAAGCTTCTCCCTCAGCTCTTTTACTTTTGCTTCGCACTGTTCCGCCAGCTCAGGAGGTAGTTCCACCTTAAAGCCCTCTTTCAAAAGCCTCTCATATATTCTCATCACCAGCTGGCCGGCCTTAGTCTCGCCTTTGAGATGCCGCCTCACCGTGGCCTCAGTTACGCCGAGTTCCTCGGCGATTTTAGACACAGGCATTCCGGCTCTTTCTCTCGCAAAGGCCGCGGCCGCGATATAGAGCGAATCCACCCAAGTCACTCTAGCGGAGGGGTCTTTAATTGCCTCTAGAGTCTCCCTGTCGTACAAAGACATCACTAACAACGCAGATTCCAACTTCCTAATGTCTTCTCTACCTATAGGTTTTACAGGTATCTCCGACATACTACTCCTCCTCTATTTCGATTTTCTTCGGCGCTGGCTGTTTCTCCACGTCCTCAACAGCCTTTCTCATGGCCTCAGCCTCCTCCTTGGGCAACGGCTCTATTCTCACGGAGCTCCCCGTTATTTTTATATATTTATCCCACATAATTTCAATGCCGCCGTCTTTTATCTCCATGGGGTGCCGCACCATTGAGTGTTTTGTATCTCGCATCTTCCACACTATTATAGAGCGGTAAAGCCGGCCGTCAAATTCGTCGAGATCAAGACGGATTATGCCGTCGACGGCGTGCTCTACGCCTGGGCCGCCGAAGCCTCGCTCGCCTACGGACACTTGCGATACAAAAAACGCCGTGCAGCCCAGCCCCGCTATTACCCGTTTTAACGTCATAATTGTGCCCCGGGCAACTGCCGGTTTTGTCAAATAGAGCGTGGAGACCGAGTCGATAACCACGCGGCGGGCCCCCGTATCTCTTATGGCCTGGCGCAGCACGTCGCTTAGCTCATGAACGTCGTCAACTTGTTTTACAATATACCTCTCCCGTTGAGCTGCCGTCCCCACCCCGCCAGTAAAGGCGTCTACTATGGCGAATTTGCCCTCGCGCTCATATTGGGCTATGTCCCACCCGAAGTGTCTAAAAGAGCGCCTCACAGCCACCGGGTGCTCCTCCAGCGCCACGAACACGCCAGCATCCCCCCTCTTTAAGCCGTTGTATAAAAACTGCTTCCCTAGTATCGACTTGCCCGTCCCGGGCCCTCCGCTGAGCAGAACCACCGACCTCTCCGGAATACCGCCGAAGAGGATCTCGTCAAGGCCTGGCACATATGATCTTACTCTCGGCACGGTCATGTGTCGGAGATAAGTAGTTTTTAATATCTTTAACCCGGCGTCCCCCTCTGCAAGCCAGCGTATGCCGCGCACTACAACGCGCGCCTTTCCCTTTAAACGACGCGTCGGGATAATGCCGGCCTCCAAAAAGTCCGACGGCGCCTCGCAATGTCGTGTTGGCGTGGCGATGAGCCACGGCCTAAATACGCCTTCTAGAATCTAGCGCAACATGTTCCACGTTAGCTTCACTTACACCTACAAAGCAACGCGTGGCCCATGACCTCACCATGACTTAGGCCTAATTATAGCAACATTACTAAAAAGGGCGTTGTGACTGAGACAAGGCATGGAGGAGTTACCAGGGGCTGGCTTAATCTTCCCATCCTGTGCCGGGCGGCAACGTTGGCGTTTGTTAAGCTCCCTCAAAAGGCAATAGCCTCATAAAAGCCGCGGCTACAATAAGCCTACTTTATCCGCGGGAGTAGTAGCCGCTCGGGAGTCGCATGGTTATAGTCAATTGACGAAATAAATTTAGTCAAAAGACGAACGAAAAAAAAAAGACCACATGAAATTCCACGTCATGAGAATTCCCAAGTTAACAATTAAGCTACTGCTCACAATAGCACTAGTTGCGCCATTAGCTTATGCAGATAGCTTCCAGAATTGCGTAAATAACTGGGTTATCACACAAGGTATTTATGACTCAAATGGAAACCACATGAAAATAGATTTTGGTATTTGTTTCCAAAAATCTTACTATATATACGTTAACGGAAAGCCTATGTACCCGTGGATCTTCTTAATGAGTGTGAATACTGATCCTAATGAGAGAGGCGGTTGGCGGGTCACGGCTAGCGGGGTTAATGACAGGTGTGGCGCTACGATGCAAGATGTGAGGATAGATCTTTTATCTAATGCATTATACAGTGGTTTGCTCGGCGTCTACTACTCTCCAGTGCCGGGTAGAACAATAGATGACTCATCAATAAGATGGCAGAGTTTCGGCGTTACGATAGATCTCAGAAGATTTGACCTTTCTGTTAGTATTGAGTATAAGTGGCAGGATATGATAACTAAAAACGAAACAAGGGTTAGCTCGCTTACTACCTCCAGAACGATGTGGGATAGAGCCTTGGCAACAGGTGGTCTATATTCAGACAGCGCATGGGCGTGGAAATTCGGATCCGTAGCATTAGTAGACGTGAACGCGGGGAGCGTCAGGGTGGTATACGCCGCACGCACGAATTACTGGAAGGATCAATGGCCTTACCCGTGCACATATATGGCATATTCCTATGATGTGACGTGGAAAGTATGAAGCGCCTGGCTCTACTTGGGATTGTTCTTGCAATAGCGCTTGTCGGCGGGACGTTCCTCCTAACAGCGGGCAGGGAGCAAGCAGAGCCCTGGCCGGGGCTGGAGGAGCTTAGGCTTTTCATATCGCCAGACAACGGCACTAAGACAGTCCGGTTTGACGTGTGCGGGCTTAAGATCTTGGGAAAGGGCAAGTTCTTCAAAGCTGGCGAAGAGCTGTGGTTGCCTATAAAAGACATCGAGGATCTACCCGAAGACTTGAAAAAGGATTATTCAGAACCGGCCAGGGGGAAGGCCTCCTTCACGCCTGACAGCGACGGTTACGTATTCAGCATCGTGATACTGCCCACTAAGGGCTACGGGGTGGCAGACACTAGCATCGTATTGCAATTTAACAAGACCTTAAAGGTGTCTGCCAGAGCCACCGAAGTCTCCATGAGAGAGGTCTCCGCAAGGGGAAAGAGGTACGTCGTCTACTTCGTAGAAGTCTACCACGTAGGAGAGAACAATGCCACTTTGGTAATAATTTGCGGCGGAGATAGAGAACAAGTGCTGGACAAAGCCAAACAGATATACGAAAAATTCAGATCCTAAAACCAAATTCTTTTTTACTTCATTCTATCTATCCTACGTCAAGCGTGCATCGTAGTTGTTTATAATATCAGAAAATATGGCCGCGCCACGCTCTTTTTCAGAGATCAGCCTTCAGACAGCCACATATAGATACGGCATAATTTAAATACCTTCACCCTTATTCCCCTATGCCGGAGTCCCGCGTTAAGGACTCTTCCCTGGCGGATAGGGGTCGGGAGCAACTTTATTGGGCTGAGCTGAACATGCCAGTGTTATTAGAGATAAGGAGGAGGTTTGAAAAAGAGAAACCTCTTTCAGGCCATGTAATTGCCGCGTGCCTCCACGTCACTAAGGAAACCGGCGTCTTAGTACGCACACTAGCAGCTGGCGGGGCGGAGGTCGTTCTCATACCTTCAAATCCGCTTTCAACACAGGATGATGTAGCTGCCGCGTTAGCGCAAGAGGGGATACATGTCTATGCATGGCGTGGGATGAGCGAGCGTGAGTATTATAACGCCATAGGTTTTGCTTTATCTTTTAACCCAACCATTACCATGGACGACGGCGCCGATCTAACGGCTACTATTCATAAAATTGGCCACGGGGTTAGAGATCAGACAATAGAATACGTATTAGAGACGGCGGGTTCTCTTGACGCGGCGGGTTTATTCTCGAGAATTAGAGGCGGCACAGAGGAGACCACTACAGGAGTAATTAGACTCAAGGCGTTGAAAAAATCTGGAAAACTCCTATACCCCATTATTGCCGTAAACGAGTCTTACACTAAATACCTTTTCGATAACCGCTACGGCACTGGGCAGTCCACGTGGGACGGCGTGATGAGAGCCACTAATTTACTAATAGCGGGGAAAAACGTTGTAATAGCCGGGTACGGCTGGGTGGGGAGGGGCATAGCGATAAGGGCCAGGGGCTTAGGCGCTAGGAGAGTTATAGTAGTAGAGGTGGATCCCATTAGGGCGCTCGAGGCCGTTTTCGACGGATATGAGGTTATGCCCATGGACAAGGCCGCGGAGGTGGGGGACATCTTCATCACAGCCACTGGGAATATAAGAGCAATAAGCCTAGGGCATATCTTCAAAATGAAAGACGGCGCAGTCCTCGCCAACGCGGGCCATTTCAACGTTGAGATAGACGTAGCCGGGCTGGAGCGCGTGGCGGTTGCGAAAAGGAGGATAAGGCCTTACCTAGAGGAGTACACCCTCCCCAACGGCAAAAGAGTGTATTTAATCGGCGAGGGCCGTCTGGTCAACCTTGTGGCGGCTGAGGGGCACCCTTCAGAGGTGATGGACTTGTCGTTTGCAAACCAAGCGCTTGCGGCGGAGTTTTTAGCCAAAAACAAACTGTCAGTAGACGTCTACAAACTCCCCGACGAAATTGACAGAGAAGTGGCCCGGCTGAAGTTAAAAACCATGGGAATTGAGATTGAGGAGCTCACAGAGGAGCAGAGGCGTTATATATCCTCTTGGGAATTGGGAACATAAGATTTATTCCCAGTCAGTATTAATCTTGTGATGTCAACCCTGGGGCCTGACAGATGAGGACACTGACCTGCCCTGACATTTTCTTAACATCTCCTTGTACAAGCGTATTCTGCGCCTTACTTCTCTTAACCTCCTCCTCAAGCTCTCCATGTCGCTGGGAGCCACTCCCTTGCTCTTAAGCTCTCTATAAAGAGACAAAAGCCCTTTCTCCTCTTCTAAATACCGGTTTACAAAAGCCCTAATTCTCATACACTCCAGCTCCTCGGCGTATTCGCCGCTTACGCCTTCAATTCCCAACAGCCTTTCAACCCCCCTTGTATCTCCCCTCAGCACCTCTTTTATCTTCTCCACGTCTATTCCGCCCAGATAGGGCCCAAGCCTTTCTATTAAATACTCGACTTCCATAACCTCTCAACAAACCTCTTGCCCACGTATTCGTCCTCCTCCACAGCCTCGGCGAATTCAAAATCGGTCTCAATTTCATCTACGGCGAGTTCCTCGTATTCTTCCACCTCTTCTACCGCGTCAACTAACGACCACCTCCGCGGGTTCTCCCCGCGGCTTAGGTCAATTGACAGGAGAGTTGCTATTTGCCTAAAGCTCTCCTCGTCTAAAACCCCCCTGAGCTTATATAGTAACGCTATTTTTTTCGCCGGCGGCATTTTTGTCAGCTTTGGGAGCAGTACCTCAAGCTCGGCTAAGGCCACGGATATCCGTCAGTATGGAGTTATAAGTGCTATAGTTACAATATGGTCTGGGGAGAGTTGGCCGAAACTAAACTACTATAGAGGCTAAATTCGCAATTGTGGGCCACCTCAACGTGGCCTCCATTGCCACAGGCCCGTGTATTTCAGAGCCCTTTGGATCTCCCTCGGGGGTCACTATAACTACGGCGTTGTCCTCAAAGGCTACCCACGTGCCGTCTGGCCTCCTATACGGCCTCCTCTGTCTGACGACTATGGCTCTAAATATCTGTTTTCTAAGCTCCGGCTTCCCCTCCCTCACTACTACCACGACCATGTCGCCAACGCCCGCGCCCGGTATTCTCCTGTGGACTGTTTTAGAGTAGTGCCCCACGACTCCAATTACACGCACGAGCTTTGCCCCTGAGTTGTCCGCCACTGGCACTAGGCTGTTCATAAATATGCCAGGAGTTACGTGAAATCTATAGGGTACTCCTACTGTTCTCTTGCCGCCGCGTTTTGCCATACCGCCTATGTTTGTCCGTGTTTATATATTTTAACTGATCAGCCCGTCCGTCGCCGCTCACCGATCGGCCACCAACGCAGTCATCACCGCCAAGCGCCTCCTCCGTTTAGCCCTTTTTCCACGTGAGGAGTATCCCCACGTTGCTTGTCAGTTTTATTGATAATTTATTTTTCTCCAGTAGAGGCGGCAGGGGCGTTTTAGGCCACGCGCCGCCATAGTAGAAATAGAGATATCCCAAATCCTCAGGGTTTACGCCCAGCGCGTGCGCGGTTACGTAATCAACTTCGGCGCAGTTTTCGCCCGTCACAGCAACGCCCCAGTAACGTTGAAAGCCCTTTATCGGCCCGTCGCCCTCAATGACGAATTTGCCGTCCACGATACAAAGGGTATTTTTCTCCAGTTTGTAAATATCTGCAATGTACTTATACAGCGGCCTAAACCCCTCGTAGAGGTTCTGCGCGTCTTTAGGCTCAAGCACTTGGAGCGCCGCTGTGGGGGTGGTTAAATAGAGAATCGTTTGGGGGTGGCTCACGGGTATTGCCACCACGATTTTTAAAAGAGACTCGTCAAACGCGGCCTCTAAGGCCCTTACCTTAATTTTAGCCCCCCGCGGCGAGTCCAGCTCTAGTTTGAAATTGGCGTGCTGATGAGGCTGTACTATCCTCGCCCCGTATTTGCCCGCTAACTTCTCAAGGCCGATTATTTTAACCGCCTTCTCGAAATAAGATTTAGGCATTGAGAAGGTTATGGAGACGTCTCTTCCCTGCAGCGCTTGAAGAATTGCCTCTACGAACTCCGGGCGGGGATTTGACTGAGATGGGATATAGCTGTGGACTGCCAGTACTATTAAGGCGTCTTTTTTAGGTATTGGCAATGCGCTATCTGCGGGAAATGCCTCTACCACGTTCTTTAATCTGACTCAAATTAAATCTTTGTCCTCCTAAAACCCGTGCTTGTGAGGCTCTGCGGGCTTTACCACCTCTCTTAAAAGAACTGTGGCGTAGCTACCCCTGGGGAGGGTGAATTGCATGAACACGTCGTTGCCCATAATCTTATACTCAAAGCCGGCGGGCTCAAGCCTTACGCGTCTGTAAGTGCCGTATACCCTTAGGCCCCGCGGCATCTTAAGAAACGCCGAGGGATCTAGGCCCTCTTCTCTCAATACTCTCAATAGGGCCTCGCCCACCTTGCCCCGGGGCATTCTAACCCCTGCGCCCACTACTGGCAACACCACCTCCCCGCCGAGGCCCTCCGCGTAATACGCGATCTGTCTGTTGATTTCAACTAAATCCCCCTCCACCGGCCTGTCAATGGGGCCTATCTCCATTCTAATCGATAGAAATCGATTAAAAATATACGACTGCGCCGCCTCGATATATACTCTTAGAATTTGTGGCGGTATAGCCATGATGGCGTTCCACATGTCGTAGCCCCCGGCCAGTCTCTTTAGAAAAACCCTTTCCTCAACGAATTTCTTCGGGAAGAGCTCCAAGGCCTTTGCATAATCCCCCTTACACGCCGCCTCTCTAGCCCTTTTCGCCACCTCGGACTCCCGGCTGAAAATTTTGCAAAACATGACCTCGAAAAATAAGTGCGGGTCTTTCTTTAACAGCGCCTTTCCCAAGAGGTGTGTTACTGGCCTAATCGTCCCGAATCGCTGATAGCCGTAATAATTCGGCGCCGCGGTCTTTTTAAGCGCCTCAAGAGCCCCCTCCGCACAGCTAATTCTCTCCACGTCGCGCAGTATTATTGTAAACCTATTTCCATATATTTGAGACGGCGTTATGGGCTTATCCATACTCCACATCCCCAGGAACTGCACCCCCGGTAGCTGAGGGAGGTTTGTAACCGAGCCTCTAACAGCTACTATTTGAGAAGTCACGGCTTTGGCGTCCTTCAACCCACCGACAGAAACATCGCGAGGGCTTAAGCCCAGGGCTCTAGCTAAGCGCAAGATGAGCTTTATCGTGTCCACATTGCGCTTGACAACATGTATCCACGTCCAGTTGCCCACCCTCGGCCTCAGCTCTACCCCAGTTGTGGCGACCACCGTGCCGTCTAACAAAACCTCCTCTACTACAAAGTCCTCCGGGCTCCTCTTTATAACGCCCCCCGACGGGCACGTGTCAGTGGCGTAGTATAACATGCCAAGAGCTTTGTCAAACGGTGGGGCTTCCAACACAACCCAGCCAAGATACCTCCTTTTAAACATACGCCGGGCTGTTAACACCTCCGCCAGGTAAGGGGCCCCGGCGCCTATTAAGCGGTATGAAAGTTGGTGCGACGTGCTATAGAGGCTCTACGTAGAATTTAGGCGGTTCTATTCTCTCGCTTTTACAACGGGGGCAACGGCTCGGCTTCTTCAACCTTTCGCGGTCTCTGAATTCATAGCCGCAGTTTTTACAAACTGCGGGTAGCATTTCAAGACGGTAGCCCATTCTTTTCAATGTCTTCTTGACATGTTCAAGCTCGTCGTATAACTCGCTAGGCTTCAGCTCGGTGTTTACTAGCGCTTGTAGTTGGTTAACCGTGAGGGGCTCTCTGCTCTCAAGAAGAACCTTAATTAACCTCTCCCTAACCGTTTCCATTCACTTCTCAATAACCGCCGACTGTAGCCAAAGTGCCTTATAAACCCCGCCCGGTTTTAACACGGCGAAGGTGAATATGTGGGTATTCCTATCCCCCGGCCTCTGAGCCTCTATTCTAATAAACCTAGCCTGCTCCGGCCTCTCCACGGGGTCTACATTTGCGTCTAACAACTGGGAGACAACAGGCGTATACCCGGCGCCCCTCAACTGCCCCTCTATACAGCTTAACAGCTCTTGGGGGGAGGGGGCGGAGCACTGAGCTTTTTCAATAGCCTCTTTAACTCGGGCATGCTCTATACTGTAGTCCATAGGCGGCCTTTTATACCTCTTTAAATAAGTTAGTGTTAGAGATTGTTGAGAACCGCGCGCAATGTGATGTGTTTTAAGAATCTATGTGCCCAATACGCCAGAGAAAAGTATTTAAACCTTTTTTTTAGAATAATATGTCAACAGGGTATGTGTTAAAGGGGTTGACGATACTACTTGTCCTAACGGCGTTGTTCCATGCCGGTGATGTTGACAAGTTCATCTTTCTAGATTTAGATGTCGGTGATGAATTCCCCTATGTAGTGATAGGCGAAAGAATAGAGCAAGCGCCAGTGGCATACATAGCTTTAAATCGTACTGTGTATCTAGTTGATTTCAACGCTAACATCACCTATTTAAGTGTGGTAGGCAAATACCTCGTAGTTCCCAGAGAGGCCGTAAATAATGCCAAGGCTCAACACCCAAAGGCGGTGGATGTGGATATAGAGGGAGTGGGGAGGGTTAGATTAATCCTTGCCAGAAATACAACTGAACTTCATGGCGGGGTTATTGCACGAAAAGGATCTCAGGGTAATGAGTCGTGGCTAGCCTCTAGAGTTGAGCTGGTAATATTAGCCGAGGAGAGAGGAGGTAAATTCTACATAGACGGAAAGCCAATAGATATTAGGAGGCCAAAGAATTCGCTAAGAAAGCCCTCGCCTAAGGGCATTGGAGGAGAGGCGGGGATAATGGGATTTGACAGCGGCACTTCCTCTACCAGTTTCTACTGGTCTACGTATGTATTTGCCCCCACAGTATATGCAAATGTTCAGAGTAGCTATCTGTATACACCTGCAAGTTTTATTATTGCAACTGGATTTAATCCCTCAAGTAGAACTTATAACTTTATTCCTAAATCATCATCTGACAGCTACTGGGCCTATTTAGGAAAAGACGTAGTCCGCGTCTATGTACAAGTAACTTGGAAGCCTGATATAACCGCTCCCAACTTTGGCGAGCCGGGGCCAGATCTCCGGCTTTACATTGCCTATTCGCAATTCCCCCAGCCCACAGTGCCTAGCACACAGAGTTGGACGTCAAGCTCCTCGCCGCTATATAACATAAGTAATGTGCTTAGAAAGATGTACATATTCGACACATCTGCCTATTCAAACTACTACATATATGTATATACTATTATTAGAAATCCAAGCTATAGGCCAATTAACATATCTCTTATGGCCGTATATAGAAGGCCTGGCCTCTCCATATCCGATATATACGGAAGCTTGGCCGCATTGTGGCGTTGGGATGCAAAACAGCCAGGCGTCGTATTTAGCTATGACAGCTATTCGGGAAGAGATGTATTTCTAGCCGTTATTCCACAGGGGTTTAACGAATTTGCCAACTTCTACGCACGATTGAAAACCTCCTTCGGCTGTAACGCCAATGCAAGGATAGATGTTACAATCGGCTCTCTTTATCTGGGATCCTTCGCGCCGACGAGCATTGATACTAGCACTGGAACGTGTACTTTTGTAATTTCAAGTTTATTTAACTTGCTTGAGGCTGCAAAATGGTACTTTTCCTTTAACGCATCTCCGGTACTACCAATTGTGTTTACATATAGGAACACAGGTAGCAGGATCACCGTTGAGGAGCTCTACATCCAAGGTAGCCGCTGGCCAGAGATTTGGAGCCACAACAGCGCCACCTGGCTCAGCGCCAAACTAATTTTCAGCAATCTGCCTAATAGGTACGAATTGCAAAGGAGAACCCATTTAAGGGACTTCTATACCTACGCGGTGAGATATACCTCAGGAGTATTTGCAGGGAGTATAGCAGCCTTGGCCCAAATTAGGCATACTGGTTTTATCACACCAAGTGGGCTTAATAGCTTTGCCATGGTTTCGTACTACTATACGCCGTTTAGGCATCGGTTTATAAGCGAGACGCCTACGCTGAAAAGAGTCTGTCTTGCTGTAGAGACAGTGGGCCGGGTGCCGGCAATGGCAATGAATATAACAGAACGCAGAAATCTGTTCTTAGATGCATTAGTTTCAGCCACGGGCGCAGCGGTCACCGCGGCCAGCTTTGTAGTGGCTGTGTTGTCATTTTTCACAGGTAGTTTAAGCGTTGCTGTTGCAGGCGCCATCCTCTGGGGTTTGGATGTCTTGCTAGGGGGCGTGTCTGTTTCTAGTAATATTTCGTGTATACAGAGTTCGCCTGTCCCGTACTACGGGATTGGCTATGATGCTGGGACAGCCGGTAGTATACTAGGCGCCCACTGGGATGTCTATATTCCCTACTTTGGCGATACTAATCAGCTAATCGGTATTAGCGTCAGATATATTAACGTCGATGGGTATTTTAAAGCTGATAATAATTATGCCCAGATGCCGTTGGTATCGTATTCTCCATACTTATTGAGGACTGTTATTGCATTGAGGGATGTTAGCAATTACTTCGTTGCACCTGAGGAGCCTTACGCCTTGGCATGGGCCGGGTATTTGATAAAGTTCAGTTAATAATACCCCCAGCTTTAGGGCTTTTTCTCATTTACCTACTCTCCTATCTGCCTCCGCCTACGGCAGTTCATTTAGTGTTACGCGTGTGGGGGGCTTATCTTACGTTGGCATGGATTGTGCTGACGTTGCACAGAAAGCGAATTTGGAGGGCGGCGTTAATAAGCACCGTCTTGTATATTGCCGGCATTGGGCCGTTGGAAATCGCCTTACTTGCCGTAATTCCGGCAATTTTCGCAGTGTTTTGGTATCTCATTTTCATGCCATTATGGCGGGCTTATAAGTGTGAAAAATTTAGGGGTCTAGTTAAAGCATTCGGGGGGATTATTGGCGGCAATATCACGGCGTTTGGATTACAGTTTTCAATAGGCACGGCGTTGTCCCCAGAATATCTCCAGTTGCTAGGAGATATACCTACGCGCACTGCGGCGAATTACGTGAGGTATGCCATTCTCGCAACGGCCTTTTTTCTCACATACAAATATTTAATTAAGTGTAGAGGTTAATCAGCCGCTCAGCCCTCTTCACTTTTCCGACCTTGTAAGCGTCGTCATTAATACTTAAAAACATCTTTGGGTTAAATACTTATGAAGTGGCTAGTTGCAGTTTTAATCCTTTTTCTAGTTGCCTTTGTTATTTTTCTAACTCCCCCCTATTTTTTCAGACTGGCTGATCCGTTCCAGGGGCCTTTAAAAGCAGTGGCGCGCCCCGCGCCGCCGGCGCCTTTGGTAAACTATACGTTGGTAATAAAGGCCGGGGACGAGAAAGAGGCTTTTTACAAATTGGGATACGCCCACGCGTATTATCGTTTTTTCCAAATGGACGTAATGAGAAGAGTGGCAGAGGGCAAGTTGTCAGAACTATTAGGCGAGGCGGCGTTTGATACAGACGTTTATTTTAGGACCAGGGGCCTGTACATATCCGCCGAGCGCACGTGGGAGTATATAAAGCGGAATTATCCCCAATACGCCGAGCTTATTGAAGAGTATGCGCGCGGCGTTAACGACTTTTTGGCCTCCCGCCCGCCGATAGTGGAGTATTTAATTCTAGGCAAGAGCCCCGAGCCGTGGAGCCCCGTTGACACGTTAGCTATTGCAAAGCTTGTGGCGTGGTCTCTCAGCGGAGGGGAGGACGATATTGAGCTCAAAGCTCTTGTAGAGGCGTTGGGGCCGCAGTTTCTCGAGATAGCTCTTGCGAGAGAGGGGAATACTCCCATTTTGCCGCGGAAAGTAACATTTACCTCGCCTTTGGGGATGGGGAGTAATAACTGGATTATATCGCCGAATTTCACCGCCACAGGCATGCCAATACTAGCCAACGATCCCCACCTCTCCCTTTCGGCCCCGCCTATCTGGATATTCCAGAGAGTTGAAATGCCTAATTACACCGTCATGGGCGTGGCCTTTCCAGGCGCGCCTGTAGTAGTCATAGGGACTAATGGATATGTGGCGTGGGGCTTTACTAATACAGGCGTTGACGTAATAGATTACTATTTCTACGTCTGGAACGGCACTAGGTATTATTATAACGGAACTTGGCTAGATGCCAATAGGCGTGTTGAGAAGATTAAGATATGCGATTTGAATAACAGATGTGCGGAGAGGAGCCTAGAGGTTTTAGAAACAGTACACGGCCCAGTTATTGAATACAAAGGGCAGAAGTATTCCATGAAGTGGCTTGGCAATAACGTGACCTTAGAGGCCCTCGCGCTTTACTACATGAATAAGGCGAGGAATCTCACTGAGTTTCTCAACGGGCTTAAGTACTTCGTCACGCCCAGTCAAAACACCGTCTACGCTGACAGATATGGCGTAGTGGCGTATTTCGCCAACGGCTATTTCCCTATAAGAGAGGGGGGTTACCTGCCCTTTAACGGATCTAAGGGAGAGGGGGAATGGAGGGGTTTTGTGTGGCTGCCTTCAGTGCTCTACTACGTAAATCCGCCTTACCTCGCCACTGCGAACAATAAAATTGCGGATGCGAATATTTACCTCCAGTGGAGATGGGCTGACCGTTATAGACACGACAGAATTATGGAACTAATAGCCCAAAAAGCGGCCCGTGGTAAAATATCTGTTAAAGATGTAATGGATATCCAGAGGGATGTCGTGGATATTTCTTGTAGAGACGTGAGAACGTTGCTTGATCTCTATGGAGGAGAGAAGGGGAGGGAGCTTCTTAACGAGTTGAACAAATGGGACTGCTCAATGTCGGCTGAGTCCATAACTGCGGCGAGATATGCCGTATTCCTATACAACTTACAGAAACTGGCGTGGGGGAAGTTCAATATCTCAATTACGTTTGTGCCCTTTGAGATCACGCTTGTAGCAATTAAAAGAGGGCTTATAGACAGATCTATTGTTGAAAAAGCCGCCGAGGAGGCGTTGAAAATTAACACTCCCTGGGGTAATTTACACAAGTATAGTATATCTCATGTATTAGGAGGTGTGTTTCCAGGGCTTAACTATAAGAAAGTAGAAGCCCCGGGGGATTGGTTCACTGTTAACGTGGCGCCGGGGTTTGACGTCTCTCACGGCCCCAGCGTGAGGTTTATTGCGGCCTTTGGCGACGGCGTTTATATGATGTTGCCAGGGGGTCCAGACGGAGATCCCCTAAGTCCGTTGTACGATGCAATGTATATGCCGTGGGTAAGGGGCGAATATGTCAAAGTGGGTTAGGTATATAAGCCTCCTAGTGCCGCTTTTAGGCATAGCGTCGCCGTGGCATGAGTTAAACGCGGCGTTGTTACCGTTTATAGGCGGCGTTATATACGGCTATTTTACTAACAAACGCCAGGGCGTTGCTATTGCTCCTGTGGCCGCGCTGGTGCCAGTGGCAGTTGTATTGGCTTATTACGGGGTTATTAACGGCGTAAGGCTTTCACGATTTATTTCAATATTCCATCTATTCGCCTGGCTGTGGGTAATATTCTGGGTCGTGTTTTTTACCCTTGGCGCTGTGTTTGGATATGTAATACGCCCCAGGGTACTTAATAGATAAAAATCTTCGGCGAATTTGGCTCATGAGCGCGAAACTTTGGATAGCAATAGCGGCTGTGATAATTATAGCAATAGTGGGGGCGTTAGTCGCGCTTCAACAGCCCCCTGCACAAAAACCAACGCCTTCGCAGAATACCTCCACCGCCGCGACGCCTCCAAAGGGAAATATATACGTTATATATGATATAGGAGGAAGGGGCGACCTCTCATTTAACGACATGGCCTACCTCGGGGCCTCAAAGGCCTCTGTGGATTTCGGTTTAGGCCTAAAGGAGGTTCAAAGCAAGACGCAAGATGATTACGTGCCCAATCTCAGAGCCGCTGCGAGATCGGGCGACGCCGTCTTAATTGTCGCAGTAGGCTTTTTAATGACAGACGCCGTCAAGCAAGTCTCTCAAGAATACCCCAATGCAAAGTTCGCGATTATTGACGGGTACATACCAGACAGGCCGAATGTACTGTCAGTGTTGTATAAAGAAAACGAGGGATCTGCCTTGGTAGGCGCCTTGGCAGCCCTGACGGCGTATTACTACAACTGTACTAAAGTGGGCATAGTGTTAGGCATGGAAATACCTGTGTTGTGGAAGTTTGAAATTGGCTACGCCTACGGCGTGAGGTGGGCTGAGCGCTATATAAAGCAGAAATTCGGAAAAGACGTAAAGTTCGACATACTATACATATATACAGGCTCGTTTAATGACCCTGCCAAGGGCAAACAAGCGGCTGAGGTTATGTTGGCGCAGGGGGTCTGTGTGATATACCAAGCGGCCGGCGCCACTGGGCTCGGAGTGTTTGAGGCCGTGGCTGAGGCCGGGAAGAGGGCGGGCAGGAACATGGGCCCGCCCTTTGCCATAGGCGTTGATGCGGATCAAGATTACATTAAGCCAGGGTTCATACTCGCCTCGATGATGAAAAGAGTTGACGTAGGCGTCTACACTGCGGCTAAAATGGCCGTGGAGGGCACGTTTAAAGGCGGCGTGTTAGAGCTGGGCCTAAAAGACGGCGGCGTTTCTGTGAGCACACTTGACGATCTGGCGCAGTTCATTCAAATCGGCGTAAGGGCCGGCGCTGTTAAACAAGAGGACGCCGATAAGATAGTGGCCGCGGTGAGGGAGATGAGATCTAAAATACCCTCTTGGGTGTGGGACGCAGTAAATCAGCTAAAACAAGACATCATAGCCGGCAAGGAGCAAGTGCCTCTGCCAACAACGCAAGATCAAGTGGCCCAACTTAGAAAAGAGCTCGGGCTCGGCGTCGCCAGTTGATGAACGTCTTTTTAAAAGAAATTCACAAAGTTTTTTTCGACGGCACGCATGCCCTTAAGGGCGTGTCTCTCGACATCCGCCCCGGTGAGGTATTAGCTCTGCTTGGGGAAAACGGGGCGGGGAAGACAACTCTTATGAAAATACTCGCCGGGATCTACAAGCCCACCTCCGGCGAGATTTATATTGACGGGAAAAAAGTCAGGTTTAAAAACGCCCGGGAGGCTCAGAAGGCGGGGATAGCCATGGTCCACCAACACCTCTCGCTTATCCCCGGGCTTACCGCTATTGAAAACATCGCCGTGGCGGAGGGCGCCAGTTTGAAATATATAACAAGAGACGTGAGGGAGAGGGCTGAGAAAATAGCGGCGGAGCTGGGGTTTGAAGTTGATTGGGATAGAGACGTGGAGGAGCTCCCCCTAGGCGTGAGGCAACGCGTGGAAATAGTTAAAGCGTTATATTTGGGAGCCAATTTGCTAATACTTGACGAGCCCACCACAGTGCTCTCGCCCCCAGAGGTGAAATCCCTATTCCAAGTGGTGAGGAGGTTAAAAGAACAGGGCAAGTCAGTGGTTTACATAACTCATAAAATACCTGAAGTGGTGGAAATAGCCGACAGAGTGGCGGTGTTGAGGAGAGGCGTAAAAGTGGCGGAGTTCACGCCTCCATACGAGCCTAAAAAACTAGTGGAGGCAATGGTTGGAGAATTGAAGGTTGAAAGCGTCGCCCGCGCGGGGCAGCCAGGAGAGAGGCAAGTTTTAGAAGTGAGAGATCTCTGGGTTTATGAGGGAGAGAGGCCGGTTGTGCAGGGGGTAAGCCTGACGGTGAGAGAGAGGGAAATACTCGCAATTGTAGGCGTTGAAGGAAACGGCCAAGAGCATTTAGTAGACGCAATTGTAGGTGTTAGGAAGTATAAAGGCTATGTCAGAATATACGGCGGCTATGCCTATATTCCTGATGATAGGCACCAAAAGGCCCTTCTCCTCGAGAGGAACTTAATTGAAAACGCCGTGCTGGGCAGGGAATCTTATTTTTCAAAATATGGATTTATTTTGTGGAAAAAGGCAGAGGGCTTCACCTTAAAACTGGTCGAGGAATTCGGAATAGTGACCCCAAGCCCGTGGGCAGCAGTGAGGCAACTTTCGGGCGGCAATCAACAAAAACTAGTAGTGGCTAGGGAGCTGGCCCGGGGGGCCAGGCTCATAATAGCGCACCAGCCCACGAGGGGACTTGACGTGGCCACTACTGAGTATGTCCAACGCCTATTAATCAAGGCTAGAAACGAAGGTTCTGGCATATTGCTAGTCACAAGCGATTTAGACGAGGCTTATAAACTAGCCGACACTATCGCCGTAATGTACAGAGGCAGAATCGTTGCCCTAGGCCCCGTTGAGGAAATGAACATTGACACTGTAGGCAGAAAAATGGCCGGGCTATGAGGGCGCAAGTGCTTTCCCCGCTGAATATCATTATTGCGCTAATACTCGCATTTCTCATAGGCGCTATTGTGATGTGGATCTCGGGCTTCAGCCCCATAGCCTCTTACTCATCTATGTTGCTCACGCCGCTTTCAGACCCCGTATACTCCCTCTCGGCGCTGGCCTTCTCGGCTCCGATTGTCCTCACAGGGCTTACCTTCGCTGTGGGGCTGAAGGCAGGGCTGTTTAATATAGGAGCCGAGGGCCAGGTGTACATGGGGGCGCTGGGGGCCGTAATAGCCGCTTATCTGGCCAGAGACGTTGCCGCGCTACCGCTGGCCTTCGGCCTGGGGCTCGCCCTGGCTGTGCTCTGGTCTGCTCTGCCCGCGCTTTTAAAACTATGGCGCGGCGTGAACGAAGTGGTGAGCACAATAATGATGAACTGGATTGCCTACTGGATAGTTATAATGGCCGTATCTACAGCGTTGTCAAATCCTCTGCAACCAGAGGAGTCGGTTAAAATGCCTGAAGCCGCCCGACTCACGCCGCTAATACCAGGGACTGATTTCACTCTGGCAGTGCCGTTGGCGTACGGAACCGCGGCTGTGATATTTGTTTTCTTGAAGTACAGCGTCTGGGGATATAGGATGTCTGTAAGCGGCCATAACCCCCTAGCGGCTAAGTCTTACGGTATTAAGCCCGAGAGGGCCGTGTTAATTGCCTTTGCAATTGGGGCCTTAACGGCCGGCTTGGCCGGCATTTTACAAGTAGTCGCGAGACCCCCCTCTTACAGCCTTACGAGAAATCTGGCCAACGTCTACGGCATCGGCTTTGACGGCATAACCGCGGCCATGCTGGGGAGGGGCCATCCACTGGGCGTGATTTTCGCGGCCATATTTCTCGGCGTAATGCAAGAGGGGGCCCGCCACATGCAAATAGAGGCAGGCACGCCCTTTGAATTCGTCAGAGTTATCCAAGGGCTTATAATACTCCTACTGGCAGTGCAAATATTGAGGAAGATATGATAGATTTGTTACTAACGCAAGCCCTTCTAGCCGCCGTGCCGATCCTCCTCGCCTCAATAGGCGAAATACTGAGCGAGAGAAGCGGAGTGGTCAATATAGGCCTAGAGGGCATAATGTTGCTAGGGGCCTTGTCGGGGCCCCTTTTTGTTGACTACTTGCGGTACAGAGCTGGGCTGTATTTGCCAGACCCCGCGTGGCCAGTAGTTGCCATTGTTATATCAGCTGTGGTGGGGATGTTGATAGGGTTAATACACGGCTATATCTCCACATATCTTGCCGGAGACCAGATCATAAGCGGCGTCGCCATAAATCTCTTTGCGGCTGGCGTCGTTGCATATGGAATACAGGCATATTGGGGCGTTGCCGGTTATAAACAAGTGCCAGACTGGGCGAAGGCGGATCCCCTAGTTCTAGCCGCATTTGCAATTATCCTCGCAGTTGTGGCATGGTACATGTTATTTAAGACTAGACTCGGCATAGTCTTAAGAGCGTGTGGAGAAGATCCAGAATCGGCATATAATATGGGGATAGACGTCAACAAGGTGAGGCTGACTGCCAGCATGGCGGGCTCCGCGCTTGCGGCAATTGCAGGGGCTTATCTCAGCACAGCCTACTTGTCTGTAGTCACAAAGGAAATCTCGGCGGGGAGGGGATTTATAGCCCTGGCCAATGTGGTTTTTGCCAATTGGAACCCGTTGCTGGCAATAGCGGGGGCGTATATATTCGGCTTCTTCGACGCCCTATCCTACTGGCTACAGACGACGGGAATAGCCAGATATGAAGTCACGAGAATGATACCATATATAGCAACGTTGTTAATAGTCGCGGGTGTAATCGGGCGCGCAAAGCCGCCCAGAGCTCTCGGCAAGCCGTTTAGAAGAGAATAGTTATAAAAACACGCCAAGATAAAGCCATGGAGGAGTTCAAAAAGGCCATGGAGGAGATTTCTAAGTCTCTGCAGAAAATGGTCGACGATCTCAGGGAAAGACGGGACTACCGCATTTCTGAAGAGGGAGAGGAGGTGAGAATTGAAATAGACATGCCGGGGTTAGAGCCAGCCGACATAGCCCTTTCCGTCACAAAAGACGGCACGGCCCTCCGCGCAGAGGGGGCCAGGGGGGAGAGGAAGTACTCCAAATTCATCCGCCTGCCGGTTAAAATAGACCCGTCCACTGCCACTGCGCTTTACAGACATGGAGTTTTAATAATAACTGCAAAGAAAGTGAAGGAAGAGGAGATAAGAATACCAGTTCGCGGCTGAGGCCCTGGATGTGTTTTAACGAGGTCTCCACCGACAGCCCGGTTTTAATGGAGTGGCTGGAGAAATATGGAATACCCGTGAGAGAAGACGCAGAGGTTTTCGCCGTATATGGCCGCGACAGAGACATCTTAAGAGCACTGCGGGAGTCTGACAAAGTCGTCGTCGGAATCTCCCCGCCGGGGCTCGACGTTAAACTGGCTGCACTAGATCTCCGCGAATTGCCGAGTTTGACAAGCATTAAGTGTAGAGCGGTGGAAATACCAAGGCTAAGGGCTGAATCTCCTCACGGCCACGTGGTGGGGGTTAACGAAATAGCCATATTTCCCGAAAAATCGGCGACGTTTTTAAAATACTCCCTTTATGTCGACGGGACTTTTTTATTTAACGATTTAAGCGACGGCGTATTAATAGCCACTCCGCTGGGCTCCACTGCCTACGCCTTATCGGCCGGCGGGCCCATAGTGGATGTGCGGTCGAGAGTAATTGTAATAGTCCCGGTGAACTCGGCCATGGGCAGAAAGCCCTACGTAATTCCCCAGGAGTCGGTAGTGGAGATAAGAGATATTAAAAGCAGAGCCCGCCCTGTCGCCATTGGAGATGGCGTTGTAGAAATTGACGCCGGGGGTAGCGTGACAATACGCGCATGGGGAAGGGCCAAATTGCTTGTAAGAGAAAGGGCGATTCCAAGCGGAGCTAAAATGCCCGCCAGCGCCCAGCTCATTAGAAAAGTCCTAGCCGAGCGGGGCCCCTTAACTGTGGCGGAGATCTCAGCCGTGACGAAACTGTCGCAAAGGACCGTGCGGAATGCGCTGAAAAGGCTTAGAGAAATGGGGCTTGTAAAGGCCATGTTAGACCCGACGGATCCCCGGCGGAAGATCTATACTGTTTGACTAATTATTTATGTATATTCTTCACAATTAGCTTCACATTCCGGGCATCTAGTAAGAATTTTTGACATAGATAAAAGATTTATGAGCGCCGTATTAATCCGCCATGCTCAAGGAAGAGGTGTTAAGGCTGAAGAGGGAGAAAAACGCAGTAATACTCGCGCACAATTATCAACTGCCCGAGGTGAAGGATGTGGCCGACTTTATCGGCGACTCTCTTAATTTGTCCATGGAAGCCGCTCGGACTAAAGCAGACATTATAGTTTTCGCCGGCGTGTATTTCATGGCGGAGACAGCCGCCATTTTAAACCCGGATAAAAAAGTGTTAATCCCAGACCCCGGCGCCGGGTGTAGCCTGGCGTCTTCCGTCTCTGCGGCTGACGTGTTGGAGTGGAGAAGAAGGCATCCCAACGGCGTTGTAGTCGCGTACATAAACACATATGCAGAGGTAAAGGCGGTGTCCGATTACGTCTGCACCTCAGCCAATTGTTTGAAAATAATAGAGGCAATACCCAGCGATAGGCCGGTGCTCTTCTTGCCGGACAAATACCTCGGCCTTTATATAAAGGCAAAGACGGGCAGAGAAATAGACATTTGGGACGGCGAGTGTCACGTACACGCCAAGATCACCTCTCCTAAAATTACGGCGAAAATTAAATTGTACAGAGACGCCGAGGTGTTAATACACCCGGAGTGCGGGTGCGGAACTGCGTGTCTACTAGAACTGCCCAAAATGGGGCTCTCCCCAAAATTCCTCTCCACAGAGGGCATGGTCAAGTACGTAAAGCAGTCGCCCGCAAGGAGGTTCATAATAGCGACAGAAGTCGGCATAATAGACCGGCTTGAGAGGGAGGCGCCGGGCAAGGAATATATACCCGCGGCCGAAGACGCCATATGCGAGTATATGAAGTTGATAACTTTAGACAAAGTGCACCGCTCTCTTAAAGAGGAGATTTATAGAGTAGTTGTCCCCGAGGATATTGCAAAGAAGGCGCGGCTGGCCATTGAGAGGATGTTTGAATTTGCATGATCGAGGCCAGGCTATTTGCATTCGAGCTCCTCGACGAGTTGCGCAAAGATCTGCCGTTTATAGACTGGGCCTCTGCCGCGTTGCCGGGGAAAACAATAGAGGCGTGTGTAGTGGCCAAGGCAGAGGGAGTTGCGGCTGGGGTGGATGAGGCCGCGGAGTTTTTGAAGCTGTTGGGATTTCAAATCACTCTGCGCCTGCCTGAAGGCGCGGAGATTAAGCCCGGTGTTAAGATTCTGTGCTTTAGGGGAGAGGCCTCTGAGGCTTTGAAAGTAGAGCGCGTGCTTTTAAATTTGCTTATGCACGCTTCCGGCATAGCCACATACACGCGGAAGCTTGTCGCCAAGGCTAAGTCGGCAAACCCGCGGGTAATAGTGGCGGCGACGAGGAAGACGTTGCCTTTTCTTAGGTATATTGAGAAAAAGGCCGTGTGGATTGGCGGCGGGGATCCGCATCGTTTTTCCCTCAGCGACAGCACGTTGTTTAAAGACAATCACAGAAAGTTTATACCGCTTGAGCATATGGCGTCGTCAAAAAGGCCCTTTGTCCACAAGGCTGAAGTGGAGGTAAATACAGCTGAAGACGCGGTGAGAGCCGCGGAAATGGGCTTTGACATAATTATGCTTGACAATATGACGCCGGAAGAGGTGGAGAGGGCGGCAAAGCTATTGGCCGAAAGGGGGCTGAGGGGGAGGGTTATTTTAGAGGCGTCTGGCAATATCACAGAGGACAACATACACCTCTACGCGCCTTATGTGGATGTAATTTCAGTGGGGAGGCTTACACACAGCGCTCCAGCTTTAGACATGTCGCTTGAGGTTTACGACGATAAAGTCAAAGTGGGGCTTATTGGATATGGCAGGCTGGGCAAAGCGCTTGTGGAGCTGGTGCGCGACGACAGAGATCTGGAATTTGTCGCCGTATACGACACGGACAAGGAGAAGTGTATAGAGGCCGAGAAAAGCCGCGGAATACGTTGCGTCAGCACAATAGACGAGCTAATTGCCCTCTCTGAGGTGATTGTGGAGGCCGCCAGCGCCCAAGCGGTGTTAGAATACGGCTGTAAAATACTCGAGGCGGGCAGACACTTAATAGTGGCCTCCGTGGGCGCGTTGTCTAAATTGCCAAAGTGCGGAAGGGGGTATGTATTCGCCATATCGGGCGCCGCGGGAGGAGTTGATATCGTTGCCTCGACTAGAGGAGCCGTTAAGCATGTGGTCCACAAGGCGGCGTTTAGAGTAGCGGAGAGCGGAGAGGCGGAGGAGCTGTACTGGAAGTACCCGCAGAGCCTTAACTTATCGATGACGTATAAACTCGCTGGGGCAGAGAGGGTGGAGGTGGAGTTGAGAGGAGACGCGCCGGAGGATCGGATTATACACGAAGTAGAGATAGTACACAAATGGGGCAGGGTCTACATAAAGGCAGAGAATTACGCCAAGGGGACTACTAGCTACTCAGCCGCCTTATCTCTATACAATACTCTGAGGAATGTTGCAAAATTCCTGCGTGGCGGTCGCATTATTATTGGGACTTTCGCTGTGCTTTAACTTTCAAGAAGTTTGTAAAGAGCTATTGCCAAATGCCCAGTAGAGCCCACGTCTTTTTTCACGGCGTAGCTCATTACGGCGTTTTGGGGCAACTCCCGGGGGGAGAAGGCCAGGTCCGCCCCGTGTACTAATATCATCACGCGGCCCTCTACTTTTTCAATAGGCCTGGCGTCTTTTTCCGGCTTGCCCAAGGCGAATATAACGTCAGGTCTCAATACATCAACGGCGTCGTTAATGTCGTTGAAAACTAAAACCTCGCCCCCCATTTTAAAAGCCAGCTTAAAGAGATCTCCTATCTGTTGCGCCGCGGCTCCGAAGACTTTTATAAGCGCGAGGCGCCGTACGCCGAAGCCGTATGTTATTTTAGCTATTTCCAACATTTTTGGCACGGAGCTAATGTTGTAAATGGCGACGATCAGCTCCATAACGTGGCGATAATCCCCACTTTTATATTTGAGCTCTCGCCGCTATACACTCGCCATTTTCACATTCGACGAAATACGGCGTGGTCCCTAATATGAGGAGACCCTTTTTAAATTTCTCAAGGCTATCAGACAGGATCAGCGTCTTGCCGCAAATCACAATCTCCCTCCCAGAGATTTTGAAGGTAAATACGTCAGCGCAGGGGTCCAGCCCCAGTTTTATAATGGCCACGTCACGTATGTAAATCAGCTTTACTATCATACTCTGCCAGGATTTTCACCGCCTCGTTTGCTACCTTTATTGCCTCCTCCACACCAACCTCAGGCGCGAATTCGTCAGTTTCGCGGTTGGCTATAACCGCGTATACGCCGCCGGCTCTAGCGCCGTATATTGATGCCAAGGTGAAAATCGTTGCGGACTCCATTTCGAATGAAAGCACCATAAGCCCTCTTAGCGCCTCTATCAGCCCCTTGGCCCACGGAGGGAGGAATCCGCCGTGTCCCGGCCTCTCCTGCCCCACGTAAAAAGAGTCTGTGGAGGCCACTATCCCGACGTGGTGTCTAACGCCGAGAGACTCGGCGGCTTTCACAAGGGCGTTTACCACCACCCAGTGGGCCACTGCCGGGTACTCAGGCGGGGCGTACCACCTAGAGGCGCCGTCCCACCTCACAGCAGCCGCGCCGATAATTAAATCGCCTAGTTTAATATGCCGCCACAAAGCCCCTGTAGTCCCCACTCTTATAAAAGTGTCGGCGCCTGCGTATAAAAGCTCCTCAACGGCTATTGCAGTAGACCCCGAGCCTATGCCTGTAGACGTAGCGCCGATGGACACGCCTTTATACCTCCCCACGTAAGTAACAAACTCCCTATTCCGGGCCACCTCTCTGGCCTCGTCCCAGTGTTTCGCTATTAGCGGAACTCTCCCCGGGTCTCCAGGCAGAAGCACGTAGCGCGGGATCTCCCCTTGGGCCAGGAGGAGGTGGTAAGCCCTCTGCCCTATCTTAGGTCTCTGGGCCATGTCGGTTCCTAAAGGTCATTTTTTAAGATAGGCTCTGATTAAATTTATAAATGACAGTGCGCTCGACACGGCGTTAAGCACAGTGAATACAATATCCTTTAACAAAACTGCGTATACTGTCAGCGCAATACTCCCGAGGAAGTACAAAAGCGTTAAGTCAATTGGAGGCGGGGGGCTTCTTCTGGCGATGTTCACAGCCCAAGCTGCCACGATTAGAAAAAGCCCCAAAAGGCCTATGAGCTCTGTCATAATACGGTTACGCCCCCCTCGTAGATAGTGACCTTGTGGTAAACGTAGCCCGAGGCGGAGAGGACTCTCTCCAAGGCGTCTTCTGACCTCGGCAATAATATCACAGCGCCGCCCCGGCCGGCCCCGCTGATTTTCCCCCCGTATATAAAAGGCCTCGCCGCGTTGAGCAAGTTAATTGCCCTCTCGTCCACAACGCCCAACGCGCCTAACAGCCAGTTGTTAATTCCCATTAACTCGCCGACGCATTCTAAATCTCTGTTTAAAAGACACTGCTCAGCCTCCTCCACCACGCGCCCAATAGCCTCTATTACAAACGCCGCTGAGCGCCTCCTCTCTAACAGCGCTTTAACTCCCCGGACGATCTCGCCCGTGGTCTCAAAACGTGGGAGAAACGCGATGTAAAAGGGCGGCAGATTCGCGTTTAGCTTGTCAACGCTAAATGGGTTTGTCTTAATTTTTAACACCCCGCCAAGAGTGACGGTAGTTGAGTCCATGGGAGACGCTATCCCCTGGACCTCAAGCTCCACCCGGTGGCCCATCTTCGCCAGCTCAATCCCCTCCACATCCCCTCCCGCGCATAAGGCGTAGGCCTTCAACAGCCCTATGGAAACTGCAGCCGAAGTAGCTGCCCCCGCGCCTGGTGGCAATTCGCTTTTTATATAAAACCTCGCCGCCAAGCCGCCCCACTTCTCCTCGGCGAGCCTTAAGGCGGCGTTGATATACGCAAAAAACCTCTCCGCCCCTACTGCCTCTACGCGCCCCTCCCCTGGGTAGAACCTCAGCGCTGAGGGATAACCCGCGGTCTCAATTGATAATTTGTCGCTTTTCTCGCACTCAACATATACGCCCTTGTTTATAGCCGCTGATATGGCGGGCTTGCCGTATACCACTGCGTGTTCGCCGAAAAGTTTTACCGCCGCTGGGACGAAAATTTTAACCATGAGAGGGCGCTGTAATTAAAAGAGCGAGGCCAGGGAGCCTGCGATCTCCTCCTCGCTGGGCCCCTCCTTCTTCTCCTCCTGGGCCTCCTCTTTTGGCGCCTCAGTTGGCTGGGGCGTTTGTTGTGGCGCGGCTGTCTGCGGGAGGGAGACGGAAATGCCCAGGTCGGGGGCCTTCGCCGCCACTACGGCGGCCAACGCGTTTGCCTCAGCCACAGCCCTGCTTAACAACGCAGGTAGAGTCTCCCTAGTTACTACGCCGAGTTTAGCCGCCAGCGCGACTGCCCTCATGTGGGCAGCCGGTATTACCGCTTGTAACACCTCTCTAGTTGGATAGACGATGTTCAACGCCAAGTTCCTCGCATATACAGAAGCTGTTTCAAATAACTCTTTATATTTGTTCACATCTATTATCAGCTCAGAGATGTCGACAAATCTCTGGCCCCTCCAGATAACGCCAAGGAGCCTCAGCTGTTCAAATATGGGCTCAATGCCGACAACTCTCAAGACCTCCGCCATTTCCGGCGTAATTTCCTGCCCCGCCTTGGCCACAACAGTGTCTTTAGCTATCCAAATCTTTCCCTCTTGCACTCTAGTCGGTATCTTAAGCTTGCCGAATTTAGATATAATCGGGCCCGGAGAGGCGTTTGTAGGGCCGGCGGGCACTACTATATCAAAGGGCGCCTTGTCGCCGGGCTGAGCCGCCCTCCTCACGCTGTTCTCAGCCACAATTTTAATCACCTCAGCGGGGTTAAACGACGTGAAAAAGAACCCCACCTCCCCCCTCACCTTCTCGGCGATTTCCGCGGGGATTCCTCCATATACTTTTGTAAACGCTATTTTAAAGAGAGTGGGCTTGATAATTTTAATAACGCCATAACGCCTTAGCCTGTACCTATACTCGTGGAGAATTCTGGAGGACAGGCCGTGGAGGTCGAAGAGGAAGACGTAGGGATACTTCTGTAACAACTCCGTCGCTTCGCTGACAATCTTAACTTTTCTCGCCGGGTACTGCCTTGTTCTTACATACCTCCTCTTGCCTATGGCAAGCATCAAGACGTTGAGTATAAAACCTATTTAAATAATTAAGGCGGTCTATTTCACCAGCGCCTCCACAGCCCGAACCTTAACTGGGGGCCCCATTGTCTTTTTAAAATACAAGTCTTTTAAGTACTGCCTGAGGGGGAACTTGCGGTTCACCTCCTCCAGCACTACTAGCGCGTTTTCTAAAATTTCCTTCGGGCTCTGCCCCTCAGAGCCTATTCTAACCTTCACCACTGGCTCATTCCTGAATCTGACCCTCACCGCCTTTCTCAGCCTCTCCACCACAGATTTAACATCGACATTTGGGGGGACCACCTCGGGCATCTTGCCCCTTGGCCCGAAAATGGGGCCTACGACTCTGCCGAGCAGAGGCATTAAATCCGGCGGCGCTATAAAGAAGTCGTACTGCTTCGCCAGCTTTCTAATCGCCCTCTTGTTGCCAGACAAGCCCTCAACTTGATCTCTTGTTATTATGCTGTCTACCCCGGCGTTTTTTGCGCTTACCTCAAACGCGCCGTGGGCAAAAGCCGCGATTTTGTTAGGCTTCGGCGGGTGCGGAAGCTCCACCAAGAGATTTATACGGTTCTCGGGCTTGCTCAGATCAACTCCCTTTAAGACTACTATTAACTCAACGCTTTGTTTAAAACGCCTAGGCTTCCCCGCCTTTAACGCCTCCGCTATTTTCGCTTGGAGCGTTTCTTTGTTAATTACGGCGCTCATTGTTGCCACTGTTTTTCAAACTTATTTATAATTTCGTCATATTTCCCGCCGTCCACGTCTCTCAAAACCTCCTCCGCCTTTCTTCCATCTACGGTCACGCCCATGGCCTTACACGTGCTTAAAAGTTGCTTTACAGCCGATTTTAGAGTCTTGGACTTCAGCTCGTCTTTTTTCAACAGCGCAATCTCCACTAACTGTGCAAAGGAGAGATTCCCAATTACCTCATTTCTCGCGTCGTGAGCCCCCGTGTCCTTGCCGAAGAGCTTTAAAAGCAAATCCCCAATGGGGGGCAAGTAAATTTTTACCTCATACTTAGAGGGGCTGACCACTTCAACCTCAACCTTCTGTACAGGGTACTTGCCCACTTTCTTGAGCTCCTCCTGCACTCTTTGAACAACGGCGTTTGGATCAAGGCCTATTTGCTTCAACGCGTCTTGGAACTGGGGGTTTACTGCGACTTTGCCTCCCTGTAAAGGCACAGTTACAACGCGCTTAGACATCGCCTCAGTAAAGAGGTTTGTATAAAAGTTTTACCCTATTGAGAGCTCTTTTTAACGAGTTTCACCTCGCTGATTTTTAGGTCGAGCGGCATGGGAAAGGCGCTGTCAAGTAGTTCTACTCTCACAATCCCCTTCTCTTTGTCTACGTAGGTGACCCTAGCCCTGCTCCCCTTTAAGACGTCTGCGACGATCTCTACTTCGTCGTTTACGTCTATTTCCACAACGGGCTTTGTCGGTCTGAGGATCCTCATCACTTCTTCGACGTTTGTAATTCCCCTCATGACGCCCTTTACGTGTTTAACGCCGTAGACAGCGCGGTTTACTGCCGGGAGGGACTCGCCTTCAATGTACATCACTCCGAAAGACTCCGGCGGCACGACTATGGAGTATACGGGTATTTTTGCAGATTCGGCGCGTAGCTTAAGCACAATAACAACGTTGTACTCCTGCCTTGAGACGACGCTAACAGTGTATACGGGGCACCTCTCTTGGGCCATGTTATCTCAGCTTTATCATCAAATATATTAGTACACTGAGTATAACTACAATAGAGGCGAGCGTTGCCACGGTCTCTTTCACGGGATCTCCTAGGGTGGTAACCTCTGTTCTATACACAGCGCTGTTTAAGTAGAGGCCGGCTATATGGAATACAATTTGGAAAGCGCCGGCGATAAAGGTGAGCAACAGGAGAAATCTCGCCGTGAGTTTAAATTCCGCGTCGTCTGGCCTACTGGCCGTGGAGACTACCCACCTTATGTCCCTCCATAATTTTTCAAGTTTTTCCTGTGGAGACGCCACGCCCAGTTTTAAAACCTAATTTAAAAGCTTTAGGCCAGAAGTTGCCCGATGTATTCTTGTTTAGAGAATTTTACCAAGTCGCGGTAGGTCTGGCCCACTCCGAGGAAATAAACAGGCCTTTTCAACACGTAGATAAATGTCAAAATAGACCCCCCCTTTGGATACGCGTCTACCTTAGTGGCTATCATGCCGTCAATTTTTACATATTTTGAATAATATTTCGCTATTTCCAGCGCCTCATTGCCCAGTTGCGCGTCAAATACAAAGATAGAGTAATGCGGTTCGGTTACTCTTTGTATTTTCCTCAACTCTTCCATCAAATTGGCGTCTGTATGCATACGCCCCGCCGTGTCTATGAGCACGAAGTGGTAACCCCTCGCCTTTGCGTGTTGCAACGCGTCGTAGGCCACGGAGGCCGGGTCTGCGCCGTACGGCCCGCTGATTACTTTAAACCCGACGCGCTTTCCGTGTTCCTCTAACTGCTCCCTGGCGCCGGCTCTAAATGTGTCGGCGGCAGCGGCCACAACTCTAAACCCCATCTCCTGGAGGTTAAAGGCGAGTTTCGCCAAAGTCGTCGTCTTTCCGTATCCATTAGGGCCTAAGAACATGACGACAACGGGGCGAGTTTCGTTTAACAGCCTCTTGGAGTCTTGGTAAAAATCCACGTCTGGCACATCGTCTATTACTCCCATCAGTGCCTCAAATACGGCTTTTTTTATCACGGCGTTTTTATCGCCGAAACGAGGCACTTTAATTCCAACTAGCCTCTTCCTCAACTCCTCAACTACGGCGTCTGCCACTTCCACGGCCACGTCGCTTTCAACTAGATCGATGTATAGATCTGAGGTAAGCGCGTCTACGTCCTTTTCGCTTAAAGTCTCCTCTTTTACTACGCTGACTACAGACTCTACAAATTTCGAAAAAGTCCTCTTGAGCCTCTCGAACATTACCTAATGCCGAGCCTCTCCAGAGCCTGTCTTATTTGCGCCGCCCTCTCTGCCAGCTTCTCTATATTTTCTTCAAGCGAGGTTTTCAGTTTTGAATACTCCTCTATCCTCTCCTGTAGAATGCGCTCCGCGTTGTTCAGATCGAGGAATGCGTGGTACCCAGCGCCCAGAGGCGCCAGGACCTCCTTGGCCTCAAACACGCCCTTTACAAAAAGGCCTGCCCCTATGTGCACGAGCCTCTCGCCCCCCTCACCCTTTAACAGCCTCACGCCGTCAAGCGCCGTGGTGAGCTCTTCTAAAAGCTCGGCGACTGTGGCATGCTGAGCCTGCAGGCTGGAGAGCAACTCGCCGATTAGTTGGTATTCCTCGAGAAGCCTCTGTACGTCTTGTCTCGACATATTAATACTTAATCACTTTGTCTATACTCATTAACAGCTTGACCTCTTCAGAGGACGCATCCTCAGGCGAAATCACGACAACATCTTTAATTCTTATTTGTGTTCTTGACAGCTTGTGCCTGCTGCCGATGAGCGAGTACGCCTTTTCTATGGCGTCGTAGGGCTTCTCGCCGAGTACCTCCAGCTTGAATTTCATGCCAGTAGTAGTCTCGCCAATGACCTTATATATTCTTGGCATGGGGGCTGTCACGACTCTTTTTAAAAAGTTTATCACGACTGGCCCTCTGTAAGCCGCTAGCCGAGCACTTGTTGCATCCTCATTAGCTCGGGGCCGGCAGTCTCGTCGCCGACGAGAGCGCCGTTGTCGTTCACCACAATGCCGCCGCGGAGAAAGCTCTTGCCCCTATTGACTGTCCCCACGTCCACTCTCACCTTGAAGTATTCTGACAGTTTTTTCAAATCATCATCTGTGGCCTCGGGGGCGACTAAAAGGCCTCTTGAGTTTAACACAGCCAGCGCGCCTACCAGCGGATTGCCCGCTATGGTGTCCACGATTACCTCAACGCCCAGCACGTCTGCCACTACTTTCCTGGCGCTGGGCTCTAAAAGCGGAGACACCAGCGCCACTTTGTTTCCAGCCAGTATTAAATTAGAAATGGCGGTGTATTTAGTGTTTATAATATCGACGTTTAGGCCCAAGGCCTTAAAGAGCCTCACCTCCTCTTCTAAAACAAGCGGGGGGAGCAACACCCCGTTGTCGTTAACCACTGTGAATATGCCGAGAAGGGGCGACCTGGCCACTGTGAAACGGGCTACGGAAGTGCGGAGAGTGTTGCGGACTGCGTCGTCTATTTTCTCAGGGACGTCTGGGGGGATAAAAGTCACCGTGTTATTCGTCGCTATAAAGACTCCAATGGAGGACGTTCCGAAGACCCTTATGGGAGTTATGTCGAACATTACTCTTTAAGTTCCACCTTGACTGTCCCGTCGCTGTACTTTTCAACGGCGACGCGCACTTTTCTAGGAGGCTTTTCAATACTGCGGGCCCACAGCGCTGTGTTTAACAACTGCCCTATTTTAACCGCCTTGGGCTCCACTTTTAAATGGCGAGCCACAAACCTCCTAATCAATCCAACGGCGTATTTAGCCCTCTTAGTGCGCGACGCCTCATACGCCCTTCTGAGGTTAATTACATACTCTCTTGAGAGCACTACTTTCTTCTCCTCTGACACGTATGCGGGGAAAAAAGACAGTTATAAAATTTAGCCCCACAACAGCTCTGGCCTCTTGATTTTAACAACGCGTGGATCGTCTTTAACAGGCGACTTCGGCGGAGGTTCATGTTTATACATCAATACAGTAATTTTTCATATTTTTATATGTTCTGTCGCATTTTTTTCAAGCAAAGTAAAATAGATAAACCATTTGTTCTGGTCATAACGTGATAGACCCGGAGAGGCTACTCCAGCTAGTGCTTGAACATGCGGTTAAAAAAGAGGGCGGCGTGGTGTACAGGAAGTACAAGAGGTTTCGGGCGGATAGGTGGTACGGGGGCATTGCCACAGCTGACGTGGTGGGGTGTAATTTGAGATGTGGCATGTGTTGGGCTTGGCGAAATACCTCCTTCGTCTTGACGGCGGGGGCGTGGATGGCCCCCCATGAAGTTGCGGCGAGGCTTAGGGAAATAGCTAAGAGCAAGGGCTTTCAACAAGTGAGAATATCGGGGGGCGAGCCCTTAATAGCGCCGGAGCACTTGCTAGAGGTGATCGACCTCCTCTCTGAATATACCTTTGTAGTGGAGACAAACGGCGTGTTGATAAACAGAAACTTGGCTAAGGAGCTCGCCTCCAGGCCCAACGCCGTGGTGAGAGTGTCTATAAAAGGGGCCACTCCCCAGGAGTTTGTAAAAATTACAATGTCGCCCTCTTTCTATTTCTACAAACAGCTAGAAGCCCTCCGCCTTTTAATAGAAAGCGGCATGAGGCCTTGCCGCGACGTATACCCCGCGGCGATGCTCGGGTTTTCAACTGAGGACTCCGAGAGGCGGTTGGCAAAGGCCCTGGGCGAGATTCATCCAAAACTGCCGGAGTGTATTGACGTGGAATACGTCATACTCTACCCCCACGTGGTGAAGCTCATGTCGGCGAGAGGGCTGAAGCCGACCCGCGCGGTGACTCCCAGCGGAGTCCCCGCCTTCATGATATGAACTGCCTAGAGCTCACCCTTTATCCCAGCCTCACACTGGCGCTACTAGACGAGAACTATGTTAAGAAATTCGGCGTGAAAAAAGGAATTAGGGCTGACGCCGATTTTTACATATCTGGCAAGTGGTACAGCCCTTGGAAGTATATAAACGAGGTAGATGCAGACATCCGCGATGCCGTGCAGAAACTAGTGGAAAAGTACGGAGACTGTATTGGCATCTCCATCTCCCCTGGGGACGAAGACCTCATTTTTGTCGTCGCCTTCCTAACTCAGAACACTAATTACCACGTCAACGTCTTGAAATGGGCCAGGAGGCTGTTCTCGGCGGGGGAGGATTTAGAACAGCTGGCGAGAATAGCGCCGAGCGTAGGGAGGAGCTACCAGTTGCAGAGGCTCCCGGAGGCAGTGAGCGATTATTTAACAATGGGCCGCCCCAGGGACAGGATTACGCTATTAAAAATCAGAGGCGTTGGCCCCAAAGTCGCGGATTTATTCCTCCTATTCACCGGCGACACCACCTCGGCGCCAGTGGATAAACACTACATGAGAATAGCGCCGGGGCTTGGCATAAGGGGGGCGCCCCCAAACGCCAATTACTGCAAGAGATATACATGCGACGCCTGTCCCCTCTCCCATAGGTGTATAAGAGGCTTCTCCCTTTTAAAACTGGGCAGGCTGGCCGGGTGGGTGCAGACAGTGGCCTACCTATTAGATAAAGGGGTGTTAACGGCGGTGTAATTTAAAAACTCAAAAACACGACCCCCGCAATGGGGTGGAGGAGGAGTTTGTAGTCACCCCCTGGGAGGTAAGGGGGAGGGTGGACTACGAGAAGCTTCTCAAACACTTCGGCGCAAAGCCGCTCACTAAAGACGAAGTGGCGCTGTTGGAGAAATACGCAGGCGAGGTGCACCCCCTCATCAGAAGGGGCTTTTTCTACGCGCATAGAGACTTCGACTTTATAATGAAGTGGCACGGAGAGGGGAGGCCCTGGGCGTTGTACACCGGAAGGGGACCCAGCGGGCCTGTACATATAGGCCACATGGTGCCGTGGATATTACTAAAATGGTTCTCAGACAAATTCGGCCTTGAGGTGTACTTCCAGATAACAGACGACGAGAAGTTCTACGACGACCCTGAGATGAAGCTCGAGGAGGCCACCAACTGGGCGTATGAAAACGCCCTTGACGTAATTGCCCTAGGTTTCTCCCCAGAGAGGCTGCATTTAATAATAGACACGAAGGACATAAAGCCGCTGTATCCCATCGCGGTGAGGGTGGCCAAGAAACTTACGTGGAATACAGTAAAGGCGACTTTCGGCTTTACAGACTCCACAAACATAGGCCTCATCTTCTACCCATCGCTACAAATCGCAGTGGCCTTCCTCCCCACGGAGTTGAGACGGGAGGCCACTCCGGTGTTAATACCGTGCGCCATAGATCAAGACCCCTACTTCCGCCTCGCGAGAGATATAGCAGATGCCCTGGGCTACCCCAAGCCCTCAACTCTATACTCAAAATTCATAATGGCGTTGACAGGGGAGAGCAAAATGTCGGCGTCAAACCCAGACTCCGCCATATACACCCTAGACGACGAGAAAACCGTGAGGCGCAAGGTAATGAACGCCTTCACCGGGGGCAGGCCAACAGCGGAGGAACAGAGGAAATACGGGGGGAACCCGGAGGTCTGCCCTGTCTTCCACTACCATATGCTCTTTGACCCAGACGACGCCTCTGTGGAGAAGATCAGACAAGACTGCAAATCAGGCGCGTTGTTGTGTGGAGAGTGTAAGCTCAAACTCCACGAGAAAATTACAAAGTTCTTAAAAGAACATAGAGAAAGGAGAGAAAAGGCGCGCGGAAAGGTAGACGAATACAGACTTAGCGTAAAACTAGGCATCCGGTAACTACATTCAGCACATCCGTAAAGGGTAAATTCAGATCAAGACGTCAGTACGGCTCTATACTAGAGGGAAAGTGGGCACAAGTAGGAAAAACGGCGCTGAAGGACAACGCGTAAAAACAAGGGACTCTGAGAAAGGAGGTGAAGGCTTTTTGATAGGGGCTATTCGGCTTTGACGCCTAGAATTACCAGCAGTAGCGTAATTATTCTCCGGGACGGAAAAGCGTAATTCCTCTCTGTATTTCAAGGATATGTCGCAGGGCAAGACGTAGCGGATGTACACGACCCT
>FWWM01002294.1_pt1 | contig 52478 bp, 52 predicted proteins | sample 2228351 | NCBI WGS metagenome assembly FWWM01 (sample SAMEA103939774, study PRJEB20133) | metagenome | reverse complement strand
GACCACATGCCCTATGGGGGCAACCGCCAGAGTGGGCTGGGGCGCGAGGGGGTGCGCTTCGCTATTGAGGAGATGACCAACATTCAGATGGTCGCTATACGACTGACGTGAAACATAAAAGGAGGAGGCACAATGGACTATAAACTCTGGATCAACGGGGAATGGACAGACAGTCAGGGGGGTGGGCGCAGGGTGATTGAAAATCCGGCCAGCGGCGAGAAGATCGCTGAGGTGGTGGAGTCCAGCCGCAAAGACGTGGACCGGGCCGTGCAGGCCGCCAGGGCCGCCTTCAGCGATGGCCGCTGGTCGCGGAAGACGCCTGGGGAGCGCGCTAAGGTGCTGTGGAAGCTGGCCGACCTGATTGAGGCGCGCATGGAGGAATTCGCCCGCGTGGAGTCGGAGAACACCGGCAAGCCTTATCAGGCGGTCAGCCTGGGCGCGGACCTACCCTTCACCATAGACAACCTGCGCTTCTTTGCCGCCGCAGCCCGCGATACGCATGGCTCGCACGCCGGGGAGTATATGGCTGGCTACACGTCCATCTACCGGCGCGAACCGGTGGGCGTGGTTGGGCAGATTGCCCCCTGGAACTACCCCCTGATGATGGCGGTGTGGAAGCTGGGCCCGGCGCTGGCCGCCGGCTGCACGGTGGTGTACAAGCCCAGCCCGCTGACCCCACTTACGGCGCTGATGCTGGCCGAGCTCAGCGCTGAGGCAGGTATCCCCCCAGGTGTGGTCAACATCATCACCGGCGGTGACGATGTGGGGCGCGCCCTGGTGGAGCACCCCGATATCCGCATGATCAGCCTCACCGGCTCCACCGAGGCGGGGAAGAGCGTCATGGAGACGGCGGCGAAGACCCTCAAGCGCGTCCACCTGGAGCTGGGCGGCAAGGCCCCCGTGATCGTCTTTGACGATGCCGATGTGGACCTGGTGGCGGCGAAGGCTACGCTGGCGGCCACGTTCAACACAGGCCAGGACTGCACCGCGGCCACACGGGTGTATGTCGCCGAGCGCCGGGCGGAGACCGTCAAAGAGGCCCTGGTGGAAGCCATGCGCCAGGTGAAAATAGGCGCGCCCTTCGCTGACGACACCCAAATGGGGCCACTCATCTCGCAGGAGCAGCGCGAGCGCGTGCACGGCTTCGTGGAGCGGGCGCGGGCGGCAGGCGCTCGCATCCTCACGGGGGGCGGCGCGCCCCCAGGCTTCGCCAGCGGCTATTACTATGCCCCCACCGTGATCACCAACGTGGACCAGCGCTCCGAGATCGTCCAGAGCGAGGTCTTCGGGCCAGTGTTGACCATCCAGACCTTCCGCGACGATGACGAAGCGATCCGGCTGGGGAATGATGTGGTCTATGGGCTGGCCGCCTCGCTATTCACAAAGGACATCGGGCGGGCCATGCGTGTTGCGGCGCAGCTTGAATTCGGCACGGTGTGGATCAACGATCACATCCCTCTGGCTTCGGAGACGCCGCACGGCGGCTTCAAGCAATCCGGCTTCGGCAAAGACCTGTCTATTGAGGCCATGCAGGATTACCAGATCACCAAGCACGTGATGATCGCCCACGCCAGCCAATAACGCAGCGGTCGGTAGACCTCGCAGGTCTAGGAGACCTGCGAGGTCTGCGTCTCTTGTGGGTCGGGGCTGGGGTGGAGGGAGAATAGCGGCAGGGTGAAGCCAAATGTGCTCCCCTGCCCCTCCCGGCTCTCGGCCCATACCTTGCCCCCATGGGCCTCCACAATCTGCTTGACGATCAGCAGGCCCAGGCCCGTCCCCTTGATCCGGGCCACTTTTTCCCCACTGCCGCGCCGGTAGCGCTGGAAGAGCAAGGGCAGGTCCTCAGGGGCAATGCCCATGCCCGTGTCGCTCACCGTGACCCTGGCGTGGCTGCCATCGGCTATGGCCGTCACTGTAATGCGCCCACCCTCCGGCGTGTACTTGATGGCGTTAGAGAGCAGATTAGCCAGCACCTGCTCAATTCGCCTGGCGTCGGCGCAGACGGGCGGTAGATGCGCGGGCAGGTTCAACTCAATCGTCTGCTTCTTCTTTTGGGCCAGGACCTCGGCGCGACCGACCGCGTTCCAGCAGGCAGCAGCCAGGTCCATCTCTGCGGGCTGAAGTTTCAGGAAGCCGGCATCTATCCTGGCATACTCCAGAAAATCATCCAGTTGTTTGATCAGCGAACTGACGCTCTCCGCGATCATGTGGATCAGGTCACGCCTGCTCTCCTCGGTCAGGGGCAGCTTCGGGTTGAGGAGGGCCTCGGTGGCTGTCTGCATGACATGCAAGGGGTGGCGCAAGTCATGCGTCACCATAGCGTACAGGTCTGCTCGCATCAACTCCAGTTCGCGTCGCGCCCGTATGCCCTCGCGCAGGCTCAGGCTGCGCTCCAGGTGATGGCGAAAAGCGGCGTGCTGCGCCTGCGTCATAAGCTCATCTTTATCAATATAACCATCCGCCCCTTCCCGCACCGCCTCAATCGCTGTTTGCACATCCCCCTGCCCGGTGACCAACACGATGCACACCGCCTGGTCCTTCTCACGGATGGTGCGCAGCACCTGCAAGCCATCGCCGTCCGGCAGAACCAGGTCCAGCAGGATCAGGTCAAAGCTGCCTTGTTGCCAGGCGGCCAGGGCGCTAGCCGCGTCCTCCGCCGTCGTGGATCGCATGCCAAAGCCCTGCACCAAGGCTTCCAGGAAGCGCCGCGTGGTGCGGCTATCGTCCACGATCAGCACCGCTTTATTCTCAAGGGTGGCCTTGTCCTCCATCATGGATCAATCTCGTGTGTCTAACGTACCGCACCGTAAACGGTGCGGCTTGCGGGCTGTTGTCCCCCATCATGGATCAACCTCGCAATCGTGTCTAACAAGAGGTCCTGAGTGAATGTGCTCTTTTCAATCGCTGCCTGAGCGCCCACCTCGCGGGCGCGTTGCTCGGCGGCTTGTTGATTCAGCGAGGTCACCAGCACCACCGGCAGATGGGCCCATTGCGGGTGCTCCCGCATGGCCGTCACCAGCGCCAGCCCATCCATCACCGGCATCTCTATGTCCGCGACCACCAGGTCAAATGCCCTCCCTCTCAGCAGCGCCAGCGCCTGAGCGCCATTCCCGGCCACCTCCACCTGATAGCCTGCCGCTGTCAGGATGCTGCGCTCCAACTCGCGCGTCGTGGTCATATCGTCCACAACCAGGATACGCGCCTGGCGTTTCCCCTCCCCCCTCCTCTGTCCTCCGCTCTTCGTCCTTCGTCCTCCCCACGCCTGCCGTTCTACAGCGCTCACCAATGCCGCCGCATCCAGCAGGAAGGCGATGGCGCCATCGGCCAGGACTGTCGCCCCTGAAATGAATTCGCACGCCCCCCGCAATAGCCGCCCCACCGGCTTGATCGTCACCCGCCGCTCATCCACCAGTGCATCTACTGTGAAGATAGCCTGGCCCTGCCCATTGCGCACCAGGACAGCGTTTCGTTCCCCACCCTCTCCCCTTCCGCGCGGGGAGATAGAGGGGGACAGGGCCAGCACCTGGGCCAGCGGCACAACCTCCACCGCCTGACCGTCTACATCCACACGCTGTGGCCAAAGCGGGCCATCCTTCGTCCTCCGTCGCCTGTCCTCCATCCGGATACGCATGGCGCGCACGTCCGTTGCCGGCAGCGCCACGATCTGGCCCCCCACGCTGACCAGCAGGACATGGATCAAACTCAGGGCCAGCGGCAGGGACAGGGTGAAGGTGGTTCCTGCTCCAACACGGCTGGAGATATGGATGGTCCCGCCCAGCCTGTGCACCGCCGCCTTGACCGCGCTCATGCCCACCCCCCGGCCTGAGGATTCGGTGATAAAGGGACTTGTGCTGAAGCCGGGGGTGTAGATCAGCTCCAGCGCAGCGCGATCATCCAGCCGCGCGGCCTGCTCCGCGCTGATCAGCCCCCGCCCGACGGCCACCTGGCGCACCAACTGGGGATCGAGCCCCCGCCCATCATCGGCGATCTCAATGATCACCCGCTCGCCCTGCCGCATTGCCCGCAGGCTGATCTGGCCCAGGGGGGACTTCCCTTGCGCCAGGCGGTTCTGGGGCAACTCAATCCCGTGGCTGACGGCATTGCGCACCAGGTGCAACAGGGGCTCGCTGATCTCCTGCAAAATACGCCGATCCAGCTCAACCTCGCCACCGGTCACGGTGATCACTACCTGCTTGCCCTCCTCACGGGCCAGGTCGCGGATGGTGCGCGAGAGCGGGCTCAGGATGGTCGCCAGAGGCAGCAGGCGCAGCGCGATCACGTCATCGTGGAGCCGGTCGGTGATCCCGGAGAGCACCTCCAGGCGGTCGGTTGTCTTGACTGTGGCCGTGTACAGGCTGGTGGCCAGCCGGTCCTGCTGGTCGCGCAGGCGCAACACCTGGGCTTTGAGCCGGGCGCCCGCTGCAGAGCTGGGAAGCGACTCTATGATCTTCAACGCGCTCTCGGTGATCCGGCGCTGTTCCCCCGCGACCCGGGCCAGCGCGCGGAGTTCCAGCAGGCTGCTCTCCCAGTCTGTCCTCAACGCGGCCAGGTCGCCGATCTGCTTCAGCAGGGCATCCAGTCGGGCCGCGTTCACCCGGACAGTTTCCTCCGCCTCGGCGGGCGCAGAGGGGCTGACCGCCTCCACGACGGAGGGGGGACCGCTGACGGAGGACGGATTCGCCTCCGTCCTCTGTCCCTCGTCATCTGTCGGGCGCGAAGCGCCCAGGATGTTCTCCAGGCGACTGAGAACCTCAGCCGCTGTCGACTCCGGCTGAGCGCCCTCGCTGGCCAGCAACTGCCTCATGACATCCACCGCCTCTAAAAGCGCATCCGCCACTGTGGCGTTGACCTCCAGGCGATGTTCGCGCAGCTCGTCCAGTACGTTCTCGGCGGCATGGGCCACCTGGGCGACGGCGGTATAGCCGATCATCCGCGCTGTGCCCTTAATAGTATGGGCCGAGCGGAACAGGTCCTTCACAAGCTGGCCGTCGTCTGGCCGACGTTCCAGGTCCAGCACGCCGCGCGTGAGGGCCTCCAGGTGCTCCTGGATCTCGGCTAGAAAGTCCGGCAGGAAGGCGCTGAGATTAACTGTGGTGTCCATCGCCCTCCAGCGGACGGAGGACGGAGGAGGGAGGACTGACCGCAAGCGAACCTCCGTCCTCCGCTTTCCGTCTTCCATTGACTGCGTTGCCCCCCACCAGGGTGGTCAGGTCGCGCACAGTTTCCGACAGTTGGGTGGCGACAGTGGTCCATTGCTGGCTAACCGCGACCGAGTGCTCTGAGGCCTGCGACATCTGGCGTATGCGGACGACGACCTGGGCGCTGGCCGCCTGTTGCTGCTGGGTGGCCTGGGAGATGTTCTGCGCCGCACGTAGGGCCTGCTCCACCCCCTCCACGATGCCGGTGATGGATTCCCCCGAACGGTAGGCCAGGGCCATGCCGTGTTCGGCCTCGCGCATGCCATCTTCAGCCGCCATCACCGCCGCATTCGTGGCCGCCTGGACCTCGCTCACCAGGGCGCGCACTTCCTCGGTGGAGCGCAGGGCCCGGTCGGCCAGGCGCTTGACCTCGGTGGCGACGACGGCGAAGCGCCGCCCGTGCTCACTGGCGCCAGCCGCCTCAATAGCCGCATTGAGCGCCAGCAGGTGCGTCTCGTCCGCGATGTCGTTGATCAGGTCAATAATGGCCCCGATCTGTTGGGCTTTTTCGCCCAGGGCCAGGATGCGTTGCGCCAGCGCCTGCACCTTATCCCGCACAGCTTCAATCCCGGCGACCGTCTCCTCAACGGTCTTGCGCGCACTTTCCACCGCTGCACGGTTGCTCTCCACGGCGTGGGTGACGTGATCGGCGGATTCGGCGATGGCATGAGCCATCTGGCTCAACTCCTCCATTGTCGCGGCGATGTGCATCATGGTCCGGGCCTGATCCGCCGCGCCTGCCGCCTGGTTCTGGGCCTGCGCCGCCATCCCCTCTGAAGCCACCGTCATCACCTGGATCGCCGACTGCAACGGCCCGATAATGGAGCCGGCGATCAGCCACCCCAGGAGCAACGCGGCCACGAAAGAGAGAACGGCGACGATCAGTTCAACCTGGGTCAATCCCTTGACCAGCGGCAGGCCGGTATGGGTGAGCATCTCAATCGCGCTGTTCACCCGATAGAGCGCGTAGATGCTGATCGTGCCGATGGCCAGCGAGGGGATGACAGCCGTCAGCGCAAAGCCGACCATGATCCGGCGCCGGATCGGCCAGTCGGGGCCAAACAGGCGCAAGACCAGCCCCGGCCCTCTCCTTTGATGTTCAGCGTTCATGCTTCCATACCTCTCCATACTTCATCGGGCGCGGTGTATCCCTGATCCAGCCACACCGTAAACGGTGTGGTTCACGACCGGGGATCGCATCCCCCGTCCCTTCGCTGCGCTCAGGGCAGGCCCCTACCCTCCTCATAGGGCATCCAGCACCTGGGGCAGATGTACTATGCGGATGATGCCGCCCCCCTGGGACTGGATTTGCCCAATGAAGAACCTCGTGGAGGGTGAGCGGGCATCGCCCCCCTGTGCCCTGATCTGATCCTCCCGGACAGTCAAGACTTCCCCAATCGCATCCACGTACAGACCAATGAGGTCAGCCGGATTGCTCTGATCCCTGACGATGATGACATTACCCGCGTTCATGTCTTCAGGGGGCAGCGCCAGACCCAGCACGCCGCGCACATCTACCACAGGCAGGACCTCACCGTGCAGCACGATCGCCCCGATCACCGTCGGCGAGCCGCCAGGGACGGGCGTCACGCGACCGAGACGGGTGACCTCGCGCACCGCCGTCAGCGGCACGGCATAGGTCTTCTCCCCCCAGCAGAAGGTGAGCAGCGGCATCAGGCTCTCATCCTCAGCGGTCATTGTGAAACCTCACCCCTTATGACGGTTCACGCTTGACGTTTGACACGTGGCGCCCGGTGCGCCTCCAGATATGGGCAGGTCTCACCCTGCCCAATCTTACCCAAACCTTACCAGAAGCGTAGTCGTTTTGTGCCATGTGGCGCAATAGGATAATAGTTCCCCCCACCCCAACCCTCCCCCACCCAGTACCGGGCTTCAGCCCGGTTGGGAGGGAGTCGGAGGGGAGGCCCCCCATTACAAGCGGCTGCGGTTCTATGCTATACTCCCCCTTGGGACAGGAGCCTGACGAGAGAAGCTGATGGAAGGAGCCGTCGGTTTCTAACCGACGGGGAGCAGGGGTGATGGAAGTCGCTGAGGTGGCGGCGCGGGTGCGCGAAAACATTCAGAAGGTGATCGTGGGCAAAACCGAGGTGATCAACCTCACCCTGGTGGCCGTCCTGTGCGAAGGGCACATCCTGTTTGAGGATGTGCCCGGCATCGGCAAGACCACGCTGGCCAAGGCGCTGGCCCGCTCGCTGGGTTGCTCCTTTCGCCGTATCCAGTTCACGCCCGACCTGCTGCCCAGTGACGTCACCGGCATCTCTTATTTCAACCAGAAGACGCAGGAATTTGAGTTTCGCCCCGGCCCGATCATGGCTCAGGTGGTCCTGGCCGACGAGATCAACCGCGCCACCCCGCGCACCCAGTCGGCCCTGTTGGAGGCCATGCAGGAGCGCCAGGTGACGGTGGACCTGGACACCTGGCCCTTACCCCGGCCCTTCATCGTCCTGGCGACGCAGAACCCCATTGAACTGGAAGGCACCTTCCCCCTGCCGGAGGCCCAGATTGATCGCTTCCTGATGCGGCTGGCTATCGGCTATCCTTCGCTGGAAGAAGAGGACGCCCTGCTGCTGCGGTTTGAACGCAGTGACCCCCTGGAGACGCTCCAGCCGGTCACCGATGCCGGGCAAATCCTGGCCTTGCAACGCCAGGTGCGCACAGTTCGCGTTGAGGCCTCAGTGCGCCGCTATATTGTCTCCATTGCCAGGGCGACGCGGGGGTATGAGGGCATCACCCTGGGCGTCAGCCCGCGCGGCACGCTGGCGCTGTACCACACGGCCCAGGCCTGGGCCGCCCTGCAGGGGCGCGAGTTCGTCATCCCGGACGATGTCAAATTCCTGGCGCCCCACGTCCTCACGCACCGGGTCTTGATTGACCCCCAGGCACGGCTGCGCGGGCGTCAGCCCCATGAGATCGTGGCCGATATTGTGGAGACGGTGCCCGTGCCTGTGGAGCAGTAGCTCAGGCCCGATACACCCTCACCCGTGCGCCGCGGTTATCGGCGCGCGCCGTGAACGTCTGCCCCCCGCCCCGGCGCGCCAGGAACGCCTGGGCTGCGCCTGCCAGCCGACGCGCCGCCTCCTCGCCCTCCACCAGGCCATAGACCGTCGGCCCCCATGAGCTTTGGCCCGCTCCTGCCGCCCCCTGCTCCAACAGGAAGCCGATCAACTCCTCCGACAGCCTGTGGGCATAGCGCCCGCCCTGCACTGTGGCGAAGCAATCCCCCACGAGTTGCTGGATCGCGGTCAGGGCCTGACCAAAATCGGCGATGTCGCGCTCTATCAGCGCGGGCAACATCTTCATCAGCAGCAGCCGGCTGATCTTCTCCACCGGCGCTGCTGGCGCCTGGGGCAGCGTCTCAAAGGCGCTGCGCTCGCGTTCGCCGCTGAACCCTGGGCTGATCTGCGGCACAACAACCACAAAGGCCCAGCTCTCCGGGAAGGGGTGCTGCACCAGGACCGGGGGCAGTCTCCTCTCCGCCACCTGATCGCCTGGGCGTAGCCGGTGGCCGCCGTCCAGGATGAAGCCGCCGCTCTGAAAAGCGGCACTGCCGATGCCGGAGTGGACCCCCCGGCCCACGGCCAGCGCGATCTCCGGTACGCTTAACCGCAGGCCGCCACACCGCGCCAGCGCCGTGCCCACCGCCAGGGCCAACTGCGTGCCGCTCCCCAGGCCGACGTGCGCGGGGATAGCGGCCAGAAGGCGCAGGCGCACACGATAGGGCAGCGGATAGCGCTCCAGGAAGCGCGAGGCGAAGGTGGCCACCCGCTCCGTTTCCAGCCCCTCTACCTCCCAGGCAGGGACGCCGGGCGCGCTCATCTCGCCCAGGCGCTCAGCCTCCAGGATGATATTGGGGCGCTCAATCGCCACGCCGATGCTCCCGTACAGGCGACCCAGGTCGCCATTGATGTCCAGAAGCCCCAGATGGAGACGAGCCGGTGTCTTAACCCGCACGCGCATCTGCCCACCTCCTGATAAACTCATGGACGTGTTGTAGGGCCTCCTTCTCAGGCGCGTCGCCGGTCTTGTGCACGATCTCCGCGTAGCCTTGCATGGCCTGCAGCACCGTGGCCGGATCGTAGAGATGCAGGCGCGTGGCCAAGATGGTGGCCTCAATCACCGCATTGCGGGCGCGGCAGAAGCCCAGGAAATCGCGCTGCCACCCCTTGCCTACCACACGGCACTGCACCTCGGCGCGCTCCTCCGTCCCATTCACCGCCACAACGGCCAGCTCGCGCCAGGAACAGGCCCCCTGGAACACCACGCCCGGCACCGCTGTGGCCGGGAAATAGGGCAGCACGGCATCATACAGCGCCGTCTGCACAAACGCCAGAACGTCATCGGTCAGGTTGGCCACCCCGTAGCTGCTGTCCAGCAGGTTGCGGTAGGTCTGCGTCTGCCGGAAGGGGCGCACAACCAGGGTCTCCTCGCCCCACACCACGCCCATGGGGGCGAAGTTAGGCCGGTTGTGGGCATCTACAGTGGAGAAGATCACCTCAACGATCATAGCAGCCCTATAGGGAGCAGGTATTCCGGGCCGGCGCGGCGGCTGCTGCCGATGACCAGCCGGTAACGCTGGCCGCCATCCACCTGCTCCAGTTTGCCCCGCGCCTCCACTCGCTCGCCAACGTCGGCGACCTGGCTGAACAGCCCCTCATACGCGCAGATTTCACTCACCGCAACGGCTGGCCCCTCCAGGATGCGGACTTCCTCCAGCGCGTAGATAGCGGGCATAAACACGGCATCCGCCGCGTCCGCAATCGTCGCCCGCAGCCGCACCATGCCCGCATCCCGATACACGTGCTCACCGTACACCTCCTGGATCTCCGCGTCGGACCGGGTGGGGTGGATGGAGACAATCACCCCTGCCCTGTCCCCGCGCTGATGCAGGCGTGGAGAATCCAGGGCAGTAAAGGTCCAGCGACGGGAAACCAGCCAGCGCGCCTGCGCCTCGGTCAACCCGAAATACTTCACCACACCCCGACACCAGTCCTCTATGTACGTCTCATCTGGCGGCGCTGTGCCGGGCAGCCCCTCGGCCAGCGCCGGGCGCAGGCGGCGAGCGTTCTCCCGGCCATACACAGTCAGGTCAATATCCGAAAAGCTGGGGTCATGCAGGCCCAGCAGGATAGAGCCGGTGACCCCCAGGCTGGCCGGGGAAAGGCCCGTTGCCCCCTGGATCGCCTGGACCACCTTGACCACGGTCTCTTCCAGCGGATCGGCGGGATGCGCCAGGAGCTCAGCCAGCCGCCGCTCAGGGCAATAATAGGTCCGCACATACTCATGCGGGACCATAGAGAAGCGCATGTCTCGCACCGGGCAGGTGTGGACGTAATGGGGATAGCGCCTTTGCAAATAATCCAACGTCTCAGCCACCTGATGGGCATGGTAAAAAGCCAGCTCCCGACGATAGGCCTGCCCCTGCCGCTGCCAGCGCCCCTCTGTGGCGGGGGAATATTTGAGATAAGCCGTGTATTTATCCGGCGGATGCAGATAACCGACGACGCAGAAGAGCAACCCTTCCTCGGTCTCAATGAAATCGCGGTCTTTGGGTTTGCGCTGCGCCGACTGTGCCGATACGTCGCTCATAGAGCCTGTTTACCTCCCCCTTCGCCCTCCGTCCCCTGCTCTCCGTCCCTCCCAACCGGGCTGAAGCCCGGTACTGGGTGGCCCGGTACTGGGTGAGGGAGCCCTCCCTCCTCACTCAGATACCCCCAACGCAGAGGCTCTTCCTGCATATAGCGCTTGCCCAACTGCACGGCCAGGCTGGCCTTGGTTAACTCGCGGCCCAGATAGAAGGCATGGGAGGCCTCCTCCACACCCAGTTGGGCGAAGATGGCCTGGATGTCCCTATCCTTGATGAACAGGCGGTTGTTAAAGACGTAGATAAACCCGCCGCTGGTGAAGATGCGGAAGTTAGGGTCGCGCACCTTCGCCTGCATGGCGCGCAACTCTTCCTCGGTGTAGGCTTCATACGGGGGGTCTTTCACGGTCAGCAGGCCATCGTCCACATGCTTGGGCAGGATGTGGTTCTGGCAGGCGTAATACATCAGCTTGCGGGCCAGGTCCAGCTCGCGCACGGCCCCCCGCGCCCAACTGATCACCTCGGTGGTGAGCACGTAATCAATCCCCAATTCCGTGATTATGCCGGCCATGACCGCGTTGATGCCGGTGGAGTCGGCATCGGTCAACTCCGTCAGGTTGCCCACACCCATGAGCATCTCCGCCTGGGGATGGCGTCGTCGCGTCTCGTAAAATCGGAACAGCGACTCGGTAAAGCCGAAGCCGATGGGATTCAGGATAGGGTCAATGATATAGGGGACGCCCCAGGCCTCCAGTTGGGCGATATTGCGCTCCAGGCTCTCCAGCCCCTGGTCAAAGTCGGGGATGACCACGACCCGGCAGCGGAGCTGGCGAGCCAGCTCCAGGTTGCGCGAATTCACACTCAACAGCATATCCAGGCCGGCACGGTCAGCGCGCAGGATGTCCTCGGTATTGAACGTGTCCAGGCTGACCACAAAACCGCGTTGTTTCAGCGCCGCGACCACCCTCTCCACGCCGGGGAAGCTGCCCTCCACCGGGCAGCCCAGGTCAATGATGTCGGCGCCCGAAGCGCGGTAATATTCGGCGCGGGCCAGGATCTGCTCCAGGCTGAGTTGATAGGCGTCCACAATCTCGGCCAGGATTTTGACGCGATAGGCGCCGTAGCCCTCGCGCCGCCGCTCCGCCCCAAAGAAGGCGGGAATATCCTTTAGGTCTTTGGGGCCGCGCACGACCTGCACCCCGAACCTGTCGGCGATGAGCGCCGGGTCGCCCCGGCACAGGCCGGGGATCATCACAATATCGCAGCCGCGGGCGCTCTCCAGGCGCTTAGCCACAAAGCGTGTGTCCATCAGCGCGGCGACAGAGGCCGGCAGGACGGCGACCTCGTAATCTATTTCGGGCGACATCTTCGCCAGCGTATCGGCCAGCGCCTGCGCCGCCAGCCTGCCGGTCACAAATAAGTAGCGAGACACCGCTCCATCTCCTCAATGCTCTCCACCACGGTGACCCCCGGGAATCTCCTCAGCCTGGCCGTGTTCTCCAGGTCAATTGGCCGGGGATAGACTTTGACCGGCTCCCCATGCGGGCCGACAGAATCCATCTCAGGCGCCAGGTCGGTGGGCATGACGATGATCGGTACGCGGGCCTTGCCCGCCTGGGCAAACAGGTTGGTCACCAGGGTATCGGAGATGCCACAGACGAACTTGGCCACCGAATTGGAGGTGGCCGGAGCCACCACCAGGACAGTATAGGTGCCGCGAAACAGACGCACCACCAGCGGCGAACTGGCCAGGGTCTCGCGATAGATGCGCACGCCGGGGGCGCGCAGGCGGTCCTGAAGCCCATAGATGCGCACTACCTCTTCAGCGGCGCGCGACAGGAAGATGTCCACATTCGGATAGCGCAACAGGCAACTGGCGCAGTCGGCCAGGGTATGGCCTGCGCCCGTGATGGCCCAGGCGATGCGTTTATCGTTCACAGGCTGCCTCCGTGAGAATCATGGTATCGTCAGGGTGGTTGCCCAAAAGCAATCGTAACCAGACGCGCCCGTCCCGCGCCTGCGCCCGTTCCAGGGTGCCAAAGGCCAGGATAGAGTCGCCGGCCTGGGCCTGTTCGCAGAACCGCCCCCGGTAGGAGACGATTTCAATAGGGCCTTTATCTCCCCCACCCCAGCCGGGGGCAACCTCTCCCCCGGCCCCTTCCAACCGGGTTAAAACCCGGTACTGGGTGGGGGGGAGGAAGCGCACATCCGTCAACCTATAGCGGCAGGGGGTGAAGATGGCTTCACTGGCATCGGCCACAGTAGCGGCAATCCCCACTTGCCCCAGCGGCTGATAACGGACATCGCCATAACGCTCACTCACCTCCGCAGGCGCTTTGAGAAAGCGGATGAAATAGGGGCGACTGCGGAACTGCCCCTGCATGACTTTATGGCGCTCCACCCGGATAAAGTCAGCGAAGCTCATGCGCGTGTCGGGCAGGCGCTCCGCATAGAGCGCTTCCATCCCACGCGGAGTGAGCGGGCGCACCTCCGTCTCCTGTCCGCCGTCCTCCATCCTTCTGCGTTTGAGTGCCTGCCAGACGGCATAGCAGTTCTGGCTGCCGTACACGCTGATGTCCAGATCGGATTGGGGGGTGTGCAGGCCGAGGAGCAGTGAGCCGGAGACGCCCAGGGCCGTCCAGGGGATGGCCGCCTCCTCCTGCAACAGGCGGGCGAAAGCCAGCGCGTCCTCTTCTACCGCGTCGCGGTGCTCCTGCCGGGCCAGCTCTTGCAGGCGCCTGCGCGGATCGTACACCTGGCGAATGCAGGTATGGGGCACGCTTTGCAAGACCACCTGGCAGGTCGGATCAAAGGCCAGGTAGTGCGGAGCGTGGGCGCGCAGGAACTGCTCCTGCTCCGCGAAGTGGTACAGGCGGCGGTAGCGCTGCCCCGCCTTCCAGCGGTCGCCACGCTCATCCGGAGCGTAGCGCAGGATGGCCAGGAGGCGATCGGGGGGATGCACCAGGCCCTTGACGGCGAAGAACAGCCCCTCATGCGTTTCCACATAATGGCTTTCTATGACCTCAGCCAGCGATTCGGTCATCAGCTCTCTCCATTCACCCCCTCCCAACCGGGCTGAAGCCCGGTACTGGGCGGGGGAGGGGTGTTTCGCTGCACCCCCATGTGCGGTTTGTGCACAGATTCACTTGCCTGCCCCGATTATCCGTGCTAAGATAGAGGCCATGCAACTCATGATCAGCGTCGTCAACGCCAGCGAGGCGCAAGACGCCATCGCCGCCGGCGCGGACATCCTGGATGTGAAGAACCCCGCCGAAGGCTCCCTGGGCGCGCCTGCCCCCGATATTGTCCGCCAGATCCGGGCGATCACCCCCAGTGGGGTCAAACTCAGCGTGGCCATCGGCGACATGCCCAACCTGCCCGGCACCGCGGCGCTGGCCGCATTGGGCGCAGCCGCGTGTGGCGCTGACTACATCAAAGTCGGCCTGTGGGGGCCGCAGAGCGAAGCCGAGGCTGTCTCCCTGCTGCGCCAGGTGCGTCAGGCCGTCAGCGCCTTTCCCACTGTGGCCGTGATCGCTGCGGGCTACGCCGATGCCCACCGCGTGGGCAGGCTGGCCCCCCGGTTGTTGCCCCGCATTGCCCGCGCTGCCGGCGTCACAGGCTGCCTTCTGGACACGGCTCTCAAGGACGGTCATGGCCTGTTTGACTTCCTGGCGCCAGAGGCATTGCGTGCCCTGGCCAAGGAGGCCCATGCCGCCGGGCTGCTCTTCGCCCTGGCCGGGGCGCTCCAGGAAAAGGACCTCCCCCTGGTTCGCGATATAGGCGCCGATGTCGTCGGGGTGCGCAGCGCGGCCTGCCGGGACAACCAGCGCGCCGGGCCGCTGGACCCCGAACGGGTGCGGAGGCTGCGTGCGGTTATCGCCCCCGCCGTGCAGGCGGCTGCATAGCCTTAGCAAACCACAGGTCTGCCCTACCGATTTACCCCACCCAGCCGGGGATAGCATCCTCCGGCTACGCGTATCCAACCCGCGAAACGGGTTTCTCAGTTTCTCGGCGGCGGGTCACTCCGCCGGAATCCAGGTGCCTGCTGTCTTCCCTGTAGCCAGTAACTCGGCCAGCCGCTCAGGATGCCGGCCATTGATCACCCACACGTCCAGGCGCACGGAAGCCAGAACCGTCGCCAGGGTGCCATCTACACCCCCGCGATGGCGGGCCAGCGCCTCCACGCTCAGCCGGGGCAGCAGCCTGGCCCCGCTCCCCTGCGCAGGCGGCGCCGAAAACAGCCCATCCACGTCTTTCAGCAGGACCAGTCGGCGCGCCTGCGCCAGCCCGGCCACCCAGGCCGCGATGGCATCGGAGGTCACCTCCCAGGAGTGCGGCAGGGGATCGGCCTGGATCAGCAAAGCAGCGGGCAACAGAATCGCCACCCGGCCCGCTGCGGCCACCTGATGCGCCGAGAGCAGGTCGGTCACCAACTGACCCCCTGGGAGGAGATCGCCCAGCAGGCAGCCATACTGATCCATCGCCAATAGCGCCATCCGATGGGCCGTCGTATCACTCAGGTGATAGCGACGGTCGGCCTGGCGGACGGCATCGGCAAATGCCCCCCCACCGGGCACGACCAGCAGGCCATAGGCCTGTCCCAACTGGCCGATCTCCCGGCACAACGCCGCCAGCCCCTCCCCCCGGCTCAGGCTGCCACCTATCTTGAGCACGGCGTCCAGGCCCATCGTCAACCCGCCTCCATGTGCTCTGCCAGCAAATGCGCCGCCGCCAGCGCGGGCGCCACCGCCCCGCGCTCGCGCCCCCACTGCGCCGCCAGGTCCACCAGCCTCAGCCCCAGGCGCTGACCGGCCTCCACGGCCAGGAAGGCCCCTGAGCCTGTGGCTACCAGCGGCAGATCATCCCGGTCGGCGAGACGCGAAAGCACCTGGAGCAGCCCCTGGGCGATCTGCTCCACCTGCCGCTGGTGGACATAGCGCGCCATGGCCTCAATCTCCGCCGCGCTGAGCATCTCCGTATCGGCGCACACCAGCCGGGCCAGCCGCCCCCGCGCCCAGGCTACCGTCGGCGGGCGGCCATCAGGCGTGGGGCAGGTGTAGTCTTCGGGGCGCACATGGCCCAGGATCACATGGACATCCCCGCTGATGGCGAAATACTCGGAAGCCACCCGGCAGAAGCGCCCGCGCACAGGCACGCTGTGGACGATGGCCGCCAGGTGCGTGCGCAACGCGCCAGTGTAGATCAGTTCCCCGGACATCAGGCGCTCCAGGTCGGTGCGCCCGAGATTCGCCACCCGCCCATCCAGGATGGGGATGATGTCCGTCGTCGTGCTGCCCACGTCCACCAGCACGCAGTTCGGATAAGCCCTGGCGATGAACAGGGCCGTGGCCAGCCAGTTCGCGGCGGCGAAATCCAGGGGGCGCAGGCGGGCCTGGGCCAGCGGCACAAACTCCCCTGACAGGCTCAGGGCATAGGCGGGGCACCCCGGAAAAGTTGCCAGCAGGCTGTCCAGGACGAACAGCACCCCTTCCCGCTTGGTGGCAAAGGCATCGGACAGCTCCGCCGTCATGGTCACCGCCATCGCCTGGGGCAGGGTCTGTGTGACTTCGGCCAGCACCTTCTGGAGCACGTCGGGCAGACGCTCCTTCGCCCGCCAGATCTCGTAAGGGCATGAAGCCGTTCTGACCGCCTGGGCTGCGCCGCGCTCATACGTCAGCCAGGCCGCCTTGACGTTCACGCCGCCAATATCCCAGCCCACCACCGTGATCACCCGGCCTGACCTCCGCCCTGCGTTGTCCATCCCCCGTCCTTGCTGAAGCGCACCTGGCCCCGCAGCGCAACAGGCTCCGGCAGGAGGCCCCGGCAAGCGGCGTCCCAGATGGCCTGAGCCAGGTTGAAGGGCGCCACCTGGCGCAGGCCGATGTACGACGTCGTCAGGCGTGGGTTGATCTCCAACAGCCAGGCCTCCTCCTGTGTCAGAACCAGGTCCACCCCCACATAGCCGCGCAACCCCGGCACCAGGCCGACCGCCGCCCGGGCCACCGCGAAGGCGCGCGCCTTCAAGGGATGGGCCAGCGGCACGGCACCGCCGCGATAGGTGAAGGGGCAACCCACCGCGATGTCCTGCCCGTTCAGGCTCAACGGTACAGCCTGATCACCGGCCACCAGCAATGAGACGCTGGCGTGCGTGCCAGCGATAAAGCTTTGGAGTAAAATCTCCTCATGCGGGGTAGCCTGTCGCACAACCGCCAGGGCTTCGGTCAGCTCCGCTGGCCCATTGACCAGGCAGACCCCTTCGCAGCCGACGCCATCCAGGGGCTTGGTCACCAGCGGGTAGCCCATCTCGCGGGCGACCTGGGGCGCCTCGGCGAAACGGGCGCGCCGGGTCGGTGGCGTGGGCAGCCCGGCCTGGCGGAAGCGCTCATAGCAGGCCGCCTTATCGCCTGCGATAGTCACGGCTGTCGCGCTGGAACTCAATAGCGGCCTGCCCGCCGCTTCGGCCAGCGCGCTGATCCGGGCCAGATGGCCCTCCGTCTCCGGCGCGATCAGCAGCGCGGCATCGCTCCGGGCCAGCAGCGCCGAAAACGCGGCCTGATACTGACCTGGGGCCACCTGTACCACCTCATCTGCGGGGAGGGTCAGATGGGCCAGGCGCGCATCCAGCGTGGTCAGCGTGCGCACCGCGCCCCAGGCGCGGAAATCGGCCAGGAGCGCCTGAAGCATGGCGGCAGCTTCACCGGCCAGGTCGCCGGGGAGGTCGCCGGACGGCCATCCCCCGCCGGTGATGAACTCATGCACGAACACACGAGGAGGCGAGACCATGCGCGTGATCCCCGTCATGGATTTGCACCAGGGCCGGGTCGTCCATGCCATTCAGGGTGAGCGCGAACACTACCGGCCAGTGACGAGCGTATTGACCGACAGCGCCGGACCGCGAGCCGTCGCCACGGCCTTCCGCGATAAGCTGGGGCTATCCGAAGTGTATATCGCCGACCTGGATGCCATCCAGGCCGCCCATAGCGGACGCTGGGCCTTAAGCCCCAGGCATCGGGAGGTGCTCACCTCCCTGGCCCACCAGGAGGGCCTGCATCTCCTGGTGGATGCCGCCGCCGCCGATGTCCCCAGCGCGCTGGAGGTCCTCGCTGCTGGCGCCAGCAAAGTCATCATCGGAGCCGAGACCCTGACCACCTGGGAGGCGGTGATCGTCCTCCCCGCGGCCCTCCCCGCCGGGCGCCTGGTCTTCAGCCTGGACATGCGGGCCGGGCAGGTGCTCTCACGCTGCCCCCAACTGGCTGCCCTCAGCCCCCTGGAGGCGCTGGAGAGGTGTGCCCAGGCCGGCTGGCGTGAGGTGATCGTGCTTGACCTGGGGCGGGTCGGCACGGGCGCCGGTGTGGACTGGGACCTGATCGCCGCAGCACGCCAGCGCTTCCCCGACCTAGCCCTGCTCGTCGGTGGGGGCATTCGCCAGGGGAATGACCTCCGCGCACTGAAGGCGCTGGGGGTGGCTGCGGCCCTCGTCGCCACCGCCCTACACCAGGGGACCATTACCTCCCAGGACATCGCTGCGCTCAAGCGCGATCCCTAACTGCCGCTTCACGACCCGCGTCTTTCGGAGAGGTCCTGGCTGTAAAACGCCGTCTGACCGGGGGATTCTTCTACGCCTACCGTTACACGGGTGAGGTGATCACCCCCATGTGCACGCAGCTCTTTCGCCACCTCCCCCCAAATGTATTCCGCCAGCCGCTCAGCGGTGATGTTATCCACAGGCAAAGCCAGCACATCCTCTGCCGGGAAAAGATAGCGACGCTCCCCCAGGCGGATCTCCCACTCGTTCTCATATTGCTGTACCTTCATTTGCGGATTGTGCAGGGGAAGCAGGAAGCGATGGTCCAGGGTATTGCTGATGCGCCGCAGAATCGCCTTCAACACACCAAAATCGTACACGTAGCTATCGGCAGTCAGCGGCCCTTCCACCGTGAGCGAAAGGGCGTAGTTGTGTCCGTGCAGTCGCTCGCATTCGCCGCCAAAGGTGATAAAGTGAGCGGCGCTAAAGCGCAGATTGCCCTTCTCAACCGTGACTTTGAATCCCATCGTTCACTCCAATCCAGTCCAGCAGGGCAAGCCTCGTGCCCGCCCATTCAAACATGCCGCCTAAGCACAGCCTGTCACCCCCTCCCCCTTTGTGCGGCAGGGTTGGGGTGGGGGGTGAGTACCGGGCGCCGCGCCCAGCCACACCGTTTACGGTGTGGTTCAACACCGTTTACGCTGTGGTTCAAGCCTCCCTGGATGGGCCACCACCAGGTTGCCCCTACGCCCACCCGCCCCCTCCTTCACCCGCCAGCCACTCCTGTAAAGAGGTATGCCTGAGCAGGTGCTCACCCGCCAGGATTTCGCGCCGGATCTCGCCCAGCGTGCCATAGCGCTCCGCAAAGGCATTATGCTTGTGAATGCTCTCCAGGTTCATCTGTTTCGCCAGGATAAAGGTATCATCCGGCAGATCCGGGTACAGGTCCACCACGTTCTGGAGCATCTCGCGCACCACATCCTCCACGAACCTGGGGTTGCGGTGGGCCTTGTTCACCACAAACAGTTCGTCGGGCCGTTTCAGCAGGTCATACGTCTCGGAGCTCATGGAGGCCTCTACGATCCCCACCAGGTCCTCCGCCTGCACCTCCTGGTCTGTGCCCACCAGCAACGTACCGCGCCCGCGCTGATTGTGCGAGGCAATGGGGATGGCGTTCAGTATTTGTTCCACCTCGCCGTTGGAGAAGCCCTCCTCCAGCAGCCGCTCACGGGAATAATCCCGGATCATATCCTGGGCGCAGGGGCAGACCGTCATTCCATCCACCTCCACGCCGACGATGTGTTTGCTGCGCTCGCGGGTGCTCACGGCGATCCCGATCAGCGTGTACAGTTCCTGCATTTTCCTGCCGGAAACCGGCGCGATCTTCTCCATCGGATAGACCGCCCGAACATGCGCCTCGGAGCGAATGGCCCCCTGGCTTTCCACCACACGGCGGGCAATGCGCTCGGCCAGGGTTTCAATATTGGGCGACTTCTCCAGCGCGATCTCATCGGCGACCTCTTCCAGCACATCGGTGAAACGGGACATGTGCACGCCCATACGCTGCGGCTCCAGATCGGCGAAGATGTCCAGTTCGGCGTAAAACAGGTGCTCCTGCCCGCCCCGCGTCAGGCGGATGACGCGGTGCAGGCCGGTGACGCCTGCCCGGCTCAGGCTCACCTGGGTCATCGGGGTGCCCTGCTGGACATCCCGCCCCAGGCGGATGCGCAGGCTGCGCGGCGTGGAGGAAACGCCTTTCCTGTTCACCCGGCGCAATAGCTCCTTCACTGTGAGGTTCAAGACGGGGTGAGCTACCTCCGCCGCGATCTCGGCCAGAGGGACAAGGACAAAGGCGCGTTCGGCCATGCGCGGGTGGGGGATGGTCAGCTCAGGCGATTCCAGGACCAAGTCATCGTAGAACAGGATGTCTATGTCAATCGGGCGGGGCGCGTTGCGGAAGCTGGCCTGCCGCCCCATCTGCCGTTCAATCTGCTTGAGGGCACGCAACAGCTCATGGGGGCCCAGCTCCGTCTTGATCAGGCAGGCCATATTGAGAAAGTCAGGTTGTTGCAGGTAGCCTACAGGCTTGGTCTCATAGCAGGAGGAGATTTTCTCAATAGAGGCCAGCGTCCGGATGCGTTGCAACGCCTGTAATAGATTGCTCTGACGATCTCCCAGATTGGCCCCCAGGGCAAGATAAACCTCATGAAGGTCACCCATATTCCCCTTGTCCCCCTATCTCTCACACAATCTGTTATACCATAGATCGCGCCCTGGGAGGTCACTAGTGACAAATGTCATCCATTGCCGGTTACACATGTCAGGTTTGCGCATCAGGGCCAGGGCCTTCCTGACCCAAGCCACACCGTTTACGGTGTGGTTCAACCCCCTTCGCGCCTCAGCGTTAACCGCCGCGTGCCCTCCACCTGCTGGAAGGTGGCCCCCTGGCCGACCGTGCGCAGCACAGCGGCCTCGTCCACCACCTGAACACCGGAGATGATCGTGGCCCCGTGAGCGAACAACACCGGCGAGAGCGGCGTGCTGGGGCCCAATACCATCACCAGCGCCTCCGGGCGGCACAACTGCAGCAAGCGGTCCAGGGTATGGTTGATCAGCGCGCTGCCGGTGAGCGCCACCACGTCGGCCTGGGGGATCAGGTCGGCGGCGGCCTCCGCCGGATATTCTCCCTCCACCGGGCGCTGCTCAATCACCCACACCTGCCTGGCCACCTGGCGCAGCCTGGGGATAAAGGGGAAGTGCCCCACGATGGCGATGTTTTTGCCGCGCCCGCTCTCGGCCAGCACCTCAGCGGCGTTGATCTCCACCGCCTGTCGCTCGTCCACATCCAGCAAGGAATTGAGGGCCGCCACGCCGATGCTGGCCTCCAGCAGGTCATCCGAACGCGCGTACTCGGCCAGTTCACGGGCGCTCTTGAGGTGCAGCCGCCCCGCGTCCCGAACCTGGGCGTGGCCGTGCGGCCCTTCGCTCATCAGTGTGGAGGCCAGCCCGCAGCCGCGACTGCACACCACGGTCCAATGCGCGCCGACCAGCACCGAGCGCACAGCCGCGTCGTCGGGCAAACTCGCCAACAGGTCATCCAGGATGCTCATCGCCTGTCGTCAGCCGCCCCACCCGCCCCCCACTGTGGGGGAGGGGGCGAGATCGTCCTTCAGATCTCCACCCCCAGCAGGGTGCGGATCACGTAGCCGATCACGAAGCTGAAGGCCGCCACCCCCAGGCTCAGCCCGGCCATCTCCAGGAAGCGTGCCCGGAAAGGCTCATCCTTGGCCACCGAGATGTAATAGTTGAACAGGGCCACGATCGCCACCGCCGCAACCAGCGTAACGCTCAGGCAGGCGTAGTAGTTCTCCAGGATCAGATAGGGCAGGACCAGGATCACCACGGTCAGGATATAGGCTGTCCCCGTGTACAGCGAGGCCCGCAGGGGATGCCGCTCCGTCTCCTCTGAGCGCGTAGAGAGATACTCCGAGGCCGCCATAGACAGAGCAGCAGCGATCCCCGTGATCAGGCCGCTGAGGGCGATCAGCTTCGTGTTCTGCAGGGCCAGGGTCAGCCCGGCCAGGGCACCGGTCAACTCCACCAGGGCATCGTTCAGGCCCAGGACGATAGAGCCAGCGTAGCGCAGCCGCTCCTCATCCAGCAGGCTGATCAGGGCCTCCTCATGCTTATTCTCTTCATGGATCAGGGCATCCACCCCAGGGAGCCTGCCCTGCAATTTGGCGTAGTTTCTGGCGGTGTCCTCCTCGCCGCGCTCCATTAACTTGATGGCGAAAGTGAAGCCGAAGACCCGGCCAATCAGATAGTAGGTCCAAACCCACAGCCAGTCAGGTGCCACGTCCTGGCCGGAATATTTCTTCCAGCCGTGATAATGGCGAAGCTCGTCCTCAGCGATCTGTTCCAGGATGCGGCGGTTCTCGCCAGGCTGGAGCGAACTGGCCAGGCGACGGTAGATATGATGTTCGCTGATCTCATTCTTTTGGAAAGCCAGCACATGCTGGCGCAACTCTTCGCTGACCACCATGGCCACGGTTCTCCTCAATGGTCTTGTTGCTCGCGTTCAGCGGGTCTATTGTATCCCGGCGGCTTCTAGGCTACAAGATGGCGCTCGGCGGGGATAGGGGCACACCCTAGTGTGCCCCTCCTTTTGTGGCGCGTCAGCTTATTGTCCGCCGTCAACGGAGGCTACGGGGGGCGGCACGCCATGGCGTGCCGCTACTCAATGACAACAGGATGTCATGCTGAGCGATAGCGAAGCATCGGGAAGGTGGCGTTATCCGGAATCCAACTGGATAATGAGCGGAGAGGCGTGTGACTGTTCCGTCAGCGTCACCACGCTGACGCGGGCGGCCACCGCCTTCGCCATGCGCATCAGGGCCTGCCCCGCAGGCGAGTCCGGCGCCGCAATGACCACCGGCTGTCCCGTATCCCCACTGACACGCACCTCGGCGTCCAGCGGGATCTCGCCCAGGATGGGCACGCCATAGTGTTCAGCGACCTGGCGGGCGCCGCCGCGACCGAAGATGTCCCCCACCATGTTCTCAACGATGCCCAGAATGGGCACCTCCAGCTTCTTGAACATCTCAATGGCGCGGACAACGTCCTGAAGGGCCACCTGCTGCGGCGAGGCCACGATCACCGCGCCGCTGAGGGGCACGGATTGGGCCAGCGTCAGCGGGGCATCGCCCGTGCCCGGCGGCAGGTCAATCACCAGATAGTCCAGCGGGCCCCAGTCCACATCATTGAGGAACTGGCGGATAGCGCTGTGCAGCATGGGCCCACGCCAGATGAGCGGCTGCCCTTCCGGCACCAGGAAGCCCATAGACATCACCTTGACGCCGTAGTTTTCCAGCGGAACGATCTTATTCTCCCGCCCCCTGGGCGTCCCCGACACACCCATCATGATGGGCACATTCGGCCCATAGATGTCCGCGTCCAACAGGCCCACCTGTGCCCCGCTCTGGGACAATGCCACAGCCAGGTTAACAGCGACCGTCGTCTTGCCCACGCCGCCTTTGCCGCTGGCCACTGCAATCGTGTTGCGCAGCGGCAGCGAGAGCCGTCCGATGATGCGCGCGTCGGTGGGCACGCTGGCATCCCACTTGATATGGACCGCCTTCACACCGGGGAGCGCCAGCACGGCCCGGCGGGCCTCAGCCTCAATTTGCGTTTGCAGCGGGCAGGCCGGCGTCGTCAACACGATGGTGAAACTGACCGTCCCCTCTTCAACGGTCACATCCTTGATCATCTTGAGGGTGACCAGGTCACGATGCAGCTCTGGCTCCTGTACCGTTGACAGCGCCTGGAGCACCATCTCCTTCGTGACCGTGTGGTCGGATTTGTCCTGACTACGATTCAACACCACAGCAACATCCTTTCAAAGGGCACTCAACTTCCAGCTTCGCCCCATGTCATGCCCTCGCTTTGGGCCGACAGCCCACCCTCCATCCTCCGTCGTCCATCGTCCAGACGTGCACTGGCGAGATAGGTTTCAATCTCCTTGTGCGCCTCGTTATACAGCCTGAGCAGTTCGCGGTCGCTGCCCTTAAAGCGCCCGATGGTCGTCTTGGCGCACAGGGTACAGCCGCGCATGGCGCGGTAACTATCGCACTGGCAACTCAAACAGCCATCCAGACGGATCATCATCAGGCTGAAGGCCAGGCTTCTGGGGTCCGTCTCTGGCAGCGCGGCGACCTCGGTGACAAGCTGTCGCCACTGCTCCCCGCGCAAGTCGCGCAGGTGCGGGATCACCCGGGCAGGGAAGAGCATCTCGGCATCATTCTGGTACATACCTCTTTTCTATCCCCCATCCCCAGCGGGTCGTGGCCTGGGGTCAATCTGGCGGCTGGGCCAGCGGACTCCCGAACGGTCTCACCCGCCCCATGTCCGATGACTCAACTTGACGTCTCAGGTCTGCTCCCCCCGCCCTCGCCAGCGCGCCTGGCGGCTTCACGGGCGCGGCGGCGCTCCTCCATCTCGGCCTTGCGCCGGGCGATCTCCTCCGGCGACAGGCCCCGGCCAGTTGGCCCGCCCGCGCTGGGGGGTGGCGCTGTGGCGGCGGGGGCGACCTGGGTGGGTGCGGCAGCCGGTGCAGCCGCGGCGGGTTCTGCCGCTGGCTTCTTCGCCTTGGCGCTTTCTTTCTCGGCCCGCGCCGCCTCTTCGCGAGCGTAGTCTGTGGGCCGGATGCTGGCGTAGTAGCTCACCGGCTTGAGCAACCGCTGCAGGTCAAAAATGTTCGTTGTGGTGCGATCATAGGTGGCCAGCTCAAAGTCATGGTCCATCTTGATCGCATCAAACGGGCAGAACTCGGCACAGAAGCCGCAGTTCATGCAGATGTCCACGTCAATATAGAACTCTTCCGGCTCCGGCTTGGGCCGCCCTGTGCGGGGGTCCGTGCCGCGCACGATCCAGATGCACTGCGGCGGGCATACCTTCGCACAGATACCGCACGACGTGCAGCGGATCTGCCTGGTCTCGTCCTCATACAGCAAGAACGGGATGAAGCGGAACTGCTCCGGGATGGGCAGGCGCTCTTCCGGGTATTGGACGGTGAAGATGCCCTTGCCCTTGGGCCCCTGCCGCACGGGCAAAATATCGCTGCGCGTATATCTCCTGCCAAACCAGCGAATGTCCTCAATGTACGATTCAACAAAGTGCTTGAGCGTCACGCCCAGGCCACGAATGATCCCTAGTCCATACATCGGTTTCCGTCCTCCGTCCTTCGCCGTTCAGCGGTCCGTTTCACCGAGCACGATGTCAATGCTGCCCAGGATGATGACGACATCGGCGACCTTGTGGCCCTTGCACATCTCGCCCATGGCCGTCAGGTTGATGAAGCTGGGGGCGCGGATGTGATAGCGCCAGGGGTTGGGCTTGCCGTTGGAAACCACGTAGAAGCCCAGCTCCCCTTTCGGGTTCTCCACGCGGCCATACGCCTCGCCTGGGGGCACGCGCACCTGATACTGCGGCTTGCCCGCCATGATCTCGCCGCTCTGGGGCATCTGGTCCAGCACCTGCTGGATGATGCGTACGCTCTGGCGCATCTCGTCAATACGGATCAGATAGCGGTCATAGACATCGCCGTTGTAGCGCACAGCCACATCAAAATCAAAGCGGTCATAGATGGAGTACGGCTCGGCGCGGCGCACATCATAGGGGACACCACTGGCGCGCAGCACCGGCCCGGCGGCAGAGTAGGCGATGGCCATCTCCGGCGGGAGATAGCCCACGCCCTTGCAGCGCGAGAGGATGATCTCGTTATGCGTCAGGTAATTGTCCAGTTCGTCAATCGCGCGCGGCAGGCGCTCAAAGGCCAGGTCGCGGCAGCGCTCGTAGATGCCTTCGGGCAGGTCACGGGCCACGCCCCCGAAGCGCATGTAGTTGCACATCATCCGGCTGCCTGCCGTAGCCTCAAACACGTCCAGGATCAACTCGCGCTCCTCAATGGCATACAGCGCCGGGGTGAAGAACGCCCCCAGGTCATTCAACAGGAAGCCAATCGCCCACATGTGGTTAACAATTCTGGTCAACTCCACCATGAGGACGCGGATGTACTCGGCCCGCTCCGGTGGCTTGATGCCCATGAGCTTCTCCACCGCCAGGACGTACCCCAGGTTATTGGACATGGAGCAGATGTAGTCCAGGCGGTCGGTGTAGGGGATGTTCATGATGAACGTGTTGCGCTCGCCGATCTTCTCGTGGTTGCGATGCAGATAGCCCATCACCGGCTGCAAGTCCACGATGGTTTCGCCGGAGAGGGTGACGACGACGCGGAACACGCCATGCGTGCTGGGGTGCTGCGGGCCGAGGTTGACCACGATGTGATCGGTCTTCAACCCGCGCGTATCCTCATCCACCGTCCGCAGGACGGCATCGTATACGCCGCCATAGGCGCTGACCTGCGTCAGCCTGTCCAGGTCGTCGGGCGGTATCCAACCGGGCGGATAGGCCACGTTATCGCCGAAGGGCGTCTTCTCCTCAGCGCGGAAAACGTGGCCGCCCGGCCAGCGGCTATCAAAGGGTTTGCCCTCCTGCTCGTAATACGCCTCTTTCCAATCCTTGCGCAGGGGATGGCCATGGAAGCCTTCCCACAGCAAGATACGTCTCAGGTTGGGATGGCCCGCGAAGCGAATGCCGAACAGGTCCCAGGCCTCCCGCTCCTGGAAGTCGGCGCCCGGCCAGACCGGGACCAGCGAGGGCAGGACGGCGTTCTCGCGCGGGCAGCGCGCCTTAAACACGACCGCCGGGCCACCCTCAATGCGGTAGGCGTGATAAACGACCTCCATGAAGCCGTCATCAATGTAATCTACCGCCGTAACGGACGACAGGTAGGTGTAGCCCAGCTCGTCGCGGAGGGTGTAGGCGACCTCAACGAGCTTATCTGGGCTGACAATGAAGCCGGAATAGCCCTGGCGCGTATCCGGGGTAATCGCGCCGGGGAACCTCTCTGAGAGCATGGCCTGGACCTGGGCCGGATCGGTGATGACCGTGTGGGGTGCTTCAGATGCGATCGTCATGAAAGTCTCCTTAACTCAGCATCAAACGCCAAACGCCTTGACGCCTGAGGTTTCAGGCCTGCTCCCCGCCGCCCTCGCCAGCGCGCCTGGCGGCTTCACGGGCGCGGCGGCGCTCCTCCATCTCGGCCTTGCGCCGGGCGATCTCCTCCGGCGACAGGCCCCGGCGCGGCGCGGGCGCCTCAGTCACAGACGCGGCGGCTTCAGCGACCCTCTGGGGTTGGGCTGTCGCTGCCGCTTCCTGCTTCTGCGCCAGAACCTCCATAGCGCGGCGCCTGATCTCCTCCACCTGGCGCGGGTCAAGCAGGTCTGGCCCCAGCACCGGGATGGGGATGGCCTCCCCTGGCCCTTTCTGGTACCAGGGCACCGTGCGGAACGACTGCCGGGCGATCTTCTCTTGCAGCTTGATCAGCCCGTGCAGCAGCGCCTGGGGCGTGGGCGGGCAACCCGGCACGTACACATCCACCGGAATGTACTTGTCCACACCGGAGACGACATTGTAGCCCTCCTTGAAGGGGCCGCCGCCGTTGGCGCACGCGCCCATGGAGAGCACGTAGCGCGGCTCCGGCATCTGGTTGTATAGGCGCACGATCTGGGGGATCATCTTCTTGGTGACGGTACCCGACACGATCATCAGGTCGGCCTGACGCGGGCTGGGGCGCATGACCTCCATCCCGAAGCGCGCCAGGTCATAGCGGCTGGCCGCCGTGCAGATCATCTCAATCGCGCAGCAGGCCAGCCCGAACATCAGCGGCCAGACCGACATCTTCCGCCCCCAGTTGTAAATCTGCTCAAGTGTGGTAATGGCGATATTACTGCGCAGTTCCTCCGGCACAGGAATATCCGGATTGAGCAAATCGTCAGGGATCAGGTTAGACATGAAGGCGTTGCCTCCTCATACCATTCTTGTAGGATGGCCTGGAGCAGGCTCTCGTTCACCAACTCCGGGTCATCAGCGAATTCCGGCAGTGCGGTAACCCACGCGAACAACTGTTGGTAACTCACCTCAGCAACATTGACGTCTGGATGCTCCTGGATTAAGCGGCGGGCAATCGCGTAGGAGGAGTCCCAGTACAAGACCTCGCTCATTCTACTCCAACTGTTCACTCATTCTATCCCCACTGCCACCCTGGGCGCAGCGAAGGGTTACACCCCCTCCCTGCCCCTCCCCTATCCAGGGGGAGGGAATTTGCCCCCGCCCAACCGGGTTGAAGCCCGGTACTGGGTTGGGGTGGGGGAGCAGCATGACCTCACCTCACTGCACCTTGCCGAACGCGCCGGTATCAATCTGGGCGCGCTGCAGGCGACCGCTGTAGTCCACGTAGATCGCCTTCCACTCGGTGAAAATCTCAATAGCCGTCAGCCCGGCCTCGCGGTGACCGTTGCCCGTGCCCCGCGTCCCGCCAAAGGGGAACTGAATCTCCGCACCGATCGTGCCGTGATTGACGTAAACGATGCCGGTGGTCAGGTCGCGCATGGCCCGGAAGGCCTGGTTCACATCCTGGGTAAAGATGGAGCTGGACAGGCCATAGGGGACGCTGTTGTTCACCTGGACCGCCTCGTCCAGGTCCTTCACGGTGATCAGAGAGAGCACCGGGCCGAAGATCTCCTCCTGGGCGATGCGCATCTCAGGCCGCACCTGGTCAAAGATCGTGGGCTCATAGAAGAAGCCCTTGCCCAGTTCCGTGTAAATCCTGCCGCCGGTGAGCAGGCGTGCCCCCTCCTGCTTGCCGATCTCCACATAAGAGTGGATCTTCTCCAGCGCCTTACGGTTGATCACCGGGCCGACATCGGTCGTCGGTAGCAGGCCATCGCCCAGGCGCAGCTTGCGCGTGCGCTCCACCAGCGCCTCAGTCAGGCGCGGCTTGATCCCCTCCTGAACGATCAGGCGGCTGCAGGCCGTGCAACGCTGACCGGTTGTGCCGAAGGCCGACCACAGAACGGCCTCCACCGTCAGGTCCAGGTTGGCGTCGTCCAGGACAATGATGGCGTTCTTGCCGCCCATCTCCAGCGACACCCGTTTGAGCGTCCTGGCCGCCTCCACCGCGACATGCGTCCCCACCTCAGTTGAGCCGGTGAACGAGACGACCTTGACAGTGGGGTGGTGGATCAGCGCTTCCGCCACCTCACCGCCGGGGCCGGTGACCAGGTTGAGCACGCCCGGCGGCAGCCCGGCCTCTTCAAAGACCTTGACGAATTCTGCCGCAAGCATGGGCGTGTCTGAGGCGGGCTTGAACACGACCGTGTTGCCTGCGATCAGCGCCGGGAAGATCTTCCAGGAGGGGATAGCCATGGGGAAGTTCCAGGGCGTGATGATGGCGGCCACGCCGATGGAATCGCGCACGGCCATACCAAACTTGTTGGGCAGCTCCACCGGCGCGGTATAGCCGAGCAGGCGACGGCCCTCGCCCCCGATGTAGAAGGCCATATCAATGGCCTCCTGCACGTCACCGCGCGCTTCGGGCAACACCTTGCCCATCTCGCGGGTGAGCAGGCGGGCCAGCTCTTCCTTGCGCTCCACCAGGAGTTGCCCGACACGGTACAGGATTTCGCCGCGCTTGGGCGCGGGCGTGAGGCGCCAGGAGGGGTAGGCTTTGGCTGCGGCCTCCACCGCGGCCTCTGCATCTCGGGCATCGCTCCTGGCCACGACGCCCAAGAGCTCCTCGCTGGCGGGGTTAATGTCCTCCATGGTGGCGCCGCTGTGGGCGTCCACCCACTCCCCGCCGATATAATTACGGTACTGCATGGTGTAAATAGCCTCCAGTTCCAGGATGTCCTCCCCCTGGCGACCCTGGCCCAATCATATACAAACGGCGATGAGAGGGCAACTCCGCCTCCTCGCCGCTCCTCCCCCCAGCCGGGTAAAGATGATGAAATTCACAATTATTACTAGTATTATATGGACATCGGGGGCGTCTGTCAAGCAGAAAGTGTAGCATAATACAGATAGTTTCACAATCTACGTTTCGGAAGGGTGCGTTGCAGGCGTGACAGTGAACTTGGCCATTCTGCTCCGCTCCTCCTATCCTCTTTGAAGACGTGATCTTTGTCACCCACAAAAGGCTACATTTGCCACTTCAGCCCCCTGCCCGCCTGCCCTATCATAAGGGTGGTGGACGAGACGGGTGATCACAGAACTGTCACTTGGAGCCAACGCCCTGAGCATAGCGCAGGGGCAGCGAAGCGTCTCATGGAGGCACACCGGGAGGCTGAACTACGCTGATGCTTCGCTGCGCTGATGCTTCGCTGCGCTGATGCTTCGCTGCGCTCAGCATGACACACCCGCGATGGACTGAGGCTATTGTCAAAGAAAGGATAAAAGCTATGGCTAAAGGCAGAATCGTCATTGAAACACAGCGCTGCAAGGGCTGCGAGTTGTGCACCCTCGCCTGTCCCAAGGACCTGATCCGCATGTCCGAGACCTTCAACGCCAGGGGCTATCATCCCGCCACCTTCGTGGACCCGGAGGGGTTGTGCACGGGGTGCGCGCTCTGCGCCTGGATGTGCCCGGATACGGTAATCACCGTTTACCGGGAAGTCGCTATCAGTCGCAGACCTATGGCATTGAGCCCGGCATAGGCGGGGTGCTCAACGTCAAGGTGTCTGGTGCATTAGGAGGATGTATGGCCAAAGAGTTACTGAAGGGCAACGAGGCGATTGCCGAGGCAGCCATCCGCGCGGGGCTTGAGGCCTATTTCGGCTACCCGATCACTCCGCAGACCGAGCTTTTGGAGTACATGGCGAAGCGCATGGTTGAACTGGGTCGGGTGTTCCTCCAGGCCGAGAGCGAACTGGCCGCGATCAATATGGTCTACGGTGCAGCCAGCGCCGGCGCACGCGTGATGACCTCCTCCTCCAGCCCCGGCATCAGCCTGATGCAGGAAGGGCTGTCTTATATTGCCGGCTCGGAGGTGCCTTGCGTCATTGTCAATGTGATGCGGGGCGGGCCCGGCCTGGGCAACATTGCCCCTTCGCAAGGCGACTACTTCCAGGCGGTCAAATTCGGCGGCCATGGCGACTTTCACCCCATTGTCCTGGCCCCGTCCACCGTGCAGGAGGCCATTGACCTGACGACCCTGGCCTTTGACCTGGCGGAGAAGTATCGCACCATTGTCTATTTGCTCCTGGACGGGACGATCGGCCAGATGATGGAACCGGCGGAGTTGCCGCCTATGCAGCCGCTTAAACAGGAGCGCCCTGCCTGGGCACTGACCGGCGCCAAAGGCCGCCCCAAGAACATCATCTCATCCATCTACCTCATGCCTGAGGAGCTGGAAGCCTTCAATCGCCGGCTTCAGGCTAAACTTGACCTGATTCGCGCCCATGAGGTGCGCTATGAGGAGATGGACGTGGACGATGCCGAGATCGTCGTCGTCGCCTTCGGCACCGCCGGTCGTATCGCCAAGAGCGCCATCAAGGCCGCGCGCGCCCACGGGATCAAGGCCGGCTTGTTGCGCCCCATCACCCTCTGGCCCTTCCCAGAAGAGCGCATCTCCAATCTGGCTGACGGCGTGGATGCTTTCCTGGTGGTGGAGATGAACGCCGGGCAAATGCTGGAAGATGTGCGCCTGGCGGTGAGTGGTCAGGTGCCTGTGCGCTTTTACAACCGGATGGGCGGGGTCATCCCGCTCCCCGACGAGATCCTGGAGGCGATCCAGACCATCCACGATCAGATTCGGGCGACCCGGCCTGTGTTCCATGTGGAAGGCTTTTAGGACGGAGGACGGAAGATGGACAATGGACGCGAGGAGATCGTTTTCCAGCGACCGCGCTCGCTGAGCGACGTGTTCACTCACTACTGCCCTGGATGCACGCACGGCGTTGCCCACCGGCTGATCGCCGAGGTGATTGACGAACTGGGCATCCAGGAGCGCACTATTGGCGTCGCCCCCGTCGGCTGCGCCGTGTTCGCTTATAACTACTTTGATCTGGACTTCGCGGAAGCGGCGCATGGGCGCGCCCCGGCCATGGCGGTAGGCATCAAGCGTGTGCTGCCGGATCGGGTGGTGTTCACCTATCAGGGCGACGGCGACCTGGCCGCTATCGGCACCGCCGAGATCATTCATGCGGCCACACGCGGCGAGAACATCACGACCATCTTCATCAACAACGCCATCTACGGCATGACCGGCGGCCAGATGGCGCCGACCACCCTGCCCGGCCAGAAGACGACCTCTACGCCCTTCGGGCGCGATGTGGAGCTGGCCGGCCTTCCCATCCGCATGTGTGAATTGCTGGCGACCCTGGATGGATCGGCCTACATTGTCCGCCGCAGCCTGCACGATGCCCGCTCCGTCAACGCTGCCAGGAAGGCCCTCAAGACGGCCTTCCAGGTTCAGCTTGCCGGCCTGGGTTTCTCTATGGTTGAGCTGTTGAGTAGTTGCCCCACCAACTGGGGCCTGACACCGGTCCAGGCGCTGGCTTGGATTCGCGACATTATGCTCCCTTACTATCCCGTAGGGGATTACAAGGTGTTGGATGAGGTGAAGCGGCTGACGTGAAACGTCAAACGTCAAAAGAAAGGAGAGCCTCTCCCCTTTCCCTTCCCCTAAGAGAGGAGGGGAGAGAGGGGAGGGGGCAGGAGAGAGCTATGCACGAAGAGATTATCATCAGCGGCTTTGGCGGGCAGGGGGTGCTGTTTGCCGGGCAACTCCTGGCCTACGCTGGCATGAACGAGGGCAAACACGTCACCTGGATCCCCTCCTACGGGCCAGAGATGCGCGGCGGCACCGCCCACTGCACTGTGGTGATCTCCGATGAGCCCATTGGCTCACCTCTGGTGCGGCATCCCAGCGCAGCTATTGTGATGAACAATCCCTCATTAGACAAATATCAGCCGCTGGTGAAGCCCGGCGGCGTCCTGATCGTCAACAGTTCCCTGATCACCCAGCCGATCACACGGGAGGACATTACCGTGGCGCTGATCCCGGCCAACGCCATCGCCGACGAGCTGGGGGACAGCCGGCTGATGAACATCGTCCTGCTGGGCGCGCTGCTGGCGCTCGTGCCTATCCTCCCTCTGGAGGCCATTGACCGCGCCCTGGCCGAACATATCCCCGAACGCCACCGCCACCTGCTTCCTGCGAATGCCCAGGCGCTGCGCCAGGGCGCGGCGCTGGCACGAAGTCCAGTAGTCAGTAGTCAGTAGTCAGTAGTCAGAGAGGTTGATAGCATGGAGAAACGACTTGTCCGGGATTGGATGACCCCCAATCCGATCACCGTGAACAGCCGGACACCGCTGCCTGAGGCCCACCAGCTCATGATGACTCACCGTATCCGCCGCCTGCCGGTGGTGGATGACGGGGTGCTGGTGGGCATCGTCACCCGCGGTGACATCCGCGGCGCCCAGCCCTCTGAGGCGACCAGCCTGAGCATCTACGAGATCCACTACCTGCTGTCGCGCCTCAGCGTCGGCCAGATCATGTCCAGGCCGGTGATCACCGTGACGCCGGACATGACCGTCCAGGCGGCAGCCGCGCTGATGCTCCAGCACAAGATCGCCGGGCTGCCTGTGGTGGAGGGCGGTCGCGTGGTGGGCATCATCACGGAATCAGATATCTTTCGCATGGTCGCCCAGGCCTGGGCGGAGGAGAAGGAGTCCTTGGAATGGCGTTAGGGACGGGGGAATAAACCCCCGTCTTTTTATGTTCAGAACAGCGCATAGCACCCTGCCCGGTGCTGTGGGTTTAAGCAAAGGAGAGTTAACCTGATGACGACACCCTGGTCTAAGCGTTACGCGCAACGCACCAAATGGGTATCCAGCTCCACCATTCGTGAGCTGCTGAAGCTTACCGAAAAAGGGGACATCATCTCATTCGCTGGCGGGTTACCGGCGCCGGAGGTCTTCCCGGTGGCGCAGTTCCAGGCAGCCTGCCGCAAGGTGTTGGAGGAGACGGGCCCCCGCGCCCTGCAATACAGCGCCACCGAGGGCTACATTCCCTTGCGCGAGATGATCATCCGGCACATGGCCCGCTACAGCATCAAGGTCGGCCTGGAAAATGTGCTGATCACCAGCGGCTCACAGCAGGCCCTGGACCTGATCGGCAAGTTGTTGATCAATCCGGGCGACCGCATCCTGGTGGAGGAGCCCACCTATCTGGGCGCGCTTCAGGCCTTCAACGCCTACCAGGCCGAGTATGTCACCGTGCCGGTTGACGATGAAGGGCTGTGTGTGGACCGGCTGGAAGAGGCGCTGCGCGCCGGTCCCAAGTTCATGTACATCCTGCCCAACTTCCAGAACCCCGCCGGCGTCACGCTTTCGCTCAGGCGGCGCATAGAGGTGGTTGAACTGGCCGAGCGCTATGGCGTGCCCATCGTAGAGGACGACCCTTATGGCCAGTTGCGCTACGAAGGCCATCACATCAAGCCGCTGATGGTGCTTGACTCCGAACGATTAAACGGCCATAATGGGCCACGCTATAGCGGCAACGTCATCTACCTGAGCACGTTCAGCAAGACCCTGGCCCCTGGCCTGCGCCTGGGCTGGGTGGTCGCGCCGGAGGAGGTTATCGCCAAACTGGTTCAACTCAAGCAGGGCATGGACCTGCACACCAGCACGTTCAACCAAATGGTGGCATACGAAGTCGCCCATGGCGGCTTCCTGGACGAGCACGTGCGCCTGATCCGGCGGGTGTATCGCGAGCGGCGCGATGTCATGCTGGCAGCGCTGGAACGTTATTTCCCGCCGGGCGTGCGCTGGACACACCCGCAGGGCGGCCTGTTCCTGTGGGTCACCCTGCCCGAATGGGTGAACACGACGGAGATGCTGCCGCAGGCGATTGAGGAAAAGGTCGCCTATGTGCCGGGGGCGGATTTCTTTGCCCTGGGCGGCGGCCATAACACCATGCGGCTGAACTTCTCCAACGCCTGCCCGGAGAGGATTGAAGAGGGCATCCGGCGGCTGAGCCGCGTGGTCGCCAGGCAACTGGAAACAGAAAAAACGCTCGTCTGAGAGAGCGGTTAGCGCAAATAGCTTTCAGCGGTCAGCTTTCAGCTTTCAGCCTGCGGATTGGGGATAAAAGCTGAACGCCGAACCACACCGTTTACGGTGTGGCTTGTGCTGAACGCTGACCGCTGATTACCTAATTGAAGTTGATGGTGAGGGGGATATGAACATCGGTGTCCCTAAGGAACGCCGTCCCTATGAAAACCGCGTCGGCCTGACGCCGATCGGGGTGGAACTGCTCACGCAGCGCGGCCACCGCTGTTATGTTGAGCGTGGCGCGGGCGTGGGCAGCGGCTTTAGCGATGAGGACTATGCCCGCGCTGGCGCGATCATCGTGTACGAGGCCGAGGAAGCCTTTGCGCGGGCCGATCTGGTGCTCAAGGCCACGCGCCCCTTGCAGAGCGAACTGGAATGGCTGCACGAGGGCCAGGTGATCACCGGTTTTCTGCACCTGGCCTCGGCACAGCGGGCCAAGATTGAGACGCTGCTGGAGCGCAAGGTGGCGGCGGTGGCCTACGAAACCATCCAGCTTGACGATGGCACGCTGCCCGTGCTTAAGCCGATGAGCCAGCTCGCCGGACGCATGGCGCCCCAGGTGGCCGCGCGGCTGTTGCAAAACGACTACGGCGGCAAGGGCATCCTCTTGGGCGGTGTCCCCGGTGTGCCCCCGGCGGAGGTGGTCATCCTGGGCGCGGGTGTGGTGGGGACGAATGCGGCGGCGGCTTTCCTGGGCCTGGGTGCGCACGTCACCCTGCTGGACCACAACCTGGCACGCCTCCAGGAGGTGGACCAGCAGTTCCAGGGGCGCCTGGTGACGATGGTCTCGCACACGTTCAACCTGGAGCGCGTCTGCCGCTATGCCGATGTGCTCATCGGTTGCGTCCTAGTGCCGGGGGCGCGTGCCCCCGTCCTGATCACCCGTAAGATGGTGGCCTCCATGAAGCCGCGCTCGGTCATCCTGGACATCTCCATTGACCAGGGCGGCTGTGTGGAGACCAGCCGGCCCATGCATCACGGCATGCCCACGTTTGTGGAAGAGGGCGTGATCCACTACTGCGTCCCCAATATGCCCGGCGTCATCGCCCGCACGGCCACGCACGCCTTCCAGAACGCCGCCTGGCCCTATATCCAGGCCATCGCCGATCACGGGCTGGAGGTGGCGGTGGCAGCGGACCCGGCGCTGGCGCGGGGTCTGAACACGTATAACGGTGAGATCAAGAACCCCGTCCTGGCAGAGGCGTTGGCCAACAAGCAGCCCGCCCCCAACGGGAAAGGAGGCGGCTATGCCCGGCTGGATGACTGAGTACCGCAGCAAGATATGCACCGCCCAGCAGGCCGCCGCCGTCATCCAGTCGGGCCAGCGCCTGTTCCTGACCGGCAACTGCTCGGTGCCCCAGAAGGTGCTGGCGGCGCTGGTGGACCGGGCCCAGAAACTCCAGGACGTGGAGATCGTCCAGGTGCTCACCGTTGGCCCGGCAGCCTATGTCCAGCCGGGCATGGAGAAGCACATCCGCGTCAACACCCTGTTCATCAGCGACAACGTGCGCGAGGCCGTCAACGCAGGGCGCGCCGACTTCACCCCCTGCTTCCTCTCGGAGATCCCCCGCCTGTTCCGCTCCGGCAGGCTGCCCATTGATGTGGCCCTCATCCACGTCTCCCCGCCCGACGAGCACGGCTTCTGCTCCTTCGGCGTGGAGGTGGGCCTCACCAAGACCGCCGCACAGACCGCCAGGGTCGTCATCGCCGAGGTCAACGAGCACATGCCGCGCACGCTGGGCGATAGCTTCATCCACATCTCCAGGCTGAGCTACATTGTGCCCGTGAACTATCCCCTGCCTGAACTGCCCATGAGCCAGCCCTCTCCCTTGCAGGAGGCCATTGGCCGCCATGTGGCTTCGCTCATCCCCGATGGGGCCACGCTGCAGATGGGCATCGGCGGCATCCCCGACGGTGTGCTGGCCCACCTGCGCGACAAGAAGGACCTGGGCGTCCACACCGAGCTGTTCTCGGACGGGATCATTAACCTGGTGGAGGCCGGGGTGATCACCAACGAGAAAAAGACGCTCCATCCGGGGAAGATCATCGCTGGCTTCGTGCTGGGGACGCAACGCCTGTACGAGTTCGTCCATGATAACCCTATTATTGAGCTCCACCCTACGGAGTACGTCAACGATCCCTTTGTCATCGCCCAGAATGAGAACATGGTGGCGATCAACTCGGCCATTGAGGTGGACCTGACGGGGCAAGTGTGCGCGGATTCCATCGGCAGCCGCCTGTACAGTGGTGTGGGCGGGCAGTTAGATTTCATTCGCGGCGCGGCGCGATCCAAAGGCGGCATACCCATCATTGCCCTGCCCTCAACGGCCAAAGGCCAGAGCCGCATCGTGGCGCAACTCAAGCCAGGCGCGGGCGTGACCACCACGCGCAATGACGTGCACTACGTCGTCACCGAGTACGGCATCGCCGACCTGTACGGCAAGACCATCCGCCAGCGCGCCCGCGCCCTGATTGACATCGCCCATCCCGACTTCCGCGAGGAACTGGAACGGGCCGCGCACGAACTGCGCTACCTGTAGAGGACAGGCGCGTCACGCCCACCCTGTATGCGAAAGGAAGCGGAAGATGAAAGCCCGCGATATTATGACCACTGAAGTGATCACCGTCCGACCGGAGACGCCGGTCAACGAGGTGGCTCGCCTGATGATTGAGCACGACATCAGCGGCCTGCCTGTGGTGGACGAGGAGGGGAGCGTTATCGGCGTGATCACCGAGCTGGACCTGGTGATACGCAATGCCCGTCTGCATCTGCCCACCTTCATCCAGATTTTGGATGCCCAGATTTACCTGGAGACCCCCGGCCGCTACCGGGAACGGCTGCGCCACATGCTGGGCACCCAGGCGCAGGACATCATGTCCTCCCCGGCGATCACGGTCAGCCCGGACACCGAACTGGAAGACGTGGCCGACCTGATGGTTCACCGCCGGGTGAATCCCGTGCCGGTGGTGGACGTCCACGGGCGCCCGGTCGGCATCATCAGCCGCTCCGACATCGTGCGCCTGATGGTTCAGCCTTCAGACGCAGAGGACGAATAAAAGCTATCAGCTATCAGCCTGCAATTGGAGATAAAAACTGAAAGCCATGCCCTGAGCGCAAGCGAAGGGTGATAGCTGAACGCTGACCGCTAAGATGGGAGGAGAGTGATTGACCATGCGGCTACATACTCACCGTCTCCCTGGCCTTGTCCTGACCGACATGGAGTTCCAGGTCCCCCTGGACCACAGCCGGCCAGATGGGCCACAGATCACGGTTTTTGCGCGGGAAGCCGTCGCGCCGGGCAAGGAAGAGGCTGACCTGCCCTGGCTGCTGTTCTTCCAGGGCGGCCCCGGCTTTGGCGCCCCGCGCCCCCTGGGCAATACCGGCTGGCTCAAACGCGCCTTGCAGGAGTACCGCGTGCTCCTGCTTGACCAGCGCGGCACCGGGCGCAGCACGCCGCTCACGTTCCAGACCCTGGCCCGCCTGGATAGCCCCCAGGCCCAGGCCGACATTCTCAAGCACTTCCGCGCCGATGCCATCGTGCGCGACGCCGAACTCATCCGCCGCGAGCTGCTTGGCGAAGCGGGCCGCTGGAGTGTGCTGGGGCAGAGCTTCGGTGGCTTCTGCGCCACGCATTACCTCTCCGCCGCCCCTCAGGGCCTGCGCGAGGTCATGATCACGGGGGGATTGCCCCCCCTGGATCGCTCCGCCGATGACATCTACCGGGCCACCTATAAGCGCGTCCTGGAGAAGAACCGCCTGTATTATGAGCGCTATCCAGAGGATGCCGGGCTTGCCCAGGAGGTGGCCATCTTTTTAGCCGATCACGATGTGCAGTTGCCCGGCGGCGGGCGCCTCTCCCCCCGGCGCTTCCAACAACTGGGCATCAACTTCGGTATGAGCGATGGCTTTGAGCGTGTGCATTACCTGCTGGAAAACGCCTTTGTGCAGGGGGCTACCGGGCGCGAACTCAACTATACCTTCCTGCGCGAATTTGAGTATATGTTCGCCTTTGAGACCAACCCCATCTATGCCCTGCTGCACGAAGCCGAGTACTGCCAGGAGGAAGCCTCAAACTGGTCAGCACAGCGCATCCTGGCGGAATACCCGGAGTTTGACTGGGCGCCGGGCAAGCCCGTCCTGTTTACCGGCGAGATGATCTACCCCTGGATGTTTGAGGAGTTTGAGCGCCTGCGCCCGCTCAAAGCCGCCGCCGACATCCTGGCCGCCTACGAGGGCTGGCCGCGCCTGTACGACGTGACCACGCTCCAGGCCAATTCCGTCCCCTGCGCCGCCGCCGTTTACTATAACGATATGTACGTTGAGCGGGCCTTCTCTGAGGAGACAGGGCGCACCATCCGCGGGGTCAAGCTCTGGGTGACGAACGAATACGAGCACAACGGCCTGCGCGCCGATGGTGAGCGCATACTGGCCCGCCTGATTGGGCTGCTGCGCGGCGAGATGTGAGCTCTCGCCGCCGATTAGAAATCGGCTCGCAACCGGGCTGACCCAGTACCAGGCTTCAGCCTGGTTGGGTACCGGGCGCTACGCGGGTTTGATACGAGTGGCCGGGGGATAGAATCCCCCGGCTATCCTCCGGCGGGCCGGAGCGCGGTCACGCCTTGCTCAAGATAATCGCGGCCCCGCTGCTGGTGGGCAGGCCGCGCCAGGCGAAGGCCAGGCCGGTGTTCACATCCGGCAACTGGCGCGGGCCGGCTTCGCCCCGCAACTGCAGCACGACTTCCAGGACGCGGGCCAGGCCGGAGGCCTCCAGCAGATGGCCGCAGCCCAGGCTGCCACCAGACACGTTGACCGGCAGGTCGCCATCCCGCGCGGTGGCGCCCTCCAGCGTCAGCCGCCCGGCCTCGCCCTCGCGGCACAGCCCCAACGCCTCCATATGCTGCAACTCTTTGTAGGCGAAGGTATCGTCAATCTCGGCGAAATCAATCTCGCGGGCGGGATTTCGGACGCCGGCGGTGCGATAGGCCAGGGCAGCGGCATCGCGGGCGTAATCGGCGCTGGCCCAGTCGCGGTACTCCAGCGCGTAGGAGCCGTTGGCCCAGCCCACGCCGCGGATCCAGATGGGCTTCTGGCTGAGCGACATGGCCACATCGCGCCGCGCCAGAACCATGACAATCGCCCCGTCGGCGCTGAAGCTGGTCTGTGAGCGCGTGAGCGGCGCAGCGATGGGCGCCTCATCCAGCACGGCCTCCATCTCCAGGTTGGCGCCGTAGGCAGCCAGCGGATTGAGCAGGGCATTGGCCTTGTTCTTGACCACAACCTGGGCGCAGGCCTCCAGCGGTGTGCCGGTCTCATAAAGATACCGGTTCATCTCCAGCCCGGCGATAAAGTAGGGGTGCAGGCCGAGCGGGCGGTTGTAGATAGGTTCAACGGCGTAGTTGAGAATATCAAAGGGGGTCAGGACATTGGACGCTTTGCTGTGTCCCTCTACGGCGACGATGTCCATCAGGCCGGTGCGGATATTCATATAAGCGGCGGCCAGGCCATGAATGCCGTCGCCGCCGATGGTGTGAACCGGCTTGCGCACCCCGCCGATCTGGTCGGGCACGTATTCATCAAAGATGCTCGTGCCCTCGTTAAAGTCTTCGGCGACGGTGATGAAGCCGTCCACGTCGCGTCGTGGGTCCACACCGGCATCGGCGTAGGCGCGCACCGCTGCCTCCCACATCAACTCCTTATATGATTGGTAAGGCGAGAGCGGGCTGAAGCCCACAACCCCCACTCCGATAATAGCGACATCCCCAGGCGGCATATAGGCTCCTTTTCCAGCGTGATCTGGCTACTGACACCCCAACCCAGTACCGGGCTTCAGCCCGGTTGGGCTTCAGCAGCCCATCACCGGTTATTGTACCCCAATTGGCCCGTGAGGGGAAATGCGCTATGGTGTTCCCCCGTGCGGGGGAGGGAAGGGGCGGGGGCATGCACCTGAGGTACCGATGCTCCTGCCCGCCCCCTTCCCTCTCGTATCCAGGGCCTTTCTGTGCTATACTATGCCCCGATCTTGAAGGGGAGGTTGACCGGATGATCAGCCCTGAGCTGCTTGAAATCCTGCGCTGCCCACATTGTGTCTCTGGCCCCACCCGCAAGCCCGGGCCGGACCCGGGACGGCTGGAACTCGTCAAGGAGACCTGGCTGGTGTGCCTGGAGCCGGACTGCGGGCGCAAATACCCTATCCGCGATGACATCCCGGTGATGCTCATTGAGGAGGGCGATAAGTGGATCAGCACGCCCGTTGAGGAGTTGCCCGTCCCACCCCCCAAAGGGTAAATGCGCGAGTCTGCCCCCCAAAGGGGATGATAAAGGGAATGTCACCTTGAGCGCGGCGAAAGGCAGTTATGTGCTGGTCCTGGCGCTCAAGCGGCCTTTGACGCTCAGCGTTGGCCGCCTGGGCGCGTTTGATTTCCCGGCGGGCACATACACCTACACCGGTAGCGCGCTGGGAGCGGGTGGGTTGGCCGCTCGCCTGGCGCACCATCGCCGCCTGAGCCTGTCCCCGCGCTGGCATATAGACTACCTGCGCCTCCACGCCCACCTGTGCGAGGTCTGGTCGCTGGCCTCAGAGGAGCGCCTGGAGTGCGCCTGGGCGCAGGCGCTGCTACGCCTGCCAGGCGCGCGGATGATTGCGCCGCGCTTCGGCGCCTCGGATTGCCGCTGCCCGGCCCATCTGATCTACTTCAGTGAACCCGTATGCTTCACAGCTTTTGCGCAGCGTGTCACAGGGACTGGCGCACTCATGCGCGAGGGCACGGATGGGGAGCACCCATGCTAGAGGCTGACTTCACACAACTCTATGAGGGCGACGAAGAGGCGCGGCAGGCCGCCGCTGAACGATTGGCGCAGGCCGGCACGGCGGCCTTGCCCGGCCTGATTGAGGCGCTGCGCCACCCCGATGCCGATGTGCGCTGGTGGGCGGCCTGGGCGCTGGCGGGCATCCCAGGACATGCCGCTGTCTCGGCGCTTATAGCCGCGCTGGACGATCCTGACCCCGGCGTGCGTGCCTGCGTCGCGCTGGCTTTAGGCCAGCAGGGCGACCCTGCGGCCATTGCCCCCTTGCTGGCGCGGCTGGATGACCCGGATATGATGGTCAACGCCTCGGCTATGGCCGCGCTGGTGCAGATCGGCCCGCCCGCCGCGCCTGGGCTGATCGCCGCGCTGCAATCGGGCAGTCCTACAGCCCGGATGCGCGCGGCGCAGGCGCTGACCCCCTTGCGTGTGCCAGAGGCCATCCCCGCACTTCTCGCCGCGCTGGAGGATGACAACCCCCGCGTCCGGCACTATGCCGAGGAAGCGCTGGAACGGCTGGGGGTGGGCCTGACAATTGTATCGCCGGGCTGGGCATAGGGCGCCGACTCCCCTCCCCCTGGATGGGGGAGGGGTGAGACCCTTCACTTCGCTCAGAGCCTGCCCTGAGCCTGGCGAAGGGGTGACACGTCACTTTTCCCGCCCGCCATGTTATATTACAATCGTATGCCCTGAACATGGACGATCACCTTTTGGCCTGCCTGGATACGGTGGAGCTGTTCAGCCGGTTGTCGCAGGACGAACTGGCTGAGGTGGCCGCCCTGGCCGAGCCTGTGCACTGCTCAGCCGGCCAGATCCTCTGCCGCCAGGGGGAAGTGGATGCAACCTGGTACGCCCTGGCTGTTGGGCGGGTGGAGTTGCGTCGCCTGGACGCCGATGGGGTGGAGCATGGGGTGGCCGTGTTGGAACCGGGTGACAGCTTCGGCGCGCCCGCGCTGCTCCTGGGCGAGCCACAATGGGTGACCGCCCAGGCACTGGAGGACAGCGAGCTCCTGGCGGTCCGCAAGCCCCGCTTTGAGGCGCTATTGGCCCGCCGCCCGCGCCTGATGGATCGCCTGGTGCTTGCGCCAGAGGTGCGCCGCCGCCTGAAAGCGCCGCGCTTCCCCTGGCAGGGGCGGGGCGAGGTAACCATTCTCGTCGCCCGCCGCCATGTGTGGAGCCTGGCGCGTTCCCTGCTGGGCGTGGCGCTGGTACTTGTGCTCCTCATGCCGGTGGTGGCCTGGGCCTGGGCGCGCCACCTGCAACCCTGGGCTGTGACCATCGCCGCACAGACATTCGTCTCGCTCCTGGGGCTTTGGGCCTTCATAGACTGGCTCAACGACGCCTATATTGTGACGAATAAGCGAGTGGCCTTTGAGGAGCGGATCTTGTTCGTGTTTGAGACGCGAACAGAGGCGCCCCTGCGCTCCATCCAGAATGTGGAGGTGCGCCGCCCTGGCCCGCTGGCCCGCCTGTTGGACTTCGGCGACGTGATCACCGCTACGGCGGGATGGCCCGGCCAGGTCCTCTTTCGCACCGTGCCGCACCCCGACCGCATCGCCCAGGTCATCTGGGAGGCGGTTGAACAGGAGCGCGCCCAGGCGCGGGCCGAAGCCCGGGAGGCCATCCGGGCGACAATGCGCCAGCGGCTGGGCCTGGCCGCGCCAGAGTCAGAGGCGACCGCGCCGCCTCAACGCCCCCGGCGCCTGCGGCGGCGCGGGCCACTCTGGAGCGTATACCTGCTGCTCTCCCGCTTTTTTGACCGTTTCATCCCTCGCGTGCGTATAGAGCGCGGCGATACCGTGACCTGGCGTAAACACCCCCTGGTGCTGCTGCGTGAGACCTGGCGGCCCCTCCTGGGGCTGGCCCTGGCAACAGCCCTCCTGCTTCTGCGCGCTTACCAGGTCATCCAGTTGACCTGGCCCACGCCCGATGTGTTCTTGGCAGCTTACGCGGTGATCGCCGCGATCTTTATCGGCTGGATACTCTGGAAATTTGAAGACTGGCGCAACGATGTCTATCAGGTCACGTCGCAACGGGTGATTGACCTGAAGCGGCGGCCCTTGTGGCTGGGCGAGGACCGGCGTGAGGCCCCCCTGGAGACAGTCCAGAACATCACTTATCACATCCCCGGCATTCTGGCACGGCTGCTTAACACAGGCACGGTCATCGTCCAGACCGCCGCCCGCAGCGGTGACCTGAAATTTGATTGGGTTTACGACCCGGCGGGGGTGCAGCAGGAGATCTTCCGGCGGATGGAATACTTCCACCAGCGCAAGCGCGAGGAGGAGGCCCGCCGCCGCCAGGCCGAGTTGTCGGACTGGTTCACAGTGTACCATGAGGTCACAGGGCAATCGTGAGACGCGAAACGCACGCCAGGTCTATCATTTTGCGCCGTTTGCAGGTATAATGTAGGATGGTTATTTGAAGAGAATAACGATGGCAATACGTGAAATTATTCAGCCGGATAACCCCATACTTCGGCAGAAGGCCAGGCGCGTTGGGAACTTCGGCAAGGCGTTGCAGACGCTGATTGACGATATGGTGGAGACAATGCGGGCCGCGCCCGGCGTCGGCCTGGCTGCGCCCCAGGTGGCGGTCTCAATGCGCGTGATCATCGCTGAGCCGCCGGAGGACGAAGAAGACCCCATGAGCGGCAAGCTCTATATCATCGTCAATCCGGAAATCGTCCGCGCCTCTGCAGAGATGGAGGAGGGCGTTGAGGGTTGTCTCTCTATCCCCGGTTGGGCCGGCCTGGTGGAACGCCATGTCAGCGTCACGGTGAAGGGGCAGGACCGCTATGGCAAGCCCTTGCGCCTGAAGGCGCAGGGCTACCTGGCCCGCATCCTCCAGCATGAGATTGACCATCTTGATGGCATTCTGTTCATTGACCGCATCACCGATCCGGAGAAGGTCTGGCGAGTTCCACCGCCGGGTGAGGAGGAAGCAGCGACGCCGGAGCAGGTTGAGGTGGCGGAAGAGGGTGCATTTCTCTTATCACGCTGAGCCGAAGCCCTGAGCAACGCGCAGGGGCGACACATTGACCACCAAATGGAAATACACCCCTCTTAGGGAGGGGCTTGCAAAATGCGCCCAGAATGGCTATAATACAAACAGAATGGGCGGTTAGCTCAGCCTGGTCAGAGCACTGCGTTGACATCGCAGGGGTCACAAGTTCAAGTCTTGTACCGCCCACCAGATCGGGCTTCATCCCGCCCTTCACCGGACCCGGTGAGGGGCCATTTGTTTACAGCCCCCCCAGGCCCGATCCTACGTAATTTTACGTATTGCATCCGCATCCTATCCTGTGATATAGTCGGGAACAATGTACGACCGACTCGTGTTGATCTGGTATTGGATCGGCCTCAATATCCTGGACCTGTTGACCACCCATGCTGGATTCCAACGCGGGCTGGTGGAAGCCAATGTGATCCCCCGCTGGCTGATCCAGCATTTCGGTGTGAGTGGCATGTACGCCTGGAAGATGGTGTTCATGCTGCTTTTCGCTGGCCTGATCGTCCTCCTCAGCCGCCGCTACCATTATGCCTGGCTTGCCCTGCGTCTGTCCAATCTGGCGCTGGCGCTGGGCATCCTCGCCAACGTCGCCCTGATCGTCCACACCGGGCTGTAAGCCCTGCCGCGACCGCTGGAAATGCCTTGACAGGTGGGCACATCGGTCAACATTGCCGGATCGGGCAAGCCGGGGTAAGATCACAGTGCAAGGCAGATCAGGGGGAACCCGCTTGATGTTCGCCGTCTCAGTCACCACCGCTAACCGCTAGAGGATGGGACGCCTGCTGGCAGTGGAAACCTACCCTACAGGCCGATTTCATGCAAGCTCCTTGGTCGCTAGCCCGGATGCGCCCCAGCCCCGTGCAGGCCTTGAAGGAAAGGGGCCATTGCCCAATTGGGTAAGCAGGGGGTAAAATCATGGCAGTCATTAAGAGCGAGGTACGTATCCATGGCCGTCACCGAAACACGATATGGACACATTGTCCTCAATGAATTGAAGGTTCCGATCATTGCCGGAACCAACATGAAAGTGATAGAGCTTGCTCTGGAGAAAAGCGCCTATGGTTGGAGCCCAGAAGAGCTGCACTTTCAACATCCCTACCTGACATTGGGGCAAATATACGCTGCCCTGGCGTACTACTGGGACCATCAGGAGGAGCTGGATCAGGATATTGAGCGGCGACTCAGGTTAGTTGACCAGATGCAGCGAGCATTGAGGCCCTCACCCCTTGTGACTCGACTCAAGGCGAAAGGGCTGATCTAATGCCGGTCGCGTTCTACATGAACCAGCATGTGCCCTGTGCTATCACCGTTGGGCTTCGACTGCGTGGAGTGGATATGATCACCGCCTATGAGGACGGCGCAAGTGATATGGATGACCCGGCATTATTGGATCGGGCGGCTGAGTTGGGGCGTGTGCTGTTCATTCAAGATGATGACCTTCTCGCCGAAGCCTCCAGGCGACAGAAAGAAGGCATTCCCCTTCAGGGTGTAGTTTACGCTCATCAACTGCGTGTGTCCATCGGGACCTGCATTCAGCACCTGGAGATCATAGCGAAGGCTGGAGAACCCGAAGATCTGTTCAATGAGGTACAGTTCCTCCCACTCTAATGGCTGTGGATGAGGAGGCCGAAGCAGGATCGCAGCTATCTGGAGAAGCTATGCCTAGACCGCTCAGTCGCCGCACGCAAGCCTTCACCGAGTCGGTCATCCGCGAGATGACCCGGCTGGCCCGCCAATACCAGGCCATCAACCTGGCCCAGGGCTTCCCCGATTTCCCCTGCCCCGACGAACTCAAGCAGGCCGCCATCCAGGCCATCCAGAAGGACCAGAACCAGTACAGCTTCACCTGGGGCAGCCCGCGCCTGCGCGCCGCCATCGCCGAGAAGGCTGGCTGGTTCAACGGGTTGGAGGTGGACCCGGAGCGGCACGTCACCGTCGCCTGCGGCGCGACCGAGTGCATGATCGCCACGCTTCTGGCCGTGACCGAGCCGGGCGATGAGGTTATTATCTTTGAGCCGTTTTATGAGAACTACGGGCCGGGCTGCTGGTTGTCCGGGGCCCAGCCGCGCTTCGTCCCGCTGCGCCCCCCGGAGTTCACCTTTGACCGCGACGAGCTACGGGCGGCGTTCGGCCCGCGCACGCGCGCGATCATCGTTAACACGCCCAACAACCCCTCCGGCCACGTCTTCAGCCGCGAGGAGCTGGCCTTCATCGCCGGCCTATGCCAGGAGTTTGACTGCCTGGCGATCACCGACGAAATCTACGAGCACATCGTCTTTGAGGGCCATAGCCACATCAGCCTGGCGACCCTGCCCGGCATGTGGGAACGCACCGTCACTATCAGCGGGCTGTCCAAGACCTACGCCGTCACCGGCTGGCGGGTCGGCTGGGCGATTGCCCCGCAGGCCCTGACGAACGCCATCCGCAAGGTGCACGACTTTCTGACGGTATGCGCGCCCGCGCCATTGCAAGAGGCCGGCGTCGTGGCGCTGCGCCTGCCCCGCGAGTATTACACCCGCCTGGCCGAGGAGTATGCCCGCAAACGCGACATCCTGCTGAACGCACTCACCGCCGCCGGTTTCCATCCCTGGAAGCCGCAAGGGGCCTACTACATCCTGTGCGACATCTCCGCGTTCGGTGCGCCGGATGACGTGAGCTTTGCCCAGGCCCTGGCCGAACAGGCCCGCGTCACCTGTGTCCCCGGTTCCAGCTTCTACCAGGCCGGGTCAGACCTGGGGCGGCAGCAGGTGCGCTTCACCTTCTCAAAGAAGGATGAAACGCTGCGAGACGCCGCGGAACGGCTCAGCGGGATAGGGGATGCCCTGCGCCGGACACCCCTGTCCCGCTGAGCCTTCCGTTTTTATCCGTTGCGCTTCAACCGTCCGGCCCGCTTGGCATAACGCTCGGCGACCTGGAAGGCGCGCACCCCCAGCGGGATGGCTATTCCCCCCATGAGCAGGAGCGGCCAGATATACGGCCACAGCGTGGTGAGCGCCGCGCCCTCCAGGAGCGTCGCACGCATGCCCTCCAGCACGTAGGTGGCCGGGGAGATGCGGGCGATGGGCTGGAGCCAGGCGGGCAACACCGTCACCGGATAGTACACCCCGGAGACGAAGAGCAGCACAGCCAGGATCAGATGGGTCATCTGCGAGCCGCGCTCCGGGAACAGGAGCGGCAGGATCGCGGCGACAATCCCGATGCCGATGAACGACAGGCTCCCGGCCAGCAAGAGCACCAGCGTCCCCGCCAGGTTGGCGTTGCGCAGGTCTAGGTTGAAGAAGGCTGCGGTCGCCAGCAGGATCCCGGCAGTGTGGATCAGGCTGTAGATGATGGCGAAGAACGTCTGGCCCAGCAGGTGGGTGATCCGCGGCACGGGCGCCATCAGCGTGTACTCAATGGTGCCCTCCCAGCGTTCCCAGCCGATCATGTCGCTGATCGCATGGAAGATCACCGCCAGGTAGCGCCAGACGATCGTGCCGATCACCAGGTAGAGGATCAGGTAGTGCGTGTCCACCTTCTGGCCGGAGATCTGCTCCATGCCCGCGCCGATATAGCTGACGGCCAGGCTGTTGGCGATGGTGTAGGCCATCCATACCAGCTCCCAGCCCCAGTAGCGCTTGACCAGGTTGAGATTGCGTTCAATGAAGGCGTAAGACGCCCTCGCCTGGTGCACGATCGGTGTCATCGGGTTGTCTCCATTCTCTGCTTTCAGGCGGCAAGGTCCTCTTCTTCCACCAGCACCTTGCCTGTCAACTGCATGAACACGTCTTCAAGCGTCGGCGTATGGCCGTTGGATGGACGGACCAGGGCCTTCAGCCCGGCAGGCGTGTCCAGCGCGATGATACGGCCTTCGTCCATGATGGCGATGCGGTCGCAGAGCGCATCGGCCTCCTCCATGTCGTGCGTGGTCAGCAGGATGGTGGCATCGTGGCTGTCGCGCAGCTCGCGCACGAAGGCCTGCACCTCACGCTTTGAGCGCGGGTCAAGGCCGGTCGTAGGCTCATCCAGGAGCAGCAGGATCGGCGCGGTCAGGAAGGCGCGGGCGATGGCCACCTTCTGTTGCATCCCCCGTGACATCTCCTCCATCGGCTTGCCCAGCGCATCCTGGCGCACGTCCAGCCGGCGCAGGATCTCGCGGATACGCCTGCGGGCTTCGTCACCGGACAGGCCATACAGCCGGGCGCCGTACAACAGGTTCTCAATCGGGCTTAAGCGTTTGAAGAAGGCGGCCTCCACGCTGACACGGTTGATCAACCGCTGCACCGCCCGCTCCTCCTTGACCACATCGTGACCGAAGACAGTGATCGTCCCGCTGTCTGGGAGGAGCAGGGTGGAGATCAGGCGGATGAGGGTGGACTTGCCGGAGCCGTTCGGCCCCAGCACGCCGAAGATCTCACCGCGCCGCACCTGGAGCGTGATGTCGTTGACGGCCACAATGGGGCGCACATCCCCATTCCTGCCGTGAAGCCAGGGAAGCCAGCGCCAGCTCCCGCCGAAGAACTTGCTGACGTGTTGAATGTTGAGCGCGATCGTATCCATGATGGTTGTCCCCCGAGATCGTGAACGGGTCCTGAGAACAAAAGCGCCGTGGCGGCCCACGGCGCAGGGAGAGCGCAAATAAAAAGGCCGTGAGCCACCTGGTGCGCCCACGGCCGGCGTCAGCGAACGAAGCAGAATTTACCGGGCAATAGGCGCACTACGACAAGGCATCCCAGCGAAGACTGTATCCCCGCTGCGCAGCCGGTAGCCGTTGATGCTGGAGAATGGAATCCTCATGCGCCTAACCCTTTTCAAGGATGGACGTATTATAAAGGGAGTTGGGAGAATTGTCAAGCGCATACCGGCCCTCCGCCTGCGTGGACCGTAGCCCAGCCGGGGGATAGAATCCCCCGGCTACTTGCATCAAACCCGCTACGCGGGTTTCTTAGCAGAAGCCGCCGATTAGAAATCGGCGGCGGCCTTTTCCCTCCCCCGTCAAGGGGGAGGGAAGTCGCAGGGCTGCCCCCACTGTGGAATGCACCCAATGAGACCAATTAGACCTTTAAGACCCATAAGTGGGCTTGCCAGCTTGCGCGGCCTGGTGTATGCTTGTAGCACAAGCTACAGCGTAAACGCTGTAGCTGTAGTAGTACAGCAGACGACACCCCACTATCCCTTGTCTGCTGTCTTCGTCACGGATTGGACGGGAAAGGTCAGGCTTATGTTTGCATCGGCTACGGCTGTCCAGGAAGCCCTGGCAGCCCAACACTATATCGCTTCGGATGAAATCGCCACGGTCCTGTTTCTGGCTGAACGCCTGGAGAAGCCCGTGCTGGTGGAAGGGCCCGCCGGCGTGGGCAAGACCGAACTCGCCAAGGCCTGGGCCGCCGCCTCTGGCCGCGAGCTGATCCGCCTGCAATGCTATGAGGGCCTGGATGAGACCAAGGCCCTGTATGAGTGGGAGTACGCCAAGCAGATGCTCTACACGCAACTGCTGCGCGATAAGCTCCACGACCTGCTCGCCGACGCCCCCACGCTCAGCGCCGCCGCCGACCGCCTGGCCGCCGAGGAGGACGTGTTCTTCTCCATGCGCTTCCTTCTGCCGCGCCCCCTGCTGCGGGCCATCCTGGCCGAGCGGCCCACACTCCTCCTTATTGACGAGATTGACCGCAGCGACCCGGAGATGGAAGCCTTCCTCCTGGAGGTGTTGAGCGATTTCCAGGTGACCGTGCCCGAACTGGGCACGATCCGCGCCAGGCAGGTGCCAACGGTCGTTCTCACCAGCAACAACACGCGCGAACTCTCGGAGGCGCTCAAGCGCCGCTGCCTCTACATCTACATAGATTACCCGGACGTGGAGGCCGAACTGCGTATTGTCCGGCTCAAAGTGCCCGATCTCGCCCCGGCGCTGGCGCGGCAGGCTGTGGAACTCGTGCAGCGCCTGCGCACGCTGGACCTGAAGAAAAGCCCCAGCGTCAGCGAAACGCTGGACTGGGCCCGCGCCCTGGTCACGCTGAACTCCCGCACGCTGGATGAGCGCACGCTGAACAACACCATGACCATCCTGCTCAAGCACGAAGCCGACTTGGAGCGCGCCCGCCGGGGCCTGGATGCCGGCTTCAAGGGGCGGGGCTTCAGCATCCGGAGCTGAGGCCGGGGAGGGGCGCTGATGGATGACCGCATTGTGGAATTCATCGCCGCACTGCGCGCTGCCGGCGTGCGCGTCTCCATCGCCGAGAGCGAGGACAGCTTCCGCGCCGTCCAGCAGTTGGGGGTGATGGACAAGGCGGCTTTCCGCGCTGCGCTGCGCACGACGCTGGTGAAGGACGTTCAGGACTTCGCCGAGTTTGACCGGCTGTTCCCGCTTTACTTCGGCGGCGATGCGCCGCTGAACGCGCTCGCTAACATGAACCCCCATGACCGCGAGATGCTGGAGGCCGCCCTGGAGGAGATGTCGCGCCAGCTCGCCGACCGCCTGCGCCGCCTGCTCATGGGCCAGGGCCTGACCCGCGAGGAGTTGCAGCGCATCGCCCAGGCCGCTGCCCAGGCCCGCGACCTGCCGCCCGAATTGCGCTTCTGGCTCATGCGCCAGTTGCAGCGCGAGTTGGGCCTGGACCAACTGCAACGGGCGCTCCAGGAGCTCTGGCGTCAGCTTCGGGCCGCCGGGATGACCCCGGAGACGCTGGCGCGGTTGCGCCAGATCGCCGCCGCCAACCAGCAGGCCATACAGGATGAGTTTGAGCGCGCCTTTGGCCTGACGGAGGAGCAGCGGCCGGTCAACCGACGCTACCCCCGCTCGGACTACGATCTCATGCGGCGACCCTTCCATACCCTGACCCCTGCTGAGATCGCCCAATTGCGCAGGCAGGTGGGGCGCCTGGCTGCCCGCCTGCGCAGCCGCGCCGCCCTGCGCCACAAGCGCGGCAAGGCCGGCACCCTGGACCCCAAGACGACGCTGCGCGCCAGCCTGAAGACCTACGGCGTGCCGCTGGAGCTGCACTGGCGCAGGCGCCACCTCAAGCCCAAGCTGGCCCTGCTCTGCGACATCTCCACCTCCATGCGGCCGGTGGCCGATTTCCTGCTGCGGCTGATGTACGAACTGCAGGACCAGGTCTCCCGCACCCGCAGCTTCGCCTTCATCAACGACATCCAGGAGATCTCCGCCGACTTTGCCCACGCCCGACCGGAGAGGGCCATCGTGGAGGTGCTTGAGCGCATGCCGCCGGGCCATTACAACACCGACCTGGGGACCAGCCTGGCGACCTTCTGCCGCGAATACCTGGACGCGGTGGACCGGCGCACGACGGTCATCATCCTGGGCGATGCCCGCAACAACTACAACAACCCGCGCCTGGATTGCTTTGAGCTGATCCGCACGCGCGCCCGCCGCGTTATCTGGCTAAACCCGGAACCGACCTGGCAGTGGGGCAGCGGCGACAGCGACATGCTCCTCTACCAGCCCTACTGCTCCTCGGTCCACCAGGTCAGCAACCTGGCCGAACTGGCCGAGGCGGTGGACGAAATCCTGTAGCCTGGGGTGCATTCCACATTGGGGGCAGCCGCCTTCAGACTGTCATTCTGAGCCCCAGCCCTGACCCTGAGCCGAAGCCCTGAGCCGAAGCCCTGAGCGAAGCGAAGGGGAAGGGGAAGCGAAGAATCTCTAATTCGCACCTCAGAGACCCTTCGCTGCGCTCAGGGTGACAAACTCGCCCCAGATATGGAATGCACCCGTAGCCTGACCAGGCTTGCGCCGTTAGCACAATTGTGCTAAACTCAGTAGATCACAGGTTTGTCATGCTGAGCGCAGCGAAGCATCAGCGCAGCGAAGCATCAGCGCAGCGAAGCATC